>Ga0315289_10001286_pt1 | contig 39185 bp, 39 predicted proteins | sample YL17G11_40_MG_FD_203452 | JGI IMG/M metagenome (GOLD analysis project Ga0315289, IMG submission 203452) | Sediment microbial communities from Yellowstone Lake, YNP, Wyoming, USA - YL17G11_40 | ecosystem: Environmental > Aquatic > Freshwater > Lake > Sediment | place: USA: Wyoming | collected... | reverse complement strand
TAATTCCACTACCGTATCTAGGCGGTAATAATTCATAATTATAGTTCTTTAGCTTAAAAAACCCCTGTAAATAACCACCATCGACATTGAAATAATTACCAACTGGAGTTGATGTCATACCTGTTATTGGATATAATGTATGAAAAGTACCACCAGTCGCTGTATTATTTCCAACGCTGTATAATGTTAATTTCTTATCGGTAGGTACTATCGTTAATGTGTTGTACATTTTATTTACACGTCCATTATCGAAAGCAGTCAAACCAAAATCATAGAGAAAAATGTTGTCAGACACAGCATTACGCCACTTAGTTAAACTAACTGATGTAAAACCTGTATTTAAATTCCATGAGTTTTGATTAGATAAATCAATATGAACTGCAAGGTTGTCGGTAATAATAGTATCGAGGCAAGATAAGTCCTTCATTTTCTCTTTTTTAGATAAATACTAATTTGGTTCAGTATTTATTGCTTTTTTCTGTATTTATAAAAAACTATATTTCAATCACTAAATGTCAATAGAAACAAAACAAGGAGAGGATAAAGCCATTCCGATGATCAGACGAAATGCAAAGCCAAGATATTGGACAAGTAAATTTTGGACTGATAAGACAGTTAAGGATTTGATTTCGGAAGTTATCAAGCCAGAAGACATTGATATGTCCTCTGTGAAGATGAATGATGACCTTAATCCTGAATTATGGGATAAGGATGGTAAATTGAAAGATGTTGTAAGACAAGCATTGTTAAAGATTGCTGTTGAATTCATCAAATACTGTAAAATAGAAGATAAGAAGTTTTCTGATATTCTAATGGTTGGTAGTAGTGCTAATTACAACTACACTCCACATTCCGATGTTGATCTTCATATTCTATTTGATTTTAATGAAATTGATGCTGATCCTGAAATAATTGGTGAGTTCTTTAAAGCAAAAAAAGAATTGTGGTCATTAGAGCATGAAGTAAAAATTGATGACCACACCGTTGAATGTTATGTACAGAATACTAATGAAAAGAACGTGTCATCTGGTGTATATTCGGTGATGAAGAATGATTGGATTAGAAAGCCTATGAAGAAATTTATAAGTATTGATGAACCAGATGTTCAAATGAAGGTCTCCGATATTGTAAATAAAATTGATATTTTAGTTGATGACTTCAATAAAGGAGAAGACGTTACTGGAAAAGCTAAAGTCGTTAAAGATAGAATAAAGAAAATGAGACAATCTGGATTATATAAGGAAGGGGAGTATTCACCTGAAAATTTAACATTTAAAATATTGAGAAATTCAGGCTATTTAGATAAGCTATCAAAATTGAAAAATGATAGCTTTGACAGAAAATTATCAGTTAAAGAACAAAAAATGGAAATATAAAAATGGCAAATCCTAAAATTTACTACATAACCGAATCTCAATTTAAGGCACTTATTGAGAAAAAGAAACAAGAAAAGGTTACTTTCAAAAGAATAATGGAGGAAATTACCACAGCCATGACTACATTGAATGAGGCATCAGCCGTTAACGATACGGTGGTCGCAATACTTAAAAAGTACGCCACAAAAGAGCCTATGAGCAAGTCATTAGTTGAGTCAATACTGTCCACAAAACAGGTCACTTTAGACCAGTTGAAAGATGCAGGTATACCCGAAACAACAAAAACCCTCTAATTGTTATAATTTTTTACAAAAATTGTATTTTTCAACTAGGAGATAGTATTTATAAAAAAGTTTAATAAGCTTAGTGTAATAAATTTAAAAACTAATATACAAATGAAATCATTTTCAAACCAAGAGAATTTCTATAAAAGACTCAGAGAATTGAGCAGCGTTGATGCCCCATCTAAGTCAACATCATTGGACAAGCAGACCTTGATCGAATATTCAAGAGCTAACGATGGTTCAGCACTAGGTATCGTAAAAGAAGACCAAAGCTATTACATCAAGTCTTCAAACACTAAAGGTGAAATTGCTGTTGAACACTTCACATATATTGGTGGTTTGGAAAACAAACTTAAGTACAAGTATAATAGTTTAGCAGAAGCATCAAAAATCAAAGATTTTTATGTTAGCGCATTAAACGAAAGCTTGGATAGAAAATTCAATCCAGCAAAAACAATCAACGAAGAAGAACAATTGCTTTCAAAGACAAACGCAGATAAGGGTGGAATTGCTAATGCACAAGTAGTAGCTGACAAAAAGGCTACTGGTGCTGCTCCAAAAGCTGAGAATGCTCCAAAAGCAGAAATTGCAAAAGAAAAAATTAATGGTAATGATACTGGTGCTTCTAAAGCACAAGGTGTTGCCGATAGCAATAAATCAGATGATGCAAGTGCTAAGAATAAAACTTTCCACGAACCATCAACAGTTACTGGTGCTGATAGAAAAGATATTGGAACAGCACAAGAAACTGCAGACACAGAAAAGAAAGGTCAAGCTCCAAAAGCTACAACACCTAGCCAATCTGAAATTGCAAAAGAAAAAATTAACGGTAATGATACTGGTGCTTCTAAAGCACAAAAAGTTGCAGATACTAATAAAAAGGCTGATACAGGTACAAAACTTAAAGCTGATTTAGGTGATGAGAAACATTTCAAAGATTTAGCTACTAAAGAAAAGGCAATTGTTGCTGAAACTTTTGGTAGTGAAGAAGAAAAATCTCCAGAAGAACCGGGAGCAGGACAATCTGTAGAAGCTCCTGCAGGTGCTCCAGTACAGGGTAGTGAAGAAACAGCAGACTTAGATGCAGCAGCATCAGCATTAGATGCATTGGATATTAAAGCCGATGCTGGTGACGCTGGTTCAGCAGAAGTACCATCAGCAGAAGCTCCAGCAGGTGATGCCTCTGGTGCAGAAGCGGGTTCAGAAATGCCATCACCAGAAGCTGGTTCAGCAGGTGTTGCTGATGCGGGTGCAACAGCAGGTGCTGGTGATGCAGGTAGCGATGACGCAGCAGTTAAGGATGTAGAGAAATTAGTAGGTAAGACTGGTCAAAAAATCAGAGCAACCGAATTGACTGACGAAATGGTTGGTGGTTTCTTGAAATCAATTCTTGCAGCTTTCGATGGCAAACTTGCTAATCTAGATTCCGATCTTAAGAGAGAACTTTCAAATAAAATTTTAAAAGCTGGTGAAGAAGGTGAAGAATCAAATGGTTCTCCAGTTTCTGCAAATCCAGTTGGTGTGGAAGATAATCCAGATGCTGGTGCAAGTAGTGCTAGTGCTGATAGTGAAGTTGATGAAATGGCAATGGCTATTCCAGAAGATCACGAAATTGAAGAAGCAATTAACCAACATCTTGCAGCTATGGGCTTGGAAGATGAAGGTGGAAATGGTGTAGCTACTGCAGCAGGTGCAGGTTCTACTGGTGCAGTTCCATCAAAAGGAGATAAATTAGCACTTGGTGCTGGTGCTCCTAATGCTGCTGCAATGGGCAATGCAACTAAACAAGCAAGTCCTTTCAAGTCTTATATGGCTGAAAGAGGTTACAATCCTGAAAACGTGAATGAAGTTTCTATCATGGAAATGGTATCACTTGTTAACGGATATGCTAACGAATGTGATGGTAACTATGCTGGTGCTGATATGCAAACAATTGCAGAATACATGAGTCCAGAAGTTAAAGAAGGTGTTGTTGAAAGTGGTTTCCAAAGATTTGCTGAAAGTGTTGAGACATTCTCAGTAAAACCTAAGAAATATAAGTCATTGGAACCAGTAATGGAGTACGTTGACGAAACATGGAATTTTGAGAAGAAGGATGATGACGATACAAAAGAAAATGTGAAGAAAGAAGAAAAGGCAGAAGATAAAGGTGAAAAAGAAGAAAAGGGTGAAAAGAAAGAAAAATTCGGTTTTGCTAAAGATTCTCAATCATTGAATAAAGCAGAAAAGGAATCTAAAGCAGAAGAAAAGAAAGAAGAAAAAGCTGAAAAAGAAGACGTTTCTGAAAGTGCTAAAGCTAAATTGAGAGCAATCATCAATGTTAAAATTCAAGAACAATTAGGTTTAAAAAAGCCTTCACTTAATGAAGCATCTAAATCAAAATTATCAAAGAAACTTGATGAAATGGTAAGTGCAGAGATTAAGAAAAACAGTGATTTGTTATCGAAGTACAAAAAATAATGGATAAAGACGATCTAAAACTTTGTTATGTTTTAAAGATCGGTTATGACAATAAGGGGCAGGGTCTTTACGAATTTATATTCTGTAAAGACCCTTCTTCAATTGATACCGATGCGTGTGGATGGAATGATGTTCCAGCTAATGGAAATGCTGACGCTCCACCACAAGAATCAATTGATATGGTCTTATCTCTTAAAACAAAAAAACTTGATTTAATTTGTTTGCATGAATTAAACGATAGGGCATATATTGATGGTTATTACACCATCCATTGTCTAGCCTACGAGAACGTTGAGAGTGATAACAATGATGTGCTTTACGATGAAACTCCACTTCTTGTTTTTCATTATGGCATGAAGGCATCGGAAGTTAAGGATTTGTTTCTTACCAGAGACATCATGCTTAAAGAAAGTGAAGTGAAGGAACCTGTTGTTGCAACTCCAGTACTGGATAAAGAAGATGTAGAAGAGGGTGATGACGAGATAGATAATGGAATAGATTTTTAACGTGCTATCTTCCATAGTAAAATTGTAAGTGGAGAAAAGTAAACAAACCCGTTCATGTGACGGGTTTTGCATTTTTTGAGTATTTATAGATGCTCATCCTACCATTCGGAGGAAGGAGATTCGAAACCCGAACATCAAGATATGTATCGGGTTTTGCGTTTATGAGTATTTATAAAAAACTATAATAGATGTCTAAGAAAAACATTGAAGATGAGTTAGATTTTGAGCCAGATAATAATGACCGACCCCTTACCGAAGAAGAAGTCAAAAAAATTGAGCTTAAAAAGAAAGTAAAAGAACTCAGAAAAAAATATGTTGATCAACCAATTGTCATCACAAAAGAAGGTATTGCCAAACAAGCAAACATTCTTACAATTTCAGAGCAGACAGATGAATACCTTAAGTGTGCAATCAATCCCATCTATTTCATTGAGACCTATCTCACTGTCTTTGACCAAACTAAAGGAGAAAGTGGTCAAATTGTACCATTCAAACTATTCGAATTTCAAAAGGAACTAGTACTTTCTTATCAAAAAAACAAAGAGAATATAGCTAACAAATACAGACAGGCTGGTGTGTCAACAACAACTTGTGCTTTTATTTCGTGGTACGTATTGTTTAATGAGAATAGATATGTTGCAGTTATTGCAGATAAACTTGAAACAGCACGTGATGAGTTAATGAGTGACATCAAGGACTTTATTGATGGTTGTCCTGCTTATCTAAGACAAAAGGTTGGTAATAAGGATTCTGCACATCACATGAAATATGCAAATGGTAGTCAAATGAAAGCATTTGCTGCTACCAAACTTAGAGGCCCGACCCCAACACTAATTTTTTGGGATGAAACTGCGTGGACAGAAAAGGGTGAAAAGTTTTGGGAATCTGCTGGTGCTGCTGTAAGAAACACAGGTGGTAGAGTAATCTTTGTATCTACTCCAAATGGATTAGACCCAATATTTTATAAGACTTTTGAAACAGCAAGAACAAAAGGTAAACCATTTAAAGCAATTGAATTATGGTGGTATAACGATCCAAGATACAATGTTGGATTGCAATGGGTTAAAAATGAGCTTAAAGATAGTGAGATAAGAATTACTGATGTTAATTTTTCTAAGGATCAACGTGCAAAATTAATTCTAGATGGATACTCAGCAACTAGTCCTTGGTTCGAAAATGCAAAGGCTGGTTATAACGGTGATATGAGAAGATTTTCTCAAGAAATTTTATGTTCATTTTTGGGTTCTGGAGATAACTTTATTAATGAAGAGTTCATTAAAAGAATTGAAGATAATGAATTAAGACAACCCATCAGAACCGAGTACAACGATAAGTTGATGTATATTTTTGAAGACCCAATTGAGGGTGCTCAGTATGTAATGGCTCTCGATGTTGCTAGTGGGTATGGAAATGACTATTCTACATTGAACATGTTAAAGTATCGTGATTTGATAGAACCAAAGACATATATCGAGAATGGTATTCAAAAAACTAAAGACATTAAACGTAGAGTATCTGAGCAAGTTGCTGAATACTATGGAAAGGTAACACCACAACAACTTGCTGAAATTGCATATTATTATGGAACCAGATATAATAATGCCTATTGTGTTATTGATGTTAGTGGTGGATATGGTGTTTCAACTATTGAGAGCTTGAAGAATTTTGGTTATATCAATTTACACTATGCAGAAATTCAACACAAACCAACACGTGATAGATTGAATGTCTATGTGAAAACTGTTGAGAAAAATATTGGTGGTGGACATATGGTAAAGGTCGATTTGATCCCGGGATTCATGATAGGAAATAATAGACCTATTGTTCTTCAAGAAATGGAAAGAAGCATACGTATGGAAGATGTTATTATCCGTTCAGTTAGAATGACTAATGAATTCAAGACATTTATTACTAGTGAGAATCCTACAAGATTAGCTGATCACAGAAGAACTTTTCACGATGATGATATAATGGGCCTTGCTATAGGTCTTTATGTCCTTAATTGTGATATGATGAAGAAAGGTGATAATACCGAAAAAATCAAAAGTATGCTAAACGCTATTATGGTTGTGAACGATAATTCGCACATTAAACCTAATGAGGAAAAACATGGTATGCCCGAAGATTTTAGATCACACAAAAATAACCCTTATGCGGATCATTCTTGGCTTTTTAAAGGTCTTGACAAAAACCGTAGATAAACGTGCTTTTGGGGTTTTCCTAAGTATTTATATAAAAAACTATAAAAAACTATAAAAATGGCTGACAACAACAACAAAAAAACAATCTATTCCGAATTAAATTCATTCTTGAATTTGGACGGATTTGGATTTGGTGCTCAGGCTGAAAAAGATAACGAGCAAAAGAGAAAAATCATTCTCAAAGCAGAAAATCCCGAAGATATTCAAAAAGCAGCATTGGAAATGCAGCAAAGAGAATCTATCTTCGATAAATTCTATAAAGTTCAACAGCATGGCTTTCAAAAGGCTATGCAATATGAAGCAGCACGTATGCCAGCATATGTCGATTATGAGGGTATGGAATATTACCCATTGATTGCATCTGCATTGGATTTGTTTTCGGAGGAATCAACTACCATTGGTGACAATGGAAAAATGTTGAATATCTATTCTAAGAAAGAGAGAATTAAAACTATTCTCGAAGATTTTTTCTATGGTGTTGTTAATGTAAACGTTAATTTACCGTTTTGGGCTAGAAACCTTGCGAAGTATGGAGACAATTTCGTCTATATGCTTGGTGAAAAGGGAAAGGGTATTCGTTATGTAAGACAGCTAGTAAATTTTGATGTTGAAAGAAAAGATGAGGTCAAAGATAGAAAGGCCAGAACCATTTTTAGAAATAGAACTACCGGAGATGAATTCAACCTATTCGAAATAGCACATTTTAGATTGCTTGGAGATGATAAGTATCTTCCATACGGTTCGTCAGTATTAAATAAAGTAAGAAGAGTATTCAGACAATTAGTTATGGCAGAAGACGCTATGCTAACTTATCGTATACTTAGAGCAGGAGAAAAGAGAGTTTATAAAATCGAAGTTGGTAATTTAGAAGATAAAGATATTGAAGCGTATGTGTATAAGGTGGCTACTAAATTTAAGAAGCAAACACAAACTTATAACAACACAGGTCAGATCGATTACAGGTTTAATATCTTGGGAAACGATGAAGATATTTTTGTTCCAGTACGTGATGGTAAGAGTACTGTTATTGAAACCTTACCGGGAGCTACAAACCTTGATGCTATTGCAGACATTGCATATTTGCGTGATAATTTATTTAGTGGTCTAGGTATCCCTAAACCATTTCTTGGTTTTTCAGGATCAGCAGGTGAAGGTAAAAACCTTGCACAAATGGATGTACGTTTTGCTAAAAAGATTAATAGACTTCAACAAGCATTACTTCAAGAATTAAACAAGATGGCTATCGTTCATTTGTATCTTAAAGGGTATGAGGATGATCTTCATGAATTCAGTTTATCATTAACGAATCCATCTAGTCAAGCAGATAAGTTAAAGACAGAAACTCTTACAGCTAAAATTCAATTGTATACTGAAATCACTAGAAATGAAGGTTCTGGAATCGCAGCATCTTCACACACATGGGCAAAGAGAAATATTCTTGGTTGGTCAGATAAAGAAATCATTGAAGATTTCAAAAACCAAAGAATGGAAAGAGCTATTAGCCAAGAATTGCAAGATACTGCAGTTGTTATTCCTAAAACTGGTATTTTTGATGACATTGATCAGAAATATGGTAATCCTAATGCTGCAGCAATGCAACAAGGGCCACCACCTGCCGAAGGTGAGGGTCAACCAGAACAGAATCAGCCACCTGCAGCAGGAGCAACAAATGCCCCTCAAAGCCCTTCACAATTGCCTGAGCCGCAAGGATTAGTCGCAGGTGGTGCAGGAGCACCTGCTCCAGCAGGAGGCGCACCAGCAGCCCCTAAACAAGAATCTAAGGGTATTAAAGGTAAGCCAGCCTTAAGTGAGTCTAATTTTGATGCACTTTTAAACAATTTGGTAACTAGACAAAATGTTGAAAGTCAAAAGAATACCGAAGAAGCCTTTAAGGTTAAAAATGATGAATTGAATAAAAACGCTAAAATGATGATCAACGAAATCGACAAATTGTTGTATAATCAAGGTGAATTCAATACCGATCATTCAAACCCCGAAAATTTTGAATATAAAGAAAATAAGGAAGAACTTAGAAAATTGAATGAGGAAGTGAAGGAAGATGAAGATATATTTAAAGGTTTGGATGATGATATATCTACAACCCTTGATAAAATTGAATAACTTTTATTAAATGAATAGTATTTATTACTAAAATTTACCTTATGGCAAAGCATAACTTTGGAGTAATCAAAGCTACGTTCACTAATTACATGAACGAATCAGAAAATCTCTTAGCAAAAGAGATGTTCGGTAAATTTATGAACATGATTAAAGAATCTAAAGTTCTTAGAACCGAGTTCGAAATTTATAAGAACTTGGAAAGCAAATACATTCCAAATGAGAATTTAGCCATCAAGTATATCGATGAAAATATTGCTACTCTTTCAGCAATCAGTGTTAGAAAGAAATTCGCACAAGAGAACGATAAACTCCAGAGTTTAATGGAAGGTTTGGAAGTTAAGGTTTCAGATCGTAAAAAAGAGTTATATTCACATATCGATACGATGCTTAGTGAATCACTTGCAGATGAAAAATCTACCGATGTTGATACTTTACACGAATCATTTTCTTTCGTACTCGAACACATAAAAAATAACAAGCCTAAATTAGTTGAGACCAATAATCTTGGTGTTGAATTTAATCATGCTCCACAAGAATTCTTAATTAAGAAAGCCATAGAAAAATTTAACAATAGATATTCTTCCTTAACCGAGTCAGACAGATCAATATTTAAAAGTATTGTTTCTAATAACCCTAGCCTAAAGCAAACAGTGTTTGAAAATTTGAAAAGTCAAACATTAGAATCTTTAACTAGTCTTATTGGTGAGTCTTCACAAATGAATGATAAAATAAATGAGTCAATCACTAAGATTAATACCATGTCATTCAATAATGAAACTTATTCTAGTGATGTTATTTCTCTCAACGAATTAAAGTCAAGTCTTACGCTATAACAATTGTGTGTAGGGTTCCTACCACAGCAAGTTGTTTTCTAAACACTTCGGGATAAATTGTTGTGTTCAAATTCTTTTTCCAACCAGCATTTGCTTGAAGTGCAATTCTACTTCCAAGTACTAGATCAGTTACTTCCGAAAAGTGATTTAATCCATAGAATTTTGCTGGAATACCTATTTCCTCAGCTTTCTTTAAGTATTGTTGAAAATACGAAGCAACCGCATCTGCAGCAACTGGAATGGTATTAAGTAAATCAGGATTAGCTACAATATCAACACCAATTGCCTTTGCAACATCACTGTATATGCTCTTAAAAGTTATACCATTAAAACCTCTACCACGATATTTATATCCATCACCAGTACTGGTATTTCCATATCTATTACCATAGACTTTATCAAAGAAAGCAACATCATCAGTTTTTAATAATCCTAATTGACTTTCAGTTAAATCGGATAATCTGGTTGTAAAAATAAATCTCAATCGATCATTAGATGTTTGTGAATAGCTTAATTCCGATTGAGGAACAAATCCACCTTTTGGTGATAATTCTGTTGTTATTAGAGCTAGTATACCTGCTTGAAGATACTGATTAGTTATGCCGAACTTATTCAATGAATTTGCTATTGTTTTAATAGTATCTTCTGGAAAGGTTCCAAGAAAACCAACAGGAGGATTTTTTGATCCTTGCCCTATAATGACCGTTCCAGACAAATTCTTATTCGCTTGATCATTTGGTGTGGGATCATAAACATAATCTTTTCCAAAACCGATTAAATCTCCTTTATATTTTCCACCCAATACTTTAAAGACTTTATCGACATAATCAATTCCGGGCTTTACTGGTAGATTACCTTTCGAAGCATTATTTATTACTTCATTATATGTCTTTGATTCTAAATATCCATTAGTTGAATAGGCGAATAGTGACGATGATGCTAAGTTGTTATTTCTTTCACCAATCTCACTCATATATCTACACTGAATTTGAATCATTAATTCCGTGTTATTCATTATATTTTGAAATAGTTGTTTTCTATTTTCCAATGCAACAGCATTTGTTGCTGATGTTGAGTCATTTTGATATGGTATAATGTTTCTAATATCTGTAAGATCACCAAGTAGATTGGTAGACATTATAGCCTTTTGTTGAAGGAACAAATCTTGATCTTTCGGTACATCTACTTCCATACCATTATCATCTAGGAATAAATCCCAAATTTCATTGTCATACAATTGATTTATTCCCATAGCACTGCTTTTTGTAGCATCTCCACTATTTGAATATTCCCATAGTTTGAAATTACTTTCTATATAGGTTTGTGCTGCAATAATGTTAGCATCCAAGAGATACCATTCGCAATACTGATTAAACCAGAATATTAATGCTGTGGCCAATGTTAAATTGTCTGTGATTGATAAACTTTGATACTTCGAATCTGCCGTTAGAATTGTATTTGCAGCAACATTGCTTCTACCTAAAGCATATGGAAATGAACCACTAACGCTATTAGTATTTTTATTACATGCGTCAATAATGAATTTTTCACCGTTTTGTGTTAATGGTCTGTATGGCATATTATCTAGGACTTAATAAACGTGATGTTTGGTCGTTAGTTATTGGATTCACTCCATTTATTGCATTTCCATTGAAAGCATTTCCCACTATATTAGGATCAGTAAGATGTGCATCAGCAGAGCCTCCCTTAACACCAGTTGCAGTAGCAAAATCTCTTACGAATGGTTGTGGAACTTTTCTTATTCTAACACCCTCAAATGAAGTTTTCATGTGGTTTGCAGTAATGTTATGCATTACATGTAAAATCAAATATGCACCTCTGAACATAGGTACGTTTTCAAGCATGAAATATTGTGTTGGTTGAATCATCATACATCCTAACATCTCTACCTTACACGTGTAACTTCTCTGTTCGTATGTTGAAAACAAATTTTGTCCTTTAGGTACTGGGGATGATGCACTTTGATCTTGTGCTATTTCTGATAAAATAGATAAACTCTCATTAGTCTCTTTATGCTCGTTAGTATTCAATTCAACATTAGTGAATATTGATTGATTTTGTTTTGCAAACGATACTACAAATGCTTGTGTTTGACTATCTTTAAAATCAACCACATTCTCTAGCTTTTGTACACCATCATCATCAAAATCACCACCAACATCATCTAATTGGGATGACGTTCCACCAATGTACATACAGACGAATTTAGGTGAAGATTTAACCTGTAGTTTTTGACTGCTTGAAATCTTGAATGTGTCTTCAAATTTCGCATTTTTATTCTTACCAGAGTAATCTATAAAATTCTGTAATGGAAAAAATTCAAACCCATTTAAAGCTAAAATTCTGGTCATGACGCTAAAAATACTAACATCAAAATCCTTAGACATTTCAATGATAGGTCTGAAATCAATAACCACTTTTTCCCCAATATCATTACCTGCTCTATCAACGAATGCAAAATCATCAATCAATGGAGTTAATTTACCCATTATACCCTCTTGTCCAAACCCTAAAACCCATCTATCAGAAATAGATTTGAACGAGTAATAGCACTGTGTTTTTATGTCGTTATCTTCAATACTTGATTGGAATTTATCTTCTATTTTTCTTAATGCTTTCTTACGTTCTTCAATTAGTCTGATGGTTTCGGCAAAAAACACCCCAAAATAAGTATCATGTGTTGCTTTATTCTTAGTGTTGTTATTTATGGTTGCCATCGGAATAAATTCATCTACAGGTGAATTATCTGGATAGAAAGTGATTTGAGTATAATTTAATAGAAACAACTGTTGTGTTAGTTTCCCAGTTATATTTTGTGAGAAATTAGTTTCTGTGGATTGTAAATCTGTTCCTGATAATCTCTTGTAGTATGCATCAAATTTATCTTCTGTATTTGTCAACCCTAGTAACTTTACTTCGTTGATCAATTCGATGAATTTATTTTGTAATACTAGATACCCATCTTGACCCGTATTTTGTGTAAATCCTGTGAAATGTTTTATTAATTCAGTATAATCAATGCTTGATATTAATTGAATTTGTTGTGTTGCATCTTCTCCATTAGTTGATATATATTGTGTGGGTATCTCTAATTTTCCAGCATACTTATTATTAAAATAGAAAATTTCAGCATCACCATTTATTGTAGCTCCTGTAGTATAAAAATAAGCTAACGCACCCATATGGATATGGGCGAAATTAGGAATTTCAACTATAGCTGGAAATGCAAATTTTTGATTGATTTTGCTATCTAGATCGAAATAGGGAATTGCTCTACCAAAAAGAGTTGCAAAAATATATGCCTTTACATTTTTTGTAATATTTGGGTCATTATCATTTAAAATAGTTAGTGCTAAATCTTCACCATTACTCAACATTCTCGCTAATATTACAGGTGCAGTTTGATCACTTTGATTTGGTACAGTTGAAAATAATGAAGCCACTATATCCGATGTGAACCATGAACGATCCTTTATAAAATCACTATCGAATTCATCGCCCTCAAATTGCTTATCTTTGACATACATTATGTTTTGTTTGGTAAATGTATCAAAGGCTGGTTTATCACCTGAAAATAAGAAATTTCTTAAAGTATCTGTAGAGTATCTATTTAGAAATTTATCAACTGCATTTTCTTCACCAGTTTCACTACCATCATTAGTTGGTGTTCTGAATGCAGGTCTACCATTAGTTAATAGTTCAAATCCTTTATATGATGGATTTCTTCTGTCTTTAGTTACTATTTGATTATTTAACATCAAGAATGGTGCTGAATGATTTATGTCGTCATATATGAAATCTGCTGTTGGTTGTCCCGGTAATTCAAAACTATTATAGATATTAACACCAACACCTGTTGGCCCTTTTACACTTACATTGTTTTTTAGTGTATCGTAAAAATTACCACTATTAAGTGCCAACCCTTGCTTCCAAGTATTTGCTTGTACAGATAATGCGTTTAATAAATTAGAATCTGTTATTGAATTAACTATGTTTGCAGCTTCACCTTTTGCAATAAAATTCAAAAGATCAATTTGTTTACTTTCAACACCAAAAAATTTCAATATAGCATTTGAATCATCATGATAAAAGAATTTATCATAACTGAATTGACTAACAATGTAGAATCTATTAAGAATCTCTGATATTAAATCTGGTATGGGATTGAATTTACTATAATATGGACTAATAGCACTGATTCTACCGTTTATGGCAGAATCTAAAGGATTTATTGGCATCCATTTGTTATTACCGTTTTCATCAATATTGTTCTTTAGATTCAATATCTCTTCGGATTTTACTATATCAAGATATGTCTTTATAAACGACTCAACAAAACTAACTTCGGGAAACGGTTCAATATCCACAAAAATTTCTGCAGGATATGCTCTTTCATCTCTAGTAATTGCAGCAGAGTTCGTTGTTGAGTTCTTATCGGTTATCACAGACCCTTTCTTTATTACTAATGGAAATGGTGAAATTTTTTGTTTATTAGATTGGTTATTGTCTACTATTTTGGAAAAGTACTTTGAGTGGTGTTTCTCGCCTAATGATCCCACATCTTTTAACTTAGTAAAGAATTTATCCACATCATTGCAAAGTATCTCGAATATTGCTTTGATTGTTGGAACTCTGCCTAGTGATGCTACAGATATTTTATTAACTTCACTCTTATAAGCATCTTGTTTTGTTTCAAATTGCTTTTGTTTCGTTTGAATTGTCTTGTATATCTTTACATAATAGTCAGTTATATCCATAGTAACATAATTAGAACCATTATATATTGGTTTTTTTATGTCTTTATCTGATATAGTGCCTTCAACGTTTCGTGCTTGGGTTATTAGTATTGACTTCGTGTAAGTCAACCCGCTTTTTATTCTTGTTAAAATAGCATCACCACTCTTATCATTATTTGGATTAGTAAATGATGTTGCAAGCAGTAATTTAGTCGTTGGAGTGGTTATTGACGTTGGGGAATTCTCTCTTATGATCAAATCATATTTATCTAACGTAGTTTTGTCAAATACAGGAGCATTTTTTACGTCATTATTTTGTATATACAAATCAGTTATGTTCTGAAATTGTGTATCCATAGAATTATGTGCACCATTGATTGTATTCAATAGTGATTTAGCACTATAAAAATCTGTTCTAAATTGATCTGCTTCCTTGGCTAATGTAGACTCCGTTTTAAACTTCTCCAGATCATCATATAACTTCTGTGCTCTAACAATAAGTTCTCTAGTATTTCTAGGTGGTTGTGAAGGATCAAAACTAACACCGCTATCAGTAGATTGTTCATTCATCAGTGGAACAACATCAACATATTTAAATAACACGTCAGTTAGTGGTGCAAACTTTTGTGCAACAAAATTTGCGTGTATTGTATAGTTACCTGTTGTTGCGTCAAACTTACTATTTTGTCTTACCATATGTAGATTATATGTAAGAGCTAAACCGTAATAACCTTTTACAGTTAAAGTGAATACTGGTGGTGGAAAACTAAATAAAACCGAATATGGGGATTTAGCACCGAATGTAAATAAAGATGCACCTCTAATGTCAACGAAATCAATATCTACAGTAGGAACATAACTACTATTAACATTTATTGAAACATCAGTTATTCCGAATCCTTCATAGTTAGTTTTATTGTCCGAATAATTTCTTGACCATTTCGTTGTATATGAACCCGTTACTTGGTCGAATCCCATCATATTAATACTAATATCATTATCAATTGAATTCAGTGTGGTGTTCTCATTGGCAGTTCCTATACCGCTACTAACTAAGACACTACCTTCTCTTCTTTTTGCAGTTAACTCAACAAAGAGATGCATTTTGGAAAGATCAGGCATACCATGAAATCCTTTACCTAGAAGAGATGGGTCAATAATAAGATCATTGGGATCGATAATTGGATTCATTGGTAATTTTATAATAAATACTAAAACTAAGTTTTTCAACAATTTATTCGTATCGGACTAGTATTTATTACAAAGTTTTAAAGAACAATGACATCAAAAAACAACCATAGTTTAAGAGAAAGTAAAATTTTAGGCCCAAATGAAAGTGGGTTTGGATTGTTAATCGAGAGTGATGCTGGTTACGTTGATAAAAAAATGAACAAAGAACTATTCGATAGAATACTCAATGAGAATTTTACTATTAAACCGAATCAACCAATACTCATAAATTGCATTTTACAAAAGTGGGGCGTAAAGAATAAGAACGGTAGAATATACCCCGAAGATGTATTGGTTCCCGAAGTTCAGAGATACATGGAACAAGTTGAGCTTAACTCTGCAATTAGTGAGGCAGATCATCCAGAGTCATCTGTAGTATCTCTTTTAAATGTGTCACATAGAATTACTAAAATGTGGTGGGGTAGTGGCCCCGACAAAAATATCCTTTATGGAACGTTGGAGATTATAACATCACCAGCTTATATGAGAGATGGGTTTGTTTGTATGATTGGCGATAAGATAGTTGAATATCTTAAGAGAGGTATAAAACTAGGAATTTCAAGTAGAGGTGTAGGTAGTTTAAAGGAAGTACGTGGTGAAAATATGGTTCAAAATGACTTTGAATTAATATGTTTTGACTTAGTAGCATCCCCAAGTACCCCCGGAGCATATCTATTTCCAGAAGAATCAAAGAACTTTGATGAAGGAAAAACAAGTAAAAAAGGTGTCATTATCGAAAACGAAAAGAACAGAAAGATCATAACTAGTATTGAGAAATTCTTATTGTAAGGATATTATTTAATCCAAACAGTAAAAAATTATACTTTTTTGATTTTCATGTGTATTTATAAGAAATTATTTCAATATATTTTTTCAATATGAAAGAAAAGGAAAAAAATAACAGTAGCGAATCAGTTCTAAAAGAAGCCCTTTTAGAGTACGAAGAAGTAATTAAAGCTGCCAAAAATAAACTAGCTGAAAATAACAGCAAAGAATTAGACAGTTTGATAACAAAGTTTTTAAAGGAATCTGAAAATAAAAATGAGCCTTTTAATAAGGCGAAAACTCAAGAGTCTACTAATGTAGATAAAAAAGTACAGGAATCAACAATGATTCAAAAACCAATAGGCGAAGTCGTAAAAGAGGGAATGGTATCACCTGCAGCAATCAACATGAAAGAAGCTTCTTTATCAGAAGTGGAAGCAGCGTTTGATAATGCTAATGCAGATGATGATTTCCAAGTAGTGAGATCAGATGATCAACAACAACAAATGCCATCAGATGGGAGTAATAATTTCGACTTGACCTCAATTGAGAGCGAGATCGATGAAATGATGCAAGAAGTTAATAATGCCGAACAAATGCAACTACAACAACAAGCACCTCAAGCTGCGCCACAAGCGCAAGCAACCGTACCATCACCTGCAATGTCGAATCCTAATGACCCTATGGCCAAAATGAAAGAGATGTACGAAGGAATGGGTAAATTTTTAAAAGAAATGGAAGAAATGAGCACAAACCAAGCAATGATGAATGAATTTCATTCAAAAATGTCAGAGATGTATGGTGAATCATACAAGGCACAGATGGACGAAGCAAAAATTGGAGAATTATACTCTATGTACAAGAAGGTTAAAAGCGGAGACGCTGGAAAACCTGCTAACAAAGTGGATGAGACCCAAGTTGCAGAAGTCGCTGCACCAGAAGCTGCACCTGCAGTTGATGAGGTACACGGAGTAGCGTTGTCTGCTAATAAGTTGGTGGGAGCAGAAATGCAACCACGAATTGAGAACGGCAAGGGATACGCTGCCAATAGAATCAGAGTTGCGTTGCAAAACGAAGCTAAGAAATTGACAGGTGTTCTTAAAGAAAACTTAAGTTTGACAAAGCAGTTGAATAAAACTAAGACTGCATTGACAGAATCACAAGGGAAAGTAAAAGATGTTGACGCTATCAAGAAATTGAATGGTGACTACAAAAACGCCCTTGATAAGTACAGAGTTCAGTTGAAAGAAATGGCTGTTTTAAATACGAATATTTCGTATGTGAACAATCTTTTGATCAACGAAGGTCTTGCACTTTCAGTAAAGGATAAAGAAGAAATTATCGAAAAATTCAAGAAAGTTGGTAACATCCACGAATCAGAAGAAACCTACAAGAAATTGTTGAAGGATTTGTCTGAATCTAAGAAATCAACCAAAGAATCACTCGAAGAGAAGGTAAGTTCAGTAATTGTTGAGAATTCATCTGCAAACAAACTTGAGGAATCAGTTGGTAGCGTAGAAAATGAACACATCAATAAGATTTTGAGATACTCTGGCTTAACGCCAAAGAAACAAATCGTGTAATAAATTAGCCGTTCTAAAATTATAACGTATTTATACACAATAAGAAATAAAATAAAAAATTAAAATTAATAAATCATCATGGGTTTTTTAACAGAAAGTAAAGAAGTTGGAAACATTGGGTTGAAACAACTTAGAGAACAAAGAGAACTTATCACAAACAGATGGGATAAAATCGGTTTGTTGAAAGGTCTTGAAGGCAACATTAGAGAAAACTGTGCGCAGTTGTTCGAAAATCAATTGTCTTATATGATCAACGAGTCTACAGACTCAGCATCAAGCGGTCAATTCGAAACCGTAGCATTCCCTGTAATCAGAAGAGTATTCGCAAAACTTTTAGCTAACGACATCGTATCTGTACAGGCATTGAATTTACCTATTGGTAAATTGTATTACATGAACCCTAAAGTTTCTGTAAGAAGTGCTGCTCCGAACAACCGTCACACATCACCAGATGGTGCGTATTCAAACGCAGCTAACGCTAACAGCTTTGGTGGAGGAACTGGTGGTACTCAGTACGAAACACGTTCATTGTATGATGCGTTCTACGCTTCAAGTGCATCTGACGAAGGTACATCATTGTTTGATATTAGCAAGGGTAAGTTCACTACCGTAACAGGTACTTGTACTCAAACTCCTTCTTATATACAAGGTGACAAATTCGTAACTGCAACTGTTGGTGGTTTCACAACTACCTCACAAGGTAAGATTGTAGGCCCAGTAGGTGTACCTATGGATACAGAAAGCTTTTTAGCTTCTTTGGCTATCACTAGCAATAGAAACTTCAACGCAGTATCTCCTTACACTGATCAGAACATCGCTGCAGGTGGTTCAATTCCTTATAACGTTAAAGTACAGAAGTACGGACAAGCAATTGTTTCTACTGCAGGTATTTTAACTCTTATCATCGACTTAACCTACGGTGGAACTAACGGTTACCAAGCATTAACTGCTGTAACTACAGGTACTACCTTTAAATTCTCTTACAGAACTTATTCTTCACTTGAAGAAGATTCTGAAATGGCAGAAGTAACCTTCGGCCTTGACGAAGTAACAGTTTCTGTTGAGACAAGAAAAATGAGAGCACAGTGGACTCCTGAACTTGCGCAAGACGTAAGTGCATTCCACAATATTGACGCAGAAGCCGAATTGACAGCTTTATTGTCTGAGCAAATGGCTGCTGAGGTTGATAGAGAAATCCTTAGAGACCTTAGAAGAGGTGCTGCTTGGGTTGCACGTTGGGACTATAACGGTTTGAGAAAGCAATCAACTACGTACTACGGTACTCAGAAAGATTGGAACCAAACCTTGATTACCAAAATCAACCAAATCTCTGCACAAATTCACAAGTCAACTCTTAGAGGTGGTGCAACTTGGGTTGTAGTATCTCCTGAAATCAGTGCCGTGTTTGATAACTTGGAGTACTTCCACGTATCAAGTGCTGCTCCTGAACAGGACAAGTACAACATGGGTATCGAAAAAGTGGGAACACTTCAAGGAAGATACCAAGTATATCGTGATCCTTATGCGCCAGCAAACACATGTTTGATTGGACACAAAGGAAGTTCAATTCTTGAGTCTGGTTACATCTACGCACCTTACGTGCCAATGCAATTGACTCCTGTAATGTACAATCCATTTGACTTCAAGCCTATCAGAGGTATCATGACCAGATACGCTAAGAAGTTCATCATCAACCGTTACTTCGGTAAGGTATTGTGTGATGGTTTGGATACATTCGGTATCGGTTTACTTCAATAATCTATTGAGTAATTAAATTACAAAGGGTAAGAGAAATCTTACCCTTTTTTTATTTTTAAAAAGTCTTTCAAATCAAAAAAAGTATTTATTACAAAAAGACGCATGAAACTATATTTATTCGTAATGGCATTTCTTCACCTATTTGTACTTGCCCAAACAGAGACTATTGTCGATGCTGGTGGCGCAATCGATAGTTTAAGACAAAACAACGCAGTTGTTGGTATCCTCTATTTTATAGTTGTGGTACAAGCTGGCGTTATTGTTAAATTATGGCTAAAAATCAGCGAAGTTTCTAGTGAGAGAATTGCCGATTTAAAAGAAAGAATTAAAGCGGAAGAAGACCTAAGAAAAGAAATTCAAGACGTATATACTAAACTAAAAATCGATAAATAAGAGAAAATGGACAAAAATAAAGTTAACAGAGTTGGAATTATTGCCTTCATTAGTTTTATAGTAATTTTTGGAGCACTAAGTGGTTATGTGTTTTTTAATAATACAACCAACTTAGCCATTAGTATACGTTCTAATGATGAACAATTGAAAAGAGATGTAGTTGTTAATGAAGCTCTAACCAGACTCGTTGTTGATAAAAACGATAGTATAAAGGGACTAAACTATACAATTGCTCTAATTGCTCAAGCGAAATTAAAGGATAGTGTAATTATCTCCGAAAGAGATGTTGAAATAAAAAAACTAACACATGAAAAAGATTCTCTTGCTCGTCTTATTCTTAAATATAAGTGGAGTGATATTGAGCCAGTCAATTCCAAACAGCCCAAGTAGTGATGAAGAGCTAATCGTTTTGACAAAAGCAAAACATGATGCTCTACGAAAAGATATTGAGGATTATAAGAATTTACTGATTAGATACCAATCCGTCAAGATTGAGTATGAAACTACTTTAGCTGATCTTGAGAGACAATCTAAAACCTCAGAAAAAACTTTTGATGAATTGAAAAAAGCTAATACTAGAATAGTCTCTATGGAGAATGAAGTGGAGTCTTTAAAGTCTAGAATCATAGAAATGGGACAAAAATATTCTGAATTAGATAAAAGCTATAGACGCTTAAATGGGTCTTATTATGATGAAAAGGGTAAGGTGGTAAAAATGCAAAAAGGTCAAACACAGTTATATGTTTGGAAGGGTTTGGCTGCTTTTTTCTTTATATGCATATTTATAGTACAAGCAAACAATTAAATCATGAAAAGATTATTACTATTCGTTTTTCTTTTATTATCCGTTACATTCGCTTGTAAAGCACAAACTTATGCTGCTGGTTCTAATTTAAATTCTACACGTCAAATTTATCAAAAATTTAATGAAGTTATTTATGGCAATAATCAAACACCATCTTTTCTTCAATTTTCCGTTTATGTCACTAAAGAAATAATAGATGACCCTTTATATGAATTTAAGTATGATATTGTCGTAATAAATCATTCCCTGTATAATAACGAACCATCGAGAATATATATGTCTGGAATCAGAACTTTTGTTAATGGTGTTACAATTAGTGGGGCATATCCTAACGGATTTTGGTCATTAGTACCATATGAAGAAGCAACGACAATATTCTTCTACAAAACAAATGACACTAATTTAAATTTCTCCTTAACGTGGGAAAATATTCAACATTATTAACATGACAAAAATTGATGCTGATAAAACGACTATACAAATAGGTCTCAAGGAATTAGTTAGTTATGCTTTGGGCCTAATTATCGCTATGTGTGGCTTATTCTATACATTCTACAATTTTGCTATTGCTGATATGAACGAAAAACACGATGCAGTACAAAAAACCATCGAAAAAATTCAAGTTGATTTGGATCAAACTAAAGGTAATGTCGGTGATGTAAGAGATATGCAAATCAAATTGAATACATATCTTGAGATCATATTGAAACAAACTATGGATAAGAAACCTCTGGTTGAAGATACCAAAGGTAATATCAATCACCCTTAATCCTTCGTGAAGGATTCAAAGGTTCCATCATCAACAGCCCAATCCATATCATAGATTAGTTCTCTTTTAGCTCGTGTTATAGCAATATATTTTAAATTCATTTCTTGTTGATATTGCCAAGGCTGTGATGTTCTTAATGGCATATCTTTTGGCATAATAATGAACACTCTATCTGATTCAAGACCTTTTGCTTTATGCACAGTACTTAAAAGTATACCATCACTTTTATTAATAATAGGTACGCCATCCTCATCTATCAATTCTTCTTCCGAGCCACCACCTCTGAATATATATTCTATACGTTCCTTTAATGCTTCTATATTTCCATCAACCATAGTCATTAAGAAACGAAGAATTTTTACCATATCATTTAAGGTAGTATATCCCACATCATCTTGATAATTAATAACACCGTGTTTGGCCAAATTAGCACGACACTCTGATAGCTTATTTGTTAATGATGCGTCTAATTGTGACATTGAATTCTTCCCGTATGTGAAGTCAATTAGCGTTTTACCAATGTCACTTCCTTTAATATACGACTTTTTGTTTTGAACGAGAAGATCAAAGAACATCTTTACTAATGGAAATGTCTTTCTGGATAATACAAAATCACCTGCAACGGCTTCATCCAGTACTGATCCTTTACGTACAACACCATCAGGGGCATTATCCATAGGTCGAATATCTTTTACTATGGTATTAGCTTCAAGAACGATATTTTTGGCACATCTGAATGTCGTTGTCAATGGGAGAATTATAGTATTTGGTATTTTAGATAGGTTCATGAATGAGAACGCATCTGAACCAGTAAATCCATAAATAGCTTGCATATCATCACCCACAAAAACCATTCTTCCAATAAACTTACCTGCCTTATCTTTTTTCACGCACTTCTTTACAAGCTCGTGCTGTGCTTTAGACAAATCTTGGGCTTCATCTATTAAAACAAATTCTTGAGGAAATAACCAAATCTTAGGATCAACAACTGGAAGATATACCATATCGGTGAAATCAATTGTCTTCTTATCATTGAGCATTTCTTCCAGAATCAAAAACATCCTATCAATATCTTGACTATCGAATTTAACATCATATCTTTCGCAAAGATCAGGCACATATTTCTTATTAAGAGTCAACGATAATCTAATCAGATTAATCATCTTCTTGAAATTCTTTATGTACAGAACAATATTGTCAATCTGTTTAGGATTCCAAGTCTTTAGATGTTTATTGATCAATTTATCGACTTTAAGATTGTCAACAACAACATCTTTGTATTTCTTCTTAATGGCAGAATATCCAAGTCCATGCGCAGTGTAACAGAACACGTGCTTTGGTAATTTACTTTTCAACTCAACTTGAATATGCTTATTGAATGCAAGAAATGTTGTTCTGATCGATGGATCAAGAAGTTTTGAAATACCAACTAAAGTACTGGTCTTTCCTGAACCTGCACGTGCTCTAATCAGTAGATTACCTGTCCCATTTACAACCCAATCGTAAATAGCTACTTGTTCTGGTGTTGATCTTGGGTCGTAATTATGTGTTATTTCGCCCATGCGTATTTTTCGTATGTTTTGATTAAAGATTTAATGTGTGATTTTGGTACACCTAATGCTCTTCTCATTAATGGAGACCAATTATAATGTATGTACATTAACTCAGTGTAGAAATCTTTTTTTCTTCTATTCGTTTGTGACATCAATCCAGTTGTTATTATCTATTCCACCCCTTAATTCATAAATTCTCATATCGGCAAGAACTTTTACACGTAACCCTTCTACTCTTTTAAAAATTGTCGTCTCATAAATAATGCCATTGTAATTCAAAGAATATAAATCATTCATTGTCTTAACCTGCAGATTATATGTCTGTGGGTTAAGTATTGCATTAGCATCATCCATTAGATCAAATTGGTTCTTTATTGCATCTGCAAATATATCGCAAATTTTTTCAATATTCGATTTTGCTGCCAATAAATTTGTGAGATCAGATGGTTGCAATGGATGCTTTTCGGGATTTTCATTATAATCATCTAATGTATTTGTTATGATTGCTCTAGTTATTTCTAGAGCCATAAACTTATGTTCGATGAAATCGAGTTCTTTATCTGTCTTTTCTGAGGGTATAATGATTGGTCTACCATGAAGATTTAACTCTATTGAGTATTCGAATGAAAACATAGATTTCTAGTATTTATGTAAAATAAGCGATTATGTCACTAATAACCAAAGAAGATAGAGAAAAATTATACCTTTTCGTAAAACACGTTATGGGTTATCCTCTCAGACCATTTGAATTAAAAGAGGAAATGATGGACTCATATCTGGAAATGGTAATTGAGGATTATAGCAGTTATCTTAATAATTGGTTAATTGAGCAACAATGGGTTGCACTACAAGGATTGGAGATAAATAGTGCTGATTTCGTGGAAGCCTATACAAGCAAATCTACGGACTTTATGCGTAGTTTCACCCATGCCTACTCTAAGCAGGTTGGCTTAGGAATGAACGCTCCAGAGGGCAATACGTGGCATCTAAAGAGAGATTTCGTGGTTATCTCTGCAGACACTCAGATTTACGTAATTCCAGCCCACAGAGAGATAAATGAAATCCTATGGACTACCCCACCACAGATCGATAGTGGGCTTGTAGACCCTTTTGCTCTTACCAATTGGAGTGCTAGTAACTTCGGTTGGAGCTATCTAGGTAGACCTGCCCAGTACGTTCAGCCCACCTATTCCTTGCTTCTTTCTGCACAAGACAGAAGCACAAAAAGAAGAATTCTTCAATCTGAATTAACATACAGAGTTACTGGTGGCCCAAATGGTACTAAATTATTGTACTTGTATCCAATCCCCGGAAGTCGCCATGAAATTTCTAATGGTTTTTCAAGACATTACGAAGGTTCAAAAGTTTGGTATTTTTACTATGATACCAATGCTCAAGGAAGAGATAAGTGTTTAGAAGAAAATACTGACATAGTAAAATTACCTAGCGATGCACCAATAAGTATTCTTAAATGGGAGAGATTGAATACTGTGGCTAGAACACAAATAAGAGATTTATTTATTGCACAATGCAAAATAGCTATTGGTGGTATTAGAGGATTCTATAGTGGTGAACTTGGTTCGGCACAAAAAGAATTAACTATGGATTACAGACATATTCTTGAAGAAGGTATTCAACTTAAAGAAAAGACATTGGAATTGATTCTTCAATCCTTAATGAAGTTGTCGTTAGTTCAAATGACCAGAGATAGAGCAGAAATTGCAGCTAATGTAAATAAAGAAAGAGGATTTCAACCTCCAATGTTCCCTATCATGACAGGATAATATGGCAAAGAAAAAACAAAACATTGATTTAGAACAAGAACGCTATGGCCTCTTTATGAGTGATAATAGTTTTGATCTTGATATTATGTATGGTAGAGAATATCTTAATTCAGATTCTCCATTCAAAGTAAAATACTATAGAATTGATGCCATCAATTCAAAAGTCGATGATATATACGGTGAAGCAAAACCTGCAGATAAGAAATTCTTTGCACCAATAGAATTTCATGTTATGCTTGATGTGGATGATGGGGAGACCAAGTATTTCGGAGAAGATGGATTACCTAGAAATGATTCAGGCCCATTAACTGTTGGAATTTACGTTGATGAAATCAAGGAAAAACAAACCGAAATTCTTAGAGGTAATTACCTTTCATTTAATTTCTCTGGAGAAAAAGAAAGATTCTATGAAATTATGGAAGCCGATAATGTTAACGATATTACATCTAGATCAGTTGGAGGTTTCAGACCTTATTGGAGAAAAATAGTTGCTATACCAGTTAAGGAAGACGTACTTCCTTTTATGACAAATATCTAAGGATTCAAATATTTTTCTCTAATCCTTTCCAATTGCTTTACGATATACTCGTGCTGTTCTTTTGAATGTATATCTAATTCTTGTGCATATTTGATATACATATCAACTGTGAATTCAAGAAATTGTAAATCTTTGGTGGGGATTTTATCTTCCTCTAACTTTATTCTTCTTTTCTTTTCTGCAATGTATCGGAGATACGTGTAGATAGCACTACCTGTCAGTATTATAACCAATACCAATAAAAATGCCACCATTTTTAGTTCTCATTTTAAGTCAAAAGTGGGGCTGAAATTTTGCCCAACGACTTGTAGTCCTCAATTGTACAATCAGCCAAAGTAAATTCATCAATTTCTTTTACTGATGGATTCAATTTCAATCTAGCATCGCAATAGAAATCTTCACTCACATCCATTAATTTATCTTCATCATTCAAAAGTTTCTCAAAACGGCCAATCCATTCATTAGCAGCATCAATATGTTTATCATATAAATGACAATCAACCATCTCACAAGAAAGAATTAATGGTATCATATTAACACATTGTCCAATCATTGAAACTAACAATGCATAGGATGCGATATTGTAGGGATTACCCAAGAAGAAATCGTTCGATCTGATGTTAACCAGTACTGATATGTACCTCTTAGGTACACCAACAGCATCAAGTTTTGAATCAATGTCGTTCAACGTTTCTTTAGTGATTTCAAGTTTACGTTTACCGAATTTATAGAACACGTAAGTATCTGCCAACGACTGCAGTTCTGGAGTCATCAAATTATTATCGATGGCATGTTGAACTCTTTTGTTAAGAGGTATTGGTTGTGTGTAGAATTGCATGTAGTTATGACATGAAGGTAGTCCCACTTTGCCATCAGCAATATCTGCAGGATTATGTGCAGTAATTATCATTCTACGATCATCTGGATTAGTTCTAAGCATTTTTATAACATCGCCCAGTTGATCTACTGTTCCACCAAATGCTCTCCATTGACGGCCATAAATGATGTCAAGATCACCGTATACATAAGTGTGCATTACACGTTGATCTGTATAGCCGAAATTTGATTCAACACTTACTAGAACAGTCTCAGTAATGTCGTGTTTGGAACCATCTTTTGTACGTTGAATAAATTCTTCTTTTGTAATTCTTGGTAATCCTTGTGGTACATACTTCTCGTTGTACCAACGGAAAGCGTCATCATTCCAAATATTACATCCGTTGTCAACGAGATATTTGATGTTGGTATTTCCATTAATGAACCACAACAATTCAACAAGAATATTCTTGAATGAAGTCTGTTTGATGTCCATTAATGGAAATTCCTTAGTAAGGTCGATTTTCATTTTCTCAGAAAATCTGCTCTTTACTTCTCCAACACGGCTTACAACCTCTTTGTCTGGATTTGATAGTAAACTTGCCAGTATATCGTAATACTGGGCTTGGTAGGGCATATTATGCGTCATATAGTTTCTTGCGAATTTCGATAAGTTTATCGTTCAGATAGTCAAAATCTGGATCGTTCGGCAAGGTACTATTTTTATACAAATCTTCCAAAGAATTGGCAATATTTTCTGCATAACCCATAGCAACGTCATATTCAACCTTCCCAAGCTTTATATCCATCAGGAATTGATGATCTTCTGTACGTTTGAGGATTATACCCTTTCCTTCTGCAATCTCTTTAGCAACGCTTAAAAGCCTTACACAATGAGATATATTCTTGGTATCGTAATTCTGCTTGAGATTGTTATTATAACGCTCTTCATTACGATTATTCGTCCAATCCCAGTATTCCTTATAGTCTTTGCAGTGCTGGACATAACCGTCTTTATTATAGTTCATATGACCCACGAAATAAACATCTCCCTTTACAGTTTCTAACTTAGGAACAGATGATAAACGAATTTCATTGGAATTTTCCAGTTCAATTCCTTTAAACCCATATCCCATAGGTTTATTATCGCTACGTCTTGCTTCCTTTATTCCTTCAACACGTTCTTCATCAAAATGTCCACCAAATAAAGCATGTGATACCATATCAAAATAAACAGCATACATGTCTCTCGCATTTGGTAATGCAACTACACCACAAAATTTTTGCGGAAAATTAAGTTTTTCAAGTACTTCTTTTAATGGCTTTGTTTTTCCTTTTGTTAAAAGATAACAGAAATCGATAGGAGTTTTTCTCGTTACTTCAACAGGATTAACTATTTTCTTGTTAAGTCCACGAGCTTTCTTTATTTGGGTTGCAGCATACTGTCCAAAAGATGTTTGACATTTTTTTGATAATACTTTATTTATATCAATTGAATACATCATCTCGTTCCAATGAACAACATTTGACAGATCACCAAATGCAGCCAACATTTCAAGAACATTAGGGTTACCATGAGCCAGTAGTTCAAAGAATTTTCCGACTTCCATATAAGTAATATCCTGATCCTTTGGACTTTGTTTTTCAACAACATCGTTATACGACTTATCGGCACGATGATGTAATGAGTAAAAATCATCCTTTGTAAGATGATAAATACCATATAAATCACGGTCAGATTTAGGGGTGTGCAGATTAAAAGCATACGACCCAATAATAACCTCCCCCAAAATAAGATTATTATCTCGGATGAACTGCTGTGTATATTTTTCCTTTAAATATCCCATTATCGTGGTATTAGAGGGTTTCTTCTGTGTATTAATAATACCTTATCACTTACCTTATACGCAAGAACTGCCTGTTGGTTGTAATGTTTAATGGTAAATTTAATTATTTTTTTAATATGCTTCTCTTTACACTTAATTCTAACAGGAATAACCCTATCCTTGAATAATGTACCTTCTCTGTTTAACCACTCTCCTTTGGCTGTTTTTAATATTGTCAATCCTCCAGCCAAGGATTTTACGTATTCATCCCATTCTTTATGATGATCATATGAAAACTCCTGATCCTTATTTGAAGCAGGAACCAATATCTCCCACATTTGATTGGAATGGTCTTTAGGTTCAACATTATGTATGAAAAGATACAAGAAACTAAAAATAACAATTAAAAATAATATCCCTGTCATAATCTATTCTTTTATTAATTTCTCAATTTCTTTATTATACGCTTCACGTTCATGAAATGCAGTTTCAGCTTCCTGTGAATTGAAAATCTCACCTATAACTTTCTCGTTAAAGTATATATTACTTTTATATTCTCCCACATCACGAACCATTCCTGCATCATATAATGCTTGAATTTCATTTTTGAATCTAAGAGGTGGATGAAATGGTAATAATTCTCCATTGAACCTCCTATCTAGGGTCTCAAAAAAATGGGCCAGCTTATAGTCAGGTGCATTCGTCCAGATACGAAAATGCCACACGCAATTACTTAGATGCTGATGAGTCATTTCATCGTGATCTAATCTACGTCCATCATATGTTGTTTGCTTATAGGTCATATCTTTTTGGAACAAAACGTTTTACTTTGTTTACCACATTTTTGACAATAATAAGCCCAATTGAAATAGAAATTCACACTGAATAATGGTGGTTTATCACGTGGTAGTTTCGTTTGTATCACATTACCATCACAATCGCCACAAATAACTTCTGCGGGTTCATATTCGTTTTCAGATATAGGGTTTGGTGTGTTTTCTTCCATTAGGCAACTACTTTTCTTATTTCCTTAATCAATTTTAAATGTGTCTTTGTTAATTTGCGACCAGATAACCTATTAAGAATGAAATTCGTTTCATCCTTGTATTTCTTTCTGAAATCCTCTGACATCGATTTCATGTCTGAGACGTTATCTAATCTATCACACAACTTAATTGCTAATGCGTAGCTAGACATATGTACCATTTCCTGTGCAAGATATTCCTTCTTACCAATGGTTTCATACTTGCTTTTATCAAGAGTTAATTCTTCAACCAATCCAGCAACATGATGTCCAAATTTCTCAGAAATTTCATTAAGTGTTACACCACAATCCTCAACAACATCATGTAGAATACATGCAGTCATCAACAGAAAGATGTTTTTAGATTCCTTCACGTTATTCAATCTTATCAAGACTGAAATAGGGTGTAGGATGTATGGTCTCCCATCACCCTTTCTTACTTGGCCCTTATGCTTCTCAGTTGCAAATATAATTGCATCTTCTACTTGTTTTGCTGTTAAATTTAACATATTATTTATTTTTATTGTGATACTTTAGTATATCAACCATTTCAATTGTAAAAGTTTGTCTATCTATAGGTAACATCTCTTTATTTTTATCGTAAATCTTCCACTTTGATACCACATAACAACTTATCGTAGTATAATTAACATATGCAATATCACAATTGGGTATGTTAATACGGTCACCCCTTTTTAATTCCACTATCCCACTATACTCTAGTATTTCTCTTTTGTATAACTCCCAATCGCTATTAGTAAGTTCACTGTCTAGTGGAAAATCTTTTCTACTCATTTTGCATACAGAAGCATATTATAGTGATTTTTAATTGAAAATTCTATAAGTCCTTGATTTGATTCAAGAATATATCTTTCAAAATCATCTCCTTTATGTTCTTTGTAGGAGTTGATAAATTGTCCTAATTCTTTCCCTTCCAATGGAAGTAATTCCATTATAATTTTTCCATTGAATTTATCATGTATTGTCTTTAGTTTTTCTTGTAATTTAACATGAGCCTTATATTTCTCAACTAGATTACTTTCAGGAAAATAATCATTAATCATTGGAAGATAAATCTCTTTATTCTTTTCAAAAGGATAATTTTTATCAATATTATTCTGTTTCAAATAATCTAAAAAGCTATTGAAGTCTGGTCGTTCTGTTGCCCTCTTTCTCACATTGAAATAATCCTCTGAATATGAGTTTGAACAAAAATATTTGCAACCGATAACGTACTCAAATATTTCGTTTAGATTTTTAAATCCAACAGTCCAACGATCATAACTCAATTCGAGAAATTCCAACATTTTTTTCATGTCTCTTGATAGTACTATCTCTTTGGAAATATGTTCGTTAAATCCACGCAGCACATACTTCAATCCATCCTCTCCATATTTCAAATTGAATTTGTGGTAGATTCTGCCAATAAGATTTCCAAAAATATTGTAATTCATGAAATTACTGGTGCTTATAAATCTCGATGTACTCACACAGAAAAAGTCAACCTGAAAATTCATATATAAAACGGATGTGACGTTACGAACTTTCTTCACCTCAACATCACCTAAATCTTTAAGGAGTGGGCCTTCCCATTTCTTGTTTAATAGAAATCCTGCATCCAAAATAATGTCCACATCACCATAACTCGATTTCTCGTGGTAGGCAATAGGAATTCTATAATAATCACCAAAGTGCTTATCCAGTACTGGTTTGAGAGATGCTACAATTTCATCGTAGCGTTCTCTGCTTACTCTTTGAACCTTATATAAATTACCGCCCATTATTGTTGATCAAGAATTTTTTGAATTTCGATATTGATTGATTCTACTGTTGGATTCTCTTTTTCGTAATTTTCGTAGTCATTAATAATCTCATCGTACTGTTTTTCTAAAGCATTAACATGTTTTAAAGTTTCCTGTGCAAGAAATCCTTTATCTGTTAAAGAGGATTCGCTCGAATAAAATTCGAGGCACTTTTTCATGAGTGCTATTTGATTTTCTAAAATTTGTATTCTTAGTGACATGTTGTGTATATTGCTTCTAAACAAAGCTCCAAATCTTCGTGCATTGTAACCATTAAATCATCGGTATTTCCAGTGATGGTTATTAAAGTATCAGGTGGTTTGTCGTAGAAATGTTCAAGATAAATAACGGTGTTATCATTCATTTTAATATTGAAAACCAAAGTGTTCTCTTTTGTTATGTGAAATTTGATGTCTTGTGGTTTCTTTTTAAAAATCGCATTGATAATTTGAAAGAAGGGAGCGTCTAGTTTTTCAATAATATCCCTTTTCTTCTTTTTAACCAGAGAACCAAATTCCCTAATGAGCGTACTTTTCTTTATATAGCTTTGCATAAAATATCCTTTTTCCTATTATACGCAGAATCTACTTAAATGTTCTCAATTTTGGGTTTTTGGGTTGATTTCAAATTTTCGATTATATCGCTAATATCCTGTTTTTCAAACTCATACAATTTATATTCCTTCAAATAATTGTAGATTTGTGGCTTTTTCTTGATCTCGGCAATGAAGAATTTTCCCTGAGATTCACAATTTTCGAACTTCTCATAGAGTTCCCGATCAATATTCGAATATGAGTAAACCGACCCACCTTTAAAAAAGATGAACATAAAATTTTGTTCAGGGATATAATTAGTCTTAACGATATTGCTTGAATCGTAGAAAGCTTCAATTAATGTCGTTTTGTTTGTTTCTCTTTTGTATTCCTTTCTTTCTAATAGCATAAAAACAAGTATTTATAGTTAAAATTATTAAATGGCACTTCCAAGAAAAAAGACAGACTTTATACTAAATCCAGTCAAAATTGGTACTGAATATTTAAAATATGGATTTGATCGAATTGAGCAGTTAATGCAAAAAACGGATCAAAAAACCAACTATTTACCACGTACCATCAAATTAAGAGACTTAGATGCTGCAATTATTGATTATGTCAATAACAAAGATATGAAATTAATTCTAGATGGAAAAGATGTACCTGCTTTTTTATTATCGAAAGAAAGATGGGGTGAATTTGCTAAAACTTGGCAATTTACTGATAACGACAAAAATATTCTTACTCCATTCATCACAATTAAGCGTACTAAAAAAGAACTTGGAACCAGAGTTGGAAAGAGATATATCGTTCCGCAACCACGCACCTTTACCTATGTTGATGTACCTATCTTAGACGAAGGTGAAGTTATTAACTTACGATTCAAAGTTCCAGAACCAACATTTGTAGACATGTATTATGAAGTAAGATTATTCACCAAGTATCAAGAAAATGCAAACATCTATGATGAACAAATTTTAAATCTATTCGCCAGTAGACAGGCTTATTGTTGGGTTAAAGGTACACCATTTGCAATCCATTTGGAAGAAACCAATGAAGATAATGTGCAGGACATCAAGGGTGATAGAATGAAAGTTAGTGTCTATCAAATAAAACTTCTTGGATTCATTCAGAATGAAAAGAAATTTCAAATCGTTAAAACAACTAGATTACCTAAATTATCTGTGACTGTTAAGGACAATATAAGTACACCAGTATTAGCACAAACATCGGGAAGTTTCGATACTACTTTTGATACTACATTTGGTTAATTATAAAGTCACGTAATTTCCATCAGTAGTGAATGTTGTTCCTGATGGGAATGTTGGCTTTTCTAATGAAAGAGAATCAACGCTATCATTAACTTGATTAACATACGCAGTGTTTTTAACCTCCTTAAAAATAAATGTCGATACAGTGTATCGTTTTGTTGAAACTATGAAGGTCATTTTATTGTACAGATCAGATTCCGTGTTAGATGCCGTTATTCCAGAAAATGGATATACAACTCCAGATTTGGCACTATAGAAATTTAGCTTCATATAAGCAAAGAAAGTATCGCCAGTTAACGAAACTAAAAAAGAGTTTGGAATATGTATATCACCATATTCGAAATTATTTGTGTCCCAGTTATATAAACTTGTATATCCATTAACAAAATTAAATCCGTTAATATATCCTGTATGAAGCAAGTTTTGATTATTCTCTTCTGGTGAATCAAATATTTTATATATATAAAAACTGTTTTTAAATGAATCTGATGTTATGTCTCCAGAAGTAAATTCGTTTGGTGCAACATTCGTTACGTATGATAATGTTGCAGTTTTATAAAAATACGCTGTCATTGCATAATTTAATGATGGAGTGAATCTAAGTTTTTCACCATCACTACCAGTATTAATACTACCATCAGTTTGATCAGTGATCAAATTGGTAATGTCTTCGCTCAATCCTGCCAAATTATTCTTTGATTCAAAAAATAATTTGACATTTGAATCTTGATTATTTGACGGTATTTTTATTGTGTGTTTTAACATTTGTTTCCTAACGTATTTAAATCACTAGTTGGTTTATTGTATTGTTTTGTATTAGGGCCAAATTCTATTGTTGCAAACAAGGCTGCAGTAGCTGCATCGTTTAACTCAGTATTTAATCCTAATACAACATTAGAAAAAACATAATGTCTTTCATTTACAAAAGAATAGTTGACACCCCTATTTGATAATGGATCAATGTACCCATTTGGAAGTAAATCCTTCCATAAATAATTACCATCATTATCTAACTTTACTGCATAGTTTGGAATTGATTGATCCGTCTCACTGGTTCCGCTAATATTTGCAGTGATTAATTCATCTCCAAAATCCCTAAGTTTGATAGGTATTAGTGGATTGTATTTAAATTGTAGTGCTGAAACAGCACCAGTACAATAAAACGTAACGTAAAATTCTTGACGTTGAGTAACAATTTCTTCGAAATTTTCAGGTAAATAGAAAACCCAATCACCTTCGATAACATCACCAGCAACATATGTTGTATATGGTCTGCTAACTTTACTACCACTAAATGTTCTTTTTTGTACTGTTTCTGATTGACTTAAACCATTTACTGAGGGTCGATAATTAAAGAATAAATATAGGTTAGTCAACGGTTTTCCAAAACTATCGTATTGATTTGCAATATCAATATCTACATTGAAATCATATGAATATTGTTGATCATAGTATATGTTTTTTCCAAAACCAGATTTATAAATTTCACAGGAGGTAAGATTAGTTAGTATTTCATATTTCAGTTGATATGTTGTGCTGTTTATTTTAGTATTTCCGCTTACCAGTACTGTACTTCCAGTAAATGTATTTCCTAACGCACGACAAAGGTAAACATCAAAACAATATGGTAAATTTTTGGTTAGATTATTAGCTTCATCACCAATTCTAGGTCTTGTGAAAAAATCATCAACGGTAGTGTAGTTTCTTTTCAGTCCGTTGATAATAGACATAAAATTAACAGTTCCATAAACTCTATAAACCTCACTGGCTTGTCGTTCATCATCGAATAATTGTGATGCGTTGATGACAGAGGTCTGATCATATGGAAGAAGTTCAACCGATGGAGATTGTAGATTTGTATAAAAATACTCATCAACGTTAATTGAATTAACATTCTGTGTTTGGCCTAATTGAATCGAGTAACCTTCTTCCATGTTTATAAATAGCCTTGAATAAATTTTTAGTATTTATTGTATGATCCAATTCCTTAAAGAAATCCTTCAAAAACTAACGAAAACACATAATTATATTGTGGAAAGACCAATGCTAACCACATCGATACTTCTTCTATTTATCTCCATTTTTGTCATCGGATTGAGCATTCCGTATTATGTTAATGATTTTCAAACAATTAAATACGAACTTCTCATTCAGGGGCATGGTATGATGTTCGACATTGCATTAATTGGTTTACTTTTATTTTGGTTAAATCAGAATGGCGAAAAAAATCAACGTATTCGTACTTATAAAGATGAAATAGATGACTTTAGATTATGGGAATCTGCCGAAGCAGCTTTTCGTACTGTCGGAAATTTAAAACGTCTTAACAGACACAATATTCATGAGATTAACTTAGTAAATTGCTATTTATGTAACACAAATTTAAACTACATAAATTTGAAGGGATCGAACTTGAACTCAGCTAATATTTCGAACTCTTCTTTGATCAATGTAGTGCTTGAAGATGCACGTCTAAACCAAACTAATTTTCAAAATTCTAATTTGAATCAATCTAACTTAAAAAGCGCATATGCTAGTGGTGCTAATTTTACTGACGCATTCTTAATTAAGGTTGATCTAGAAAACTCTTTTTTGATCAAAACCAATTTCAGAGATGCATATCTAATGGAAGCTAATTTACGTAATAGCTACTTAATGGGTGCTGATTTTGAAAATGCAAGTCTCTATAAAACAGATATGAGAGGTGTAAAAGGACTAACAATTGATCAATTAAGAAAAGCTAAAACACTTTACTTAGCTAAGTTCGATAAGGATTTTATTGATCATAACAAAGAATTTTTTGAAAATTTAGGTGAATAACTGAAACATTTATTATGTTTATGCGTATAATTAGAAAAAAGCTAAAACCATGAAAAATTACGCCTTCTTGATGTTGTTTGCTGTACTAGCAATCACGTTTTCAAATTGTTCAAAATCTGGAGACCCTACACCATCCAGTACTGGGCCTGTTGTAGTATCGAATCTCGATCAAGTTAAGGCTACGCTTAAAGGTGTATGGACATTCAAAGATGTTACAGTTACGCAAATCTCAACTGGAAAATCAGCTACAACATCGACATGTGCTAAAACTGAATTGGCCGTTGCTGGATTGTTCACTAATACAAATTGGAAAAGTGTAACTGTCGAACCTATTTACACCTTTAGTGGAATTAATAATGTCTCTGCATTCTATCCTTGTCTACCACCTTCAAGTTCTCAAACAGACCCTAATATAACTTGGACACTTATTCAGAATTCTGATGGTACTGTTACCTTTACCCTTTCACAAGGGGATACGTTTATCATTAATGTTTCAGACATCTCGCCAAATTTAATAAAAGCATCAAAAGTGAATACTTTGGGATATGTAGTGGTGAATCAATTCACTAGATAATATTTAATGATCTCATATACAGGAATACATCAGCATTTCCATTGATTGCAACTTCGTTTGTGCTACTCAATCCTTTGTAGAAATACTTAGTTCCAGTCAATCCCTTATAATCAGTTCCAATTAATGGATTCATGTTATATGGCGGTTGTGTATTATAAAATCCTTGCGGAGATACTCCTAATTCTGTTTGAGTTATGATATTCAGAATGTCTTCTTTTGGAACATTAATGAATGCCGTTCTGTTTATGTCCGATCTGCCAAACCATTTTGTGTTTTTCTTACTATCTGCAATTAATTGAGCATTGTCATTTAGAAAAAATGTACTACTGTCTTCTGTAGTCATGTATGTAGTAACACCAGCATTACCATCATTTGTTATTCTACCGGGATAATATGTAATTTGTGGGAAGTATGCACAAAAATTTAACCACTCCACACCGAATAATTGACGCTTTGGATTGGAATCACTAGAAAGAGTTAGATTAGAAGGAAATTCATAATAGGGTGCATTTGCACCACTTCCACCACCTTGTGCTATTACAAGTCCAACATTTAAATTAGGATCAGTGTTTAGATTATTAGTAAATTGAGTATGAGTATCACCGGGATTAGTACCTGTGATACCTCTAGTTCCCATGAATCTAGCAATACTATAAAATTTTGACCCTTGAAAAATATAGTGCTGTTTTCTCCACACCTCATTTGTTGCATTACTTTCATTAGAACCAAAAGTATTATCTGCTGTTAAATTTATTGATGTATCTTGTGGAAATTTCAATATCAATCTGCTTGCATTCGCAGTATTTGAATTTAAATCTCCTTGATGATCTACAGGTAATTGAATTAAATCTCCGTAGGAGAAAACTGTAAACCCAACGAACTCAGTAAAGACACCAATGGGGCTAGTATGATCAACTTCAACTTCACTTCCATCATCTTTTGTAATAATTTTTTTTCTATTACAAGGTATAATATATACGAATTCACCGTTGGCCTTATAAGTGGAATACTGTGAAGAATCCAAAACTTTATAGTCCGTTGTTGTGTTAAATGTTCCACCCGCAATGATAGCATCGCTAATTGTTGGTGGAATGTAAAAGATAGTTTCGTTTATTATTCCATTTCTTTTTGTTGCCATTGAACGTCCTAAGTCATTTGCAGCCATTTTATAGAGTTGTTGGACACCACTACCACCCTGTCCAAAAGTAGCTCCCTGATTATCAGTAAAAGCTGATCCAAATAATGTAAATGTACCTACTAATGTTGCACGTATCTTAAAGTCTTGTCTAGTAATTCCTATACTGAAATTTACATCATCACCCCAAAATGATTTTATATCCACAGCGATTTCTTGTGTTTCTACATTTGGCAATGTATCCAAATCAGTACTGAACTTTACTTTAGTTCCATTATCACTAAATAAATTTGCCGAATAACCTAAACTAGTTATCATCGTTGATGGATTCATTGAATACTTTCCAATGTCAGTAATGTCAACAGACATATGTACTGTTTGATTACCGATAGGTGCACCATATATCATATAATCTCCAGAATTATTCGTTACTGTGGTATACTTGTAGTATTTCTCAAAGACTTCAATATATGTCTGATTAGTTGTGATTTCTTCTTTAGTTGGGAATGTGCCAATTGGAACAACAGGAAGATACTCTCCTGCAATAAGAAAGGGATTATTTGTAGCTACTCTAGGTAAAAGATTGTATCTAACTCCATCAAGATTTTTATCTCTAGGTGTAGAGTATGGGTAGATCGATAATATGTCGGAATTGAGCTTATCATCCTCAGAAATGGGTATAAAAATAGAAACTTTGGCGTTAGGAATACCAACACCACCATTTGCGATAACTCTACCCACTAAAACACCGAAATCACCATTAAAACTAGCATAGAGGTCTTTTTGACTAATTTTCAAGGATAATATCTCTACTAGGTCTACTTCTTGCTCTAGCTGAACTTTTAAGTATTTATCACTACCACCAGCAGTGGTTTGAATTCTGAATGATTTACTACCCATAGTCGTGGTTATTATTTTTTATAAATACAATCTACAAAATTAATGATTTTGACGGATTAAAAAGTATTTATTAAAAAGTTTCATCTATCAGAAAGCAGAAATTATAATTATTAAACTAAAATATCAATAGCAAATGGCAAATAACTTTGTATTCGTTAGCCCGGGAGTAAAATTCAGAGAGCAAGACTTATCATTCGTAACTAAAACAGTGGGTACAACCACATTAGGGTTAGTTGGAGAAACACCAAAAGGGCCAGCATTCCAACCAGTAGCGGTTGAAGACAAGGGTCAATTTAGTTCAAGATTTGGTAGTCAATCTATCGAAAAATTCCCTACAGGTGACTTGAAATTTCAATTGCCATATGTTGCAAATGCATATTTGGACAATTCAAACCAACTTTATGTTACTAGAGTCTTAGGTCTTTCAGGTTATAAGGCAGGTACTGCATGGGCATTGAAAATCAGTTCAGCCGTTAATCCTGCTTCTACTGGATTAACCTCATCAGGCTCATCTGTTGTTGGATTTATTAATAGCTCTTACTTGGGTGTTACTATTACCAATACAGGTCAAACAGGTGTAATATACACAGGTTTTACTAAGACAAGTCCTACATTATTCACCACAACAATAAGAGCATTCAGAGTACTTACATTGAGTGCAGGTAGTGGTACTGTACAACTTCACACGACAACATATTCAGGTACTTCAATTGCAGCATATGACAATATGGTCGTTGCAATTCTAAGATCAAGAGCAACAGTAACGGA
>Ga0315289_10001285_pt1 | contig 39201 bp, 40 predicted proteins | sample YL17G11_40_MG_FD_203452 | JGI IMG/M metagenome (GOLD analysis project Ga0315289, IMG submission 203452) | Sediment microbial communities from Yellowstone Lake, YNP, Wyoming, USA - YL17G11_40 | ecosystem: Environmental > Aquatic > Freshwater > Lake > Sediment | place: USA: Wyoming | collected... | reverse complement strand
TGATAATTATTATCAGTTTGGTGACTGGAATCGTGGCTTTGGGGCTATTTTACTTTTTGTGGAAAGCGCAGGGCATAGACAGGGCAAGAACTATTATTTTTACTGCTGTGGCTGTTGATTCACTTTTTTATGTTTTTAGCATTCGCTTGTTAAGCAAACCGATCTGGCGTCAAAATTTCTTATCAAATCCATATCTATTGCTTGCTTGTTTATTGGGTTTGGCGGTGCAACTCTTAGCGATTTATCTGCCATTTTTTCAAAATGTTTTTCAAACAATACCATTAAATTTACTTGATTGGTTAATTGTCATAATATTTGGCTTAATGACTGTTTTAATCAGTGAGTTAATTAAATTTTATTATAACAGACGTGAGAGAAAAATATGATTTTCTTTAAAGAATTTAAAGATAATTGGACAAAGTTAGCCATCTTTTCCCTGTTGGCTTTGCTTATCGTGGAATGGGCGGCCAAATATGATACTTTACAAAGACAGATAGCATTATCTATTACCAATATCGCGGCTATTGTCATTTTTTATATTGTTTATCGGAAATTAATAAATAAATACCAAATTATTTTGCCAGGCTATATTGCCTGGGTCATCGGCTTTGGCGTTTGGCTTGATGCGGCCGGCAATTTTGCCCATTTTTATATTAAATATTCTCGATACGATGACTTTACACATTTTATTGGTTCCATGTCTATTGCTATTCCTCTATTTTATGTTTTTTATCAATTGAGCCAGAAAGGCTATATTAAATTAGGCTGTTTTAATATAGCGATGTATTCATTATCGCTCACCATGCTGCTTGTTTCTGTTTATGAAATCTCTGAATGGATTGGCGATACATTATTTAATACTTATCGCGTGACAGGCAGGTTTGATACTCCTTCTGACCTTTTCTATAACCTTCTCGGTGCCCTGTTGCCTGTTTTGCTGGGAGTTTGGTTGACGAGAAAAAAGAGTAAAAATTATTGACAAGTTAGCCAAAATTTGCTAAAATAAAGGTGTAAAGATCAAAAATTATGCCTTTATTCAAACAATATAATTATCCGACTAAAGAATAAGACCACGGTTTTGTGGCCTTTTTTGATTTATAAATCCTATGCCAAACAACAAATCCAAACCAGGCCTTGAGGTGGCTGAAAAAATCTCCTTAGCGATAAAGGTTGCGCTAGTGGTAGGTATGGTTTCAGCGTTTTTAGTAGGGGCGGTATTGGTGAGTTCGTTGTTTCCTCAACCATCTGTGGTTACTAACCAAACCACTAAAAAAGAAAAGACCACTGTTATTGCTAAAAAATATGCTACCTCTGTTGATTTGGCAGAATTCAGCAATTCTTACTCTATTCCTTCTGATGAAACCAAGGGCATTTTAGGTATTAATGGTTTATATGACAAAGATACGGTTATTCCTTTAAAAATTAAAGGTAAAATCATTGGATTGAGTGTTGACGCCGAGGTTACTCTAAAGAATAATTTAAGCTTTGCTAGAGTGATACTGGTTGACAAAAATAATAATGAATACCTAGTGAGTGATACTAGCTTTCCCTTTGAAGAATTAACTGAATTAAAGGGAGTTTGTGAAGAAACCTGTCAGATGGATTCCATTATTCCTTCCTACTTAAAAATAGAGCTATCCAAAGAATTCATAGAAAACGAGAAAGGAGAGATAGTTGAGAATGATAAAAATCCCACTGCTTCTATAGAAATATTTAACATTAATTACTTAATAGAAGGTAAGCTATTCAAAAAAGATATTACCAGTGATAAAACAAAAATATCTCAACAGGCATTGAAGGTTAAGAGTTTTAATAGTAAGGGCAGGAATTGGGTCGCTGGCGAGACTGATGTTTCAAAACTATCCTATTCAGAGAAGAAGAAACTTTTTGGCGGCAAACTTCCTAATCTTTGTGGTTTTGAATATTATCAAGGTGGTTATTTTGAATTTTGTGAGAAATCAGAATACGCAGCCAGTACACAAAACGCTACCACAACTACCACTACCAAAACTACTCAAATAGCAGGCTCAAGTACTCCCTTTAGTTTTGATTGGCGAAATAGACACGGCCAAAACTGGATGACATCGGTTAAAAATCAGCTTAGCTGTGGCTCCTGCTGGGCCTTTAGTTCAGTTGGAGCAGTTGAAGCAGCGGCTAATCTCTATTTTAATCAACACATTAATCCTGATTTATCCGAACAAGACCTTGTTTCCTGTAGTGGTGGTGGGAGTTGTGACGGAGGAGTCATGTCAGGTACCCTTACTTATATTAAAAATACAGGCGTGGCTGATGAAGCCTGTTTTCCATACACTGCCACAAATAATTTCTGCGCCAATAAGTGTGTTAATTGGTTAGATAGGATTTGGAAAATATCGGGGCATGGTTTTTTTCATAATTCAATTGAAGTAAAAAATGCTTTAGTAGAGAAAGGACCACTGGCTATGTCTGACATTATGTGGAGGCACGCCATTGTTCTGGCTGGATTTGGAGAAGTGACAGCGGGGACTTACTATGCTACAGGTGGTTCGTCATCCACCGTCTCTGAAGGTGATCCCTTAATTGGGGCAACCTATTGGCTGATAAAGAATAGCTGGGGAGCGTCGTGGGGCGAAAATGGCTATGCAAAAATGATTTATTCAGCCGAGAGATTTGATAATTATAACACATTTTATTCTATGGAAACTCCCATCACCCCTCCTCCCGGTGCGTCATACGAGGTAATTTGTAAAGATAGCGATAGTGATGGCTATTGTTTTTGGGGTGTTGGCGCAAATAAGCCGTCTACTTGCCCAGGCTCTTGCGCTGAAAATAATATTTCCGACCTTGACGACTCTGATTCTTTAGTGGGTGCCCGTCCAGAATATTTTGTTTGCGGTAACCACTCCTGGCTGGCCAGCGGCGAAGTGGGAGGTCCCTTTGGTTATTATACAGGATATGGGTATTCTTCTTGTTGCGGAGACAGTCTGAATGAGTACCCGGTTGGGGATAGATGTTGCAATAGCCCACTTAAGATTTTGAAAGCAGAGGGAGTTCTTGGTTTTTCATTTAAATGGGGCAGCCAAGGTTCTGGAAACGGACAATTCAATACTCCTAATGGTATAGCTATAAGCAACGATCGTGTTTATGTAGCCGATGTTAGTAACCATCGCATCCAAGTCTTTGATCTTAATGGTCAATATCTTAATCAGTGGGGTTCCCTTGGCAACGGCAACGGACAGTTTAATATCCCAGCGGGTGTTGCTGTTAATAATAACCAGGTGTATGTGACAGACTCAAGTAACCATCGCATCCAAGTCTTTGACGCTTCTGGTAACTTTATCACTAAATGGGGCTCTCAGGGTACTGGGAATGGACAACTTTATTATCCAGAGGGGATTGCTATTAATAATAACAATGGTTATGTATATGTGGCCGATCTTTATAACCATCGCATCCAGGTTTTTGATCTTAATGGTCAATATCTTAATCAGTGGGGTTCCCTTGGCAACGGCAACGGACAGTTTGAATATCCTAAAGACATTGCTGTTAATAATAATCAGGTGTATGTGGCTGATTCGAACAATGATCGCATCCAAGTCTTTGATCTTAATGGTCAATATCTCAATCAGTGGGGCTCTTGGGGTATTGGGAATGGCCAATTTCAAGCTCTTACTGGCATCGCTATTAATAGCAGTCAAGTCTATGCCACTGATTCATTCAATCAGAACATCCAAGTTTTTGATCTTAATGGTCAATATCTCAATCAGTGGGGCTCGGCCGGTTCAGGCAATGGGCAATTTCAGTTTCCGAGGAAAATTTCCATTAACAATAGTGGTGATGTTTATGTGACTGACTCTTCTAACCATCGCGTACAAGTCTTTAGTCTATCTATTTCTTCTGTTTGCCGATTTGATCCTCAAGAAATAAAGATAAAAGCAGGGTTTTCGGATTCACCCGAAAACGAGATTGGTAATAAATTCGCCGTCCCTTTATTTTCCACGGTTTATTTCAAAGGAGCAGCTACTGATTATGGTCAATCAGAAGATGTCTGTGATGGTTGTATTTTTGAATGGAGTTTAGATTCGGCTGTAGTGAGCAATTCAGATAGTTACCACGTTGTATTTAATAATGAGAATACTCTTGGTGAACATCAATTAAAACTTAGGGTCACTGATAGTGAGGGAAATTTTAACGAAAAAAATGTTAAAATTTTTGTTGGTTTTATGAAGCAATGGGGCTCACCTGGTTCTGGAAACGGACAATTCAACAAGCCGGCAAAAATAGCAATTAGCACTGATAATGACTATGTGTATGTAGCTGATTCTTCTAACCATCGCATCCAGGTTTTTGATCAAAACGGCAACTTTCAATTTAGCTGGGGCTCCTATGGTTCAGGCAATGGTCAATTTAGCTCTCCTTATGATCTAGATATTTTTGGAAACAAGGTTTATATTACTGAAATGAATAACCATCGCATCCAGGTTTTTGATCTTAATGGTCAATATCTTAATCAGTGGGGTTCCTATGGTCTTGGTAATGGGCAATTCAGGTATCCGCTCGGGATTGCTATTAATAATAACAATGGTTATGTATATGTGGCTGATCTTTATAACGACCGCATCCAGGTTTTTGATCAAAACGGCAACTTTCAATTTAGCTGGGGCTCTTCAGGTTCAGGTAATGGGCAATTTAAGTATCCGCAAGGCATTTCAGTGAGTAATGGAAGAGTCTATGTGACCGAATCAGGCGGCAGTGATGCTAATCAGCGCGTCCAGGTGTTTGATGCTAGTAATGGAAATTTTATTTTTAGCTGGGGTTATCGTGGCACCGGTAATGGTCAGTTTGACGCTCCTCAAGGAATTTTTGTGGCGAATAACAAGGTTTATGTGGCTGATACAGGTAATAATCGCATCCAACAGTTTGACGCGAATGGCACTTTTATCAATAAATGGGGTTCGTATGGTACCGAAGAAGGGGAATTTGATTCTCCGACTGATATATCTTTTTACCTTGATCGAGTCTATGTCGCTGATAGGTTGAATAGCCGGATTCAAATATTTGGTCCACATGAGCCGAAATGTTATGATGGCACTTTATATGGTTACTGTAATGCCTCCAAACAATACTGCGACAATGGCACTTTAGTTGATAGATGCACTACCTGTGGTTGTCCCTCTTTAACCCCACATTGCAATTCAACTACTGAACAATGTGAAAGCGTTGACATTCTCGATCTTATTTCACTGCCAGTTCGAGCCACTTATACTTGCCATTCTTTGGTTTCTCAAACCTCTGCCAAAGAGGTTAATCGATGGAGAAAAGACACCCAGAGCTGGGAATCCTGCGCTAATATTGGCGGTGGCATAATCATTGGTGAAGATTTTCCGATTGAGTTAGGTAATGGGTATTTTGTCCGACGGCCAAGTAATATCCCTATAACCTTCACTGGTGACCCCATTACTTCTCCCATTCCCTTAGATTTAAAAATAGGTCTTAATTTAATCTCCATTCCTTATTCTGCTGCCCCTTACACTTGTTATACCCTTTTGGATGAACTTTCCTCTACTGCCGTGGAAGTCAATCATTGGAACATAGATACCCAGAGCTGGGAAGCCTGTGCTGATATTGGCGGCGGAGTAATAGTGGGCACTGATTTTCCGATTGAGCCAGACAAAGGATATTTTGTCCGAGTTATTTCTGAAACTGAACTACCATACGTACCTGGCCATGCCAAGCCAATCAGCTCGCCTTGTCAGTATGACCCAGAAGCAAATAATTGCGGCACCAGGCAATGCGGTTATAATAATACTGGCTGTTATTTTTGCGGTAATTGCCCCTCCAATCTTCCTTATTGCAATACCAGTGGCCAATGCGAAGCCAAATGCTCTGATGGCACGCCTTTTAACAAGTGCTCATCTGCCAAACCAAAATACTGTAATAACCAAGGAAAGTTCATTGATAGCTGTCTCTCCTGTGGTTGCCCCAGAGGCCAGACCTGTAAGAAAATGACTGGTTACCCAGCTGGTAAGTGTATCAGTACAGGTGAGCCACCGCCATCGGCATTGTAAATAATCTTTTATGCCCAATAACTTTCAAAGCTAAAAGGGGCTAATTTTAGCACCTTTTTGTTTTAATTTAGCGATTATTGGAATTTGCCAAAAACCATAAAAACCACTATAATTTAGGCATGAAATACATTACTATCGCTGAAATTCCCAAATATTTAAGCCAAGAAGTCCTTATAAAGGGCTGGGTTTTTAATTTCCGCTCTTCAGGCAAGATTTATTTTTTGCAGTTGCGAGATGGTTCAGGCCGTTTGCAAGCGGTTGTTTCAGAAAAAGATGTGTCTAAAGAAACCTGGCAGGCTTGCCAGAAATTGACTATGGAATCCTCAGTGGAAGTCGCCGGCAAAGTCTATGAAGAGAAACGCTCTGCCTTTGGTTACGAAATGCAAGTCAAGGAGCTTAAAATTGTTCAATTGGCTGAAGAATACCCGATTGCTAAAAAAGAGCATGGTGTTGATTTTTTATTGGATTATCGTCATTTGTGGATTCGTTCTGAACGGCAAGTTGCTATTCTCAGAATCCGCGATGAGGTTATCTGGTGTATGCGCGAATTTTTTCGCCAAAAAGGTTTTGTGATGACTGATACACCGATTCTCACACCAACATCCTGCGAAGGCACGACTACTTTATTTTCCACTAAATATTTTGACGACAAAGCTTATTTGGCTCAATCGGGTCAGCTTTATTTAGAGGCACTTGCTATGGCCTTGGGTAAGGTTTATGATTTTGGCCCGACTTTCCGGTCGGAGAAATCAAAGACTCGAAGACATTTGACGGAATTCTGGATGCTAGATGCGGAAATGGCTTTTGCTGAATTTGAAGACATGGTTAAACTTCAGGAGGAATTAATTAGTTATGTTGTCCAAGAAGTATTAAAAAATAAGAGTCAAGAGTTAAAAACTTTGGGCCGCGATACGAAAAAGTTAGAAAAAGTGAAGCCGCCATTTTTAAGGATGACTTACAGCGAAGCGGTTCGAAAATTAAAAAAGCTCGGTTCGGACATAAAAGAAGGCGATGATTTGGGCGGCGATGACGAGACATTACTCACCAAAGATTTAGATAAGCCAATTTTTATTACCCATTATCCAGTCAAAGCAAAAGCTTTTTACATGCAGCCTGACCCTAAGGATTCTGGGCTGGCGCTTTGCGCTGATTTGCTGGCGCCGGAGGGTTATGGAGAAATCATCGGCGGATCGCAAAGAATTCACGACTTGAAACTTTTAGGGAAACGCTTGAAAGAGTTTAAGCTTCCCAAAAAAGATTATGAATGGTACTTGGATTTACGTCGCTATGGTTCGGTGCCGCATTCAGGTTTTGGCCTTGGCCTAGAAAGATTAATCGCCTGGATTTGCGGGCTTGACCATGTGCGAGAAACGATTCCATTTCCAAGACTTTTAAATAGATTAAGACCTTAATAAAAAATATATGAATGAAAAGAATACGCCAAAACACCTTATTTCTACATTAGTTGGTGCTTTAATTTTGATTATTGAGGTAGCCATTTTTTCTGTTTTATTTTTTGTCGTAAGTTGGCAGGTTGAAAGCGAATTATTTTTCGCTATTCCTTTTATTAAAGAAAGTGGTAATTTGAATGTTAATGAAGTGACTAATGTGAATTCAAATAACTCTAATCTCGGTGTTTATGCTAATACAAAATATCAATATACTGTCACGCTACCCACAGGTTGGCGAGCAAACATTGATGAATTTTGCAGTATTGATAATGTTGGGTTCGGCCAAGATAAAACAGGCGAAAAGTACAAGTGTCCACCTGATGGCGGTGGTTGGATGTATAATATTTCTGCTATTCAAAATACAACAATCACTGCAGTACAAGAAGATACCGTTATTAAAAATCATCCTGATGCTAAGGTGGTTGACGATACGATTAACGGAAAATCAGCAAAGCATTACCTGTATACCTTCACATCTGAATACCTTGGCGGTACATTCACGCAAGAAGGTTATCTTGTTAATAACGTATCAACAGTTTTTGATATTTGGATGCAGAGTGACGGGAGTGTCACCGAGTATGACAGCGCTTTTGGTCAGTTTGCTAAATTATTGATTTTCACTGACGAAACAGCAGGGTGGAAGACTTATACTAATACTGATTTTGGTTATTCAATTAAGTACCCAAAAGATTTATTATTAGATTCTAGTTACCCGGCTGCCATTACGTTTGGCAAGGTCACATCAGAACCCGGGCCAGGCGCCTTCTTTATTGATGTTAAAGAAAATCAAAGCTTGTCATTCTTGACACAGTACAAGCAAGGTTTTCCTGATGGCTGCCCCCAAGAATCCGATACTACAATCGCTGGTGCGACTACTAAAAAAATTGTTTGTATTGATTCTTCTAGACAAGAAATACAATATTATTTCATTGAAAAAAATAATAATATTTATCAACTTTCCTATATTATAGGCGACAAACAGCTAGATCCGACGTTTGAAAAAATGGTGATAACCTTCCAATTCACAGATTAAAAAAATGTGGGTAGGCGAGGCTTTTATGCCTCGCCCGCAAGCCAAGGGCATGAAAGCCCTTGGCTATCCAGAGATAATTTTATGAAACGTATACTTACCAAAGAAACAATTAACCACATCGCTAAAAAAGTCCGGCTCAATGGCTGGGTGCATAAAACGCGTCGCCTGGGCAAAATGGTTTTTATTGATTTGCGCGACATCTCTGGTATTGTCCAAGTAGTTTTTACACCAGACCATCAAGATGTTTTGGAGCTGGCGAAAAAACTGCGGCCGGAGTTTGTGGTGGAAATCGTTGGCGCTGTAAGTAAACGTCCAGAGAAACTGGTTAACAAAGAAATAGTTACTGGCGCGGTGGAAGTCCAAGCTCTGGAATTGAAAATCTTGGCTGAATCCAAGACGCCACCATTTGAAATTGTGGAAACAACTAAGGAAAAGGAGTCAGAGGAGTTAAGGTTGAAGTATCGCTATCTTGATTTGCGACGCCAAAGAAACAGGAAAATCTTGGCAGCCAGAGATAAGGTTAATACGTTTATCCGCGATTATCTGCATAAAGAGGGCTTTATAGAGATAGAAACGCCTATTTTAGGCAAATCTACGCCAGAAGGCGCACGGGACTACCTAGTGCCTTCCAGGGTGTTTCCAGGCAAGTTTTACGCTTTGCCGCAGTCGCCACAGCAGTATAAACAGCTTCTGATGGTGGCTGGCTTTGAGAAATATTTTCAGATTGCGCCTTGCTTTCGTGATGAGGATTCGCGGTCAGACCGCTCGCCAGACCAGTTTCATCAGCTTGATTTAGAAATGTCCTTTGTTTCCCAGGAAGACATTTTGACATTGGCCGAGCGGCTGTTTACGGAATTAGTCAAGATTTTGTTACCAGAAAAGAAAATTACATATTCGCCTTGGCCGCGCATCACATATGATGAAGCCATGAGAAGATATAAGACTGACAAGCCTGATATCAGACTGAATAAAAAGAATCCTAATGAACTTGGGTTTTGCTTCATTGTAGATTGGCCGCTTTTTGAATTAAAATTAGAAGACGGCCATTTCGCGCCATGCCATCATATTTTTACTGCGCCAAAAGAATCAGACATTCCTTTACTGGAGTACGAACCACATAAAGCGCGTTCATGGCAGCATGATATGGTTTTAAACGGCTATGAAGTGGGCGGCGGCAGCTTACGTATTACCAATCCAAAAGTGCAGGAAAAAATCTTTGAGTTAGTTGGCATTAAAAAAGAGGAAGCGCGCCAGCAATTTGGTCATTTACTGGAAGCCTTTGAATACGGCGTCCCGCCGCATGGCGGGATTGCACCAGGTATTGACCGTCTCTTGATGGTTCTATTAAACACAGAAAACGTAAGAGAAGTTGTGGCTTTTCCCAAGACAGGCGACAACCGTGACCCGATGATGGGAGCGCCGTCAGAAGTTGCCGAAGAGCAATTAAAAGATTTGCATATCAAAATTAATTTATAATGCATAATGTATAATTTATAATTATCTATTGTTTATTATAAATTTTAAATTAAAGTTATGTCTAACCAACGCCCAATTATTTTGCTAGTAGTACTGATTATTGTGGTTGTCCTAGCAGTCGGCGCACTATGGTGGATAAAAAGTCAGGGTGAGAATGGAAGTGTGAATACCAATACAGCGCTAGCCATTAATTTAACAAGCTTTAAGGCCATGGCGCAGCAAGCGAATTGTGCTGATATGCGCAATGATTTATATGTAATCGATAATCAAATGGTTTTTTGGGCTAAGGAAGGGGCTTGTCCTGATGCTAGCTATAGCTACATTCTTTATGGAAAAAATACACAAAGTATATTTTGTACTAGAGGCGATTCTATCGCTGGCCCGATGATGCATTGCTATAATACTAGCTACCAGTCTATTTTTCAAACAATTGTAAATAATAAAAGTAAGAAAGATTTGGGATTAGGGCCATCGCACACTGTACAGCAATTTAGTTTAGTCGTAAATGCCAACGCCAATACGAACTCTAACACCATAGATGCCGCTTATATCAGAAACAAATATTGTGACAAAACTTATAGTGACAATCCCTCTCTTGTAAAAGAGATAACAGATTGTGAGCGAGGTTACAGGCTTGAGCGAGAAGATAAATCATGTGTTATTATTAACTCGCAGGATCAATTAGAATGCAGTGATTGCGGACCTGCTTCATGCTCAGTTGACCTTGGTGCATGTGTCGGAACAAATAGTTGCTGGTATATTAGTAATACAAATACAAATACTAATATCAATACAGAAATTAGCAGTAAATCCTGCAACCAAGATAGCGACTGTGGATTATCAATTTGTAGTGGTTGCTTTGCTAAAGAATCATTAAAAAACAATCCAGTAGCTGACCTCCCCTGCGCTGTCTATAATGGATATACCTGCCAATGCGTTAAAAATCGCTGTATTGAGGTGAAGCCTGACAAGCCTTATGATTTTTATAGTATTACAAATGAAGCTGATTGTTTGGCGCTGGGTGCGGAGTGGGTGAGTGTTGGCAAAATGATGCATTGTGAGATGCCTGCTCCAGATGCGGGGAAAACTTGTACTAAGGCTAGCGACTGTATTCGGTATTGCAGTCAAAAAAATGTTAACGATGCCACGGGTACTTGTTCGGCTTACTCGGGTACAAGTTGCTATAGATTTTTTAACGAGAATGGTAAGTTAGACGGTGTGTGTATAGATTAAATTAAGCGGGAAATTCAAAAGTTTTTACATTATAAATTATAAATTTTAAATTAATCATGAAGTTATCCAAGCTCCAAAAATTTATCCTCCGTGAAGCTTCAGGCGCCAAGGTTAAGTTTAAAAGAAATAGCTTGCTCAAGTTTTATGATAAGCAAAAAGTACCGGCCAAAAAAGAGGACCAGCAACAAATTATCTCACAAAGCCTAGAAAGCTTGATTGATAAAGAACTAATGATTGGTTATGGCCGCCGGACCCCGCACAAATGGTTTATTGACGAGATTAAGCTGACAGCTAAAGGTAAAAGACAGGCGCGTCAGCTTTTAGGCAAACAGCAGGCGCTGCCATTAAGATTAAGGAAAATTAAGAAATAATTTGTTAAATAAATTTATGAAACCCCGCACCAAATTCAATTTTCGTAAAACTAAATTCTATCTGAATTTTCATAATTACTCCGAATCTAACTTTAAGTTTAAACCAAAATTTGGTGCGCGGGTGAAAAAATTATTTTTTATTCTGGGTGGGTTATTATTAATCGTTCCTTTTTTGGCTAAAGCCGATGGCATGATTGTGCCCCAGCCTGATTATTATATTAATGAGACTGATCAGCGAGCGGTGATTTTTTATGACAAGGGTGTTGAAACTCTCGTTTTATCTATCACTTTCAAGGGTAATGCTAATGATTTTGGCTGGGTGATTCCAGCACCATCAAAACCAGAAGTTTCCAAGGGCTCGGATGATATTTTTACTAATTTGCAAACTTTAACAGGTTATACTAATGTAAGCCCTCAGCCCTTGGGTTTAGGAGTTGGCAGCAAACTAGATGAATCAACGGGCGTAACAGTAATAGAAACGAAGAAAGTTGACTATTATGATGTGACTATTTTGACAGCTAATGATCCGGCGGCGTTAACTAGTTGGTTGGAAGATAATAATTTTTATTTTCCTGATTCAGCCAGCTATATTTTAGATAGCTATGTTGATAATGGCTGGTATTTTGTCGCCATGAAGATTAATCCTCAAAGCTTGGCATGGAGTGATGTCTCACAACAATTGCGTGAGGGGCACGCGACTCCCGTACTTCTAAAGTTCAAAACAAATAATATTGTTTATCCATTGAAAATTTCATCGGTGGTAAGCAGTGCTTCTGACAATAATGTTATAGTACCTTTACTCGATGAGACATTTTCTAGTCCTGCCTATTCGGCTGGCATCGTGGGAAAGGGAATAGATATTACTCAAAGAAAAATTGTCTCATTTCCTGCTGACAGTAGTTTCTCAATAGGTGAAGGGACAATTGAATGGTGGTTTAAGCCTGATAATAGTTGGAATGACGGATCAACAGGTTATTGGGAGTTTTTGAGCGTTGTCGACAGTGACACCAATCATTCCAATAGAGATGTGCTTGAAATTAGACGCGGCAAAGATTCAGTTAACGAAAGTCTACAGTTTATTGCTTACCAGTCAGACGGTATTTACCAAGCGTGGAGTACAAAAATTACACAAAAGTTAGAGTGGAAGCCTTCCCATTGGTATAATTTAGCTGTTACATGGTCAGCCAGCCAGCAACCCACTTTCTATGTCAATGGCGAGGCTTACCAGACCGAGCCAGCCTATAGTGCCACCATTTGGACAATGAGAAACCAGAAAGGAACGACTCTCTATTTCGGCCAGCGTGGCGACATGTTTGGTTCTTATCCGTTGCGATCGACTTTAGATGAAGTGCGTATTTCCTCCAAACTGAAAAATGCTGATGAAATTAAAAATGATAATACTCAGGGAATGAGTACCAAAGAGCTGGCCGTTGAAACTGATACTCTGTTTCTCGCTCACTTTAATGAAAATCTTAAGGAAGAAAAATCCAGTAAAACATTAAGCTATGAAGATAGGAGCGAAATAAACTATCCCTCGACAACTAAAAAAATTACATCTTATACACAACCAATATCCGCTACTATTTTACTCTATATAATTGCTGACCATAAAAAAGAATTGTCGGGTTTTTCTGCTTCCTATGCTCATTGGATTGATAAGGAAAATATTAAAAAGTTAGCTTTAGATGATCAGGGCAATCCATTAATTGATCCATCAGGCAAGAAATATTTTTTGACTAAGCTGACCAGGACTATGAATTACTCAGACATGACCGCTGATTTGTTTCCGCAGAATGCGAGTAATAATGACACTGTTGGTCAGCCTATCCCAAGCGCTGGCACCGAGTCAAAGACAATTTTTTATATTGTGATCTCGACTGGAACCGTTTTAACTATATTGTTGGTTATTTTTCTGGTTGTTTTCACTCAGGGTAGTCGTCATAAAGAGGTAGCGATTACTCATGATGACGAGAAAGATAAAATAATAATTAAATAATCATAAAAAGCCTGCTTGGGAATGAGGTTATTATAGCCTTTTGACAAGCGCAGGGCTTACGGGAGAAAAAATTATGCCGGTAAACATTTTACCACAAAAACCACCGCCACCACCCGCTAAGAAAAAAATTAAGGTTTCTTGGATGACTGTTGTCTTTATTATCATCTTGACTATCATTTTGATTATTTTAGGTGAGCGATTTTTGGTTGATTTAAACCGTTGGGCTAATCCTGCCTACTATCAATATGGAGGAGATTATAGTTATACGACTACTATGATCACACCTACCAAAAATTATAGCCAAGGGCAGTATGAAACGAGTCGCCTGCTTATCCATGCAGCTTTTATCCTCCCCGTGCTTTTAGCGGCTTTATTGCTTTATTTTTTGCAATACTATAAAAAGGAAAGAACCCCTAAGAGTATTGTGGCCCTGCCTTATTTTATTTTTGCCCTGTGGATGATCCTGCATTTAGTGTTGGAAGCTTTTTATATCCTAATAGACCAACTGAAAGAAGCTGGTGTTTATATCGTTCTTATTGTTCTAGCGGTTGTTTTAACCTGGTTAGTCATGTTTATACAGAAAAAGATTCACGAAAAAAAATTAACTAATCTTTAATTAAGAAGGCGAAAAATATGTATGAGATCAAGAAATTAAATGTTTTATCCATGGCCAAAATACAGACCTTTCTGATGATGGCAAGTTATCTTATTTGGGCAATCTTAGTTATTTTGCTTCCGCTCATCTTCGGCGGTGAATTGTATTATAATTTTTTTAATTTTGACCTTGATTTAGGTGAACTTATTTACGGTCCAAGCATGCTTACTCTTCTAGTTGGCCTGATTATTTTTGGTATTATTGGCTTCATTGCCGGTGTTATCATCGCTCTCTTGTATAACCTCATTGCTTCCTGGATTGGCGGGATTAAGATGGATATTATTTTGACTAAGGAAAAAGAAGAAGATACCGAAAGTCAAGAGCAAACAACACCACAAGGTTAAATCCGAAATCAGAAATTATAAATTCGAAACCCCAAACAAATCTTCGTTTCACTCAGATTTTACGGGGCAAGCAAATCATAAATTCAAATCGTTAAAATTAAAAATAATTTTTTCATTATGAATTATAAACCCTGCACCTTACAAGGAGAGTTTACTACACTTAATTTTTCAATTAAGGTGCAGGGTAAATTATTAATTATTAATTAAAAACGTATGGCCATCCCCAAAAAAATCCTCAATCACCTAGACAAAAACAAAATTAAATACGAAATATTGAAACACAAAACTGTTTTCACGGCTTATGATTTGGCACAGACTACCAAAAAGAAATTGCAGGAAATCGCGAAAACTCTTTTAGTCAAGGCTGACAAAAAATATTATCTGGTGGTCATCCCCGCTCACTACAAGCTTGATTTTGGCAAGCTGAAAAAGTTGCTTAAAGTCAAAAAAGTTGATATTGCTAAAGAGAAAGATATGCAAACAAAGTTTAAGGTCAAGCCAGGCGCTATAACGCCTTTTGGGACAATCCACAAGCTAGAGGTTTTTGCCGACAAAAATTTAGTTAAATTGCAGCATGCTGTTTTTCAGGCAGGCAGCTTCACCGAGAGTCTGCGTATGAAGGTCAAGGATTTTCTTAAGAGTGAAAATGCCCAAACAGGTGATTTAGGAAAGAAAAAGTAACTTCGCACTAGCTATGGATAAGAGACATGTTAAAATTGCCGGGGCTGGTATAGCCGGACTGACAGCTGCGATTAATCTGGCTAAAGCAGGATATCAAGTGATTGTTTATGAAGCGAACCGCGATTGTGGCCTGCGCCATAACGGCGATTGGCAGGGCATTGAAAACTGGACAACGCCTAAAGATGCACTTGATGATTTGAAGGCAATGAATATAGAAACAAGTTTACCGTTTATACCTATTCACAATATAGTTTGGTTTGATGCATATGGAAATAGATATGAATCTAATATTCAAGCACCGATTGTTTATTTGTTAAAGCGTGGGACGGGTATAAATTCACTAGATCAAGCCTTAAAAAATCAAGCAATTTCCAGTGGTGTTCAAATTGAGTTTACTAAATCCATCCCGCTAAAAGAGGCTGATTTGGTGGCGATCGGGCCGGCGGGAGGTAAACCGTATGGCATGGCTTATGGTATGAATTTTCAAACTGATGTTGAGGACAAGGTGTGGAGTATTTTTGATGATAAGATTGCGCCAAAGGGGTATGCCTATTTTTTTGTAATAAAAGGAGAAGCTACACTGACAACAACCATTCTTGACGATTTTAAAAGTGGCCCAAGATTGCTGGAAGAAACTTATAAAAGATTTCAGGAAATCCAGAGTTTTTCCGCCCATCATATCAATAAGTTTGTCGGCATCGGGGGTATAAAACTTCATTTAACAAATAAGGCAATCGGTGAAGCAGCTGGTATCCAAGACTATCTGATGGGATTTGGCATGAGAATGGCGATGAGATGTGGCTTTCTTGGGGCAAAATCTGTAATAGAAGGTATAGATCTGAAAAAATTATTAATCAAGAATGTATTGCCGTTGGTTAAAAATTCAATATTAAATAGGAAAGTTTTCGAGAGGATTGGAAATCGTGGTCGTAGCCTTCTGGTAAGAAAATTAGCCGAGTCTCAAAATTACAGAACGGCATTATATAAACTTTATACCCACGATTTTGTAGAAAAGCCAACCTTTTCATGGATTTTAAAAAAAATGACTGATTTGGGGATATCTATTTAGTTATCAAAATTTTTAAAATATTTTATGGACTCGTTTTCTCACGCGGCGTGGGGGGCAACAATTATTAGAAAATCACCTTTTGTTTGGTGGGCTGCACTTTTTGGTGCCTTACCCGACTTAATAACAGCTTTATATGGATTATTCAGGCATAGGAAAAGCTATTTAAAATATCTAAATAAACTCGCTTTTGCCGAAGGGGCAAATGATGATTACCTCAAGGTATATCATTTTTTCCACAGCTTTGTTCCTATCTCTCTTTTTACTTTTGTACTTAGTTTTGTGAACAGTTCATATTTGATAATAACTATACCTTATTACCTTCATATTTTGATGGATATTTTTACGCATCAGGGAGTTTGGGCGACGAAGATTTTTTACCCGTTATCCAATTTTCATTTTGAAGGCTATAACTGGTGGAAACACAAATGGGCGAGCATTGGTAATTGGGCGGCTCTAATTATTATTAATGTGATTATTTTTGTTTTTTAAATGACATATAAAATAAAACTTGAACAATTTGAAGGACCCCTAGATTTACTTTTGCAATTAATTGAACAGCAAGAAATGGATATTACTCAGGTATCATTAGCTAAGATCACTGAACAATATTTGCATTATCTCAATCAAACACCAGATATTTCGACGGATGAACTGGCTGATTTTTTAGTGGTGGCAGCCAAGCTTTTATTAATAAAGTCAAAAATACTCTTGCCAGAATTATTTATGGATGAAGAGGAAGGTACTGATTTAGAAAAACAATTGAAGATTTATCAGGAATATTACGAAGCTTCAAAGATACTGCATAAAATGATTTTAAAAAGGAGATTTTCCTTCGCCCGAGAAAAAATGGCTATTAACATTGAGAAAGTTTTTAATCCGCCAAGGACATTGACTACAGAGAAGATGAAACAGTTTTTTTTGGGAGTATTAAAGGAAATTGAACCGCTTGTCAGCCTGCCTAATGAAGTGATGATTAAGACAATCTCGATTCAGCAGAGAATTCAAAATATAAAAGATATGATAACTCAAAAAGCAACTTTGAGTTTTAAAAATATTTTGACAACGGCACAGAACAAAACGGAAATTATAGTTACTTTTTTAGCCTTGCTAGAGTTGGTTAAGCAAAGAACAGTGGCTGTTGTCCAAGAAAATGTTTTTGATGAAATTGTTGTCAAAAAAGTTGAGATTAATAACGAAGGCTAGTCTAATAAAATAAAATTAATAATTATGAAAACAAAATCATTAGTAGAAAGTTTGCTTTTCATCTCGGGGAGGCCAATGTCTATTGGCAAACTCGCCGAGATTTTAAAAACTGATAAGAACGAGTTAATCCAGCCCTTAGAAGAATTAATGCAAGAATATAATACTCAGGATAAAGGCGTCCAGATTGTTAAAGCGGGTCATAGTTATCAGATGGCTACCTCACCGCAAAATTCTCGTATTACTAAGGAATTTGTTAAATCAGAGCAAACAGGCGAGTTAACTAAGCCTTCATTAGAAACCTTGACAATCATTGCTTATCGCGGTCTCATTACTAAGGTAGAATTAGAACAAATTAGAGGGGTAAATTGTAGTTTGATCTTGCGTAACTTAATGATCAAGGGGTTAATTGAATCCGAAGAAGACAAGGAAAAGATGGCTCTTGTCTATAATATTACACATGATTTCTTAAGATTTCTTGGGTTAAACAGAGTGGAAGAATTACCAGACTTTGTTAAATTAAATAGCGACGAAAATTTAAAAAAACTTCTAGAAATTCAGAAAGAAGGACAGGAATAATAATAATGACAGGTTATGTTATTTTTTCTAATATCTTTTTTATTATCTTTATATAATTTTGATTATCCATCAGATTTAGTCGCTAGAGATAATACATTTGCTTTACAGATGACAAAGCAGATTATTAATAATAGACAGTCGGTATCATTCCAGATATACAGGCCATTGCCACCTTTAAAAAATTCCTTTTCCAACTCACCGACTTTGGAAATTACGGCTCATTCAGGCATCGTCATTGATAAAATGAGCGGTGAAATATTATGGCAAAAAAATCCTGAAGATGTTTCTTCCATTGCCAGCTTAACAAAATTGATGACGGCGATTGTTTTTTTAGAAACTGGCCCTGATTTTGAGAAAGAGTATGTTATGACAAAGGAGGATGAGGTGGGAATCACTGACAGTCGACTACAAGTAAAAACAGGCGAGAAGTTAAAAGTGAAAGATTTATTTTATAGCTCTTTGGTTGGTTCGGCAAATAATGCTACATTAGCGCTTGTACACTCCACCGGATTGCCAGAAGAAGTATTTATCATAAGAATGAATGAAAAAGTTCACCAGTTTGGCTTAGCACATACATATTTTTTAGATGTAACAGGCCTGGCACCGGAAAATAAATCAAATACCTTGGAATACAGCCGGATTGCTAATTACGCTTTTCAGAATTCAAAAATCAGGGAGGCTGCAAATTTACCTGAATATACTTTCGAAACTATTGACAGAAAGGTCAAGCATGTCATCAAGAATACAAATCAATTGCTGATTGACCCAGACCTTCATTTTATCGGTGCAAAAACAGGTTATCTTGAAGAAGCAGGCTATACATTTGCATGCGAAGCTGAAGAAAATGGACACGAAATAATGATTGTCTTATTTGGTAGTGAATCTGATTGCAACAGATTTCGGGAAGCAAAAGCACTGTTTACATGGACACTCCAAAGTTATACCTGGTTATAAATAAAAACTATTAATAAAAACATAGAAAAAGTGTTTAAAATGTGCTATATTAAAGATAGTTTATAACATGCTTTTTTCACAACTACCTGCCTGATTTAACCATTTTTTAGTTATTTATATCAATACAAATATGGGAGCAAATAAACCAATGGTGATGGCGAACTGGAAGATGAACATTAGTCGAAGAGAGATTGATCGTTTTTTTGAACGACTAAAAGCATTACCTGACGATGTTGTGAATGCTGTAGATATTGTTGTTTTTCCGCCTTTTGTTTACATGGCACAGACATTAAATTTAATAAAAGATTCTTTTATTAAATTAGGGGTACAAAACATTTTCTATGAAGAAAGAGGTGCTTTTACCGGTGAGGTTTCTGGCCAGATGGTTAGTGAGGTTGGCGCTCAATATGTAATATTAGGACACTCAGAGAGGAGAAAATATTTTGGAGAAAGTGATGAAGTTGTTAATAAAAAAATTAAGATATCTTTAAAGAATCACTTGATACCGATTGTCTGTATTGGCGAGAACCTAGATCAGAAGAACCAAGGTTTAACAAAAAAAGTGATTAAGGATCAATTAATGACCACCACTCAAGATTTGAATGGTTATGAAATAAAGAAAATATTAGTTGCTTACGAGCCTATTTGGGCGATTAGTACATCAGAGGATAATAAGGAAGGCAAGGCAGATAGTCCAGAGGAAGTGCAGGTTATACATCGATACATTAAGAAATTAATAGGTAATTGCTATAGTGAAGATATCGCCAAACATACAAAGGTAATCTATGGCGGTTCTGTAAATCCAGAAAATGTTGCCGGTTTTGCCAAGATGTTTGATATTGACGGCGTACTCGTCGGCAGTGCAAGTTTATCTCCATTTAAATTCATGAAAATAATTGAAGAGTTTGCTTATAAAAAATCTTAAATAATAAAAATATGCTTACTCATTTATCTGAATTAGTTAAAAACGCTAATGAGAAAGAATACGCTATTGGTGCTTTTAACATAGAGAATCTTGAAACAACTCTTGGCGTGGTTAAGGCAGCGGTGGCTAAGAAGTCACCCCTTATTTTGCAGGTTTCGGAAACTAGTATTAATTATGCCGGCCTGAGAGCAATTACCCATATTGTTGAGGTGGTGGCGCGGGAAGAGGCCGGTGAAACGCCTATCGCTTTACACCTCGATCACGGCAAGAGTTTTCGTTCAGTCGCCGAATGTCTAAGAGCTGGTTTTTCTTCTATTATGATTGATGCTTCTGATCTGCCTATCGCTGAAAATATTCTTCTTACAAAACAAGCGGCTGACTACGCTCATCGGCATGAAGCTTGGGCACAAGGTGAGCTTGGATTGGTGAAAGGCCTAGAGGAGCTGACAGATGCTGAAAGAGAAAAATATATGACTGATCCTGATGAAGCAGCCGATTTCGTGAAAAAAACAGGTGTCGATACTTTAGCTGTAGCTGTCGGTAACATTCACGGCATCGCAAAATTAAGAAAAGGTTACCCCGGTCTTAATTTGGATAGACTAGAAGCTATCCATAAGAAAATGCCTGATATTCCTTTGGTTTTGCATGGTGCCTCTGGTTTGCCGGCCGAGCAGATAAAAAAAGGTATTGAAAGGGGTATTAGAATTATCAATATTGATACAGAGATTAGGCTGGCCTTTACTGATGCTTTGAGAGAACACCTCAACAAAGATCCTAATATCTTCGACCCACGAGAGGTATTAAGGCCATCAATTGAGTCTATTCAGAAAGTTGTCGAGAAAAAGCTGCAAATGTTTGGCAGTATTGGCAAGGCCTAAAGAGAAAATTTGAAGTATAAATAAATTACCTCATTGTACAGTTATGAATGAAAAAAGTAATTCTCAAAGAGCGCCACAGATTAGAAAAGATGATAAAATCATATTAAAAGGCGGTGTCAAGGTGGCTAAAATTATTTTAATTATTTTTATAGTTATCATTTTTGTAGTTAAAATTTTAAGCCTACTTGTATTAGATGGTTTGCTTTTAAGAATAATTCTTATATTAAGTATTTTAATTAATATTGTTTTTCTTTATGCCGTGCTTATTAATAAACAATGGGGTTATCGGTTAGGTGTTCTTTTAGGTGCACTTAGTATTATTTCAGATAAATCCGTTACGAACTTAATCGCTTCAGGTTTACTTATATTCTTGTGCTTATTTTTAGATATTAATATTTCTAAAAAAAGAAATAAATTTAGAAAAAATAGTTTATAATTAAATTATAAAATTATGATAAAAGTAGCTATCAATGGTTTCGGTCGTATCGGTCGGGCAACTTTCAAAGCTATATTAGAAAGAACAAAATTAGAAATAGTCGCGATTAATGATTTGACTGATACAAAAACACTTGCCCATCTTTTAAAATATGACAGTGTTTATGGAAAATACGACAAAGAAGTTAGCTACACAGATAAATCATTAGTTATCGAAGGAAATAATTATCCAGTTTTTGCGGAAAAAGATCCGGCTAATTTGCCTTGGAAGAAATTAAGTGTTGGCGTAGTGATTGAATCAACAGGAAGGTTTACCACAATAGAATTAGCCTCTGCTCATCTGAAAGCTGGTGCCAAGAAAGTCGTCATCTCAGCACCACCCAAGGGCGGTGGCATTGGTACATTTGTTTTAGGTGTTAATGATGGTAAAATAACTGACCAGAAAATTATTTCCAATGCCTCATGTACGACTAATTGTATTGCGCCTGTCGCTCAAATTATACAGTCTAAGTTTGGCATTAAGAAAGCGACAATGACCACAGTGCACGCCTACACGGCAGACCAAAATCTTGTTGATGGACCCCACGAAGATTTAAGAAGAGCGAGGGCGGCTGCATTAAACATAGTACCGACAACTACTGGTGCGGCGACAGCTACTACAGAAACAATTCCAGAATTAAAAGGAATATTCGATGGTTTATCGGTTAGGGTACCGACGCCAGTTGTTTCATTGTCAGATTTTACCTTCTTGCTTAAGAAAAAGGTAACAGCCGAGGAAGTAAACAATGCTTTTAGAGAAGCCAAGAAAAAGCCACAATACAAAGATATTATTGATCTTACCGAAGAACCGATAGTTTCCACGGACTTAATTGGTAATTCTTATTCTTCAATTATTGACCTGCCATTGACTAAAGTTATAGATGGTGATTTACTTAAGGTAGTAGCTTGGTATGACAATGAGTGGGGCTACTCCTGCCGATTAGCAGAAATAGTAGAGCTTGTAGGCAGTAAGTTAAAAACATAAATTTTATATATTTTAATTCGTTTAACTTAAAGGAAAGAATGTTATGATTACGAAAAGCAATTTAATCCCCACAGCCTTCTTGATCTTTGGTTTGATGTGTGCTGTCTTCGCCTTTTTTACAGAAATCAGCCAGAAAGTGTTTTGGATTAGCTCCTCATTTTATCTGCAAATGTCTATCGCTTCTTTTCTTGTGGCCATTTATTTTCAGGCATCGAGAAAAGCATAGTACTAAAATAAGTTAAATCAAAATCTTGATTTTTTAAATTGAGGATAGATATAGTTATTTTTATTCTTAATTTTTTAACACTAAACAATTCCCTTCAGCCTGATTAAAATGGTGAGGGGGTAGAAAGGGGGTGAAAATATAAATGATTAGAAAGTTTACCTTTATTTTATTAATCTTAATAGTTGTTTTCTTTTTTTCAGGCATGCCGCTTTATACTTCCCAAGCAGCCAGCAAGGGTACTTTAAAGGAAGTAGTTTTTATCCATCGTTTTGCACCTGATGATTTTGGCAAGCCTTATCACGGCAAACCGGTTGCTCCGTGTACTGTAACCACCAACGACAGAGTAAATGACTGGGGCGAAACAGGCTGGACTATGCCTACTGATGGTTTAAATTATAAAATTAATTATAATACCTTACCGGCTGGTATTTCTTCGAGTGCCTTCCAAAATGCCATCAGAGCATCAACTAACACCTGGTCGCAAGCTGATTCTGCGCAAAAATGGACTGACGGCGGTTCAACGACTATTAAACGCTCTGGTTATGACGGTGTAAATCTTGTCGCCTTTGGTGGTGCTTCCGGTGCTATTGCCGTAACAAGGACTTGGTACTGGACAGCCACTGGCGAGGTTGCTGAATCAGATATGATTCTTTCTTCTAATTTAGCTTGGTCAATCACTAATCCTGGTGCTGATTGCGGTGGTGTGGCTGGCACTTATGACGTGCAAAGCATTGCCACTCATGAGTTCGGTCATCAGGTTGGCTTGCTTGATTTATACAGCAGTGTTGATAAGGACCTGACAATGTATGGCTATGGTTTTATAAAAGAATTAAAGAAATCCTCTTTGGGCACCGGTGATATCTCTGGCGCTAGATCAGTCGCTCCATAAATTAATTGTTTAAAACTAAAATAACCAAAGAACCCTTTTAGCTCATGCTTCCTGGGTTTTTTGGTTTGCTTTTTCCTTGATTTTTCGCTAAAATAAAAGGGAATATTATACACGCCGCGTTCGTCTAGCTCGGTTTAGGATACCTGGTTCTCATCCAGGAGATCGTGGGTTCAAATCCCACACGCGGTACCAATAACAAACTTTGCGAAATTTTTCCGATTTTTTCTTTGGCGCTGGGTATGGCAAACCAGTGCTTTTGTGGGCGAAAATTTTGATTGGGGCGGACTTTCCCGAAAGACAGGACGAGGTTCGAGCCAAAGATTTCTTTGGCCGCGACCTTTTTGCGGAAAAGGTCGCTCTCCCGCGCGATTTTCGGCAGCTCTGCTGCCTTATTTATCCAATTTCGCATCGGTTCGACCCAGCCAGTCCGCTTTTGTTCAAGTCGGGTCATTTTCTCCGTGAGCGTCTTTTTCTCGCTTAGAAGTGTAGCCTTCTTCACCAAATATGCTTCACGGTCAATATCTTGCTCCAAGTAGCTGTCTAAAAGTCGTTGGAGCTTATTTTCATCGGCTTTAACTTTTTCATTTATCTCTTGAACAAAAGCGAGAGAGGAGTGGGCGGACTTGGTGGTTTCTCGCTCTAATTGATTTAACAAGCTGTCCGCCCAATCAGATCTCAAAGAAAATTTTTGTAAGAGCGGAGTGATTTGCTCATCCAGCGCTTCTTGGCGAATACACGGCTCCTCGCACTTAATGACTTTGGATTTCTTTGTACAACGGTAATACACGTAATGGTGCTCGTTGCCGTTCTTTTGGTGTTTCACTTTGTATTCGCCGGTAATCATAAAACCGCAGGTATTACAACGGAGCAAACCGCAATATGGTTGCTGCTCATTCTTGGTCTTGTAGTGCGGTCTGCTCTTTTGCTTCAATACATTCTGCACTAGGTCAAAAATTTTCTTTGAGATGACTGGCTGGTGCTTGCCTTCATACAATTCGCCTGCGTAGCTAAATAAACCTACGTAAAAAGGATTGGAAAGGATAAAAGAAATTCTGTCTCGTTTTAAGGGTATGCCGCCGCGTGTGGTTATCCCATGCTGCGCCAAAAAGCTGGAAATACCCTCTAAAGTTGAATTTCCTTGTGCGTATAGTTCAAACGCTTGGCGTACTGTCCCTACCCGCTTTTTATCCACCGCAACATTTTTAGTCCGTAAATCGTTTATATAGCCAAGCGGGGCCAGGCCCGGATACTCACCCCGCCTAGCTTTTTGGCGCATGCCTCTTTTGACGTTTTCTGATAATGAATCAATATAATACTTGCTTTGCCCAAAAGCGATATTGAGCATGAACTTGCCTTGCGGCGTGCTTTCAAACCAAAACTGTGGAAATTTCAACGCCGCAAGCTGGCCTGTGTCTAAAAGGTAAATAATGCGCCCGCCGTCCACCGAGTTGCGCGCCAGGCGGTCAGGATGCCAGCTAACGATACCTTGCGCCTCGCCTTTTGCTATTCTGTCCAGCATTGTGTTAAATATTTTGCGCCCGGGCGCTTTGGCGGATTTCTTTTCCACTAGTTCCTCAATGATGGTTAGTCCATCTTTTTTCGCAAAGGCGCGCAATTCCACGATCTGCGCTTCAATGCTCAATACCTGCTTATCTTCTACGTCAGTGGACTTGCGGGCGTAGAGAAAAAACTTTTGATTGTTCATATATTTTGGCAATTAATTATTAAGAAAAGAAAATGAGACAGAATTTCAAAATCGCGCGGGAGGCGAACCTCGTCCTGTCTTTCGGGAAAGTCCGCCCCAATCAAAATTTTCGCCCACAAAAGCACTGGTTTGCCATACCCAGCGCCAAAGAAAAAATCGGAAAAATTTCGCAAAGTTTGTTATTGGTATGGCTTTACAACGAAATTAGAACCTATTTCAAGGAGAATATTTGATTCCCTGCGGGGCAAAAGGGGGGTCTGGGGGGAATTTTGCCCCGTCCTCTTTCCGCAAAATTTCATTTGGGTATTTATCCGCCATATCTTTAGCGGAGGTGGACTTTCTCAAAAAGCCAGAGATTTTTCGTATCCCGCGAAGGCGGGATGCGCCGCAGAAAGGATTGCCCTTGCCCCACCCTCCCGTGCGCGGGCAAGGTTTGCTCCCTATTGTATTATAATACAACATTGTTAAATAATACAACATTTTGTACACTTTAGACAAGGCAATGAACTCAATTTCCACGAAATTAGGTCAAAACTTAAAGAAAATACGCACAAAGAAGGGCATATCCCAAGGCGATATATCCCGTAAATTAAACATGGATAGGGGTTACATCAGTAATGTTGAAAATGGCAAGAAAAATCCCACGCTTAATACTTTAGAAAAAATTGCCGACGCTCTTGGAGTTGGTATTGATGATTTGATAAAGACATAAAAAATATTTTGGCGATGAAGCTCGCCATAAACGCTCGTTACCGAGCTGATGGCTTCTACCAAATTAGATAGAAGTATTATTTTACTTATGCCTGATACAACTTCAGAAACACATCTAGACACCGGCGATTCGTTTGAAAAGCGAAAGATTGTTAACTACTTGGAAAATCGGCATGTATCGGATGGTGGGTATTTTTTTGCTCAAGTTGAGCCGTCAAGCGGACTAGATACGTACTTAGCGGTGCAAACACTGAACCTTCTTGGAGCGAAAATTAAATACGCAAAGTCAATTACTTCTTTTTGGGAGAAGGAAGACGTCGACGATCTTTTCGGAATATTTTTAGCCGTAGAAACGTATAAAGAACTGAGATTACCAGTCGCCGTATTCGACAAATACAGACGACTCCTTTTACATAAGCTTAAAGATGGAGCCGCTCTTAGCCGCCTGGTCTCTGTTTCTTCCGAGGATACTATACGGCTGAAGAATCTCTCTCTTGCAATGGACTACATTACCACCATTGGCAAAGACTTGCAAGACTTGTTGTATCTTGTCACCCTAAACCGGGACTTAAAAATCAAACTAGACAATAAAAAAATCATCGCTTTTGTCATATCTTTGCAGAACAAGGACGGCAGCTTTGGGCACCGACGCCATTCACATTTGATAACTACATATCACGCTTTATGCATTTTGAATATCCTTTCCCATAATATTACCGCTGCCAATAAAATGTACGAGTACCTGACAGATCAGTGGGAAAGGTGTGAGTATTTAGAAGATGTATTCTATGCCACCGAGAGCATAGCCTTGCTCGGCAAGCCACTTCCCTCTGTCAAGCAGATTATTCAGTTTGTCGACAGTTGCCAGCGCAATAATGGTGGTTTTAGCAGGGCCACGGTAATGGGTATCCCAACGATTGAGGATACGTACTACGCCGTAAAGTTGCTAAAAACTTGTGAGCGATTCTCGCATCAAGTTTTTTTGAAATAGCTTAAAAAATATGTTTGGTACATACGCAAAAAATAAAGCGGACCTGAATGCCAATTTGCTCAGGCTTGAGGACATTGCCGCAAGCGGGCGAATTAAAACCGCCTGTCAATCGCGCCGCTCGAAATTGGAAGCCGGCGCGTTTTCGCTCGTGGTCGTGGGGCAATTCAAACGAGGCAAAACCACCCTTATCAATGCCCTGCTTGGCACGGATCTTTTACCTAGGGCGATTATTCCTCTAACCTCAATAATTACGGTACTTCGTTATGGAGACAAGCTGTCCATCACTACTTTTTTTACCAACGGGATTAACAAGGAAATAACGCTCGATGATCTGCCTCACTATGTTACGGAAAAAGATAACCCAAAAAATGAGAAAAAGGTGGATCGGGTTGAAATCGCCTTTCCATCGCCATACCTAAAGAATGGAGTTCAAATCATAGATACGCCGGGCGTGGCTTCAGTGCACGAGCACAACACCAAGACTACTTACGAATATCTGCCGCAGGCCGACGCGGCGATTTTCCTCACGAGCGTTGATCCGCCACTGACTCAAGCGGAGCTTCATTTTTTGCGCGATTTAAAAGGCCTGGTGGTTAAAACATTTTTTATTCAAAATAAAATCGACACGGTGAGCGCCGCCGATCAGGCAGAGGCACTTCGGTTCAGTAAAGGAATAATTGAAAAGGAAGCGGGGTTTAGTGATGTGACTATGTATCCTCTTTCGGCCAAAGATGCATTAGAGGGAAAAAGTGAAAACGATTCGCAGAAAATAGAAAAAAGTGGGCTGGCTCGTTTTGAGCAATCGCTTGAACGGTTTTTGACAGAGGAGAAGGGGAAAGCATTGCTTACCTCAGCCAAAGAAAAGACAAATAATTTTCTTAATGAAGAAATGCTTCTTGCCGAGCTTGAGAAAAAAACGCTCCAACTCCCTCTGGCTGAATTAGAGAAAAAAATTACGTTACTAAATAAATTTATCCTCGACAGCGGACAGGAGAAAATAGACAGCGAGAGACTGTTCGCCGAAGAGGTCAAAACGCTCCAAAACGAAACGCTTACCCGCGACCTCGAAAACCTAAAGAATGAAAAAACCAAATGGCTCGTCGCGAAAGTTGAGGAATTTGCTGTTGAGCATGCGTCTGATGGCAACACGAAATTCACCGAGCGAATAAATGCATTCATTGATGCGCAGATAAGGGGTATCTTTGGAAGTTGGCGGGTTGAGGAGGTAAGGGATTTGAAGCAATGTCTCAAAGAAATACTCAAACGATTTGCTGATCGCATGAATAGAATTCTTAAGGAACTTACCGCTTTCTCGACGGAACTTTTTGGGATAACGGGGCAGGAATTTCGCATACAGGAAGCGTTCCCCTCGGAAATCGAATATAGATTTGAAACAAAAGATGAATCCGACATGCTGGGTATGACCATTGATTTTGCCAGAAAGGCATTGCCGAAAGTGTTGGCGCACAAATTCATCCTCAAAGAAGCGCGGGAAAAAGCGGGAGCGATGGTCGATCGTCATTGCGGCAAGGCGCGATATGATTTCTCTCAGCGCATGGAGCAGCTGGTACGAAATTATCGTCTAAGTGTTACTGAAGCCGTCAAATCAAGGCAAAACGATGTCCTCAAAGCATTGAAAGACGGAATGGCTTCCAAACAAAAGACCGCCATCGAGACGGCGTCTCGCGAAACGCGCCTACGTGATAAGATTTTGGCTCTGCAAGAGATTAAAGAATCCATGCAAAAAATAACGGTATGAATAAGACTGAAAATAAAAAACATGGGTGGCTGAATCGAAATATTGCCGGCATGGGACTGGCCAGTCTTTTTAGTGATTGGAATCATGAAATGGCCTCGGCGGTACTGCCGATATTACTTTCATCGATTCTGCATGCCCCGGCTTTTGCTTTGGGAGTGATCGAGGGTGTCGCTGATGGCGTATCTACTATTTTTGAGGTCTGGTCTGGGTGGTACAGCGACAAGGTCGGCAAACGCAAGGGGCTGGCCGCTTTCGGTTATTTTATCACGGCATTCAGCAAAGCGAGCTTCGCTTTCGCAACCAGTTGGCCGCAGGTACTCATCGGCAGAACCGCCGGTTGGATAGGCTGGTCAATACGGTCTCCGGTCAGAGATGCGTTGCTTGTCGAGTCAACGACACCGGCAACGGTTGGGCGTGCTTTTGCTTTTCACCGCACGATGGATACGCTTGGCGCAATCGCCGGGCCTCTGACAGCAACGCTTCTCATCACTCATGTACCCATACGCACGATCTTTTTGATTTCTCTCATTCCCGGACTTTGCGCTTTTCTGTCCATCACATATTTAGTGAAAGAGAAAGCGAAGCGACCAGATACTCGCGATATCTGGCAGAGCGTAAAGGCGTTATCATCCAGCTTCAAAAAGTTCTTAGTTCCAATAGGGATTTTTGGCGCTTCAAACTTTGCTCCGACATTTCTGATACTTCGAGCAGAAACACTCTTATCTCCGACTCACGGCATTCTGTTGGCTGGGACATTCGCAATTGGCCTCTATACATTCAGCAATGCGGTGTACGCAATCGTCGGATACCCGATAGGAATGCTCGCGGATCGATACAGTAAAAAGAATATTCTAACCGTCGGGTACGTCCTTTTTGCACTACTTTGCTTCGGCTTTGTATTTGCCGACAGCCATCTCTGGCTCTTGATAGTGCTGTTTGCGATCAACGGAATGTATACGGCAATCATTGAGTCGTCACAACCGGCTCTTGCCTCGACTCTAATTGCAGGCGATCAGCACGGCGCAGGGTATGGGGTAATGAGTTCGGTTGACGGTGTGGGCGATTTTCTTTCGAGCATTACGGTGGGATTGCTCTGGACATATTTGTCGCCTGCAGTCGGGTTCTTATTCGGAGGAGTTCTGGCATTGCTTGCGGCAATCATACTTTTTCTGATTCGCTTGCCGAAAAATAATCACGCATATGTGGAATCCGCTTTATAATTTATTTCTTGTCATAGGCATTATTTTCGGGGCACTTGCTGCTCTGATGGCATATTTGATCACGTACAACGAATACATGCATCATTACCAACCAAAAAAAGAACCGAGAAAAATGGCTTTGGAAGGGGCGATATTTACTTTTATTTTCTTTTTCTCGCTAGCATTAATAATTGGATACTTTTTAACCAAAACTCTATGACAAAACGATCGTTCAAAATCACGTCTGTACTAGCTAACGAAATTCTTGATTCTCGAGGCAACCCAACACTGGAAGTTGTTATTGAAGCTGATGGTGCGGAGGCTGTGGCAATGGTTCCGTCCGGAGCGAGTACTGGCAAGCATGAGGCCTTAGAATTGCGAGATGGAGACAAAAATCGCTACAAAGGACTTGGGGTTTTAAAAGCGATGCAGAATATCAATGAGGAAATAAAAGACAGTTTAGTCGGCGGGGAGTTTAATCAGCAAGCGCTTGATACTTTTCTTATTAAACTTGATGGAACTGAAAAAAAATCAAGACTTGGAGCAAATGCGATCTTGGGAGTTTCTATGGCTTTTGCCAGAGCAAGCGCAATGAAGACCGGCGTGCAACTCTATGAATATCTGGGGAGTTTAGCCGGCAATACAGATTTCCAGCTTCCTCAACCAATGCTCAATATCATCAACGGCGGTAAGCACGCGGACAGCGGATTGAACATTCAAGAGTTCATGCTGGCGCCAGTTGGTTTTGACTTCTTTGCCAGGAAAATCCAGGCTGGATCAGAAATTATCCATACTCTAAAGGATATTCTGAAGAAAAACGGATATACAGTCAGTATCGGCGACGAGGGCGGTTTTGCGCCGAAACTCCGTTCAAACGAGGAAGCGCTTGATCTTATGATGGAGGCGATACGTGAGGCCGGATATGACACTGAAAGGGTGAAAATCGGCATGGATGCCGCCGCTTCAAGTTTTTTTGATAGCGGAGCGTATACATTAAAAATTAAAGATCTGGAGCAAAAAGTAACTTCTGAACAACTTATCAATTGGTACGAAGAACTGGCGGCTAAATACCCAATAATGTTGATCGAAGACGGTTTGGCAGAAGATGATTGGCAAGGGTTTTCCGCCATGACAAAAAGGCTTGGTGGAAAAATTAAAATCGTCGGCGATGATCTATTGGTTACCAATATCAAAAAAATACAGCAGGCTATTGAGGTTGATGCGGTAAATTCAGTGCTGATCAAACTCAATCAAATCGGCACTGTAAGTGAAACCATTGAAGCCATTCAGCTGACAAAAAAACAGGGCTGGACTCCGTTTGTCTCGCACCGATCTGGTGAAACCACAGACACGTTCATTGCCGATCTTTCGGTCGGTTTAAGCTGCCCCCTTATCAAATCCGGCTCGCTGGTTAGAGGCGAACGAGTGTGTAAGTACAACCGGCTGATGGAAATCGAGCGAAAGTGTTTCTCTAAAACTTCATAAATTTATTAGTGCATTGTTTTCTTTTTTCTATACTTTAATCTCATAGCGGCGCGCGCCGTAATCGGCGCAACGTGAACGATTGCCCCCGCTTCGCCGAAGCGAGGCGAGCCACCCACCCGCTGTGCCCCGTAGGAGCGTAGCGACTTACGGGGTGCGCGAGCAAGGTTTGCTCCCTAATTTTTTGAAATAAACCCTATTTACTCAATACAGCAATCAATCGCTTTTTTAACCAATGCGCCCAATTTGCCCATTAGTCCTTTACTTTCCTTGTCGTGTTTATTGACTGCTCCGTCGTCAATCTTTTTGATATCACCGACATTTAAAAGCTTCATGTTAAGTCCCCAGAAAAGAGAATACAACTGGTAGGCCTTACTAAAAAGGTTATAGGCCTCGTCTTTTTTGCCCATACCTAATTGCTTGGTGCCGACCTCCATTAGACGCATTGAGGCGGCCAGCAGGTGTTTGGAAATGCACCAGACTTCACCCTCATACTCCTTGATGATTTTCTTGAGGAGCTCTTTTCTCATTTCCCGCACATCTTTTATCATGTCGTAGTAGCCTGTTTTTCCTAGTTTGGCTCCGGTGAAGAAAAAATGTTCTTCAATACTGACCAAATTCATAATGGCGATGGTCAAATCCTGATCCGAGGACAAGTCCATCTTGTCCTGCTTTTTCATCTGGTCGACTTTTTCAATAAATTCGTTTAGATTTTTAATCGGGTTTCCTTGGCTCATAGGTGTAAATAATTATTTGGTTAAAAAATAGAATAACACGCTTAAAATAATCAGTGGAGCGGTCGGCATAACCACTTTTTGGAACGGGAAATAGGCATGGCCGTTGTTTTTCTCCTTCAAATAATAATACCAAGAAGCTCCGGCCCAAAATCCAAAGCTACCGACAATAATCCCTAAGAGCAGTTTATCCAGCCAATTCCCATACACTGCGTTAGCCGGATTACCGATCAGCCCCATAAAATAGAGCGGTACGACAATCAAAGCGTAATATCCAATCGTGGTAATAACAGCTCGGCCAGCAAACTTAATTTTCTTTTTATCAAACCAGCTCAATGTCCAGGCAATCATGGAAACGGTCAGCCCGCCAATCCAAAGTCCAGTTATGGCGTCATCAATTCCTATCCAACGGGAAAGGCCTACCCCGGCCGCGACTGCTACGGTGCAAATCGGGCAAACCGCCAAAGCTTTTTCGGCGAAAAGAAAGCTGATCGCGAAAATAAATAAAAGATAAATTGATATTTTTTTCATATTATTGCTCATTAGTTTTTTGCTTAAAAAAATTGATAATGTCTTGATCGCCAATCAAACATTTTTCTCCGTCCCACAAGAAGGGCACGCCGATCGAATCAGTCGGCAATCCGCAAATTTTCGCTTTTTCTTCCAGCTCTTTGGCATTGCTTTGGTTGTGATAAACTTCTTTTTGAGCAAAAGAAACTTTATTTATAATATCATTTTCTTCAATGTATTTTTCCACAATCGCGCAATGCGGACAGCCATCACCATAGAAAAGAATGATTTGGCTATTTGATTGGTTTTGGTCCGCCGCTGTCTTACTTATTGACGCTTGGTTTTTTTGTTTGCGAAAGCGCAAAAAAGGAGAAAATCAAAACAATGGCGAATAAAATTGTGGAAATAATGATTTTATTTTTCATGGCTTATATTAATCCAGCTTTTTTTACTCGCGCTAACTCAAGCGGAATTAACTCGCCGACGTCGCCGTCCTCTGCTAGATAAGTCATCATTAAATATTCTCCGTCAAATTCTTCTACTATTAAATCAGGGGTAGGCACTGGTTCGCCAGCTAGGTTGTTAATCACCAGATCAACATGGCGTCCTTCCTTTAGGGCTGTTTCTAAAACCAATCTTATTTCTTCCGGCGTTTGCTCATTTTCCATGCTAGGACGTTCAAAGGATTCAACTCCCATATTTTTAAAGGTTAATAAAGTATTTAACGAGATATTGCAAATAATAAATTCCGGTTAGCATAAAAATTGTAGCCACTCCGTATCTAAGCCATTTTTCTATTTTTTGAACAGCGCTGAACGCTTTGCCGACCGCCTGCATACTGAAAGCAATAAGGATAGAAAATATTATCACGGGCAATCCAGTGCCTAAAGCAAAAAGAGGGGGCAGAAGCAGACCTCCGGCGGATTTGAGAACCAATGGAATTAACACGCCGAAAAATAACACGCCGCTGTACGGACAAAAGGCGAACGCGAACAACATCCCTAAAGCCAGCGATCCAAGATAGCCTTTGTCCGCCAGCCATATCTTTATTTTTCCCATTGTTTGGTTGTTTCCTTTTAAATTAATCTTAACGACCCCGAACATGGCCAGCCCGATGAGTATAAGCGCTGGACCCAACACTTTGTCGCCCCAGCCCTGAAAAATGCTTGAAATTTGGAAAGAAGACAAACCGAAATAAATCAAAGTGGCTAAAATAGTGTAACTGACTCCGCGACCAAGCGTGTAAAAAATTCCGTTAAGCAAAGTATGTTTGGCGGTTTTAATTTCTTTGGAAATATAGGCAATGGCGGTAATGTTGGTGGCCAAAGGGCAAGGACTAATGGAGGTCAAAACGCCCAGTAAAAAAGCGGTCAGGAGGGGAATGTTGTAATTATCGACTAAAGAATTAATGAAATTCATATTTTATTCCGTATAACAAGACAAGCCGCAACTGCAGATGCCTTTTTCTTTTAATATTTTTTTAAGGACGTCATTTGAAGGATGCGAAATAGCTCCGGCCGGACAAATTTTTTCACATCCTCGGCAGCCGAGGACGCAATTTTGTGGCTTGATAATTTCAGGCTGGCCGTTCTTTTCCGCGTATACGCCGTTTGGGCAGAAACTGACGCAAGCCAAACATTTGTTGCATTTTGCCCGGTCTATCCGAGGAAACCATTTTGCTTTTTTTACCGATTTTTTGGTCATTCTAATAAACTTCTTAGCTTATCTTCAAAATAATTAATGAAAGTCGCTTCGTTTGAAACGTACCGCCAAATATTGACATCCTCCTGAATATTATCTTTTCCGTCTTTAATAGCGTTGATAAAAAGCGAGGAGCCGCTGGCTTGATATTTTGCGACTATATCTTTATTGGCCGGCAGTTCACCGTTTATGTCCTTGAAAACGATTTTTCCGCTTCTATATTCTTCCAGAAATTTTTCTTTAATCGTTTTTAAGGCGTATTCGCCTACGGTAATGCACGACCAGCATTGATGGGTGGCGTGAAAATGGACGACTTCGATTTTATCGGCTGGTCGCCCGGCCACCGACATTAGAGATTGGTCTTGATCTAAGGTATTAGTTTCTGATTTCGGCGAGCCTAAACTGAAGACAACCAACGTGATTATTACTGCGAGAGTTATAGCACATCCAATAATAATTTTTTTGTTTGGAATTTTCATTTCAAGCTTGAGTTAAGCTGATAAATTATTATTTCAAAATCGCATTAAACAGAAACCCGGTTAACATAATCCCTATACCGACCACTCCGGCATAAATAAGAATCAATTTTAATTTCATAACCTTTTTTAGGATCATGAATTCCGGCAAGGAAAGAGCGGTAACCGACATCATAAATGCGAGCGTGGTACCCATAGCCACGCCTTTTTCCGTCAAGGCGCTGACCAGGGGGATAACGCCCGCTGCGTTAGAGTAGAGCGGAATACCGATAAGCACTGCCAGTGGCACTGCATACCACTTATCGCTTCCGGCTATGCGTGCTAAAAAGTCTGTCGGTACATAACCATGGATCCAGGCACCAGCACCAATGCCGACCAAGATATACGGCCATACTTTTTTTAAAATATCCAGCGTGTAATTCTTTGCATAGGCGATTCTTTCTTTTCTGGTCATATTTGGCAAATCAACGCCACCTTTTATCGTATTCTGGTAGACAAAAGACTCTACAAGATTTTCCACTTTCATTTTACCGATAACTATTCCGGACAAGAAGGCAATAATAAGGCCGCTAAATATGTAGGTGAAAGCAATTTTCCAGCCAAACAGGCCAAAAAGCAAAACTAACGCTACCTCATTAATCATGGGCGAAGCCACCAAAAACGAGAACGTCGTGCCCAGAGGAACGCCAGCTTGCACGAATCCTAAGAAAAGTGGCACGGCGGAGCAGGAACAAAATGGCGTGATGATTCCCAAAACAGCCGCCAACGCGTTGCCAAGATAACGGTTCTTTCTGGAAAGAATGGCCCGTATTTTTTCCGGGGGAAGATAAGAGCGGATTAATGAAACGGCAAAAACGATGACCGACAGCAAGATGAATATTTTTATCGTGTCGAAAATAAAAAAATTCACGGCCTCGGCCAGCAGTGTTTTGGGGGCAATTCTGAAGATGTCATATGTTAGCCAATCGGCCAACAATTTGATGGGGTAAAATATACTCATATCAGAAGGCGATGTTTTTCTTTATGATTTCCTTTACCTTTTCTTTGTTGGGTATTAATCCGGCTATCACTGGTTTACCATTAATGGCCAGAACGGGACTCGACATCACACCCATTTCAATAATTTTTTGAATATCCGTGATATATTCCACTTCTGTGTCGAGATTCATTTCAGCGACTATTTCTTTCATTAATTCATATAACTTTTTGCAGGTCGGGCAACCCGAACCTAAAACTTGGATTTTCATAAGTTAAAATGGTTAATTAATTATTATTTTTGTGAGTTTGGATAAGTATTGCCTCATCACTTTTTTATTCGCGCGATAGTAAATCCGTAATCCTTCCCGTCTGGCGGTGATGAGCTTAAGTTTTCTAAGAACGGCCAGGTGGTGCGATATTAGGTTCTGTGGCAAGCCGAGATGTCGCCAAATCTCGCAGACGCAAAGCTCGCCCTGCCGTAAAATACACAGGATTTTGAGGCGATTATCCTCAGCCATGACCGACAAAAATTTAGTTGCTTCAGTCATTCGAACAGATGGTTTTTTATTCTGGCAACATGCTGGTTTCATAGGATTATATAACTACATCAATTTATATTGATATACTATAACTATCATTAAAAATTGTCAAGTTTTTAATTTTCAGCTATACTTAGGCTAACAAATCTCAGCGGCGCGCGCCCGAAGGGCGCAACGAAAAATCTCTGGCTTTTTGAGAAAGTCCACCTCCGCTAAAGATATGGCGGATAAATACCCAAATGAAATTTTGCGGAAAGAGGACGGGGCAAAATTCCCCCCAGACCCCCCTTTTGCCCCGCAGGGAATCAAATATTCTCCTTGAAATAGGTTCTAATTTCGTTGTAAAGCCATACCACCTAAGATAGAATATTCAGTACAGTTTATCTTTTAAAAGGCCTAAGGAAATAATTTGGGATTTGAAGCCAACCCGAAATGTCCCACGGTGTGGGACAGTGAGGGTGGCAGGCTCCGGCGGAGGAGTCCCGCCAGAGCGGGGCGACGGGGGAGGAGAAATCCCACACGCGGTACCACTCTGATGTATAATTAATAATAAGTGATAATAATTTTGCCAGAAGAATTAAAACAATTTACCCCCGCACCAATTAATTCAGTATTAAATTTATTACTATAAAATAAACTTAATTTTTATGAAGAACATTGATCAAAATAAGGAATTGGTGCAGGGGTTTACCCTTGAAGAACTGGCTGAATTTAACGGTAAAGACAGCCGGCCTTGCTATGTAGCAGTGGAGGGTAAGGTTTATGATTTGACCGAAAGTTCATTATGGCAGAATGGCGATCATACGACATGTGAAAGCATGGCGATTTGCGGCAAGGATTTAACCACCGTTATTGAAGACGATGCGCCTGATTCACATCAAGAGGGTCACTACCGTGATTTTCCCATAATCGGCCAACTAAATAGTTAATAATTAAATAAACGTATGCATCTACTTTTACGCTGGCTATTAAACGCTGTTGCTTTATTACTTGTTGCTTACTTAGTACCTGGCTTTCATGTTTCTACATTTTATACAGCATTGATTGTCGCATTGGTTTTAGGTATTCTTAATGCGGTAATTAAACCAATTATTGTCATTCTGACTTTACCGATTAATATTTTGACGCTTGGCTTGTTTACGCTGGTCATCAATGCTGTTTTGATTTGGTTTGTTTCCACGATTGTTAAGGGTTTTACAGTCGATAGTTTTTGGACTGCCTTAGTCGGTGGCGTAGTTTTATGGGTAATGTCTTGGGTTACCAATGCTTTAACCAAAAAATACTAGACAATTATCATGGAATAGGATAAAATAAATAATAAATAGTTTTTAGATATGAACGTTATCGAAGTTAAAAATCTAAAAAAATATTTCGGCAAAACAAAAGCCGTCGATGACATTTCTTTTACCGTAGAAAAGGGAGAGATTTTTGGGTTTCTGGGCCCCAACGGCGCTGGTAAGACCACCACGATTCGCTGTATGATGGATTTCATCCGGCCAAATGAAGGTTCAGTTTCAATTTTAGGTCAAGACGCGCAAAAAGATACTGTAGCTTTGAAAAAGAAAATTGGTTACCTTTCCGGCGGGGCGCACTTATACAAAAAATGGACTGGTCAGGAGCATATTAATTTTGTCCGTGGTTTGAATGGCAAAAATGACATCGCTGATGAACTAACCAGGCGTTTAGATTTTAACCCTAAATTAAAAGCAAAAAATCTTTCCTCTGGCAACAAACAGAAGCTTAGTGTTATTTTAGCTTTGATGTTCCAGCCGGAATTGCTTATTCTTGATGAGCCGACATTGGCACTTGACCCTTTATTACAAAATGTTATATATGAACTTTTAGAGGAGGCTGTCAAAAGGGGCTCAACTGTTTTTATGTCTTCTCATAATTTAGCTGAGGTTGACCGTGTTTGCCATCGCGTCGGGATTATCAAAGAAGGCAAAATGGTGGCTATTGAAGATATCCAAAGTATGAAAGATAAAAAAATGCATGAAGTCTATGCGCGCTTTGCCGGGCATTTTAATAAAAATGATTTTGTCACAGACGGTATGCAAATAATCCATGAGTCAGCCGAGTCTATTACTTTTAATGTTAAAGGCGATATTAATCCGGTGATCAAAAAACTCAGCGCTCATCAGCTGAAAGACATTCATATCACCCAAGCCTCACTTGAAGAAATTTTCTTAGAGTTTTATGAAAAAGATTAGACTTTTGAATTACTAATTTCTAATGTCTAATTCCTAATCAAATCCCAATTACCCAATGACTCAATGACCAATTTTAAACATTAGACATTCAGGCATTGGACATTGATTAGAAATTAGAAATTGGTAATTAGAAATTAATTAAAATTATGTGGACAATTTTTTGGCGAATAATTAAAGATAGGCGAATTTCACTCATTATTTATTGTTTAGCCGGCATAGGTCTGCTTTGGATGTATATTGCTTTATTTCCCTCTATTCAGACACAGGCAGCTAATTTTAATGAACTATTAAAAAATTATCCCCAAGCTCTGATGAAAGCTTTTGGACTAGAGGAACTTAACTTGTCTAGAGTAGAGAATTATTTAGCTATGGAACAATTCAGTATTATCTGGCCAATGATGGTGATTTTTCTTGTGATTTCTTTAGCTGGCGCGGCTATTGCCGGCGAAATAGAAAAAGGCACCGCTGAAATTATGCTTTCCAAGCCAGTTTCACGCTTGAAAATTTTCTTTGGTAAATATCTAGCTGGTGTTTTTACCATCGTTGTTTTTACTATTTGCTCAATATTTGCCGCCATACCTCTGGCCAAACTTTACAACGTTGATTTTGTGTTTAAAAACTATGTGGTATTGGCGATTGTCAGTTTCTTTTTTAGTCTAGCCATTTTTAGTCTGGCCATGCTATTTTCCGCTATTTTTTCCGAAAAAAGCAAGGCTTATATGACAGCCGGCGGTATTTTA
>Ga0315289_10001284_pt1 | contig 39209 bp, 39 predicted proteins | sample YL17G11_40_MG_FD_203452 | JGI IMG/M metagenome (GOLD analysis project Ga0315289, IMG submission 203452) | Sediment microbial communities from Yellowstone Lake, YNP, Wyoming, USA - YL17G11_40 | ecosystem: Environmental > Aquatic > Freshwater > Lake > Sediment | place: USA: Wyoming | collected... | reverse complement strand
GGCCTGGCGTACCCAGGGGTGATAGAACTCTGCGGGCAGGCAGCCATCACAGGCAACCTGGAGGCCGTTGTGACCCAACAGCCGGAGAAGGTCTTGTTCGGGACGGATTGGCCGATCTGTGATGTGGAAGAACACCTGCGCCTGGTCGCCTCGCTGCCCATTTCAGATGCAGACAAAGACCGCATTCTGTCCGGCAATGCCATGCGGGTGTTCGCGCTCGGAAACACGCTGCTTCAACGGTGATATGATGATCAACCAAGACAAGTTCATCCCTGGATTGGAACTCAGCGAACGCTTCTACCAGGAAGCCGTCAAGCCGATCCTGGCGGCGCGCTTCCCCGACCTGGCTTACTCGGCCGCACTGATCGGTCCCGGCTCCGAGGTGCTGGGCTTTGACACGCCGCAATCTACCGATCACGACTGGGAGCCGCGGCTGCTGCTGTTCCTGAGCGAAGCCGACTACGCGGCGCGCCGGGATGAGATTGACGATGCCATGCGCCGCGAATCGCCCGGCGAGTTCCTCGGCTGGCCCGCCCGCTTCGGCCGTCACGAAGATGGGACGGCGGCGCTGGACGAGGACGCGGCCGAGCACGGCGTCAGGATGTTCACCGTGCGGGACTTCTTCACCGGCTACCTGGCCTGGGACCCCGACCTGGAACTGCGCGCCGTGGATTGGCTGACCTTCCCAGAACAGCACCTGCGCAGCATCGTCAGCGGCCACGTCTTCCATGACGGCCTGGGCCAGTTGGAACCCATCCGGGCCAGGTTGCGCTACTACCCGCACGACGTGTGGTTATACCTGCTGGCTGCCCAATGGCGGCGCATTGCCCAGGAAGAGGCGTTTATGGGGCGTTGCGGCCAGGTGGGCGACGAGTTGGGCTCCCGCCTGGTGGCAGCCCGGCTGGTGCGCGACCTGATGCGGCTGTGTTTCCTGATGGAGCGGCAATACGCCCCCTACATCAAGTGGCTTGGGACTGCGTTCGCGCAACTCGCTTGCGCCGCCCATCTTGCTCCCACCCTGATGCGCGCCCTGGACGCCGATTCGTGGCAGGAACGGGAAAAGCACCTGTCGGCGGCCTACGAATCCGTCGCCAGGATGCACAATGGCTTGGGCATTACGGAGCCCTTGCCGACGCAGGTTTCACAGTACTACACCCGGTCTTTTCTGGTCATCCACGCGGATCGCTTCGTCGATGCCATCCGCGCGGCGATTACGAGCGAGGAAGTGCTGGCGTTACCACCCAACGTGGGCGCCGTTGATCAGTTTGTGGATTCGACCGACGTATTGGGCGACCCGGCGCAGTCCAGCCGCCTCCGGCCGATGGTTTCGTCTACCTGACAATCATTGCCTCCCGCTTTGTAGCGGTTGGGCAGTTCCCTTTTTGACAACTTTACCCTACCAGGGTATAATGCTGTCCAGATCGTCAAGGAGATTCAGGGTGTTTCACTACACAGGCCTCAATCGGATGTTGAGTTTGTGCCGCATGGTGTCTTCGGCGGCCTGGCCTTGTCGTAGTGCGCCTGTTTTAAGGTTGACATAACTGCAAGTTGGATGAAACAGCCGTGGGCGCACCTGCTCACGGCTTTTTTGTTGTGTGGAGGAGTATGATGATCGCTGTAAACCTGGACCGTGTGACCGCCACCTACGTCTCAGAGCCGGTATTCGAGAACCTCGCGTGGGAAATCCACGACGACCGCGTCGTGGGGCTCGTTGGCCCGAACGGCTCCGGCAAGAGCACGCTCTTACGGCTCATCGCCGGCGAGTTGACCTCCGACACGGGCTTCACCGTCCGCCGCAAGGGGCTGACGATCGGCTACCTGCCCCAGGAGCCTCGCTGGGAGCCGGGCCGCACCGTGTGGCAGGAGACGTTGGCCGCCTCGGCCGACCTGGCGCGCGTCGAAGAGGAACTCGCCCGCATCGAGGCGCAGTTGGCCGACCCGGCCGTGTATGGCGATGAGAAGGCGTTGACGCGGGCGCTCGAACGGCAGGCGCGGGCGCTGGTCGAGTACGAACTCCTCGGCGGACCCGGCTACGCGGGGCGCGTCCGCTCAACGCTCTTTGGCCTGGGTTTCAGCGAGGCCGACCTGCACCTGCCGATGGAAGCGCTCAGCGGCGGCCAGAAGAAACTGGTCGGCCTGGCCCGGCTGCTGGTCGTCCAACCCGACCTGCTCTTGCTGGACGAGCCCGACAACCACCTGGACCTGGCGGGCAAGGCCTTCCTGGAGCAGTTCATCAACGGCTACAAGGGGGCCGTCATCATCGTCTCCCACGACCGCTACTTGCTCGACCAGGTGGTAGACGAAATCGTCGAACTGGAGGACGGCCGCCTCACGCGCTATCCCGGCACCTATTCCGAATACGCCATCGAAAAGCGGCTGCGGCTGCTGCGCCAGCAGCAGATGTACGAGGCGCAGCAGAAAGAGATCGCCCGCATCGAGGCCGCCATCGCCCGTTTCGAATACTGGGCCAGCATCGTCATCAACGAACGGCACATTCGCCAGGCGCGCAGCCGCCGCAAGATGCTCGAACGCATGGAGCGCATCGAGAAGCCCGTGCTGGAACGGCGCCGCATGGGGCTGGAACTCAACGGCTGGCGCGGCAGCAACAAGGTGCTGGAGATCGTGGACCTGGACAAAGCGTTCCCGGCCGGCCCGGAAACGGGCGGCGACGAAGCCATCGCCCTGGCCGGGCTCAACCTGCTCGTGTGGCGCGGCGAGCGGGTAGGGCTGATCGGATCCAACGGGTCCGGCAAGTCGCTCCTCTTTCGGCTCATCCTGGGCCAGGAGACGCCCAGCGGCGGTGAGATCAAGATCGGCCCGAGCGTCAAGATCGGCTACTACGCCCAGGAGCATGAGACGCTCGACTATGCGCGCACGTTGATTGATACGATACGCCAGGCAGTCGCGTTTTCGGAAAACGCGGCGGTGCGCTTCCTGGGCCGCTTTCTCTTCAGTTATGAGCAGGCCCGCGAACTGGTCGCGCACCTCTCGGGTGGCGAGCGCAGTCGCTTGCAGATGGCCCTATTGATGCTTTCCGATGCCAACTTCCTGCTACTGGATGAGCCGACCAACAACCTGGACATCTACTCTGCCGAGGTCCTGGAAGACGCGCTGGCCGATTTCGAGGGGACCGTGTTCGTCATCTCTCACGACCGGTATTTCCTCGAGCGGGTGGTGGACCGCATCGTGGAACTGGAAGACGGGACGCTGACCGAATACATCGGCGGCTACAGCGACTACCAGGCGATAAAAGCCAGAAAAGTGCAAACGTAGCCGCCAGATTCCTCGGACGCAGATGCACGCAGATTTTCGCAGATAAAGAAAAGGAAATCCGCGTTTATCCGCGTCCGAGTAGTCTGAGACTGGTCAAATCGCGTTTTTCTGGTATAATACACTGCGAGGGAAACGGGCGTTCAGCCGTCGTTTGTACCGGCTGAACGCTTTTTATTGAGTCTGCTCACCCTCCCGCAGGTTTGAATAACCTGCGGGAGGGTGGATTGAGGGGAGAGGTATGAGCAAGAAACGGGAAGCACCACTCGACAAGGTGCGCATCATCGGCATCTTCGCCCACGTGGACGCCGGTAAGACGACCACGTCGGAGGCGATTCTATACTATGCTGGACGCATCCATCGCGTTGGCTCGGTTGACGACGGCAACACGCAACTGGACTGGATGGAACAGGAGCGGGAGCGGGGCATCACCATCTCCTCGGCCGCTACCGCCGTCCACTGGCAAGGCCATCGCATCAACCTGATCGACACACCGGGGCACGTGGACTTTACCGCCGAGGTCGTGCGCTCCATCCGCGTCATTGACGGCGCGGTGATCGTATTGTGTGGCGTGGGCGGCGTCGAGCCGCAGACCGAGGCCGTCTGGATGCACGCCGACCGCGAGGACCTGCCGCGCATCCTCTTCATCAACAAACTGGACCGGTCGGGCGCCAGTTTCGAGCGCGTGATGGACGACGTGCGCCAGCGACTCACGCCACGCGCTGTGCCGCTGCAACTCCCTATCGGCCGCGAGGACGCCTTCCAGGGAAGCGTAGACCTCATCGGCCAGCAGGCGTTGATCTGGCAGGATGCGGGATGCAGGATGCAAGATGCAGATGGTACGGATGATCCTGTGGTAGGACCGATACCGGCTTCGATGCAGGATCAGGTCGCCTCGGCTCGGGCGGCGTTGGTGGATGCGATCTGCGAGACGGACGAGGTGCTGTTGGAGCAACGGCTGGAGGGGCTTGAGCCTGACGCGGCCGCACTGCGCGCGGCGCTGCGCCGTGCGACCATCGCGGGGAAACTGGTGCCGGTGCTGTGTGGCGCTTCGCGCAACCGCCTCGGCGTGCAACCCTTGCTCGACGCCATCGTCGCCTACCTGCCGGCGCCAGTGGACATGCCCCCTGTGCTCGGCACTGTCCCCGGTCGCGCGGACGAAATCGTCGAGCGGCCCGACGATCCCGCTGCTCCCTTGTGCGCCGCGGCGTTCAAAATCGTCACCGATCCGCACGTCGGGCACCTGACCTGGGTGCGCGTCTTCTCCGGCTACCTGAAGGCCGGGGGCATGGTCTACAACCCGCGTGCCAATGTGCAGGAGCGGGTGGGGCGCATCTACCGCATACACGGTGGCCTGCGTGAGCAGGTGGATCACATGCAGGCCAGCGACGTCGTCGCGCTGGTGGGCGTCAAGTCGGCCGTCACCGGCGACACACTCTGCGATCCGGCCCATCCGATCGAGTTGGAGACCTTCCGCTTCCCCGAACCGGTCATCGCCGTGGCCCTGACACCATCCTCCAACGACGAGCGCGAAAAACTGCGCCAGGCCGTGACACGGCTGTGCGACGAGGACCCTACGCTGGTCGAGCGCTTCGACCCGGAGACGGGCGAGCAGACGCTGGCCGGCATGGGCGAACTGCACCTGGAGATCACCGTGGACCGGCTGCGGACCGAGTTTGGCCTCGTTCCCCGCGTCAGCCCGCCGCAGATTTCGTACCGCGAGACGATCCGGCAGCCCGTCGAGGTGGCCGGCACCTACAAGAAACAGTCCGGCGGCCACGGCCATTTCGCCGAGGTGTACCTGCGCGTCGAGCCGCTGGGGCAGGGCGAAGGCGTCATCTTTGAGAGCCAGGCACCACCCTCCGAGTTTCCCAGCGAGTTTGTGCGCCCGGCGGAGTTGGGCGTGCGCCAGGCGTTGGAGAAGGGAGTCATTGCGGGTTACCCGGTCACCGACGTGCGTGTGACGCTCCTGGGCGGCAAGTTCCACGAGGTGGACTCGGCGGCCATGGACTTTCAGATCGCCGGCTCGATGGGCGTGCGCCAGGCGGTGCGCCAGGCCCATCCGGCGCTGCTCGAACCGCTGATGCACGTAGACGTGAACGTCGGCGAGGAGCACCTGGGCGCGATCGTTGCCGACGTTGGCCGCCGGCGCGGGAACGTGAACGGCATGCACGTGCGCGGGAGTATGCGCAACGTGGACGGTGAGGTGCCGTTGGCCGAGGCGCGCGGCTACGCGACGGATTTGCGCAGCCTGACGCAGGGCCGGGGCACCTTCACGCTCGAGTTCCGCCGCTACGCCTGCGTGCCGGATGGAATCGCCGAGGGGATTATCAAACAGCGCCAGGCGGATGGGAAGATTCCAGAGCGATAGAAGTTGGACCACAGTCCAACGGCGGACTGTGGTCCGCCTTGAGCCATTTCGCCTACGGGTTCTTGAGCGTCTCGTCGTGGCGGCCCACGTTGCGCAAGACGAGCGTGTCTCCACGGCGCTCGTAGGTGAGATGGGCATCAGTCTTGACTCTCTGTCCGTAATTCGGCAACCAGACGGTGCAGTTCTTCGACGATTTCATCGCCACTCATCGGCTTGCTCACCCGCCCTAACCGGATGTCTTCGTCCCGACCTTATGATACCATATCTGGCCTGGATTGCAAAGGAGATTCCGATGGTCACAGAAAATACCGTCGTTCACGATTGGGACTGGTGGGCCTACCAGTTCCGCGTCGTCCATCGCCAGGGCATCGTGGGCATTGACACCTGGGACGACTACCTGGTCGCTTTCATCGTCCACGTGCTGAACCTGGAGCCCGGCGAACGGCTGCTCGACCTGGCCAGCGGTTCCGGCGTGCACGCGCGGCGTCTGGCACGCTACGGGCTCGAGGTGGTCGGGCTGGACATTGCCCCCAGCCTGGTGCGCTACTGCACCGGCCAGGCAGCGGCCGAGGGGTTGGACGACGTCACCTTCGTCGAGGGGGACATGCGCGCGCTGACCTACCGGCAGGAATTCGATGCCGTGATCGTGCTCAGCACCAGTTTCGGCTTCTTCGACGACGAGACCAACCAGCGGGTGTTGGACTCTATGGCCCGGGCGCTCAAGCCCGGCGGGCGGGTGTTGCTCCAACTCCTGGACCCCGTTACCTTCGTCGAGTGGCTAACTCAATCTGCTACCCAGCGGGAGGAGCGAGCGGAGGGCGTTTACTTGACGGAGGCCCGGTTTGATCCGGCCACGTTCGTCTGCCACGGCGTGTTCCGCTTCACCGACAACGATGGCGTGACGCACCTGTGGGACGACCACGAGCGCGTCCGCATCTACACGCTGCCCGAACTACGGTGCATGTTCGATCGGGCGGGGCTGGAGACAAGTGCGGCTTACGGCGATATACTGCTCCCGCCCGTGGAATACGGCCCCGACTGCCACCGGCAGATGATCGTGGTGGGAAAGCGAATTGGTAGTGTGCAGACCTGACAGGTCTCCCAGACCTGTACAGCGATTACGATATGACCTTCGAACCTGACGAGGCGACCGCCAGGGAGAAACTGGAGGACGCCTACCGGTTTGTCGAGCGTGTGATGCGCTATCTCCTGGAAAGCGGATGGCACTGAAATGGACAGGCACCCTGTCTTGACCGATACCGAACGGCAAGCGTTGGAAGCGCTGGTGCAGCGACTGTATAATCTCTTTCAGAGCCAAGTACAGTCGGTGGTGCTGTTTGGCTCCAAGGCGCGCGGCGATGCCAGCCCCAACTCGGATATAGACGTGCTGGTAGTGTTGAGCGACGACGACCCCCACCTGCGCTCGCAAGTCCGCCGGCTAGCAGCACGGGTGTCACTGGAATACGATCTGCTACTTTCAGTGCGGGCTATGGGGCGCTTCCAGTGGGAACGCCTGGCCCGCTATCGTTTCCCCATCTACCAGGCCATCCAGTCGGATGGAATAGACCTGACTCCCAGGTCGGCATGACCTGTGGTCTGTACTACCATCCTGGCATATCTACCGCATTTGACGAGGCGTCAGGGTAACGTGACTCACCCTGACGCCTGATTTTCCCATCGCCAGCCGATGTATCGATCAAGGATAGTTGCGCATCACGAGTGGCATATACACGGCATAAGATGGTATGTAAGCGTATCTGAGATCACTGTGGGTAGCATCGTAGTAGCTGATGTGCGGGCAGCCCACCGGATCTAGTGCCAGTGAGCTACCCTGACCCACATCTCCCTCACTGTCTACCGTCTGGACGATCCAAACTTTGCCATCAAAGCGCGCCAGTTTCAGGTTCTGGTTGCCAGGGGTCGCGTCATAGTAACTGATGTAGGGTAAATCGGCCCGATTCAGTTCTAGCGCGGTGGATCCTGCATCCCAAGGTACGCCATCTACTGTCTCACTGAACCATGTAGCGCCGCTCAACCATGCATATTTTAAGGCATCATTCGTAGCATCGAAGTAGCTGATGTGAGGGAGAGCGCTGCTATCCAGCGCCAGCGATGTGTACCAGCCCACATCTCCCTCACTATCCACTGTTTCGCTGAGCCAGATGGTGCCACTCAGCCAGGCGTGTTTCAAGTTACCGTTGGCACGATCATAATAACTGATGTGGGGTGTGTAGGGATAGGTTCGTTCCAGCGCCAAAGAATTCCCCCATCCAGTCTCTGAAAGGGCGGGTTCTACCGGCTCTACCTCCCATGTGCCGCTACACCAGGTCGTGCCACTGAGGTAGGCGTAAGATAGATTGCGAAAAGTACCCCACGAGCTAAAGTAACTGACGTGGGGGTGTGTAAGGATAGGTTGGCTCCAACGCCAGCGAACCATCGTAAGCCCGCAGACCTGCTACTGTCATACTGATCCAGGTTGCCCCATCTCGGCAGGTATATCTGAGGAGCCACCTGTTCGACCAGTCAGCGTGAACAATGGAAGGAGTGTAAGGATAGGTCGGCACCAGCGCTAGTGAGGTTCCCTCTCCACCAAGTTCCACCGTTTCACTGAGCCAGGTGGTGCCACTCAGCCAGGCATACTTCAGAGCGTTGCCACTGGTGGCATCATGGTAACTTATGTGAGGAGTATACGGGTAGGCTGGTGCCAGTGCCAGTGAAGTGCTACCACCCACATTTCCAACACTGTCCACGGTCTCGGTGACCCAGACGCCACTGCATACACAGAAATTCACGTCCAAGGCGGTGTCACTCACAATCTGCGTAGTGGTGAACGCTTTGGCGTTGAGACCTGTGACCACAGGGGGCGTGAACGTCAGGACGTAGGTGCCCTCTTCCAGCGTCACGTGATAAGCGCCACTGCTGTCGGTGACGTCGCTCACAAATCCGCTGCCCTTGTCCCGGTTCCAGGCAAAGACCTCCACGTCTGACATGGGGCCAGTGGCCTGGCACGTGACGGTTCCAGAGACCATGAAGGTGCCACCTGGAGAGCGAATCTCGGGGACCGCATCAACCCCACCGGGTTTTGCACCCGCCGTGCTCCGCCCTAGCAAGAGAAACACGAGCAGCAAGCCGGTCACAGCCAACCATGGCCCGGTGATCAGCATCCACAACTTGCACTTGTTCATTTCAGTTCCTCCTCCTTGGTCTTGATTACTGTCTTATGGCACTGTTACCTCGGCCCAACCATAGCAGTGTGATTGGCCCTCGTTCCAGACCTCAACCCGGTAGGTACCGGGCGGTAAATTGGGAATCCTGGCACGGATGTCATAGGTACACATACAGGGACAAGGGGGATAGCCTTCAGGATAGGTCTCACGTTCGATGAGCTTGAGCAGGGGACGTTCGTCAATCAAGTCTACGACTATGGCTGCACAACAGTTGTAGACAGCATTGTGGTGATGCATGACGATGTCATAGCCCTCGACAAAGATCTCAATTGTGTCATCTTCCTGGATGCCTGGCCGCCCCAGGCACCCGGAGACGTCGTACTCAAAACCACTTGCAGGGAAGTTCTTCAGCACGATCGGCAGATAGACGCAGCCATAGTATTCGTCAGCGCCGATGTCTACTGCTTTGATCCCATCGCAATTCCCATCTGTTGGGCGAGGCTGGCCATCAAAGTCTGTCGAGGGTACATACGAGTCCGGTTGACCGGCATCAATCGCCGGCGAGCCAGGCGCCAGGTGGATTTCGTCGATCAAGCGTGGATCAGTATAGATGTTGTGGTGATCAATGCAACTGCCATCCAGATCTACGGTGTTGCTGAGTATGCTGAAGGAGATGGTGACCGGGCTGCTGCAATGAATGCCCACCGCATGCGTGGCGACGATGTTGTTGACCACTGCCGGTGTGGAACCTGTACTGATGTACAGACCCACACCACTTGTCGGATGGTTGGCCACGAGTGTGTTGTTGTAGATGCGCGGTGCGCTGGAACCGGCCACCCTGATCCCATGGCCGTTGTTACCTGCTGTATTGTGCCGGATGGCGTTGTTGGCGAGATAGACGCTACTGCTCCTGACCAGCACGCCTCCACCGTCGCCAGCCGCCTCGTTGCCCAGGATGTCGTTGCCCAGCACTTGAGCCGTGGTATCGCCGGTGAGGTAGATGCCGCCGCCGTCGTTGGCCGTTGCTCGATTGCCACCGATGACGTTGTCCTGAATCAATGCGGGGCAGTTATTGACGTAGATGCCGCCTCCACCACCTGTTGTGCTGCTGGATGTGTTACCAGAGATAACGTTGCCGACAATGGTTGAGGTCAAACAGCTCGCGGCACTGACGTAGATGCCACCGCCGCTCAGATCGGCCGCGTTGCTCAAGATCCAATTGAAACGCAGCGTGGGCGCTGCTCCGCCGACGAGGCGCACGCCTCCTCCCGCGCCGCCATGGCGATAGCCATTGAGGAACGTAAAGCCTTCTATCAGGGGGCCATAGTCGCCGTCTATCTCAAGCACAGTGTCATTTCCGCCGCCGTCAACGGTCGTCGAATATGCCGCCAGGGTGGGAGGACCCCAATTCAGCGGATACCCGCCCAACAGGTCAACCGTCTTATCCAGCCTCAGGTTCTCGGTGTAGGTCCCCTGGGCCACGTAAATGGTTCCGCCGTCGTCCGTCCGGCTGATGGCATGGCTGATCGTGGCAAACGGTTCGGTCATACTCCCTGTGCCGGTGACGTCACTGCCAGTTGGACTGACGTATGCGTCTCGATAGATGCGGTAAAAGCCTGCCGCGGCCCGTTGCGTGCCACTGGATGCCTCGGCGAGCAGCAGGCCGCAGTCAGGTGGGCCGAACTGGCCCGTGTTCAACGTGACCACGACCGTGACCGTAACGGACTCGGCATGTGCCAGCGTGCACGCGGCCGGAGCGACGGCGGCTCGCCAGCCCTGCGCCGACAGATGGGTCAGCGTGAAGGTGCCGGTGGTTCCCATGTGATTGGTCAGTGTGTAGACAAAGGTCACCGTATAGCCGGGCACGCCCCTGGCGATTTGTACTGGCGGCGCCACTTCCAGGCCACCGATCAGGCTGGTGGTAGCGGTCGAACTCCAGCCATCCACGTCGGTGGCGCGGGCCGTCACCGTGGCCGCTGGACCGTGATTGAGCCGGCGGAAGGCCATCGTCACACGGTAGCCGTTTGTTACATTCAGATCATCCGGGATGATGCACACGTCGTGAACCAGAGGATCGTCCAGGTCGGCGACGACTGGGGTACCGGCGTTGAGTTCGACGTAGTCAATCGTCCGGCTGTCGGTGACGGTGCCGGACACCGCCACACTGACAGATGTCACGTCCGGCTCTGTATAGGGGCTGCTTGCCTCGACCAATGCGGTCAGCCCGGTCGCATCGGTGTATACGCCGCGCAGCACGACGGTCGGCGTCGCGTGATTGGTCCACGGCAGGAACGGCGTACCCAGCGGATGTATGGCGGCCCGCTGCGTGACGGTCAGCCCCTGGCGTACTTCGAAGTGCAGATGCGAGTATGTCGCGCCGGTGTCGCCCATCGCACCGATGATTTGTCCAGGGGCAACCTGGTCGCCTTCCGAAACCGTGACTGTCAGGAGATGATTGTAGCGGGTTTCGCAGCCCAAGCGCTCGTGGGCCAAGAGCACGAAATTGCCGCTACCGGTGCCGGATACCCAGTCCTTTTCGACCCCTCGCACGGTTCCCGTGGTCACGGCGTGGACCGTGATCTGTTGGGAGGCTGGCCAGCCTATGGGGGCTGGCCAGTCTATGCCACGGTGGAAATCGTAGCGCGTGTACCCGCCGGGTTGTAGCAGCCGGGGACCGAATGTGTCACGAACGGTCAGAGGGATGGTGAGGGGATAGGTGAAATCAGCCGTTGCGCACAAGGGTGAACCGCTGACAGATGGGCGAGCACCAGGCCTACTGTTGCAGGCAGCGCTAACCGTCAGCATCGCAGCCTGAGTATTGAGGATGGCTAGCAAGAAGAACGCAACGACCATCGCCGTCAGACTAACCAGCAGAGTGAGTATGATCTTTTTACTGGGGTTCACTGCTTTCCTCCTTCGCTAACGCTGTCCAAACACAAACAACCGCCGCCGGACACCTGTCCTTACAGGGTCGCGTCCAGCAGCGGTCGCAATGGGCGCCGATGTGATCGGCTTGTGCTACGATGGAGAGGCCTTGCTACTGGGCCACTCAGGAGACATAGCGTTTGGGGTACCAGGCAGGTGAACGATTTCCTTGCCCCAATGGTATCGTGCTAATTCCTTGGCTGCACGTTCATTATATGCACGTAACGGCAAGTTGTCAAGCAGAAACGAGGACTTGTGAGCAGCGCAGGACAAGATGGCATCTTGTCCTACATAAAGAGGACTCCCTTCCCCCTGAAAGGGGGAAGGGAGGGGGATGAGCGTTGTTCCCCCTTCCCCCTCACAGGGGGAAGGGCTGGGGATGAGGGTGTGAACTACTTGATCTCGACAGCGGCGCCGACGGCCTCCAACTTGGCCTTGGCGTCCTCGGCCGCTTCCTTGGCCACGGCTTCCAGCACGGTGCTGGGCGCGCCGTCCACCAGCTCCTTGGACTCCTTCAGGCCCAGCGCGGTGAGCTGCCGCACGACCTTGATGACCTCGATCTTCTTGGGGCCGATGTCCTTGAGCGTGACGGTGAACTCGGTCTGTTCCTCGACCGGCTCGGCCGCTGCCGCCGCCATGGCGGGCATCGCGGCCATCGCGACCGGCGCTGCCGCGCTTACGCCCAACTTCTCCTCCAGCATCTTGACCAATTCAGATGCTTCCAGCAATGAGAGTTTGCTGATTTCTTCTGCGATCTTTTCTAGATCTGCCATCTTTCCTTTTTCCTCCTGAATATCTAACTATAACTAACTGGTGAATCAACTGGCTGCCGCCTGCTCCATCGCGGTACCAGACCCACCACCTGCTTCCTGCAGCTTGTCCACGTACGCCTGCAGCACGTTCAGCACCTGCCGGATGCCGCTGGCGATCGTGCCGGACACACGGCTGGCCGGCGCATTGATCGTACCGAGCACCTGCGCCAGGAGCACCTCCCGCGACGGGAGATCGGCGATCGTGCGCACCTGCTCTGCCGCAATCACCGACGTGCCCGCCAGTCCGCCCTTGATGCGCAAGAGTTCCAGTTCCCTGGCGGCGTCCGTAAGCGCCTTGGCCACCGGCGGGACATCGGCGTAGCAGAAACTGACGGCCGTTGGCCCGGTCAGCCAATCCTCTGGCACCGACAGCCCCACTTCCTTTAGCGCCAGCGCCAGCAGCCGGTTCTGCACCACCTGGAACTTGCCCTTGACGGGATGCAGTGCCTTCCTGACTGTGCTCATGTTGCCCATCGTGAGCCCCCGGTAGTCGGCCAGGATGATCCCCTGGCTCTGCTTGAGTTGCTCAACGTATTGGGCGACGAGTTCGGTCTTCCGCTGCTTTGAAATTGCCAATCCCTTTCACCTCCTCCCTGAAAAGTAAAAATCCCTGCGCCGTGCCGACGCAGGGACATTCATCATCCAACATCCAATGGACGACTGTCACTTGCCTCGGCAGGCCACATTACGCGCCCTGGGGCGCACCTGCTGTCTTTGGCGCCGGGTTTTTCAAACGACTTTAGAGCGCAACCTCCAACGTCTGAGCCTGCATTGGGTCTACCTTGATCCCAGGGCCCATCGTGGACGTTACCGTGATCTTGCGGATGTACGTCCCCTTGGCGGCGTGCGGCCTGGCCTTGACGACCGCGTCTACCACCGCACCAAAGTTGCCGAGCAGTTTCTCCGCCGGGAAACTGACCTTGCCGATTGGAACGTGCAGGTTGGCGGTCTTGTCCACGCGAAACTCCACGCGGCCCGCCTTGGCCTCCTGGATCAGGCGCGCCAGGTCCTCCTCCGGGGCCACCGTCCCGGCCTTGGGGTTGGGCATCAGCCCGCGGGGGCCCAGGACCCGCCCCAGCCGTCCGACCTTGCCCATCATCTCCGGCACGGCGATGGCCACGTCAAACTCCGTCCAGCCACCCTGGATCTTTTTGATCCACTCGTCATCGGCGGCCACGTAATCGGCTCCGGCCTCCTGGGCGATCTTTTCCGCCTCGCCCATGGCAAAGACCAACACCCGCACTGCCTTGCCCAGGCCGTTGGGCAAGAGGACCACACCGCGCACCTGCTGATCGGCGTGGCGCGGGTCTACACTCAGCCGGAAGTGTACGTCTACAGTCGGGTCAAACTTGGCGTAACTGGTCTCTTTTACCAGTACCATCGCCTCCTGCGGCGCATAGAGCCGCATGTGCTCTACTTTCTGTGCTGCTTCGTTATACTTTCTGCCTCGTTTCGGCATCGTTCCTCCTGTGTGGTTTTGACGGGTAATACCCTCCCACTATCTCAGTGCTCCCGCTGGACCACAGTCCAGCGGGCGAATCCACCTCAATCTACAATCGCGATCCCCATGCTCCGTGCAGTACCCTCGACCTGCCGGATTGCGCCTTCCAGGTTGACGGCCGTCAGGTCCTGCATCTTCATCTTCGCGATCTCTTCCAACTGGGCGCGGGTGATGCTGCCCACCTTCGTCCGGTTGGGTTCGGCCGAGCCCTGCTCCACGCCCGCCGCCTTGCGCAGCAGATCGGGCGTCGGCGGCGTTTTCAGCGTGAACTTGAACGACCCATCCTGGTAGATGGTGATCTCGGCCGGAATGACGTTGCCCACTTGGCCGGCCGTGCGGGCGTTGTATTCCTTGCAGAACTGCATCAGGTTGATGCCGTGCTGCGCCAGCGCCGGCCCTACCGGCGGGGCCGGGTTGGCTTTCCCGGCGGGTATCTGTAACTTGACAATCGCTTTAACTTTCTTCATCGTCCTCCATCCCAAACACAATCGGATCTGTCCTGCGTCAGGCTTTCTCCACCTGCAGGAAGTCGAGTTCGACGGGCGTCTCGCGGCCGAAGAAGGAGACCAGCACACGCACCTTGGCCCGTTCCATGTCAATCTCATCCACCATACCGATGAACTCGTTGAACGGCCCATCAACGATGCGCACCTTCTGGCCTTGCTTGAACGTGACCTTGATCTTGGGCGCTTCGGCTTCCATGCGCTTCATGATGCTCTGGACTTCTTCGTAGCGCAGGGGCGTCGGCGTATTCCCCATCCCCACAAATCCGGTCACGCCCGGCGTGTTGCGCACGACGTACCAGGAGTCATCGCTCAAGAGCATCTGCACCAGGATGTAGCCGGGAAAGACGCGCCGTTCGACGACCCGTCGCTTGCCCTCACGGACTTCGATTTCGTCCTCGGTCGGGACCACCACCTGGAAGATCTGATCCTGCATCCCCATCGTCTCGATGCGTTGCTCCAGGTTGTGCTTGACCTTGTTCTCGTAGCCGGAATAGCAGTGGACGACGTACCAGGCGCGGCTGTCCTGGGGTTCAGATGCCCCCCCTTTGGCCTCGCTCCCCTCGGCGTCATCCTCAGCCTGGGGCCCGGCCACGTCGGCCATGGCATCTGCCGCCTCGGGTGCCTGCGCCTCCAGAACAGCCTCTTCCACCGACTGCTCCAGTTGCATTTCTTCCTCGGGCCTGACCTCCTCCGCCACCATCGCCGTTACCTGCCTCAAATCTACCGTTCTGCCTGCCGCCTCAGGATCATGGCGACCAGCACGCCCGCGACGACAAAGACGGCCACGACGCCGGTCGCAACTGCGCTGCCGCCGATGATCCCCTTCAGTTCCTGCGCAAACAGGTAGTCCAACAGGCCCAGAAACAGGGCCATCGAGATGGTCGTGGCCAGGACAACCTTCGTCAGGCTCCAGGCTTCCTGACGGGTGGACCAGTGTACCTTACGCAGTTCTGCGCGCGTATCGCGCAGATAGCGCACGATTACATTTTCCTTCCCCGGCTTTGCTTTCTTTTTCGCCACCGCTAGCGTCTCCCCCTCACAAGATCGCTCTACACTTCAAGACACCGCCTTCACGCACGGCGGTGTCTTAAAGTCTACCTCAGGCAGGCCAGGCAGGAATTGAACCCGCAACCTGCGGTTTTGGAGACCGCTGCTCTGCCAATTGAGCTACTGGCCTGTGAGTGTCTTACTTCGTCTCGCGATGCAACGTGTGTCTACGACAACGGAAACAGAACTTGTTCAGTTCCAAACGCCCTGCATCGTTACGCCGATTCTTCTCGGTCGTGTAGTTGTGCTCTTTGCATTCCGTGCAAGCCAGTGTGATCACTGTGCGAATTGCTTTTTTTGCCATTCCGCTTTATCATCCCACATTAGAATATCGTGCAGAGCCCACGAAGGGAATCGAACCCATGACCCCACCCTTACCAAGGGTGTGCTCTACCTGCTGAGCTACGTGGGCCAATCCCGGGACGCAGGCCACGGCCCACCTCCTGGCGCGAATGGTATTTTACCTCATTTTGCCGATGTGTCAAATCGGGCGACCCCACCCTTGCGAAGGTGGCGTGAAGGAACCTTTGGTTGGCGTGTGGCGTCTTTAGAGTAAGACAACCATATTTCAGTAAGGAGGAACGTATGGATACTCATCCCTCTGCTACCGCTCCATTTCTTGCCCGTCTTGGCGCGCGCAAGCGCTGGCTTGCCACCGCACTTCACCTGGCCATCATCCTGTCCGTCGTCGCCGGTTTCGTCGCGCTGCACCGGGTCACCACGCTGCCCGAGCGCGTAGACGAACAGCAGACGGTCGTGGTCGGCCAGACGCGCTTCGCGCCCGACAGCGATGCCTCGGTGCGCGTCATCGTGCAGGACTTGGGCGCAGGCAAGCCCATTGCCGGCGCGCACGTCAAGGTCAGCCTTAAGCCGGCCAGCGGGCCGGCCCTCTCCCTCTACGAAGGGCAGACCGACGAGACCGGCAGCCTGCCGGTCCGTTTCCACGTGCCGGCCGATGCGCCGGCGGAAGCGCAACTCGTCGTCGAGACCGAGTCGCCGGTCGGGCGGGACCGCGTCGAACAGCCGGTCGTGATCCAGCGCGACTTCCGGCTGTTCCTCACCAGCGACAAGCCACTCTACCAGCCCGGCCAGACCATCCACATGCGCGCGCTGGCGCTCAGTACACTCGACCTGACCCCCGCCCGCGGCGCGATGGTGGGTTTCCTGGTGGAGGATGCCAAAGGCAACAAGGTCTTCCGCCGGAGCGTCACTGCCTCCGACTTTGGCATCGCCGCCGCCGATTTCACCCTGGCCGACCTGGTCAACCAGGGGGACTATAAACTCAGCGTCTCCATCGGCGACACCCGCTCCGAAAAGACGGTCGAGGTGCGCCCCTACGTGCTGCCCAAGTTCGCCGTGAACGTCTCGACCGAGCGCAGTTTCTACACCCCCGGTCAGCGCGTCGAAGGCGTCGTACAGGCCGATTACTTCTTCGGCAAGCCCGTAGCCGAGGGGCAGGTGCACGTCGTCGGCAGCGTGTGGGACGTCGAGCGCACCGTCATGGTGGACTTGCAGGGCCAGACCGACGAAAACGGCACCTACGAGTTTGCCTTCGACCTGCCCCCCTACTTTGCCGCGTCCGGGTTGGAATCGGGGCAGGCGCAGTTTGCGCTGGAGGTCACCGTCATAGACCAGGCCGAACACGCCGAGCAGACGAGCACGGTGTTGCCCGTCGCCGCCCAGCCGCTGGTCATCGAGGCGGTCGCCGAGAGCGGCGTCCTCAAGCCGGGCGTCGAGAACGTCGTCTACGTGCTCACCTCCTATCCCGACGGTCGCCCCGCGCCAGCCCGTTTGCAGGTCCGCGTGGACAGCGGCGCGACGACCGAACTCACCAGCGGTGAGTTTGGCCTGGCCGAGTTCACCTTCACACCGCAACCGGGCGGCCCTCACACGCTCGACATCTTCGCCCAGGACGAGGCGGGCCTCTCGGCCAGCCGGCAGGTCTCGTTCGAGACCGAGTACGGGTCTGACAGCGTGCTCCTGCGCGCCGACCGGGCTGCCTACGTCGTCGGCGAAACGATGAACCTGGTCGCCTTCACGCCGGTCCAGTTCGGCGACGTGTACCTGGACGTCGTGAAGGCTGGGCAGACGCTCTCCACCCGCTCGGCCCGCGTCCAGGATGGCAAGGCGGAGTTTGCGGTGGACGTGAGCCCCGACCTGTACGGCACGCTCGAACTGCACGCCTACAAGGTCCTGCTGGACGGCACGATTGTGCGCGACACGCGACTGGTCGTCGTGGACGCGCCCAACGACCTGGCGATCGCCGTCACCCCCGACAAGGAGACCTACCTGCCGGGCGAGATGGCGGCCATCCATTTCCAGACCAGCCAGGCAGGGGGGCAGGGGAGCGAGGGGGCAGGCGTGCAGACAGCGCTGGGGGTGGCGATCGTGGACGAGTCGGTCTTTGCGCTCGAGCGCCAGGACCCCGGCTTTGCCAAACTGTACTTCCTGCTCGAGCAGGACTTGTTGGAGCCGCGTTACCAGATCAAGGAGTTCGAGTTCCCGGCGGCTATCCCGGCCGACCAACAGGAAGTGCGAGAGGCGCAGGACAAGGCGGCCAGGGCCACCTGGGTCGGCGTGCCGGTCGCCGCGGCCAGCCCGATCAACTCGCGCCAGGAGAAGATGGATGCTGTCATCAAGGGCCAGCACGATGGCTTCCGGCGCATCGGCCAGGCGGCGGCCAGCGGGTTGATCCTCATCCCGCTGGCGCTGTGGGCGGTCGTGCTGGTCACGCTCTGGCAGGCGAAGATCGGGAAGCGCGCGCTCGTACGGCTGGCCGCCACGTTGGGCATCCTGTTCCTGGTCGGAGGGAGCCTGGTCTGTGGACTTGTCGCCCTGTCGAATACCCTCTACTCGCCGGGCGCGGCAGTCGTGCTGATTCCGCTGGCCGTGGCGCTCGGCCTGGGCCTGCTGGCCTTCATCGGCTACGCCTGGGTGAAGCGCGATCCGGCCGCCAAATTCCTCACGCTGCTGACGCTGGCCTGGGGCGCGCTCGTCGTCCTGCTGATCGAGGCGGCCGACCGGGGGCCTGAACCGGACAATGCGCTGATCGTGGCGGTGCTTCTGTCTGCCGTGCTCATCCCGGGTGCGTATCTCCTCTTCGGGCAGGGCCGCTGGGTGCAGGCGCGCCGCTTCGTGGGAGGGCTGAGCACCGGGCTGGGAGCGCTGCTGGCGTTGCCAGCGCTGGCGCTCCTGCCTGCCACGCTCCTCGTCTTCACCATGGGAAGCGGCAGGCAGGCCGTGCCGGCGTTTGGTATACCGGCCGCGGCGCCGCCTGGGGAAGTGTTCCAGGAACTGGCCGCCCCAATGCCCACCATGGCCCCGGCACCGGTGGAAAAGGCGGCCGAAGCCCTGCCAGCCGCCGACAACGGGCAGGCAACCCAGCAGCCCCCGCGCCTGCGCCAGTACTTCCCGGAGACGCTCTACTGGGCGCCGGAGGTCGTCACCGACGAGCGCGGTTCCACCACGCTCGAAATCCCCATGGCGGATAGCATCACCACCTGGCGGCTGACGGCGCTGGCCTCGTCGCAGGACGGGCGGCTGGGCTTCACCACGCGCGGCGTGCGCGTGTTCCAGGATTTCTTCGTGGATATAGACCTGCCCGTCGCGCTGACGCAGGGGGACGAGATCGCGGTCCCGGTTGGCGTCTTCAACTACCTCCCTGAAGCCCAGGACGTGCGACTGGTCGTCGAGCCGGAGCCCTGGTTCGAACTGCTGGGCGCGGGCGAGCAGACGCTGACCATTGCCTCTAACGACGTCGAGGTCGTCTACTTCCCCATCCGCGTGCTCAAGTTCGGGCGACAGGGCTTCCAGGTGACTGCCTGGGGCGAAAAGATGAGCGACGCGATCCGGCGCGAGGTGAACGTCGTGCCGGACGGGAAGGAGATCTGGTTGACGGAGAGCGACTGGCTGCGCGAGAGCCGCGAGGTCGATATCCAGATCCCGCCCGAAGCGATCCCCGAGACGCCCTACGTCGAGGTCAAGGTCTATCCGGGCGTGCTGTCCCAGGTGGTCGAGGGGCTGGAAAAGATCCTGCAACTACCCTATGGCTGATTTGAACAGAGTACGTCGGTGACGTACCCAAATGTTCTCGTGCTGAACTACTTGCAGACGACCGGCCAGGCCAGCCCTGAGTTGCAGATGACGGCGGAAAAGTACGTGGGCACCGGCTACCAGCGCTTGCTGACGTTCGAGGTGCCGGGCGGTGGCTTCAGCCTCTTCGGCGATGCACCGGCAGAGATCTTTCTCACCGCCTACGGCCTGATGGAGTTCACCGACATGGCCAAGGTCTACCCGGTGGACGAAGCGCTGATCGAGCGCACGGCCCAATGGCTGCTCGGCCAGCAGCGCGCGGACGGCACGTGGGCCGACCAGGGCTACTCGGAGCACTGGCAGATTGACTCCAAGGTGCCCGCCACCGCCTACATTGCCTGGGCGCTGATCGAGGCCGGCTACGCCGACACGCCCCAGGTCGGCCTGGCCATCAGCACCGTGCGCGAGTTCGCCCTATCTCCCTCTCCCTCCCAGGGAGAGGGCCGGGGTGAGGGTGAGGATGCCTACAACCTGGCGCTGGTCGCCAACGCGCTGGTTGCCTACGACCCGCAAGATTCGATGACGCGGGCGGTGCTCGACCGGCTGTACGAGATGCGCGTGGAGGACGGGGACACCGTCTACTGGCAGACCGCCACTGCCTCGTTCATGGGCGCCACCGGCCAGAGCGGGAGCCTGGAAACGACGGCGCTGGCGGCCATCGCACTGATGCGCGCTAACGTCCACCCCGACGCGGTCAGCGGCGCACTGGGCTATATCGTCCAGGGCAAGGACGCCTGGGGCACGTGGTCCACCACCCAGGCCACCATCCTCTCGCTCAAAGCGCTCCTGCTGGCGACCGGGCAGGCGGGCAAGGCCGAAGGCCCGGCGACCGTGCGCGTGAGCCTGAACAAGGAGCAGACGCAGGAGGTCGCGATTGACCAGACCAACGCCGACGTCGTGCACCTGGTCACCTTCGAGCGCGGCTTCTCGCCCACCGGCGCCAACCGCGTGCAGATCGAAGTGGAAGGCGGCGGCAACCTGATGTTCCAGGTCTCCACCCGCTACTACCTGCCGTGGGACCAGATCGTGCGTACCCCGGAAGCGGAGGAGGCCATCACGATTGACGTGGCCTACGACCGCACGACGTTGTCCGTCAACGACGAGGTGACGGTGAAAGTGCAGGTGAAACTCAACGCAGAAGGTGTGGTCAAACTGGCGCTGGTGGACCTGGGGCTGCCGCCTGGCTTTACCGTGCTGAGCGAGGACCTGACCCGGCTGGTGGAGCAGGGCATCATCGCCCGCTACGAAGTGACGGGGCGGCAGATCATCGTCTACCTGGAGGACTTTGCTTATGGGACGCCGCTGGCGTTCAGTTACCGGCTGCGGGCACGCTTCCCCATGCGCGCGCAGACGGCCCCCTCCAGCGCGTACGACTACTACAACCCGACCCACCTGACGGTGCAGGCACCGCTGGAGTTGACGGTAAGCGAATAGACACAACCCTGACCCTTGCGGAGGTTGCGGACGGCTCTGCCCGCGAGACGATTCCTGGCGGACGAAGCTACTCCTGACCTGGAGGCCACGCCAAACCCCCGCAAGGGTTTCTCCCACTCACCATGCAGACAAGTCGTAGAGCGTTTTGTAAGCGGGCGCCATGTCCCCCATCACGAGGAACTGGGTTTTGTCGGACAAATCGGAGTGGCCAATGAGCACTTTGTCCTGGTCCGTGTAAAAACCCTCCCATATCTGCGCTGCGTACTCAAGCGTGTCCTGATTTGCGTGGGTGGGGACAATCAACCTGGGCTTCACCTGTTCCATGCCGAGGGTTTCATTTTCTCCACCTCCTGAAAGGCTGGGTAGCACGGCCTCAGAACATATCATACATTATAGTGGTCAGGCTATAAACGGCAAATTGGGCGAGCAGGCAGGCACCCAACTCGGAGCACGAAATCCACGAAACAGCGCGAAAGACACGAAGGGCGACGCGTTTTCGTGTCTTTCGCGTGGTTTCGCGTCATTCGTGGTCCTAACGACCCGTGGACCGGCAGGCGGGTGAGACTTTTCGCAAAAACCTGACGCCCATCCGGGGGGTGTGTTTTATTGACTGGCATCCTGGACTGTGATATACTCATAGCGGTGATAATGAGGTGAGCATAGCCGGCTGTCAGGAAGATCATCTATTGCAGGTATCAAGGCAAAACGCCGTGATACATGGGGTAGTTTCATGAATAGACAGAAGTTGATGAGAGTTCTGGGGAATATCATTAAACCGGAGAATCTAACGAACCTCGTAGCAGTCACAGTTGCAGCCGTGCTTGTTACCGAAGTATCCAAACAGGGGCAATAGACCAGTACTTTCAGGCCGTGTTGGCAGTTCTGGGGGTCTTGGCACTTGCACAACTTGTAGCCGGATATTCATCAACTCAGCGGGACTCCAGGATAGGGCAATTGGCCGAGACAGTAACGACACTTGAACAATACATGGCTTCTCATGTAAGTGTAGCTAATTTCCTTGCACATTGAGCCGATTTCCCGTCCCTTGAAGTCACACTTGAGGGTGTTAAACAGATAGAAGTTGCGGGCATTACGCTGATAGGGCTGGCCACAACCCATCATGCACTTCTGCAGCATATGCGAGAGTCAGGGTGTCGTATACGGCTCATCACTACAAATTCTTCAAACAGGGCCTTAGCCGAATTGATTGCACAACGGGTTCCTGAAGCCATGAGTCGGGAAATGCATGTTGCTCATGTGAAAACTGCCCTCAATTCGTTGAGCAGGATTTCTGGTTGTCATCCATCAGGTGGTAGTGTGGAACTTAGAGTGTTAGACACTCTACCTCCATTTGGTATCTTCGCTGTTGACAGTGATAAACCTAGTGGAAGGATTCGGATTGAGTTGTACCCCCTGACAGTTGTCCCATTGGAGAGAGACCAATTTTCGAGTTGTGTGCTTCACGTGATGGAGAATGGTACAGTTTCTTCAGGCAGCAATTTGAAGTTCTTTGGCAGAAGGCATCTGAGCCGAAGGCATAGACTCCGAGAAACATGCGTCTGCCAACCACGCCGCTCAGTGTGCCCAGGCGTTCATTTTGTCCCGACGGCTCTACCATTTTCGCGTCACCTGTGGTAAAGTATCCTCAGTCAGCATATCACGCTTGTTGGAAAGGGCAAGATAATGAGTAGCCAGAGAATAGTCACGGCAACTGAAATACGGCGCAATTTCCGCACAATCGTTCGGCAGATTCGTCAACGTCACGAGCACGCTATCATTCAGAGTAGCGGCACACCCGTGGCAGTCCTGCTCTCTATGGCAGAATACGAACGGCTCATAGCGCGGAAGAGGCAGAAAGCCGCCTTTCACGATTTTGCGCGCAACTTGGGGCAGGAAATCGAAAAGCGCGGCCTGAGCGAAGAAGAATTCATGGCCGACCTGGAAAAAACCAAGCGAGAAGTATTTGCTGAACAATATGGCCGCCCCGCGTAGAAAGCCACGAGTGTTCGTAGACGCCAACATCTTGTTGTCTGGCAGCGCCTTCCCACGTTGGCCGTATGAAGTGTTGGAACATGCAACCGACGGGGATTTCAAATTGGTGCTTTGCCTGTTAGTCGTCAAGCAGGCACGAGAGCATTTGCAGAGGCTCTTCCCCACACATCTTGCTCGTTTCGAAAAGCTTCTGCAAGAAGTTGATTACGAACTTGTCCCCGACCCAACACCAGATGAGGTTGATGCCCATCAAAACCTGGTCCGTGACTTGAGCGATGTTCCCATAGCATTGGCGGCTATAGCGGCTGGTGTGGATTACGTGGTTAGCGAAGACAAAGACTTGACGACTCAGGATGCGACCACTGTTGAATTGCGCCGCCACGTGAAAGTTTTGCTTTCCGGTACATTCCTGCGCGAAGTCATGGGCTGGACAGGTGAGGAGTTAGAAGCCATCCGGCATAGGACGTGGACCGAGATGCCAGAGGAAGAAACCGAAGAGTCAGAAAAGGAGTGAGGAGTGAACAGTTTTCTGGTCTTTTTCACTGGCACAGGGTGATGGTGGAAACAAGCGCCTGCGTATGCGAGGTGGAAATATGCAAAAACGAATCGTGATCAATCCCAATATCCATTTTGGAAAGCCCTGTGTCGCTGGCACACGCATCACAGTGCAAAATGTCCTTGAGTTAGTCAGGGAAGGTCTCTCCTTTGCGGAGATAATTCAGGACTACTACCCAGAACTTCAAGTTGAAGACATTCGCGCTTGCATTCAGTATGCCCTCGACATCGTGACCGTCGAAGATATTCACATTGCAACGGTCCCGGCATGAAGTTTCTGCTTGACCAAGACGTTTACGCCACAACAGCCCGCTTCCTGACCAGCCTGGGTCATGACGTTGTTCGAGTTGCTCAAATCGGACTCTCGCGGGCCGACGACTCGGATTTGCTCACGATCGCTCAAGAACAAGGTCACATATTCGTTACACGAGATAGAGATTTCGGCGGGCTTGTGTTCGTCGAGGCTTTGGGCGCGGGTGTCATATATCTTCGCATTCTGCCTTCGACCCAAAACTCAGTCCACAAAGAACTCGAAACGGTTTTGAAGACGTACTCCGAAGGCGAGTTAATGAAAGCCTTTGTGGTCATCGAACCAGGCAGACACAGGTTTAGAAAATGTCCAAGTTAGGAGGACTGCGATGAATGCAGGCGACCTCAGCGACATCGTAACAGCAATCGTCGCCGTCGCAAGTCTAGGTCTCTCCATCTACAATTTCTATGTAAGCCAACAGGACAAGAGACCTGTATTGGTGGCAAAGATTTCAAATGGCTTCCTGATATTTGGGCCTGAAATCAGTGATTTGATGCTCCGGCTAGAGGTTGCCAACTCAGGAGAGAAACAGGTCACCGTTTTGGCTGTTGAGGTTGCTTGGGGCAGGCAGAAAGCTTTCTTCCCCAGCATTGACGGAACCAAGAGAATACCATTTGAATTATCACCCAGCGAAAGCGCGACGTTTTGGATTCCTATGAAAGATTTCAAGGTTTCGCTTCGGCAGCAAGGAATCGTGGGAAAGGTGCGGGTGCGAGCGTGCTTTCGCGACGCGGTCGGAAATGAGTACTACAGTCGGAGACGATTCACCATCGATACCAACGAGAGTGCGAAGTAGTAATAGCACTGTGGCAAACCTGTACCTGCCGACTACGCCGCGCAATACACCCAGGCGTTTGTCTACCCCGGCATTCGGCTTCTCCCTCATGTCAGGTGCGGCAGGTTGTGCCGTTTGCAGCCATTCTGTAATAGTGAAGCATTGGAGGGGTTCGATGGTGGTGTTCCCTTTTGACATCAACAAGTTGATAGAGATATGCCGCCAAAATGATGTTGCCAGGATAGGCGTTTTTGGTTCTGTGGCGCGGGGAGAGGCCACAGACCAAAGCGACGTTGACTTGTTGGTTTATTTCTCCAAACGCAAGAGCCTTCTGGCGCACGTAGCGCTGGAGCGCCAGCTCTCAACTGCGCTTGGAAGGAAAGTGGACCTGTTGACGGAAGCCGCGATCAGTCCGTACCTTCGTGAGAGAATCAAGCGTGAACTGCAGGTGATTTATGAAGCCCGATGAATCGGCCTATTGGGAGCAGTTTGCCCTGCTCCTCATTGACGTACAGCGCGATTTCTGGCCAGAGCAGATGGCAGAGTGCTTTCCCCATTTCCCCGCCAACGTGGCCCGGCTCCTGAAATTGTGCCGGGCTGAGGGTATCGAGGTGGTCCACCTTCGTGCAGACTTCAAGCCAGACATGTCTGATTGGATGCCCAATATCCCGACTGGCTGGCAGTTCTGAAGAGGCTTGACGAGTGGATCTCGTAAAATCCGAGTCCTTCATCGAAGAACACGGCTCCAGCCTGGAAAAGGCCAGGGCCAGACTGGGACTGATCGAGACACTGGAGGTGCTCAAGCGCTATGGCCTGCTATAAGTTCATTGCGCTTTCACCGCGCTGATGGTAGAATAGCCCCCCATGCCTATGCCCACATGTTACCTGTGTATCCACGGCCACTTCTACCAGCCCCCACGGATGGACCCGTTCACCGGCCACATCCCGCGGGAGCCGGACGCTGCCCCCTACGCCAACTGGAACGAGCGCATCACCGCCGAATGCTACGCGCCGCTGGCGGAGGCGGGCCACTTTGGGCGCATCAGTTTCAACCTGGGCGGCACGCTGGCCCGCTGGCTGGACGAACACGCCCACGCCACGTACGCGCGCATCGTCGCCGCCGAGCGGGGCTATTGGGAGGCTCACGCCGCCAGCAACGGGCTGGCCCAGCCGGTCCACCACACCGTTCTGCCGCTGGCCCGTCGCCGCGACAAGATCTGCCAGATCCGCTGGGGTATCGCCAGTTTCGCCCACCGCTTCGGCCACCGGCCGGAAGGGATGTGGCTCCCGGAGATGGCGGTGGACTATGAGACGCTGGAGATCCTGGCGGCGGAGGGCATTCGTTTCACTATCCTCTCCGACGAGCAGGTACGGGGTGACCTGGTGACGGCGGCAGGGCCGTACCGGGTGCGGCTCCCTGGTGAAGGGGAGATGGCCGTCTTCGTGCGCGACCGGCACCTCTCCAATTCTCTTTCCTTCGGGATGCCGGACCCGGCGGGCGTAGAAACGTGGTTGCAGGAGCAGGTGGAGTGGCAGTGCCGCCGAGGGGGGCTCGCGCTCGTCGCCACCGATGGGGAAACCTTCGGCCATCACCACCGCCAGGGCGTCGAGGTGCTGGGTCGTATCCTTTCCGCAGGGGAGGCCCGCGGTTACCAGGTGACCACGCTGGGGGTCCACCTGTGCCAGAACCCGCCGCAGGCCGAGTTACAAGTGATCGAAAACACGGCCTGGAGTTGCTCGCACTGGCTGGATCGCTGGGTCGTCGGCTGCGCGTGCACCTCCGGCGACAGCCGCTGGAAGGGGGCGTTGCGGCGGGCGCTGGACAACCTGGCGTGCGACCTGGACGGCGTTTACGTGCAGGAGGCGCGCGGGCTGGGGGCAGACGCCTGGCCGCTGCGGGACGATTACATCGCCGTGATCCTCGGGCAGGTGGAGGGCGCAGCCTTTCTGGCAGGACACGGCCTGGGTCACCTCGGCGACGAAGAATCCAGGCGACTGCTGGCGCTGTTGGAGTCCCAGTTCTACCGGCAGCGCATGTATGCCAGTTGCACGTTCTTCTTCGACGACCTGGACCGGCACGAACCGCGTTACGCTATCGCCAACAGCATCCACGCGCTGGCGCTCACCCGCTATGCGACGGGAGACGACCTGTCCCATGGCTTCCGCCGTGACCTGGAGGTGGCCCGCAGCGGGAAGACAGGCCGTACCGGCGCTGCGATCTTCGACGAGATCCTGGAACAGGCGAAGGTAGCGCCGCCGTAGACAGGCGGCGCCAGGGAACCTCAGCGATTCAGAACGGGTAAATGGCCGGGTACGCCCAACTGCTCGTTCCGCCTCAGACTTCCGAAGTCTGATTCGTGTGCGACCAGTCCCAGAACCAGTACGCCAACCCCTTCCACTCCCCCCAGCGCTCAAAGGCTGCCTCGACCTGTGCCCGCCCCACCGGCGCACCGCCGTGCCACTCGCGCGAGACGAGCGTGAGCGCCCACGAGTCCACGGGGACGGCGTCGTAGCGGCCAAGCAGGATGAGCAGGCAGGCCACGGCGTAGTCTCCCACCCCCTTGATCGCCCGTAACTGCTTGCGCAATTCGGGGGTCGGGATATCGGCTGTCTTGAGCGCCTCCAGGTCGAGCGCGCCCGAAGCCACGGACTGCGCCAGCTCCAGGATGTATGGCGTTCGGTAGCCCAGCCGTGCGACCGAGCGCAGCGTCTCCACGTCTGTGGCAGCCAACTGAGCAGGGGTAGGAAACACGCGGCGGGCAGGGTCTGCCGGCAGCGGGGTACCGAATTGCGAAACCAGCGCCTCGACCATACGGATGGTGCCAGTCCAGCGCGTGTTGGTCGTCAGGATCGTCTTGACGACGTCCTCGAAGAGTGTGGGACAGCGGAGGATGCGTCCCTGTGCTCGCGCTTCGACGTGCGCCAGCCGCGGCTCCTCACGCGCCAACGCATAGAAGGCAGAGAAATCCTGGCCCAGCCCCAGCATCCACTCCACCTTGCGTGCGACCTCCTTGCGCTCGGCCTCGCTCAACGGGTCGGATACCACGACGCTCACGCCGCTGTTCACCTCCTGGATGAGCATTTCGATGACCCGCCCCGAGGCCAGCCGTTCGGCGCGCGTCAGTCCCCCCGTGCGCGCGTCCGTGCCAAAGGGAACCAGGCTCACCCACCCATGCGACCGTACAATCGCAGACAACGAAAACGGAGGCCGCGCAGGCAACGTCAACTTCACTGCAGCACCTCCACCTTCCCTCCCTTCCCTCCGTTCCTTCCCTTCCCTACAAGATCTCGATCTCCCAATCCACCACCTGCACTTCGGGATGGTGGGTCTCGATCCAGTGCACGGCCCGTTCGAGGACGGTGTGGACGTGGCCGGGGTCATTGGCCACGGTGACGAACGCCACTTCGGCCGACTGCCAGGCGTCGTGGCGGGCCACTTCGGCGGCGGCCAGGTTGAACTCACGGCACAGGTGAGTCAGGAGCGGCTTGAGGATGCCGCGCTTGCCTTTCAGCGAGCCATTGCCGGGGAGATGGAGCTCGATGGTACAGGAACCGATGATCATGCGTGATGCGTGTTACGTGTTGCGTGTTACGTGATGCGTGATTGGGTTGCTTAGGTGGTGAGTATAACACGGCTGGGCGGGGTGGTCAAATGCGGCCGGTCCATGCGTCGGTTGCGTATTTGTTGGTTCGCAATTCTTCTGTCCAGGTACGCTCTTCGTTGGTGAGTGTACCTGGATTGAGGTGCAGGTTCAGTGCTTCGGCAAAGCCCACCGCCAGCGCATCGGCAGCCTCGTCCCAGGTGACCGGCCGTCCCAGGGCTTCTGCGACGGTCGTGGCCCGGGCGCGCACGCGCGCGGGGGCAGGGTGTGTGGCCAGGAGTGGGCAGATACGGGTGATATCACCGTACAGGGGCAGCGCGCCGTGCTGGAGCACCACGCCCTCGGCGCGCATCTGCGCGCTGCCGACCAGTTTCCGCCCGCCGGTGGTGATCTCGTAATCGGCGGGTACCTCAAAGCAGACCGGCCCTTCGACAGGCTCAGGGCAGGCTCCTGCGACAAGCTCAGGGCAGGCTCCTGCGAGGCGACGGTTCCCCACCCGTTGGTCGGCGACCAGGCCCGCGACGCCCAGCCGTTCCAGCCCGCGCACCAACCCCGCGCTGAGGCGGCGGTAACTCTCCACGATGCCCCCGGCCACGTGCGGGGCCGCCTGCGGCACGATCACGCTGTAGGTCAGTTCATCCACGTGGAGGATGGCCTTGCCGCCGGTGGGTCGGCGCACCAGGTCAAAGCCGGCGGCCTGTAGCGCTGGCAAGTCTACGTCGGCCAGCGGCTGCCCCCGCCCTAGCGACAGGCAGGCGGGCTCCCAGGCATAGAGGCAGAGCGTAGGAGGGACCAGGTCCGCTGCGACCGCGCGCAGGATTGCCTCGTCCCTCGCCATGTGGGTCGCCCCATCAGCGGGAAGCAGGCGAAGCAACCGCCAGGTTGTACGGGGACAATCGCCAGCCTGAAACATACCTGTAACACAAACGCAACCCTGGGAACGCTGATGCAGAGTTATACTCATGTGATATAATTGCAACGCTGTCTACGATAAGGAGCCAAGATGAAGTCGTGTACCTTTTGTGATGCCAACGCGATCTATTACGACCGCACGAGCCGTGTATATCTGTGTCCCGTTCACGCTCACCTGGAGGTGACCGGGCCGCGAGAAGAGGCCCCGCGCCCGCCACTCACTATCCGGCCTGCCACGCCGGCCGACCGCCCGCGCATCGCCGAACTGGCGCACTACTTCTGGGGCGAGGTCGAGGCGGAGTGCTTTGGCCGCGCTTACCAGATCGATGCGCTGCCGGCCTACGTGGCCTGCGACGTAGACGAAGTCGTCGGCCTAGCCAGTTACGCTCGTGAAGGAGACGCAGTCAACCTGGTCATGCTCAACGTCCTGTTCCGCTGGCAGGGTCGGGGCGCAGCGCGTGAGTTGATCAAAGCGGTGATCGAGACGGCGCGCGCCGATGGCACGGGGCGGATCATCGTCGCCACGACGAACGACGACCTGCCCGCGCTGGGGTTCTATCAACGGTTTGGATTCACAATCACAGAAGTGCTCGTGGGCAAACTGCTGGAGCACCACAACGAGACTGAGACAGGCTTTGCCAGCATCCCGGTGCGGGACGAGATTCATCTGGAACTGCGGCTGTAAGCGTGATGGACTCTTACCTGCAATTCATATCGGCCGCGTCTGGCTCGACCGCCTCACTCCACCGTCGCTCAAATTCCTGCAGGTATAGGGCTGCGATATCACGATTCGTCACGACGACGACGTTTTCATCGTTGCTTTCGTCCGCGTTGCGCGAAAAGTTCAACGAGCCGGTGACGACGATCTGATCGTCAATCACGAACACTTTGTGATGGAATGTGCCAGGATTGCCGTCCTGGCGCACCGGCACCCCGGCGCAATGCAGCGGGCGCAGTTCGCTCTCTTCTGTCTCGCTGCCGCGCGTCTCAAAAATCCCCTGGACGTCTACCCCCGCCTCGGCCCGCGCCAGTACAGCCGCTCCGAGGTCACCGTGCGTGAACGAGAAGGCCATGAAGCGGATACTTTTTTTGGCGCCTTCGACCAGTGGGACCAGGTGGCTGATCGCGTCGTCTTCGGACGCAAACAAGACCTGAATGGGGGTCCCATCAATCGTCGTTTTCTGCTTGTCCACCGTGGACGGCGAGGTTGGGCCAAACTTCCCGGCCCACATCTCGGCAAACTCGCGCTCGTACATCGCGGCGACGTCGGGCGAATGGATCACGAGCACGTTGTTGTTGTTGCGGAAGTTGCAGTTGACCGTGATGTTGGTCGAGCCGGTCCATACGATCTGGCCATCGAAAATCCAGAACTTGTCGTGCATCAACGCGCCGCGCCCGTCGTCGCGCACCTTAATGCCCGCCTTCTTGAGCATGGCAAATTGCCCATGCCCGTCCTCCTGGTCGGCCCCAATCCCGTTCTCGTCGTCGGTGACCCACTGCACTTCCACGCCCCGTTTATGGGCGGCGATGAGTGCTTCCGCGACTGGCGTGAGGTTGAACTCGAAGGACGCGATGTGGATGGTACGCTGAGCCTGGTTGATGTAGCCGATCAGTTTTTCAAGGATAGAGCCGGTCAGGTCGTCAGGGTTGTTAATGTGCTGCGGATCCGTAAAGTAGACTTCCCACCAATCGCCCCCGCTGCCCGCGGTGACTGGGGCGACCGTCTTTCCTGCTGGCGTCACCCCCACCGGTGTCACCCCTGGTGGTGTCACCTCGGTAAACAGCCCCAGCGGGTCAGAACCACTCAGCATGTAGTAGCCCCCCAGGATCAGGATGACCACGATCAACACGACGGTGACGATTGGACTGGAACGGGAGCGCTGATGCCGCGGCGCGGCCGATGAGGTACGTTTCCGGACAGGTGATTTCCTGGCGGCAGATTTTTTGGCCATCGTTACCCTCCCAGATAGACTATGAAGTGGCGCTTGGGCTTTCAAGCAGCCCGCGCAAATCTGCGATCAATTGCTGCGGTGTGCCGGTAGACTCGAGCAGTTGCTTCAAGAAGGCGTCGCGCCGATCCTGATCGGGGGGCCTGAAACTTTCACCGTACGTGAGCGTGGCCTGCTCGATGATCTTGTTCAACGACGTGGCGTTGGCTTCAGCATCCATTCCCTGCCGATTGGCGATCCAGTTGTTCACCGAGCGCATCAACTGGCGGATCGCGCGCAGCCGTGGGACCATGGCTTCCTCTGCCTGGGCGCTATCGAGGCCGGCGGTACTTTGGGCAATCGTCTTAGCGCAGGCGACGCCCCAGTCGAGAAGCACGTTGGCGGCCGCATCGTCCAGGTCGGCCGTCAGGCTCTCGTTTTCCAGAATGCTTTCAGCCGCGCGACTCGCGCGCTGGGCAAGTTCGTCCATCGTAGGCCCTCTTCTGAATATTCGCGTGAGAAAACGGGACAAGCGCAATTTGAAGTTGGGCATGGCTATGACCTATGAAGTATTATAGAAGGAAAATCACTAGAAGTCAATGGGCAATTCTCAGATTTGCGTCATTGGCATGGATGTGGTAGAATGAAATTACGTTATCCTTTGTGCCCCCGTAGCTCAGTTGGATAGAGCACCGGCCTCCGGAGCCGGTGGCCCGCGTTCAAGTCGCGGCGGGGGTGCTGAGGCTGCAGAAACCAGGTTTTTCCCAAAAACCTGGTTTCTTTTTTCAACGGCGTGCCAGCGTCACGTCCCCCGCCAGGAGCCTATAGAGTTCCCCATCAGAACTGCGTAGAAGCAGCGCCCCGTCCTCGTCCACGGATTCGGCCACACCCGTGAGCACCCCCGTGGAAGTAGTCACCTCTACCATCTGGCCCAATGTCGCCAGCCGGGCCGCCCACTCCTGGTGCGGGTTCTCACCAGCCTGCAGCGCCGCGTACCGCCGCTCGACGCCGGCCAGGAGCGCCACCAGCAGCGCAGCCCGCTCCACCGGCCGCCCCACTTCGGCCAGGATGCTCGTGGCGTCAGGCGCCAGCGCGGGCAACAGATCCGGCTCGACGTTCACGTTGATTCCAATCCCGACGACGACGAACTCCAGCCGCTCCCCAGTTACCCCGGTCTCGGTCAGGATTCCCCCCAGTTTATTCCAGGATGGAGGATGGAGAATGGAGAATGGAGAATGGAGATTTGCCGATTTGCCGATTCGCTGATTTGCTGACTTGCCGATTTGCGATTTGCGATTTGCGATTTGCGATTTGACTACGAGGTCGTTGGGCCACTTGAGCCAGACCTTCAGCCCGGACACCCGCTCGACTGCATCGGCGGCGGCGAGGGAGCACAGCATCGTCAGTCGCTGGGCCTGGGCGGGGGGCAGGGTAGGGCGGAAGAGGATCGAACAGAGGAGGCAGGTGTCCGGCGGGGCCAACCAGCGCCGCGCCAGGCGTCCCCGGCCGGCCGTCTGCTCGTCGGCCACGACGACGGTGCCCTCAGGTGCGTCCTGCGCCGCCAGGTCCTTCGCCACGTCGTTAGTCGAGCCGGTAGTCGGGAGGACTATCAGTTCGCGCCCGAAGGTCTGGGTGTTCAGAGCGGCCTGAATTCGGAAGGATTCAATCGGGTCCATACGCACATGCACCACGAAACACGGAACACACAAAACGCAAAACGTGACTGAAATTCTACCATCTCTTCCCTGTAAACGCAATTGCCTACCAGGGCGATTGGGTGTACAATCATGCGCGATGAGCCACCTGTGGACCCCCTGGCGCATGGCGTATCTGCGAGGCCACGAGCCCCTGCCAGAGGGCTGCCTCTTTTGTGTCAAGTCCCGCGAGGTGGACGCCGAGGCCCACATCGTCCACCGGGCCCGGCTGTGTTACGTGATCCTCAACCGTTTCCCCTACAATAACGGCCACTTGATGGTCGTCCCCTACGTGCACGCCGCGACGATCGAGGACCTGGACGCCGAGACGGTCGCCGAGTTGATGGCGCTGACCCAACTCAGCGTGCGCGTGCTGCGCGCGGCGTACAACCCCCAGGGCTTCAACCTGGGGATGAACGTCGGCGAGGTGAGTGGGGCGGGGGTGGCCGGGCACGTCCACCTGCACGTCGTCCCCCGCTGGGGCGGAGACACCAACTACATGACGATCGTTGGCCAGACGCGGGTCATCGCCGAGTGGCTGGAGCAGACCTACGAACGATTGCGCCCCCTGTTTGCGCAGATGAGCGCAGAAGGGGCCACGAGTAATAGACAGGAACGATGAACACCATCATAGCACAGGAGGAAGCATCCATGTCCAAGAATCCCCGTGAAGCCGTCATTGTTTCCGCCGTCCGCACGCCGGTCGGACGGTTCCAGGGCACGCTGGTACCCTTCTCCGCCTCCGACCTGGGAGGAGTGGCGATCCGCGCCGCCGTGGAGCGCGCCGGTGTGGACCCGGCCTCGATTGACGAGGTGCTGATGGGCAACGTGGTGCAGGCCGGGCAGGGCCAGGCCCCCGCCCGCCAGGCCTCCATCAAGGCCGGCCTGCCCCCCACCGTCGGCGCCACGACGATCAACAAGATCTGTGGCTCCGGCCTCAAGACGATGATGCTGGCCGCCGCGCTGATCGCCGCAGGCGACGGTGACACCTTCGTCGCGGGTGGGATGGAGAGCATGAACAACTGTCCCTACATTCTCCCGCAGGCTCGCTTCGGCTACCGGCTGGGCGACGGCAAACTGGTAGACGTGATGGTTCACGACGGGCTGTGGTGCGCCTTCGAGAACCACCACATGGGCCACTCGGCCGAGTGGATCGCCCGCGAGTACCGCCTGACGCGGCAGGAACTGGACGAGTATGCCTACAACAGCCATAAGAAGGCTATCGCCGCCATTGACGCGGGCCGCTTCAAGGACGAGATCGTGCCGGTGGAAGTGCCGCAGCGGAAAGGCCCGCCGGTCCCCTTCGACACCGACGAGGTCCCGCGGCGAGATACCTCGCTTGAGGCACTGGCCCGCCTGAAGCCCGCCTTCCAGCCCGATGGTATCGTCACCGCCGGCAATGCCCCTGGCATCACCGACGGGGCGGCCGCGACGGTCGTGATGAGCCGGGCCAAAGCGGAAGAACTGGGCCTCCAGCCGCTGGCGCGCATCGTTGCCTACGACCAGGCGGCGGTCGAACCGCTCAAGCTGTTCACGGCGCCCATCTTTGCGGTGCGCAAGTTGCTGAAAAAGACCGGCACGAGCGTGGCCGACTACGACCTGTTCGAGGTCAACGAGGCGTTCGCCTCGCAGACGGTGGCCGACGGGCGGGAACTGGGGTTGCCGTGGGAGAAGGTCAACGTCAACGGCGGGGCCATCGCACTGGGGCACCCCATCGGCTGCTCCGGCACGCGCATCGCCGTCACGCTCATCTACGCGCTGCGCCAGCACGGCCTCAGGCGAGGGCTGGCCACGCTGTGCCTGGGCGGCGGCGAGGCGGTGGCGATGGCGATCGAACTGGAAGCGTGAAGCGTGAAACGTGAAACGTGAAACGTGAAGCGTGAAACGTGAAACGTGAGGCGTGAAACGTGAAACGTGAGGCGTGTTCAATTCAGGAGGAGCCAACATGGAGATTACGCACATTGCGGTGGTTGGGGCGGGCACGATGGGGAATGGCATTGCCCAGGTGTGTGGCACGTACGGTTACCGGGTCACGCTCATCGACGTCGTGCCGGAGCAACTGGAGCGGGCGATGGCCGCGATCAAAACTTCAGTCGAGAAACTGCACAGCAAGGGCCGCCTGACCGACGAGCAGCGGACAACAGCGCTGACGAACATCACTACCGCAGCCGCGGTCGCAGCCGCGGTCGACGCCGACTTCGTCGTCGAAGCGGTCGTCGAGAGCCGCGAGATCAAGCGGCGAGTCTTTGCCGAACTGGACGAGCGCACCCGGCCCGAGGTGATGCTGGCCAGCAATACCTCCTCGATCTCGATCACCGACCTGGGTGCGGCCACCCGCCGGCCGGACAGGGTCATCGGCATGCATTTCATGAATCCGGTGCCACTGATGAAACTGGTCGAGGTCATCCGGGCGCAGCAGACGTCCGACGAGACGGCGGCGGCCGTCGTCGCGCTGGCGGAGAAACTGGGCAAGACGCCGGTGGAGGCACAGGACTATCCCGGCTTCATCTCCAACCGTATCCTCTGCCCGATGATCAACGAGGCGGTCTATGCACTGATGGAGGGGGTGGGCACGCGGGAAGCGATCGACACGGTGATGAAGTTGGGGATGAACCACCCGATGGGGCCGCTGGAGCTGGCCGACCTGATCGGGCTGGACATCGTGCTCAACATCATGGAGGTGCTGCACGAGGGGTTAGGGGACGACAAGTACCGCCCCTGCCCGCTGCTGAAGCGCATGGTGGCGGCGGGCTACCTGGGGCGTAAGAGTGGGCGCGGGTTCTACTGATCGAGCAACTCTTTCAGCGCGGGCTGGTCCGGCTTCAGCAGCAGCGACATGCGGTATGCATTGATGGACTGCTCTGTCTGCTGCTGGGTGCCCCGCCACCAGCCCCAGGCATTGAGTTCCGCGACGATGTCGGGAGCGTTCTCGAGCAGCGGCTTTGCCTTCTCCAGTTCGCCCACCCACACGTACGCCAGCCCCAACGCCTTGTGTGTGGTGGTATTGTTAGGATCTGCCTGCCATGCGATCTCCAGGTGCTCGACCGCCTCGTCGAACCGGTTCTCGTCCATCAGGATCACCCCCAGCCGCTGTTGGGCGGTCCGGTTGTAGGAAGCGATTTGGATCGCGCGCCGGTAGTGGTCCACAGCCTGTTGCCGCAGAGCGCCCTTCTGTGCCTCGTCCAGCGACGCCAACAGGTCGCCGCGGGCCTGCAACACGCAACCCAGGTTGGCGTGGTACGTGGCCGACAGGGGCTGCAGGCTGAGCAGTACTGCGATTAGAAAGACGCCCACGATTCCCACAGGGAACGCCCAGCGTCGCCAAATGGCAGGCTGGAAAGCCTGCCCCACAGGGCGGGGCATTACAGGGGGCATTGCAGAAGCCCGGCGCAAGATGATAGCCGCGTTCAGTCCCAGCAGTCCAAAGAACGGAAACCAGCACCACTTGTCTACGTACTGCCGTGCGTCGCTGATCCCGTGTATGAAGATGGCCGTGAGGCCCAGCCAGGTGGCCTGGTACAGAAAGTCCGGGCAGGGACGATCTTCGCGGTCGCCCGGCCTGGCGTACGTTCGGGCCGCCTGATAGAGCGCCACCATCAACCACAGCCATGCCATAGCGCCGGGTAACCCCTGTTCGAGCCATACCTCCAGGTATAGGTTGTGGGAATAGGTGAGGAACGGCACCTGGATCAGCAGCGCGTATTTGGAGAGCACCATCGGGAATGGCCCACCCAGCCCGACGCCAGTCAGCGGAAAGTCCTGGATCAGGTAGATGCTGTTGCGGTACACGTCGAGCCGGTCCGGACGGATGAACAGCGGGGCCAGTGTCCGGTTGACGATGGGGATTTCGCCCAGCACAGTGATGTCGTGTTGCACGATCACGGTGATGACCAATCCCAGCGCGAGGACCGCGCCCGCGATGGCAATCACACGCGCTGGTCGCCAGTAGAGCGCCAGCCACAGCACCGAGACGACCACGACGGCCAGCCACGCCCCGCGCGACGCGCTCATCAGCAGCGCCAGCGCGATCAGCCCCACACCGACAAACCCGCCGATGCGCCACACCCACCGTTTCTCCGCCAACACCAGCGCAACCGCCAGGAAAAGTATCCCTTCCAGAAACGTTGCTGCACTGTTGGCTTCAGGAATCCAGACGACGGCTGGTGGGACAAGCCTGCCAATGAGTGCACCCAGGCGCCCGGTCGCCCCGACCTTTTCGGGGTACCCAAAATGAGCATACTGGGTGACAAAGTACAGCGACAGGAGCGCACCCGCCAGGAAGATCAACGCGGCAATGGCGCGCCACCAACCGCGGGACACGGCCAGCCGCGAGATCAAGATGAACAGCAGAAAGCCCGCGACGAGCGCGATCAGCGTGTTCCGGCCCAGTCTGCGGTCGTAGGCTGGCCACAGGCCAAAGACAGCGCTCAGCAGAAAGAGCGCCAGTGGAAGGTCCAGGGGAATCAATCTGAAAGTGTATCTTGGCAGCATTGTACATCCTTAAGGCTCTGGAGTCCCGAACTTGTTCGGGCCATTGCCGTCCATCGTAGCACACTTCTGTGCATGCGACGTGAAAAGAATGTGAGACATTGACTAGAATCCACTCAGCGCAATCACCGCTGGCGGCCAGTTCTCGTGGTAGCGCAGCGCCGCCTTTAAGTCAACCCGCGCTCCATCTGCATTTCCTTGCGCCAGCCGCGCCATCCCGCGCCAGTAGTACGATTCCTCCAGGTTGTTCGCCGTCGCCAGCGTTGCATTGGCCAGCGCAATGACGTCGTCGTAGCGCCCCACGGCATGGTAACTCTCGTAGGGACCGAACTGGTACCACAGCATACGGTAGTGTAGCCCCAACTGCCGCGCCTGGTCGTAGGCCAGCGCTGCCTCGGCGTGTCGCCCCAGCGAGGTCAGGCTGGTGCCGACGTTGAACCAGGAGAAAGTCACCCAATCCGCGCAATCGGCGTAGGCCACGCACGACTCGGGCGGTGCCACCGCTTCGAGGCGGGCTGTCTCCAGCGCGCGCTCGTACATCGCCGCATCGTCCAGGTCGGGGCCAAGGATAGCCGCCAGCGCTTCCCACCGTTCCGGTGCGTAGACAACCAGGTAGACGCGGTCGAAAACGCGCCACAGTTCGTCCAGTTCCTGGTAACCGATGGTCACGTCGGGGCCGTGCAGCGAGTCGTAGGTGAGGAATTCCTGCGCGTCGTCGTCGTAGCCGATGACGAGCCGGTAGTGGCCGAGTTGGTCGCGGGTATCGCGCACGTACCAGGTCTCGACGACCGTCGGGAAGCCTGTCCGTATCAGCGCCTTGAGCCGCTCGAGCGTCCCGCCTACGCGCACGATCGCGCCCACCCCCCCCGGCCCCCCCGAAGCGGAGGGGAGTGCACGCGCGTACGATTCCATCTCCCACGGGCTGACGTTCTTGTCCTCCGGGTCGGGCTTGAGGATGGGCGCAACGTCGTACTGGGTCTCGCTGCGTCCCCAGTAGGAGAGCGCCATGGCCAGTGTCGTCGGCCCGCAGTTGTTCCAGCCCTGGTGCTCGTGGCGCAAGTCCGTCAGCGTGAACCGGGCTGGAGGTGTAGGCGTGGGTGTGGGCGTCGGAAAGGGAGTGGCGGTGGGAAGAGGGGAGGAGGGAAGGGAGGGAAGGGAAGGAGGGGAAGGAAGGGAAGGAGAGGGGGGAGGGGAGGGAGGAGAGGGAGTTATGGGCGTGGGGGTGAAGACAGGGGTGGGGAGGAGGTCTGGGTGGGGCTTGTGGCGCAGGGCCTGGAGCGGCTCCGGCAGGTAGTAGGCGTAGCGGCCTGGCAACGCGCGGATGAGCGTGGGGCAGGCCAGCAGGCTGACGCCCAGGAGCACCAGCGCCAGGATCAGGGCCGGAGTGTAGCGCGACTTGACCATACGCCCATCATACCAGAGTTTGGCGCGGGATACAAGGCGGGCGCGGGTTGGCTGAAAATGGGAAGGTGTGGCATACTACGAATGGGCGAATGGACGAATGGACGAATGGACGAATGGACGAATGGACGAATGGACGAATGGACGAATGGGTGAATGAACTGAGGATATTGGGGGGTGACGTGAGGTCGGAAATCTGGACATTGAAGCGTGTGCGTGGCGGTTGCGTCGCCTGGACGTTTTTTCTGGTCGTTGTGTTGACGGGGGTGGGAGCGTGCCTGCCTGCGCTCTTTGGTCCGCCAACCCCTACCCCGACCTCCACTGCGACCTTCACACCATCTCCTACACCTACAGACACACCCACTCCTACACCGCCGCCGACTGCGACACCCACTGCCACATCCACCCCCACGCCTTCGCCGACTGC
>Ga0315289_10001283_pt1 | contig 39210 bp, 32 predicted proteins | sample YL17G11_40_MG_FD_203452 | JGI IMG/M metagenome (GOLD analysis project Ga0315289, IMG submission 203452) | Sediment microbial communities from Yellowstone Lake, YNP, Wyoming, USA - YL17G11_40 | ecosystem: Environmental > Aquatic > Freshwater > Lake > Sediment | place: USA: Wyoming | collected... | reverse complement strand
CGCGATGCTCTATGACCGCCTCGCGTGGATCTATTTCCACAAGATCGGCGAACAGGACGACAACGCCCACCAGTTCTACAAGCAGAGGTTCGGCCTCATGATGCACGAGGTGCTCGGCGGCGAAGGCGACGAAGAAACGCTGAAAGCCTTGATTAGCGCCCCGCGTACCCTCGAGCAGCTCCTGGAGGACGAGCAAACGAGGCGATTTGTGGCCGAATGCCGCGCACACCAATTCGAGATTGCCGACCGCTTCTTCGACTTATACAGAGACCTGCCGTCGGTGCCGGCAGCGGTCAAAGAGATCGCAAAGCGTCCGCAGAATGCCGAGCCCATGCGCAAGATCGCCGTCTACGCCCGGGCGAAAAGGCTGCGGGAAGAGTACAAGCTGGACCCCGAGCGGATGCTCGCCCTGAGGAAAAAATATGGGCCTTTCGACTGGCGCAGCGCCTACCCCCACGCCATTTACTGGGCAACCGTCGGCCTGGAGAAGCTGGACGAACTCGAGAAGAGGACCCTGAACACCCTGACCGAATTTGGCGTGCCCATCCCAGAGCAGGGCGACCCCCAGAACAACCCGATTGCTAAGGATGAGAAGCTCTACGAGTTCCGTCGCATCACTCTGGAGCGCATCATCTATGCGTCCATGCAGAGCCTCACCCGGCACGGCCGCCTGCTCTTCGACACCAATGGCTCTTTTCTCCTCGAAGCAGGCACGGACTACAGGTTCGCCGACGCCACACTGCCGCTCTATGAGAAGATCATCGAGGCGCACGGCCAGCGATTTCAGATGTCCACCAGAGACGCTTACATGAACTTCCTGCGCGCGGGCATGTTTGAGTTCGCGCTTGTCGAGCAGGAGCCCAGGGCAAAGGCCTACGATTACTTCCGGCGCCTGAAGGAGAAGTTCCCGGAGGAAGTCGGCAATCTCTCCTTCGACGAGTACCTGGACCAAAAGCTCTTCTGGTTTTCGGAGGACATGACCACGCAGCAGGTCCGAACCATCGTCTATGCCACCATCCTGAAGGCCTTCCTTGCCCTGGCCTGCAACGCGGATGACAAGGCGGCCATCTACGAAGCGCAAGCCAAAGGGCGATGCGACAGATGGAATGCCAAGGCGATACAGAACCTGCGCGGCACCGTCAGGTACAGGCAACTGAAAGAGGCCGCCCTTACCAACATCCTCACTGGAAAGGCCGGCTTCCCTCCCCCGGCACTGGAGAATCTGAAGCAGCGGCTCAACGAGAGCAAGGATGACCTCGTGCAGACCGTATTGGCCAACCTTCGCAAGGCCCAGGAGAAGCCGCCCACACCCGAGGAGGTGGAGGACAAGTGGCAGAAGGAGACGCTGCGCTGAGCGGCCTCCCCTCACGCCGCCCTCACTTGGCCCAGTCGTCGCTCAAGACGAGGCGAGCCGCCCCCATCAGGTCCGGCACCACTGCGTCTGCCAGAGCCGCATCCGCGCGTTCCGCATGGTCCGAACCGGACGGCTCCCGCCGTATGAGGATTGTTGCACATCCCGCTCGTCGCCCTGCCTCCATGTCGCGCTCCGAGTCGCCTACCATGTAAGACCGGCGAAGGTCGAGGCGCCACTCGCGGGCGGCCTGCTCAAGCAGTCCCACGCCCGGCTTCCGGCATTCGCACTCGCGGTTATAGCGCTCCAGCGCCGCCCCTGGCAGGTGAGGGCAGTGGTAGAAGGCGTCTATCGCTGCGCCCTGCTGGGCCAGGCGCCGGTTCAGTTCAGCATGCACGGCCGCCAGCCCCGCCTCGGTCAGCCAGCCGCGCGCTATCGCGCTCTGATTGGTAACGACCACCAGCAGGAAGCCCGCCTCCTTGAGCAACCGCAGCGCCTCCGGCGCCCGCGGCAGCACGTGCATATCCTCAACACAGATCAAGAAGTCCACGTCTTCTACAATTGTGCCGTCTCGGTCCAGGAAGATGGCGCGATCCGAATGGCTGCTCACACCAGTCCTTTCCATTTCCTCAGGGCCCATTCCGCCACGATGCAGGCTGCAAACACCGAGAACAGCGGCCAGCGGTCCCAGACGTCCTCCCGCCGCCGCGTGGTCAACGTCAACGGCTTCGCTCTCTGTCTGAGTTGCTGGAACAGATCTCCCGCCTGCGTGTAGTAGTAATATCGCCCTCCCGACGGCTCTGTCACGGCGGAGATCCTCCGGAGCAGGCTCAGGTCAGCGATCGGATCTTCCAGTTCCAGGTCCACTGTGCCGGCATGGAAGTATGTCTTCTCCCAACCCAACAACTCCTCGCCGCGGCGCGCCTCAGCGGTTACCGTGTAGTCGCCGCTCACGGCCGGCACGCACCGGGCCACGTAGGCGCCTTCCTGCCGTGAAAAAACCGCCGGTATCTCTCTGGCTTGGTCCTGTGGATCGGTCACTCGCAGCGTAAGCTGTGCGTCGCGGATCGGCTGTCCCTCCGGAGCCGTCAGCCGGGCCGTGATCTTCAACTCCTCGCCCAATAGCAACCTCTGTTCGTTCAACTCCAATTGCAGGCGAGCCTTTGGCTTCTCCTCGCGGCCTGCCGTCCACATCACAAGCTGGCGCCAGAACCGCCGGTAGCAGTCCTGCGTGTTCTGCTCCGTGAAGTACCACCGGAAGGTGGTGTCTGCCATCAGGCAGGCGACGCGTCCCAGCCCGGACCTCTGGACCACAAGCAACGGATTCCCGTCCTGATCACGGGCCAGGACAGTCGCTCCCCGTTTGAGCTCCAATCCGACGAACGTCCCGGCCAGAGGCGGCAGGCTCGCCCATGCCTTCTGCGTTGCCTCCACCGTCGGCCCCAGGGCCAGCGCCGGATGGTCCGCCTGGTCCGGCGCCACACGGAACTCCCGTTTCCCGGGGGTCGCGCTTACCCCTGCCGAAAGCTTTACCGGCAGCAGGTCCGCAAGGGGCGAATTGCGCCAACCCTCCGGGCCGGCGCTGGTCTGCGACAGCAGCACTAAGAGCCCCTTCCCCTGCTCCTGGACGGCATGCCTCACCTCCAACAGTCGGCTGGGCAGCACCGCGGATGCGTTCAAGTCCCCGAGGATCAGCATGTCGTAACGGTCTACGTCCGTCTGCGCATCGGGCAGGTGTTGGCCGGGCAGCACCAGCACGCGTCGCATGCTCAGGTGCTCCGCGCCGCTGAGGGCGCTCGCAATGAACTTGCTCTCCGGACGCACGGTGTCGAAGAACCCCACCCGCACGCCGCCGCTGATCACCCTCACGTAGCTGGTAAATGAATTGTTGGTGTCCAGCACCTCGTTCGGCACCTTCTCGGCGCGCACCGTCAGCTTGTTCTCGCCCACCGTTTCCGGCAGGACTTCGAACTCGAGCGGCACGATCTCTTCGCTGTGCGCCGCCGTGACCGTCTGCTCCTGAGACGGCTGTCCCGCAAACTCGATCACCACCTTGACCGGCAATCCCTGGCAACCTCGGAACAGAATCTGGGGCCGCACCGTGAAGCTTGTGAACAGAAGCGCGGACTTCGGCACCGCCACGTCCAAGACCTTAACGTCGCGCAGTTCGGAGGCGGCCTGGTCCTGCCCCACGCCCACCGTGAAAATGGGCACGCCCTGCTCATTGAGCGCAGCGGCCACGTCGAGCGGGTCGGGCGGCCCAAAGTTGTGCGATCCGTCTCCTATAAGCACAATCGCCTCGCCCTGGCTGTTGGCCACCTCCGTGAACGCCTGCTCCAGCGCCAGCCCGTACGCGCTATAACGGGTGGCGGGGTCCGTGTAGGAGGCGCTCTGAGGCAGCAAGCCCCGCCCGAACCCTACAACGGACACCTGGTACGTCTCTTTCAATGCCTCAAGTTGCCCCGCGTGCTCCTCGAGCATCTGGTCCGCTGCATCGAGCCGGCTGGCACCCGTGCCAGTGTCCCTTATCTCCCGCATTGACCGGCTCCTGTCTACCAGGACCACCAGCGGACGTTTCACCGCCTCGTAGTGGGTGGTCTGAAGGCTCGGCCGGAGAAGACATACCGTGACGGCAGCGATGGCGGCGAGTCGGAGACTTACCAGGAGAGCCTTAAGCCAGCGCGGCAAAGCCCGCGTCGTCCGCCAGTAGGCAAGCACTGACAGCGCAATCAGCAAGGCGACAATCGGCACGAGCAACCACAGGCTCACGAAAGGCCTGAGGACGAGGCCGGTTTCCTCCATCGTGGGGCTGCTCCAGAAGATGCGCGCTCAAGGCCCATTCTAAGGGGTCGAGCGCAGGCGGCGCAACGGCTCGCCGGCCCGGCGCCTACATGCGTCGCGCCGCGGAGCAGCTTAGCGTGCAGAAGTCGTGAGCGGCGCGCCGCACCTCGCAAGCGATGAAAGACCGTCCTTACATCGCGTCCGGGTCCGCGTACACGGCGCCCGTGGCGGCGCTGGTCACAAACTTGGCGTAGCGCGCCAGATAGCCCGTCGTGACCTTGGGTTTCGGCGGCGACCAGCCCCTTCGCCTCTGTGCCAGCTCAGCCTCGCTCACTTTCAGCGTGAGGCGCCGCTCAGGTATGTTGACCTCGATGGCGTCCCCCTCCTTGACGAGCGCAATCGGCCCGCCCGCCATCGCCTCCGGGCTGACGTGCCCGGCACACGGGCCCTTCGTGCCCCCGCTGAAGCGCCCGTCCGTAATGAGCGCGCAACTCTTGCTCATCCCCATCCCGACCAGGGCGCTCGTGGGATTAAGCATCTCCGGCATGCCCGGCCCTCCCCGTGGGCCTTCGTAGCGGATGACCAGCACCTGCCCGGCCTGCACTTTGCCGGCCATGATCGCCTGCATGCAGTCGCCCTCACTGTCGAAGGTCTTCGCCGGCCCCGCAAATCGCATGACCGCCGCGTCCACCGCGCTCTGCTTCACCACGGCGCCGTCGGGCGCCAGGTTGCCCTTCAGCACCGCGATGCCGCCCTCGGCGTGATAGGGATTGTCCAGCGGCCGGATGACATCGTCATCCAGGATATTCGCCTCGTCTGCGATCTCATGCGACGACTTCCCCGAGACGGTGGGACAGTCCGCGATGAGCTCCTTGAGCCGCTTCAGCACCCCCGGGATGCCACCCGCGTAGAACAGGTCTTCCATGAAATACTGCCCGCCCGGCAGGAGGTCCGCGATGTGCGGCACCTTCCTGCTCATCTCATCAAAGAGTTCCAGCGGAATTTCCAGGCCCACCTCGTGCGCAATGGCGGGGATGTGCAGGCATGTGTTCGTCGAGCCGCCCAGCGCCAGGTCCACCGCGATGGCGTTCCGAATGCTCTCGGCTGTAATGATCCGGCGCGGCGTCACGCCCTCCTGGGCCAGCTTGACGATCCGCCGCCCGCTCTCAAACGCGATGCGGTCCTTTGCGCTCTCCACGGCCGGAGCGGCCGCGCAGTCCGGCAGCGACATGCCCATGGCTTCCGTGGCGCACGCCATCGTGTTGGCGGTGTAGAGCCCCTGGCAGGACCCGGCCCCGGGACATGCCCGCAGCTCCAGGCAGGCCAGTTCCGCGTCGTCAATCTCGCCCGCAAGGCGCCGCCCCACCGCCTCGAACGTGTCCCGCACCAGCGAGAGCCGAACCGGCCGTTCTGCGCCCGACTTCCGCCAGTGGCCTGACAGCATCGGCCCGGCCGTCACGACGATGGCCGGAATGTCTATGCGCGCCACGCCCATCAGCATGCCCGGCGTGATCTTGTCGCAGTTGGTCAGAAGCACCAGAGCGTCGAGCTGATGCGCCTGCGCCACCGTCTCGATAGCATCTGCGATAAGCTCTCGGGAGGGCAGCGAGTAGTGCATCCCGATGTGGCCCATTGCGATCCCGTCGCAAATCCCGGGGACGCCGAAGAGGAAGCCCGCCCCGCCGCCTGCCGCCACGCCCAACTCGATCGAGCGCTCCAGCCGCCGCATGGCTGCGTGCCCCGGGATAAGGTCAGTGTAGGCCGTAGCGATGCCGATGATGGGCGTGCCGAGCCGCTCGGGCGAGTACATTCCGGTCGCGTAAAGGAGCGCGCGCGTCGGCGCGCGCTCAACGCCCTTTGTCACGTTGTCGCTTCTGAGCGCCATAAGCCGTCTCCAGTCGCTCTTGCGGTGGAGGGAAGGGAAGGTACATACCAGCGCAGACTGGCGAGTGTAGCCCACGGCCCTTCGAGTGTCAACCTGCCGGCCGCAACAGGCATGGCCGCTGACGTACAACAGCCGGGCGCCGTCCGCCATCCGGCGGCCCGGCGCCCTGTGATGCACCGCCCGCTGCGGCAGTCGCTTCAGGTCATCTCCAGAGCTGGCTCACCGAGCGCGCTTGCGCTTCCGCACGTATTCTTCCAGCTCATCCGGGGTGCTGAGCATGACGTCGTAGTACTCACCATAGCGCTCGCAGTTCGGCGGGTTCAGCCGGCGGCACCTGTCGGGGCGGCGCCCATATATCCGGCAGAGGTTGTCCGGCCCCAGGTGCATGCACTTGCCTCTCACCTGCAAGTGCCACCGGTTGCCGACGATAAAGACGCGAACCGTGTCGTACTGCACGTGCCACTTCAGCTCCTCGACTTCGTACCTCGTCCGAGGCTTTAGTATCCTGATGACCAGGTCCCTGCAGCAGAGCGCCGGGCAGCCTTCACACGCGGCCCTGGTGCCCCGCGTCTGCGCGCCCTGTCTGCCCCGCGCGTGGCGGACTACGCGGCTTCCGGACTGACCGGCCATGCTGCCCGCTCCTCTTTATCCCTCGGAGACCTCCTGTGCCGCCGCACGCGCGCCATTCTAATGGCAGCGTGGGTGCCAGAACAAGCCGCCGTACACGACCCGGGCCCGACTCATCATCGGGCCCGCACCCTCCGGGGAGTTCCAACGGACGGCTCAGTGGACCAGTTGTATCTTGCGAAGGTTGGGGGTGGTCCAATTGCCGCCGGTGACCACGTCATGGACGCTCCTCATCTGGGTCACGCTGCACTTGATATACTTGTTCTTCCCCGTGAGTTGAGAATCAGTGATGACGATGCCCAGGAACCCAATGACGCGATAGGAGGCGTTCGCGCCGTTGCCTGTCACCTGGTCGTAGACCGGCACGAATATCTCCTCGCCCCAGATGGCTTGGATATCGTCCTTCAGGGCGGCGCGAAAGCCGGGATCGCCGTCTATCCAACAGTAGCCATCGTCGCCCACCGCGACCTCGCCATCGTAGCCGTATCGTATCCACTGGGCCAAGTCGGGCGTTCCGTTCGCTCCCCCGTTGAAATCCAGCAGGCCGAAATTGCCGGGCGCCAGTTTCTTTTGCTCATAGAACGTCATCATCTGGCCGATCGGGACAATGCTGTTCTTGTCGACGGCAAAGGGCCGCAGGCCCCCACGGAACCCTGCGATCTGGCCGGTCGCCTCGCAGGCGGCCAGGGCTGCCACGTCGCACGTGCGGAATCCGAGCAGGCGCGCAAACGTCAGGGCAAGGGCGCCGCCAGGCGCGCTGTGGTTGCGCGTAGTGGTCACTCTGACGGCCGTCGCCGGCGTCTCAATGCCCGCCGCCACAAAGGTGCCGTCCTGCTGCCAGTTGCCGAATTCGACGTTTATGCCGGCCTCGGCACGGTTTACCTCCTTGATGGCCGCTGCCTCGGTCAGGGCGGCCGCTCGCGCCTGCTCTTCGCTCTGGCCGTCGGCGCACTGCTCCGCCAGCACGTAGGCACCGGCCAGAGAGGCGGCATCGGCCGCGTTCTGGAGCCGCGCCTTCTCAACGAACATCTCGCCAACATCCGCCGTGAGGGCTACGATGCCGCCCAAGACACCGAGCATAATCGGCGCGAGCGCCACGACCTGTCCGGCGCGCCTGTTTCTTTGGGGTCTCTCGTTCATGTTCTTCCCGATCTCTTACTGGTCATGCCTGTATCGTCCTAACACCGACAGGCATTGAGCAAACGGTATGCCATCGCGTCGGCGGAAGGATCGGGGCACCGTTCGATGAGCGGATCAGGCCAGCAGCATCTGCAGCAGGGCCCGCTGGGCATGCAGCCGGTTCTCGGCTTGCTCGAAGACCACCGAACGAGGCCCCTCGATGACTGCCTCGGTGATCTCCTCCCCGCGGTGAGCAGGCAGGCAGTGCATGACGACCGCGCGTTTGGCCGCCTTCGCAACAAGCGCCGCGTCAATGAAGAAGCCTGCCAAATCGCGCCGCTTCTCGGCTGCTTTCTCCTCTTCGCCCATGCTCACCCACACGTCCGTGTAGAGCACGTCGGCCCCATTCGCTGCCTCGGCCGGGCTCTCGGTGGTCGAGAACCTGCTCCGTGTCCCCGAGGCCAGCGCCGCCACGCGCTGCTGGAAACCAGCGTCGAAGGAGTATCCCCGCGGGCAGGCGATCGTGAAATCCACCCCAAGCTTGGCACAAAGGGTTGCCAGCGACCTGGCTACGTTGTTCGCGTCCCCGATGAACGCCACCTTCAGCCCCTGCGTGCTCCCGAAGCGCTCCTCAATCGTCAGGATGTCGCCGAGCGCCTGGCACGGGTGCGCCATGTCGCTCAAGGCGTTTATAACGGGCACCCTCGAATACGCAGCCAGTTCCTCCACGGTTCGGTGGGAGTAGACCCGGGCCGCAATGCCGTCAACGTACCGGGACAGCACACGGGCGCCGTCCCTGATCGGCTCGCGCTGCCCCAGACTCACGTCGTCGTACGACAGGTAGATGGTGTGGCCGCCGAGCTGCGTCATGGCCACCTCGAAGGAGACCCGCGTGCGCATGGAACTCTTCTCGAAAAGCAACGCCAGAGTCTTCCGCTCAAGCGTCGGCTCTAACTTCCCTGCGCGGGCCTGTGCTTTCAGCTCCCGGGCCAGTGACAGCAGCTCCTTGATGCGGTCGGTTTCCCACTCGAACAGCGTTATCAGGTGCATGGTCGCCTCTCTGTGCTCCTGTCATATCTCCCCGGCCTGGGCCTTTGCGAGCGCTTCTTCCAACACGTCCAGCCCCTCGTCGAGCACGTCGCGCCGGATGTTCATGGCGGGCAGCAGCCGCACTACCGTCTCATGCGTGCAGTTGAGCCGGACCTTGTGATCCAGACAGTATTGGAAGACCGCCGCGCCCGGCCGGTTCAGTTCAATGCCGATCATGACGCCACGCCCCCGCAGTTCCTTGATGATGGGGTACTTGCGCGCCATCTCGTTCAGCCGATCGAAGATATGCTCGGAAGTGCGGAGGCATGCCTCCAAGAGGTTCTCCTCTTCGATCACCCTGAAGGTTGCCAGCGCGGCGGCGCAGGCCAGCGGATTGCCGCCGAAGGTCGAGGCGTGCGTGCCCGGCACGAGGCTGTCCGCCACTTCCGGTCGCGCCGTCATAGCCCCGATGGCGATCCCGCTCCCGAGCGCCTTGGCAACCACCATGATGTCGGGTTCGATCCCGTAGTGTTGATAGCCGAACCAGTGCCCGGTGCGTCCCATGCCCGTCTGCACCTCGTCTGCTATGAGAAGCAGGCCGTTCTCATCGCAGAACTCGCGCAGCCCCGTTACGAACTCCTCGCCCGCCACGCAGATCCCGCCTTCGCCCTGAATCGGCTCGAAGACTATGGCGCACGTCTCCCCGTCGCACGCCTTCTTGACGGCTTCCAGATCGTTCAGCGGGACATACGTGAAACCCGGCACGAAAGGCACGCCCCGGTGGTATGTCTCTTGGCCCGTCGCGCTCACCGCGCCCATCGTGCGCCCGTGAAACGAGTTCTGCATGCTCACGACTTTGTAGCGGCGCTCCTTCTCCTTGTGGATCCTTGCCAGCTTCAGCGCGGCCTCGACCGCCTCCGCGCCGCTGTTGCAGAAGAAGCACTTCCCCCCGAAAGAATGCTCGCTGAGCTTCTGCGCGAGCTGCGCCTGCGGAGGAATGTAGAACGTGTTATCCACGTGGATCAGCAGGGCGGCCTGACGCTGGATCGCCGTCACCACTTTGGGGTGACAATGCCCTAAGAGCGTAGTGCCCCAGCCAGGCATCAGGTCAATGTAGCGGTTCCCCTCGGTATCCCATATGTACGAGCCCTCGGCGCGTGCAAAGGCCACGGGCACCCGCCTGTAGTTGCCGATCACGTAGCTATCGTAAAGCTGTTTGGCTTCGTCAAAGCTCATGCCGCGCATCTGTCTTCTCGCCTGCGACGCAAGGGACTCTCTACTCGAAAAGCGCTTCCACAAACTGATCGGGGTCAAAGGCCATCAGGTCCTGTGGCCGCTCGCCCAGCCCGACGAACTTCACCGGGATGTCAATCTGGTCTCGCATGCCGAATACGATGCCGCCCTTGGCGGTCCCGTCCAGCTTGGCCAGGATGATGCCCGTCAGCTTCAGCCCCTCGTGGAACCTCAGCGCCTGGCTGATGGCGTTCTGGCCCGTCGTCGCGTCCAGCACGAGCAGCGTCTCGTGAGGCGCGCCCGCTATCTTCCTGCTTACCACCCGGTTCACTTTCTGCAGTTCCATCATCAGGTTCGTTCGCGTGTGCAGCCGGCCGGCCGTATCCACGATGAGGACGTCGTAGTTGTGCGCCAAGGCCTTCTCCGCCGCGTCGAAGGCGACTGCCGCCGGGTCCGCACTCTCATTCTTGACAACATCTGCCCCTACCCTCTCCGCCCAGATGCTCAACTGTTCCACCGCGGCAGCCCGGAAGGTGTCGCTCGCCGCTAAGAGCACTCGCCGTCCCCCGCTGGTGAAGATGTACGCTAACTTGGCAATGCTCGTGGTCTTGCCCGAGCCGTTCACGCCCGCCACCAGGATCACGCCCGGACCGGCCTCGGGCAGGTGCAGGCTGGTGTCCCACTTACGAAGGTCCTCCTTCATCTGTGCCTTGAGAAACTCCAGGACCTCTTCGGAGCTCTTGATGCGGGCCTGCTTGTAGGCCTCTCGCAGGCCCGCCGTAAGGCGCATCACCGCATGCGGGCCGATGTCGGCCAAGTACAGTTGCTCCTCGATCTCAGCTAAGAGCTCCTCGTCCAGTGTCCGGTGAATGGCCAGGACGCTCCGCAGGCCGCCGGTGACCTTCAGCCGCGTCTTCTGCAGGCCGGCGCGCAGCTTGGCGAACAGCCCGGCCTTCTCCTCCTTGCTGCCCGCTGCCTGCTTCGGAGCCGCCGTCCCTTCGGCCGGGTCGTCCGGCGTCGCGGGCCTTCTTCTGAACAGGTTAAACGGTGTCATGCGCGTCTGCGTCTCCCTCGTGGCCGCAAGCGCACAGCGCCCGCCGATGCCTGACGTTCGGCCTCAGTCCCGCGCGCCTGTTCACGACCGACTCCGCCCCGCGCTCAACAGGCGCTGACGGGCCCGCCGTCTGAGCTCCTCCAGTTCGATATACGAGACCGCCTCCTGGCCGATGTGCACGTCCGGCTTCGCGTCCCCGTGGAAGTCGCTTCCGCCAACCACGACCAGCCCCAGGCGATGGGCTATGTCCATGCAATGTCGCTCATCCTCAGGAGTATGCAAGGGGTAGTGGACTTCGACTGCGTCCAAGCCGCTCTCTGCAAGCTCCTCGACGTACCTGTCCAAATCTTCTAACAGGGCCGGGTGGCAGAGCACCGCGCAGCCGCCGGCCTCGTGCACTAACGCGATCACTTCCGGCGGCGTCATCCTCTCCTTCGGCACGTAGGCCGGGCCACCGTTGCCGATATACAGGTCAAAGGCTTCTGCGACGCTGGAGCAGCGGCCGCACGCCACCAGCTCCTCGGCCAGGTGCACCCGTCCCACGGCCCCGCCCCTTGCCCGCCCGATCACCGCTGCGGCCTCGACCTCAATGCCTAACCTGCGCAGCTTCTCAACCATCTGCCCTACGCGTTCCACGCGCACCGCGCGCAGATGCCGCAGCTTCTCAAGAAGCACAGGACTGCGGATATCCACGAACAGGCCGATAATGTGTACCTCCGTTTCGGCGTCGCCCGCCTGGGGCGGCGCATACCCCGTCAGCTCCACTCCGGGCACAAGTTCAATGCCGGCCGCAACGGCTGCTCGGCTTGCAGCCTCAACGCCTTCGACTGAGTCATGGTCCGTCAGGGCCATCGCCGCCAGCCCGGCCTTCGTCGCCAGCGCCGGCAAGTCCGCGGGGTCTACGGAGCCGTCGGACGCCGTGGAGTGCACGTGCAGGTCCGCCCGCGCCATAGGGTCGGGCCTGGCCTCAGTCACCACGCCGCCCTGTGCCGGGCCGGACTGGCTGCCTGCTGCTTCTTCCGCCACGCCCGCGCTCTCGCTTGCCGCCTTCTCCACGCGCGTCGTATAAATTCGGTCCAACACACCGTTGACAAAGCTCGGCGAGTTCTCCGTACTGTACTTCTTGGCCAGCTCGATCGCCTCGTTGATGGCCACCTTCGGCGGCGTCTCCGGCTTGTAGAGCAACTCGTAGACGCCGATACGAAGGATGTTCCGGTCGCTTATCGCCATCCGCTCCAGTTCCCAGTTCTCGGCCGTCCGGCGGATTATGTCATCCATTACCGCCTGCTTCCCGATGCAGCCCTCCACTAACTCCATGGCCAGGTCGCCCACTTCAGGCTTTGCATTCTGCTGGCAGAAGACGCGCAATTCCCCGATGGTCCGCCCGCCCATCAGGTCGTGCTGGTAGAGCGCCTTAAGCGCCAGTTCCCTTGCTAAGGTCTGGATTCTCACTCGAGCTGACCGGGAAACGAAAGTGGACCTACAACGCGCCAATCCGCCGACGATGGCATGCCGCCCCGAGGAAACCCCCGACCTCACTGACACCGTTCGGCCCGGAGTCCGCCTGAGGGCGCGCTACGGGCAGTATATGGGATTGGCGCTTGCGGGGCAACCGCTTCGTGTGGCGGGGCGCCGCCCAGTCTGGGTGCCATCCGCCTCAGGCGGACCTCACACCTGCCGTCCGCCGTCCGCCTGAGGGCGTGCTACGGGCAGCATATGGGATTGGCGCTTGCGTGGCAACCGCTTCGTGTGGCGGGTGTGGCGTTGGGAGGGACGCCCTGGGGCTGCGGTGTGGCATAGCCGCCCTCGGCTGTCGTGCGCCGTACCTCAAGTTTACCCGCCGAGGCGGGCGGAGCCGCCGTACTTTTGGCGGGCCCAATCCGTCCTGAGCCTGTCGAAGGGCGGATTGAGCGTGCTTTGGCCTCTGCCGACGCCCTGCTCCCTGACCTCTAACCCCCCTACCCGCCGCACCTCAGCCGGAAAGCTCCAGGGCCGCCTCCATGGCCCTTTGAGTGACCTCGTTCTGTTTGCACGAAGCAGCGCCTTGTGGGCTTCCGACCGCGCCTCCCGCGACGCCAGGTAGCGGTCACCCTGAGGGCAGTTCCAGCCAAGCCACTGGGCGGGCAAGATGCATCCCTGCGGAGGCAGTCCACGCCGTCCAGTAGGCGGCAAGAACAAAACGGTTGTTTTACAAAAACCTGCTGTGTGGCGCTTTTAACTTGACAATGTCAGCGCCGTGGGTTAACATAAAGTGCGTAACGTAGCTCAAGATAGACGAGAGCAGCAATGGCCGAGAACGAGACGCTTAACCTCAACGACCGTCACAGCGGGCGGTGGCGGGACCTAATGAGATTCGTCGAACGAGGATCGAGCGTCGACGAGGTCCGTCAAGAAGCCGTCCGATGCCTCCATGCAGCAGTGAAGAACCTGGTGGAGCTGCTGCCTCTGGGTGAGTTGCTTGGCGCCGCAGCAGGTGAAAATGGTCCGGTTGCGGAGGTCGTCGCACGATGCTCCAAGGGGCGCGAATATGCACAGCTGTTCGAGGGGCAGGCCAACAGGGGCTTGACGCGAGAGCAGACCATGACGAATGTCCTTGTGACGGCCTTGGAATCGTTCTTCGACCAGATGAGCCTTCGCATCGTGCCTTCTGAGAAATGGACGTACGCTTCCCTTGTAAGGTTCTTCGGCGAAGTGAGGCAAGCGGCGATGGGAGACATCCGCGAACTCGCGGCAGATCTGGCCAGGCACCCACATGAAGCCCCGAGAATGCCTGCGTTGTCAAAGGCGGCGAAGGACGAGAGATGGCGGCAGTTGACTGACATGTCTCTGCTTCCTGAATAGAGACCTGAATGCAGGCGATCACCTACGAACACAGCTGGCGAGTCTTCTACGGCCCTTGCCCCGGGAATGAGCGGTCTCTCGCAAGGGGGAGGGACTTCCGCATCGGTGAAACGGAACTGGCTGACATCCTCTGCTGTGATCTGCCCCCGCTGGCCAGGGACCTGATGCGCATTGGAATGGCCGTGTACGTGTGCGATCGTCTTGCCAAGAGGGATCGGCACTCTGGGGATGCGTCTGGCTTGCGGAATATAGCCTTGGCCGTGCAGGTCGGCAGGCCAGACTTCTGGCTCGCGGATGGGATGTCGTCTCTCTTGCAGGACTCGCTGCACCTGTTGAGCGATGACCACTGGAGGCTTTCCTTCTTCGGACCAGGGGGGGACTGGCAACGCGTGCTCTGGAGGCCGCCCGCATCCAGCCCGATTATCTGCCTTTACAGCGGAGGACTGGATTCGGCCGCTGGACTGGCGAACCAGCTCCGCGGCCGCAAAGAGCCCACGGTAGCGGTGACGGCCTGGCATCAGCCGCGCCAGAAACAGCGCGTGTTCAGGCACCTGGCGATGCTTGAGAGAAGGTACGAGCGTAGGTTGCTGCCAGTGGTCGTGAAAACCGCTTTACGACACCCTCCGCGAATGTCTTCTCAGGAGACGTCTCAGCGGTGCAGATCGTTTATGTTTGCCGCACTCGGAGGCGCGGTCGCATGTGCGCTGGACTCATCTGTCGTGGAAGTATACGAGAACGGCGTCGGCGCCCTGAACTTGCCCCTGATGAGGGACATGGCGGTCGCGGCGCGAGCCACTAAGTCTGCTCATCCCCATTTCCTCCGCCTGATGGGTGAACTGACTACCCGGGTCGCGGGGAGGAAGGTGGAGTTCAGGCTTCCCTTCGAGCAGTGGACGAAGGCTGAGATCGTTCGCACGCTCTCGGAAGATGGGCTTGAGGAACTCGCGCGTGATTCAGTCTCCTGCGTTCATTACCCACGCCGAGTACCAGGCCCCGACAAAAGTTGCGGAGTATGCCCCGCCTGCATCGGGAGACGACAGGCCTTGCTGACTGCGGGGATAGACGAAGACCCGCAGAGGTACTGGTATGATCTGTTGGGCTCGGCTCAAAGATTCAGATGCGTGCCGCAACATGAACTCGATTACTTGAAGGCTGTTCTGCTGCAGGTCTCTTATTTGGCTGAGTTGGAAGGCCCGGTACTACCCTCTCGTCTGTGCGACCACTTGTTCGGGACGAATGTCAGCCGAACCGAAGAGGAAGCAGAAGGCTGGCGAAGACTGCTTCTGAGATACAGGAGAGAGTGGCTTAAGCTCATCCACACCGCCCGCGAATCCCACCTTGGGTGGGCTGAATGGGTGGGAGAGTGAAGAGGAGATGACGATGGCTCAAGCGCATGAACTTGATCCGCACGCCATTGGCCAGAGGCTTAGTGCGGCAAGGAAAGCTCGTGGGATCACCCAGGAAGAAGCCGCCGAGTTCCTCGGCGTCAGCCGTCCTACGCTGAGTGCTACCGAGCGCGGGACGCGGTTGCCCGTGCCTGAAGAAATAGTCCGTCTCGCGCGCTACTACGGGCGCAGCGTCCACGAGATCGTAGGGCGGCGCGAGGGGACGGTTGAACTGCAGCCTCATCTCAGAGCAGCCGTTCCGCCGTCCCGTAGCGACTTGGGGGAGATCGATTCCGCCATCGCAGAGTTCCAGCGTCTCGTGGACGATTACCGAGAGCTGGAGCACATCGAGGGCGCACAATTGGTCGTTGAATACCCGAGCGAGGTGCACGTTCCCCGCAGGGCGGATCTCAGACAATTCGCCGAAGACGTCTCAGAACGCGAGCGGCGGCGTCTGGCTGTTGGCGACCAGCCTATCCTGGAACTACGCAGGGCTCTGGAGGACTGTGCTGGGCTGAGGACCTTCGTAGTCGGACTGCCCTCCGATATCGCCGGGATGTACGCCTATGTTGCGGACCTGGGTTATTGCATCATCGTCAATAGGAAGCATCCTGCGGAACGACAGCGTTGGACTCTAGCTCACGAGTATGGCCATTTTCTGTCAGAACGCCACAAGCCTGGGGTGGATTACCTTTGCGAGAGGGCACGGAAACCGAGCGGTGAGTCGTTTTGCGACGCCTTTGCCGCCAACTTCCTCATGCCAAGGAGACCGATCCGTCAGCGCTTCTATGACGTAGCGCGGAGCACTGGTGATTTCAAGGTGGCTGACCTCTGCAAGCTCAGTGCTGACTACCTCGTGTCAGTCCAAGCCATGACGTTACGGCTGGAAGAACTCGCCTTGGTAGAAAGAGGCACGTGGAGCACATTGCGCGAGAAAGGGTTCAAGCCTGAGAGACTGAAGAAGGAGCTAGAGCTTCAAGTTCCTGAGACAGGGCCGGAGGCTGAGTATCCAGAGCGCTACAAGTACCTTGCCGTAGCTGCCTTCTGCAAAGCGAAGATAACCGAGGGGCAATTGGCGGGCTTCCTGCGTTGCGACCGAGTGAGTGCACGTGAGATCGTTCGAGAATGTGTGAACCGCCCAGAGACAACAAGCAGCGGCGGCAGGGAGATCATCGAGCTGCCGTTCGAACGGTCCCTCCTGAGCGAGAGTCCATCATGACTGGCACTATAAGGAGACGTTGCTCAGGGGAGTATTCACTGCGGGTAAGGTCTAAGCCGACCCCCTGGAGGTTTCATGACTGATGTGGTTCTGGATACCTGCTGCCTCATCAATCTCTGCGCAGTGGGGGACTTGCGCACTTGGCTGCCTCAGAAGGCCCTCAAGTGGTATCTTCCCAGGGCTGTAGCTGATGAAGCCATCTTCCTCAAGGCGACCAGCGAAGACACCACCGTTCAGAAGAGTCCAGTTGACTTGAGCCTTTATCAGGACGCCGGTGTCCTTATTCCCTGTGATGTCGCCGTTGGCTCTGAGACCGATCTCTTCGTTCGCTTAGCCGTGGACATGGACGACGGGGAGGCCATGGCACTGGCAATTGCTGAGACGCGAGGCTGGTCCTTGGCCAGTGACGATCGAAAAGCAATGAAGGTCGCTCGTCGCAGGGGAGTGCAGGTATTGACGACGGCCGAGGTCATCAGGGACTGGAGCGCAGATACGCATGTGCCCCATGAAGGCATCGTCACAGCCTTGACGCGGATAGAGCGCCTAGCGCGTTTCATTCCCGCACCCGACTATCCACTCTATGAGTGGTGGTGCGAGATCCTGGGCGGTCACCCTAATTGACCCGGCAGACTCGACGGTGCACACGCGCTTCGCGCCGTACGCCCCGACCCCCCGGCCTACTCGGCGGACATCCCTTCTAACAGGTTCTAACAGAATGAGCCGCCGAGGTCGCAGACCGCGCAGAGACCGCTCAAACAAGGGCACCAACGCCCGCCCCCTTTCCTCTCCACCGCGTCCGCTGTGCGCGGACGCGCCTCGGCGTCGCCCGCCGTACGGCGGGCGCCTCCGCGGTCAAGTCTTTTCTGTTAGCTGTTCTAAGAGGTCGGCCATTTCGATAGCGGCCAGCGCAGCGTCCGCGCCGCGGTTGCCCGCGCGTGCCCCCGCCCTGTCCACGGCCTGCTCAACCGTGTCCGCAGTGATCACCCCGAATATGGTCGGCACTCCCGTGTCCATGTTGACGCGCGCAATGCCCTTCGCGACTTCCGAGGCCACGAAGTCAAAGTGCGGAGTCTGGCCCCGCAGCACCGCACCCAGACACACCACCGCCTGGAAGTCGCCTGACTGGGCCACCTTCTTCGCAACGAGCGGAATCTCGAAGGAGCCGGGCACACGGAACACTTCAATGTCCTCGGGTGCCGCCCCGTGTCTCAACAGACAGTCCTCCGCCCCGCTAAGCAGGCGGCTCGCAAAGAACTCGTTGTAACGGCTCACGATCAGAGCGAATCGCTTCCCGGCCGCATTCAGCTGGCCCTCGTGTTTCCTTATCTCTGCCATCTCAACCTCGGTGCGCAGAAGCCTGTGCTCGAAACCTTCCCGCTCACTCCTCGGCCGACTATAATAGCGTAATAGCAAGGCAGGGTCGGTGCAAACGCCTTTCCGCCGGCCCGGCCTCCGTCGGATGACGAAGGACCGGGCCGCCGGCGCTATCCCTCATGCGGGGTCACAACCGTGCAGAGCGCAACCACACTCGAAGCAAAGCTCGCGTCCCTGCGCCGGCTCGTCCGTATCGCAATGGTGGGCGTGGGCCTGGGCAGGTTCCTCTGCGCCGCGGCCGTCCTTGTGCTGCTCGACTTTTCGGTGGACAGGGTGCTTCGCCTGCCGCGCGAGCTGCGCCTGGCCTTGCTGGTGCTCTGGGGCGGCGGGCTCCTCTGGCAGTTCGGCAGGCAGTTGGCCTCTCCCTTCGTAAAGCGACTCCCGGCTGGAGCGCTCGCCCTGGAAATCGAGAGGCGGTTGCCGCGCTCTACCGACTTGCTGGCGAGCGCGCTCCATTTTGCCGGGGGACATGCCGACGGCACGCCCTCGGACGCGTTGCGCGCTTCTGTAATCGCGCAGGCGGAAGGCCGTGCGAGCCTCATTGCACCGGCCACGCTCGTGCGTTGGAGGCGAGTGAGGGAGTGGCTTCTGGCCGCCGCGGCCGCTCTCGTCCTGACCGCAGTGCCGGTCGTGCTGGAGCCCGCCGCCGCTGAGTTGTGGTTCAAGCGTAACGTCCTCCTGCTGGAGGTGGAGTGGCCGCACAGGACGAGACTGACGGCCTTGCAGGCGCCGAAGTACGTTCCCCGGGGCGAGAGCCTGACTATCGGCGTCAGGGCGGCCGGCGCCATTCCGCGTACGGCCCGGCTTCGCTTGCGCGGCCTCCAGAGCAACACGACCCGCACCATCCTGATGGAGCGCGCGGACGACATGTTCTTCGCCGCCTTAAGCGGGCTCGACGAGAGCACCGCCTTCAGCGTGCAGGCCGGCGATGCTTCCTTGGAGGAGCGCCGCATCGAGGTGATCGAGCGCCCGGCCGTCGCACGTGCGCGTATGGTCGTCAGGCCCCCGGCCTACATCGCGGAGAAGCCCGTCGAACTCGTCTGGAACTCGCCCGTCTTCGACGTGCCGAAGGGCAGTGAAGCCACAATCCAAATAGAAGCGACCAAGCCCCTCTCCTCGGCCGAATGCCGGGTCGCGGGCGGGCAGACGCAGTCGGCGGACCTGGGAGGCGCGCGTTCGGTCACTTTCGAGCTCTCCGTGGACCGAGGCCTGCGCTGCAATGTGTTCATGCGGGATGAGTACGGCATCGAGGCAGAGCCGCCGTTCCCCGTTGAGATACGAGCGATCAAGGACCAGCCGCCGTCGGTGACGGTGCTCGCCTCGGGCATCGGCGACGTGGCGGTGCCTGAGGCGCAGATCCCGCTGACGGTCCGCGCGAACGATGACTATGGCGTCGTGTCCGTGTGGTTGGAGGCGGCTTATGAAGGCCCTGCCGGCCGTGTGGAGTACCCCAGACTGCCGCTTTGGGAGGGGCCGGCCAAAGGCGAGGTCAAAGTCGAGCACACCGTTGATCTGCGCGGCATGCGGCTCGGCGCGCGCGGGCGCTTCGTAGTCACCGTGGGCGCGACGGACAACTGCACGGTTGACCGGCCGAACATAGGCGCGAGCGCGCCCCTGAGCTTGCGGCTCGTCACCTTGCACGAGCTTCTGGCCGCGCTCCTTATCCGGCAGCAGGATCTGCGGCGCGACCTTGAGCAGCAGATCGCGCGCCAGAAGGAGGTAAGGCAACGCTTTGCGGAGCTGGTTTCAAGCGGCGCCGGGCGCGCGGGCGCGCTGGAGGACCCCGAGGGCAAGGAGCGAGCGCTCAGCGGCGCCCTTGCGCTCACGGGCGAGCAGTATGGGGACGTGCTCGCGCAGATGCTGAACAACCGCGCGGTCTCGGCCCCTGTCTACGAGTCGCGCATAGCGGGCATCGTCCAGCCGCTCGAAGCTCTGGGCGCGCCCGACGGGTCCATCCTGAGCGCGGCGGATGCCGTACGGCGGACGGCCGCCGATCCGACCGCCGCTGCAGCCGCTGACGGCCTCATGGACAGCGTCCTGGCGGACATGGACGTCGTCCGGACGCGGATGATGCTGCTCGAGAACTATGCCGCCATCGTCACGTCCGTGCAGGAGATCTCCGAGCAGGAGCGCGAACTGCTCCGCCGCACGGAGGCGAGCGGGCCGGCGGCTGCCAGCGCGCCTGGCGCATTGGAGGACGGCAGATGAGCCGAGGCACGATCATCTGCGCGCTCGTGATTGTCTTCGGGGCCGCAGGCGCAGGCCTGGCCGCCGCGCAGGCGCCCTCCGCTGAGGTGCTCGCCGCAGAGCAGGCGAGAGTGCGCGAGCGCATGAGCGAACTCGAGCAGCGGCTGCTCGAAATGGCGGGCCTCCTTGAAACCGAGCAGCCCGCACGAGCCGAGCAATTGCGCCGCGCGCTCGAACTGAGCAGGGAAAGCTTCATCGTCAGCAGGATGGAGAACATCCGAGCCCTCCTGGGGGCGGACCGCTACGGCGAAGCGGCGCCCCTCCAAAAAAAGGTCTTGGAAGATCTGGATCGGCTCGCCGCGTCGCTGAGCGCGGAGCAGTGGGCCGGCGAGCTGGCCCGGCTGCACGAGGCGGAGCGCCGTCTCTCCGCGCTCATCCAGAGGCAATCAGCAGCCACGGCGCGCACGGGCGAATTAGCGGCGGGCAGCAAAGGGGTTGCCGCGCCGTCAGAGCCCGACCTGGCGGCTGCAGCGGACCAGCAGGCGCTCCGTGCCGAAGCGGAGGGCCTCTACGCGGAACTGCGCGGCGGGCCGGGCGCCGCCGATCTGGGCGCGGCGCTCAAGAGCATGTCGTCCGCCGAGCAGTCGCTCGCGGCCGCAGCGCACGCGGAGGCCATGAAGGCCCAGGAGGCGGCGAGCCTGAGCCTGCACGCGGCCCTCGACGCAGTGAGGCAGGCAATCGAGCGGTTGCAGGCGCGGCAGCGCGCGGAGGCGCGGCTGAAACTGATCGAGGCCCTGAAGCGCATGCTGGAAGCGCAACAGGCGATCCATGCGGAAACGGCCCGCGCGGACGGGCTTCTTGCGGGCGAGGCCGTGCCGCGCGCGGTTCGTCTGGCCGTTGCGGACCTCGCCGCCCGTCAGGAAGCTCTGGGAGCGACGGCGGATGAAGCGCTGTCGCTCGTCCGCGACGACCCCACGGCAATCGCGCTGCCGGTTGCGCTGCGCCAGGTGAAGGCAGACATTGCCGCAAGCGCCGCGCTTCTGCGGAACGGCGTCACCGGCGCCGCAGTCCAGTCACTTCAGCAGGAGATCGAAGAGGCGCTGAAGGCTATGATCGAGGCGCTGCAAGGCGCGGAAGCCGCACGCGCTGCGCCGCCTCCCCAGCCGAAGGCTCAGAAAGGCGCGCCTTCGCGGGGCATGTTGGTGGACGTGGTGGCGGAGCTGAAAGTGCTCCGGGCGATGGAGGTGGGGCTGAAGGGGCGGACGGAGAGATTCGATCAGACGAGGGGGCGGGCCGGCGAATTGCCGCCGGGCGCCCGGGATGAGCTTGCCAGGCTCTCGGCGAGGCAGGGCGAAGTGACGGCTGCTCTGACCGCTTTGCAGAATGAGTTGAAGAAGGCGGAGGCTGAATGATGAGTTCTCCTGGCGGTGTCGCGCGTTCAGTCAAAATAGCCTTTATGGCAGCGACCGCGGCACTGGCGTGTTTTTTAGGGCCGCCCGCCTTGGGCCAAGCGGGGGCCGGCCCGCTGGACCGGCTCCGGTCCGCAAGCGAGCAGGCGGAGGCCCTCATGCGCCAAGGCGACACGGGGAGCAAGACGCAGAAGATGCAGCAGGGAATCGTAGACGGGTTCGACGCGCTCATCGCGGCGCTCGCCACGGAGGAGGGCGTCAGCGTGCCCATTCCGGGCAAGAGGTCAGCACCGGCGCAACTCCAGCAGCCAGGCGCGACCACGGGGCCTCCCCAGAAGCCCGCGGAGGAGTCCATTCTGCCTTCGGGCGAGTGGCGTTACGGCCTTCTGCGGCAGCCGGGGGCCGCGACAGGGGCCTGGATGCCGCAGCTTCCCCCCACCGAGCAGAAAGTGATCGCGGACACGTTTCAGACGGGGCGTTTGCCGCCGCGTTACGAGGAATTGTTGCGAGAGTACAACAAGCGCCTGGCGGAGGAAGGCCCCCCCGGCCCGTAAGAACGACTCACCAGATTCACCGCTGAGCGCGCCGAGACCGCTGAGAAAGGCTGGGAGAACAGCACTCAAACAAGCAGCGCCCATATTCTCTCTGCGTCGCTTCGGCCCGGGCCTGACGCGCTTACACAGTTCTGTGCGGTTATTCTGTTAGGGCCTCGGACGGCTGGACCTTCCGGAGATTGAATCCCCCGCGGTCAGGCCTTCGCCTGCCGGCCGTGTACGCCGCGCTGGCCCAGAGCGGGCAAACTGAAGATGCCGCCAGGGAAGACTCAAGCTCTGGGCTACAGCGGGCGAGCAAGACCCACCCCACGCGAGGCGGGCGGGGCCGTCCCCAGCTTAGCCTGTTGTCCACCGCGACTTGCCCGCTGGGGGCCGGCGTCTTCAAACGGTAGTTAGCCGCCCGCCCTGCGGCGGCGGAGCTGAGCCGGCGTCAGGAGGGAATTCCAGGAACCGACGCCGTTGGCGGCAGGCCAGCTACGATAGTGCTCGGCGAACATCGCCAAGAGGTCGTCCTCGAGACATTTGGGCTTCTGGCGAGGTTTCGCCAACACATAGGTGTAACGACCCCCGAACGCCGCGGCATACTCGTAGCGATGCCAGTAGAGGGTCTCTTGGCGGTCGCACCGAGCCTCGGTCGCGTATCGTAGGTGCTGACGCAGCCGGGCGCGAAGGTTCGCGGCCTTACCTATGTAGAACACAGACGACCGGCGCCGGGGATACATGAATGTGATGCGAGGGCGCGCCAGCAGGATGTACGCGCCGGGCCGCTGGGGGATGTCATGATCTCTCAAACACCAGAAGTCCCGCACGGGCCCGTGGTCACAGCCCCGGTCGAGAAAGGGTAGTTTCATGCCGAGACCTCTTGAGGTGCCCCCATTTTATTTGCCGACCTGGCACGCTGCAACTGCTTGGTTTGACCCGCAATCGGCACTGTTCGCTGCAGCTGGACCTGCAGACGCCATGCCAGAAGGGAAGGGGCGGAGGGAGGCTGCGGCGTAACAGTGCGCTTGGGCATTTGTTTACCTCTCAACGAGTGTTTGTCGACTCTGGAGCGCTCAAGGCCAGTTCAGGCTTCCCAGGACAAGACTGCCTTCCACTCCTCCGCCGGCTTGTCCAGCGCACCGTGGCAGATCTTAATCGCGTTCGCACGAGCAGCCAGCTGAACATCGCGCGAGACATCCTTTGCCGTCGTTATCACTACACCATGTCCAATGGCGATGTCGCGCAACTTGCCAGCAAACACGTAAACGTCCTCGAGCTTCAACATTCGGCTCTTGCACTCACAGGCCAACCGGGCTCTTTTCTTGGGCGATTCGGCCAGAACGTCAATCTCATGCCAGACCCCCGATGACCCAAGCACATTGAGGCCTGTCCTCGCCTCGAAGTTGAGTCGCCTGAACTGATACGCTACGCCCTCCTCAAGCCACATGTTCTCCGTATAGAACGCCAAGACAGAGGAGCGAATGCGACACACGGACACCTTCTCAACAGCGCGCGGGCTGTTAATGGCCTGTCCACACGAACAGTTGACCTTGCGGAACTTCCCCTCGCTCAATGCAGCCTTGCAGTTCGGGCACAGGTAGAGAACGACTGGCTCTAAGACGCAGAGAGACACATGGCGGTCGTCCCCGAACTTCTCCACCAGCGCTTCCAGCTCGTTAGACGCCTCCTGCCGGCTATCAAGCAAGGACCGATTGAGCTGCTTGGCCAACGATACCAGGTAGTTACGGACTTCCGGTGAGTTCTTGGATTGCTCTTGCATCCATCTATCGAGGGTACGTGTCAATCGAGTGGCAGATTCACGCACGAAACGCTTGGATTCGTCAGCGGTCACCCATGACCCCGGCTTTCCTGTAGCAGAGATAACCTCACGGACACCGCTGAGAGCCCCCAGGGCACTATAAGCTTCGACCCAAGGCAACCAGTCTTGGCTAACCAAGGCTCGGATCACTTCAAGCGGGGGAAACCAAGCGTCCGCTGCAGGCACATGTTCCGCAGAACTGAGTAACGCCGCGCTGCTGAGGAATCTGTGACACGCCTCAGTCAAGAGCAGTTCCTTAGTCGCAAGAAGGCTCTGGACCCCATCATCGGCAAGGACCTCCTCCCTGCTTGGCTTCGCCTTGACGGCCAGCGGAGTCAGGCCGGCCGGCTCGTGGTACTCGACTTCGTCGTCAGATCTTCGCCGTTTCGGCTTGCCGACCATCAGCTCCATCTCCTTCTGCCTGGTTCAGTCACCGGACCGCAACGATCCCGATCACGGTTCCGCGCCCCCGTCACCGTCCGCATGTTCATCAAACTGTTTCGGCTGCCGGCGGCTCGGGCGCATTCAGCCTGCGGGGGGTGCTGTCCACGGGCTCGACGATCGGTATCTCGGCGGTCGTAGCGACGCCGAGGTCGCGAAAGCGCCGAGCGGCCGGGAACACGCGGCTCTCCATAGAGCCCACCGCGTCGTTATATGCTTCATTCGCCTTCACCAACGCGTCATGCAGGTGCCCGAAGTGCTCGACCAGCACCGTTAAGCGGTCATACAACACCTTGCCAAGGTCGCTTACAATTTGGGCGTTCTCGGCCATCTTCTGCTGGCGCCAACTGTACGCCACGGCCTGCAGCAATGCCATGAAGGTGGCAGGTGTCGCGATGGCAATGCGGTTCCCAATGGCATCCTCCAACAGGGTCAGATCGTGCTCCAACGCCGCACCGAAGAACGACTCGCCGGGGATGAACATGACTACTAACTCGGGGGACCGCGGGAACTGCTCCCAGTAAGACTTCTCGGAGAGCTTCTTCATGTGCTCGCGCGTCTGGCGGGCGTGGTCCCGCAGGCAGCGCTCCCGCTCCTCCTCGGTTTGGGCCTCGAGCGCCTTCAGATACGCGTCGAACGAGACCTTGGAATCCACCACGATCTCGCGTTCACCAGGCAGGTGGACGACCATGTCCGGCCTCTGACGGCCGGCCTCGGACTCGACAGACACTTGCTCCGTAAAGTCGTAATGCTCGGCCATGCCGGCCAGCTCAACCACTCTGCGCAGCATGACCTCGCCCCAACGGCCGCGCACCTGCGGATTGCGCAGGGCCGTGCCGAGGTTGCGCGTCTCCTTGGCCAGCAGTTGGTGCGTCTCCGCGAGGGTCTTGATCTGCTGTTGAAGGCCGCCTTGGTCCCGCTGCCGATTCTGCTCCAGCTCGCGCATGTGCGTCTCGTAGTGCTTGAGGGCTTCGCCGAGGGGCTTGATGAGGCCGTCAATGGCCTCCTGGCGCTTGCCCAGGTCGCCCTTCGCCTCAGTCACGACCGTTTCCAGAGATTTTCTTGCGAGTTCGAGGAAAGCCTGATTGTTGCTCTTCAGAGCATCTGCCGAGAGCGCTTTGAACGTGTCGGTCAGGCGGGCCTTTGCTTCTTCGAGGACCTTCTGCTGTTCGAGCAGGTTCTTGGTAAGTTCAGCGAGTTGCGTCTGCGCCTTGACGCGCGCCTCGCGCTCAGCATCGAGGGTACGCCTGAGGGTCTCGAAGTCCGCCCGGGCGCTTTCGACCTGGGCGCGCAGCTCGGCCATGCTGCCTTCGGCGGCGCTCGCGCGGCGGTCGGCATCCGAGACGCGGGAGATGGCCGCGGCCCTTGCGCGCGCGGAGGCGAGGTACCAGGCAATCGCGGCGCCGATTGCAGCACCTATGGCGGCACCCAATACGAGAAGGATCACATCCGTCATCCGCCGGCCCCTGTTTGATATCCGTGCTGGCTGGCCAACGCACCTTAAAAGGTACGCCCAGCCATTTTCGACAAGCTTACCATGAGAAGGCGGAACTCACAACAGCGGCTGGACGCCTCGGACGTGTCGGCTGTAAGTGCAGGAGGAGGGCGAGCCGTGTTGATTCTCCGATGCTTGCCGCCTATGATTTGGGAGGCTCCGGGCATGGAGAGAACGCGAATGAGCATATACGGCAAGGACTTCGCGGCTGTCTACAACGACACGTGGCCCAACTTCAGCGCCAAGCTTTGGCCGTTCATCGCGGAGATGGTGCGCCAAAGGGTCCCCGAGGCTCGCAACTGGCTGGACCTCTGCTGTGGGACAGGGCGCCTGCTCGAGATCCTTGCCAGGGAGGGCTACTCCGCTACAGGACTCGATGCCTCGCCCCACATGTTGAGGTACGCAAGGCGGAACGCTCCGGGGGCCAGGCTCGTGCGGGGGGACGTTCGGAGCTTCAAGGTGGGGAAGGAGTTCGACGTCATCACGTGCTTGTTCGACAGCTTGAACTACCTGACGCGGAAACGCGATTTGGCGCGAGCGTTCCACGCTGCACGCCGGCACCTGCGCGAAGGCGGGCTTTTCCTGTTTGACCTCAACACCTTCGAGGGGCTTCAGGACAGATGGAATCGGGCGTCGGTGGGGCGTTACAGGGGGGGCCTGATAGTTGTAGAGACATCGTTCGATGCCAAGCGCGCACGCGGCCGCTGTCACATAACAGGTTTCCTGAGGGAGGGGCGGTTCTACCGGAAGTTCGAGGAAGAGCACATACAGCGCGGGTATCGCAGCGAAGAGGTAGACGACTTGCTGACGCAGAGTGGCCTTGCGTTCAGGAACTACGACGGCCGGAGCTTGTCGAAGCCGAGGAAGCGATCCGACCGGCTCGTCTACGTATGCCTTCGGAGGCCTTAGGTGACAAGGGCTTGACACTGGAAACAGCGAAATCTACAATCATTGTAGCTGCGGAGCGGGCGTAATTCAGTGGCAGAATGTCAGCTTCCCAAGCTGGACGTCGCGGGTTCGAATCCCGTCGCCCGCTCCAATCTTCTTCTTGCCTACGATTGGCAGCGCTTGCCTATCGGCGCCTGCCCGCCGTAGCTTTGTGCCTCCCGAAGAGCGCAGGCCGGCTACCCGTAAAGCCTTGTGATCCGTCGTCGCCCCGTCCTCCGAAGTCCGCCGTACGGCGCACGAAGGAGGATTGGCAACCCGCCTCAGGCGAGACAGCCACTGCCTACGGCTTCCTACAGTTTGTGCAAGATCCTGTGGAAGGAATGGTGCAAGAACTGCGGTCACCAAAGCCGCACCGGCTTGCCGAGCTGTCCCCGTCAGACTATCATGGCGCTGTTCCCGCGTAGATGCCTGAGGTCGGCCGGGCGGTGGAGTGTCCGGGGCCGCGTCTGGCTGAGCGATCCGGGTGAGGCGGATACCCAGCCCATCGAGCGGCGTAGCGGAGAGTGGCCGGGTGAGCGCCGGGCCTCTTTCGGCTACGATCAGTGGAGGCGGTGGGAGGACGCCCGCAAGCGATGGCACCTGCGCGCTGATGCCGCGCAGCCGAAAGGAGTGCACATGGACGAGGCGCGGATCAAGTCCTACTACGAGAGACACCCCCAAGGGGTGCCGGCCGTGCCCGGCAAGCCCGATATCTGCGAGATGCACGACCTGTTCGCCTCCAGCGTCTCGCGTCTGAGGCCCGGGCGTCTGCTGGATGTCGGATGCGGGAAAGGATTCCTGGGCCAGCGGCTGTCCTGCCTCTGCGGTTCGTATTACGGCATTGATATCAGCTCCACTGCTCTGGCCATTGCCAGAGGCAAGGTCCCTGGGGGGGTCTTCCACAGGGGCTCAATCTGCAGCCTGCCATATGCCGACTGCTACTTCGACTGCGTCGTGTGCGCAGAAGTGCTTGAGCACGTGCCTGACTACAACCTCGCGATAGCGGAGTTGGCCCGGGTAACGCGCCCGGGGGGAAGCGTGCTGATATCCACACCGAACACGCTGAACCCTGACATGATCTGGAGCTTCCTTGTGTATGGCAGATACACACGCCAGGTGTACGAACGCCCAATACCCCACCGGCGATTGGCTCAAGCCTTCGCACGAGAGGGTCTGCACGTCGCAGAATCGTTTTCCTTCCATCACCGTCCGCCGTGCGGGAGGGCGATGCCTGCAGCACTATATAACTGGCTTATGAACATCCAGCAACGCACCTCCCAGCTATTGCGCATACCCCTGGGGCTCTATCTGTTCTTCTCCCTGACGAAGGGGCGACCAGGCCAGGACCGCGACGGCCGCACGCGGTAGGCGTCGCAACGCAGCGGCATGCCGCCTTCTCTGCCCGGCACACACCGTGTGAGGGCTTGGGCCCACCCCTCACGGCGCTGGCTGACGCACCCACCCGCTCCCACCTGGCGGCCGCAGCACCACGGGGAGCGACTTCCCGCCGGCGGAGACGGCCGGCAGGCTCCAGATGACCCTGAGCTGCCCGGCGCGCCGCAAGTAGTCCGCGGCCAGCCGGCTGGCTCCCCCCGCCTTCACCAGCTCGTCCAGGAACGCCGCCCGCAAAGCCGCTTCGTCGCGTGGCCCGACGGTCGGGCTGACGATGAGGTGATAACGGGTCAACCCGTCTCGACCCGGGTGAGTCGTGAGCTGGTAATCCCCAGCCCGGCCGCCGAACCGCGCCGGCAGCACCTCTTCTAACACGCGGAAGACGGCGTCCCCCGGCAGCGTCATGCCCTCAGCCGTCAGCTTCGCGAAGCTCCACACGTCCCGCACGTGCGTGCGGCAGCCGAGCGCGCTCCACGCACAGCCGCAGTCGCGTTCCTCGACCACGCCAACGTCTCCCGTCTCAGCGTTCAAGAACACCTTCGGCGAGGTGAGCGTGAGCGTGGTGAACTGGAGGACGGCCACGTCGAGCGAGGCCCCCCCGCGCCGCGGCGTGGATATAGCAGCGAAGCGATGCGCGTAAAGGTGCATGTCATCGGGGCTACGCGGCGCCAAGCAGGCCTCGGCCGCCGCACCTATCTCCGAGGCGCCGAACAGCGGGAGGCATGCCGCGCCCGTTGACTCAATCGCGCGGCGCCGGGCAGCCGTCACCGGCTCGCCCGCCACCAGGAAGGTGCAACCGGCCAGTTCCACGCCGTGGTGCGCGGCCCAGCGCGCCAACCGCACGGCGCTGGATGGATAGGTGGCAAGCTGCACGCGCCGTCCGCCGCGCGCCTGGCGAGCCAGCCACAGCCCCAGCCGCTCCGGGCGGCCCAAGGGTGTGAAACCCATGAAAGGCGCTGCGACTCCGGCGGACCGCAGCAGACACGTCAGGGCCGCCATTTTGGCCGCCATCGAGATCGGCACCGCTGGCGGACGCAGCGGCACCTGGCTCTCCCAGAGCCGCGGCGGGGCGGCCAAGCCGCTGGTCAGGAGCAGCCGCGAAAGCCCCCACTCCGCTGGCGGCAGCCAGAGTGCGTGTCTGGCCCGGGTCAACCCGTGGATCTCAAGCGACGCCTGCGTCTGCGCAAGCTGTCCCGCATAGTGCTCAAGGCAGATACGCACGCGAGTCGAGCGGCCCGTGCTGCCGCTCGTGCCGGCGCTCAGTTGGTGCTCGCCTGATGCGCCGTCGAAGTCCTCCGGCCGGAAGAGGAACTCCGCCTGCCCGCGCCGCGCCACGGCCCTTCATCTCGTCATGGGTCACATAAACGCCCGCATGGGACAGGCGGCGCAGCGCCCCTTCCAGACCGTGCTGAGCGACCTCGCGTCGCACGTCAGAGAACTCGCACCCGGCGTTGCACAGGAGCGCCAGGTAGGGGCTTCGCGGGTTCCCGTAGACCAGCCGATCGAGCACGCCCAGGAACCGCGCTTCGCGGTCCGTCACGGCCCTGAGCACGGCATCGCGTCCCGAGTGAAACGGAACGCCGCGCCGCCCCCATTGCCACAGAGCACGCGCGGTGCGAAGCCATCCGAACGGGAAGCTGCTTGTCCGGGCATCCGCCATGGCACGCAGATCGGAGTTGTCGCTCACCGCCTCCATGACCGGCAAAGGAGCCGGCATTATAGGGCGCTCGAACCATCCCTGCTAATGCCAGCGTAGTCCAGTGGCAGAATGTCAACTTCCCAACCTGCATGTCGCGGCCCGCCAGAGACGGGTAAAGCTTACTGCCTCCGGCGAGTTCGAATCTCATCCGCCTCGGGCGGACCAGTCGCCCGGTCCACTTCCCTTCGTGTCTGCGATTCACTCTGCTTGCCGGCGAGCGCCTAACGTTGCCACGCCCCAAAGCCTGTGACGACTCACGCTGGAAGTCGCGGGTCCGCCGCCGGCGTGCCCGCCGAGGCGGCACAGTTCCAGGCCCGCGGCAACATCCCACAGCCTGGCGGCAGCGTCATCACTGCCCGAGGCCAGCACCTTGCCAGCGCGGTTGAAGGCGACGGACCGCACGTCGCCATCGTGCCCGGTGAGGGTGCGCAGGTTCTGTCCGGTGCCGACATCCCAGAGCTTGATGGTCTTGTCCGCGCTCCCGGAGGCAAGGACCTTCCCGTGCGCGCTGAAGGCAACGGACGACACCCAGCCATCGTGGCCGGTGAGGGTGCGGAGTTCCTTGCCCGTGGCGGCATCCCAGAGCTTGATCGCCCTGTCCCGGCTTGCTGAGGCCAATATCTTGCCGTCCGGGGTGAAAAGAAAGGACTCCGTGACCGGCGGGGCGTTCATGCTGAAAAGCCTCTTGCGTGTGGTCAAGTCCAGGAGGCGAATTTCGCCCCCCCACCTGTCTCCCGCGGCCAGCCTGGTTCCGTCCGGGCTGAAGGCTATGGACTGGACTACTCCCATGTCTGCGGCGACTCGCCTCCCCGCGCCGACGTCCCAGAACCTGATGGCTCCGTCTGAGCTTCCCGAGACAAGCCTCTTGCCGTCCGGGCTGAAGGCAAGGGAGTGCACTGGGCTGTGGGGTCGCCTGATCCGGCGGGGGGTGAGGCGTGTCAGACGCCAGAAAGAAAGGCGGGTCACGAGATCGTCCCTGACCAGGGCGGCTTTCTTGAGCCTGTCCAGGGCGTCATCGTATTGTGCGGCCTCGACGAGGGAGTCCGCCTCGGCCAGAAGGCCCCAGCGGCGATCCTCCTGCCTGCCGGCGCTGCTGCCGATCAGCCCGAACCGAAGGTCGACGGCTACTCCCCCCCGCGCGGCAGCTGCACGGGCGCCATCGTAGCTGACTTGACCAAGTCAATGGACTCGATCCTGATCCAGGCCTACAGCTTCCCTGCTACACCCATTGCCAAGGCGCTCGTGCAGGCACACAAACGCGGCGTAGGCTCACTCGAGAAACAAGAGAGTGATTCCGCGATCTACAAGCGGACGGAGGTCCCGGCGAGCGTGGGGGCATGCGCAGTCTCAGGGCAGGCCCCGTTCCGGTGGCAGGATAACGCGCAGGCCGCGCCGCTCAAGCCACGCGGCGATCTGCCGCATCTGCTCCGCGGCAGGAGAAGGCACGTCCGGCATGGTGTTCTCCCGACCGAGGGCGAGGTACTTGGGACCTGCCAGCCGGTGGTAGCCCAGCAGTCTGACCGCCGTGATTTCGCTGAGGGAGGCCAGGAACTCAGCCGCCGCGTCGATGAACTCCTTGGAGTCGTTGATGGTGGGGACGATGGGCATCCGGACCTCTACGGGCGTGCCGAATTCCACGATGCGCCGCAGGTTGCTCAGGATGAGGCGGTTGGACGCTCCTGCCTGCCGCCGATGGAGACGCGCGGAGATGTGCTTGAGGTCGTACAACACCAGGTCCACATACGGCAAGGCCCCCTGCAAGACACTCCAGCCCACGTGGCCGCACGTGTCGAGCGCGGTGCGGTACCCGTCGCCCTTGCACCGCCGCAGGAGCGCCGTGGCGAACTCTCCCTGCATCATGGGTTCCCCGCCCGAGAGGGTGACGCCGCCTCCCGAGGTCTCGTAGAAAGCCGCGTCCTGCCGCAGCACGGCCATCACCTCGTCCACGGAAAGCTTGCGGCCCGCCATCTTCATCGCCCCGGCGTAGCAGGCCTCCACGCACCTGCCGCAAAGGTCGCACAGTTGGCGGTCGAGCGTCCGCTCGCCTGTAGCGGTCAAGCGACGCGCCCCGCGGGGGCAGACTTCCACGCAGCCGTTGCAGCCGATGCAACGCCGGGGGTAGACGAGCAGCTCCGGCCTGGGGCTGAGGGACTCCGGGTTGTGGCACCAAACGCACCGCAAGGTGCATCCCTTCAGGAAGACGGTGGTGCGGACGCCGGGGCCATCGTGCACGGCGAACCGCTCTATGTCGAAGACCCAGCCCTCGGGGTTTTCGCTGTTGCTGCGAGTCACGCTATTCATCGCTCTGCCTAAGAAACCGGAGGCGAACGGCATGTCCTGAGACCGCCGGAAGAGTTGGTGCTGGACCCGGTTGTGCGTTTCCGGGACCTGCGGCACCTCGGCAACACCGGTCGTGGCAGACATCAACACGCCTACTTCTCCTTCAGGATCAACGCGACAAAGGCGAGGACACCGGTCCCGGTGTTGAGGAAACTGTGTCCGCCGTCAACCGGGGTGATGATTGCGTCGCCGGCGCTTACATGCACGATCCTGCCATTGTCGTTGACTTCTCCCTCCCCCTGAAGGATGAAGAACACCTCCTTTTCCCCGTGATGCCGGTGATAGCCGATATCTTCACCGGGGTTCAACCGGCTGACCGCGAAGAACCGAATGCTGTCAGGCAAGTCGGTTCCATCGGCAATATGGATGAACTCGCCGACCTCCCGCTTATTCCAGAAGGACGTCTCCCGCCTCAATTCCGCCTGCTTTCTGAACATAGCGACAGATGGTCTCCTTTCCGCTCAGATGGTGGAATAGCAGTTGCGCTGGATTATCTCGTCCTGCAGTTCCCGGGACAAAGCCGTGAACCTGGCCGAGAACCCGCACACCCGGACCGTGAGATTCGAGTGGAGATCCGGATTCGCTTGGGCCGCCCGCAGTGTCCGCGTGTCGACACAATTCATCTGCAGGGTCGCCGAGCCTTGGCGCGCGAAGACTCGTTCCAAGGCAAGAAGACTCTCCGGCGTCAGATGGCCAAGCGGCAGTTGCAGATCGAGAATCGCATTGGCCGGACACTGCCGCAGGTCAATGCGCCCGACGCTGTTGATGACGCTCGTGACGGCGGGGATCGGGTGGAGTCGGCCGGGCGAAATGCCGTGCGCCAGAGGATCCCCGCTCTTCCGCCCGTCCGGGGTGGCTAGCGTTCGCTTCCCCCAGTGGTAGTATTCCAGGTAGACGAAGTAACTCAGTTGAAAGCGGCCGCCGCGCTCGTTCGTGAGCAGCCGGGTGTTCTCGTACAGGTCCCGGGAGAAGCGAACGGCAATCGCGTTGAGTTCCGGATCGTCATCGCCGTGTTTCGGCAGCGCGATGACCTCCATTCGCAGGGCTTCATGCCCCTTCCAGTCGGCGCGAACAGCGTCGAGCAATTCGCGAAGCGAGTACTTGCCCGTGTCGAAACACAGTCGTTTGATCGCGTGCAGCGAGTCCACCACGTTGGCAAAGCCGACCATGGGCAGCCCCGTCGGATTGTAGCGGCCGCCGCCGGCGGTATAGTCCTGGCGCTTGACCAGGCAGTCGGCCATTGCGGCCGAGAAAAACGGCGCTGGGTTTACCTTGGGCCAGACGCGGCCGTTCACGGCTATCAGCTCGGCAGTCTGCGCCGCAGCCTTGACCACATTGGAGAGCACGGACTGATAGAGTTCCTCGAAACTGGCGGCCCGGTCCAGCCGTTGGAACTTGAGGCCGATCTCCTCCAGGTCCGCCGCCATCTCCGCATGTTCGTGGATCGATATATCCAGAATGCGCGGCATGTTGATGTAGCAGCAAGCGCCCGCGGAATGCTCGAACCCTTCCAACGATTGGCTCGTGGCAGCCGCCCGCGACGTACAATCGGGCATCTTCCATCCGTTTGCCGCCCCGCACCTGAGCGTCAATGAGGCAATCGTCGTTGAACAGTGCGAACACGTTGCGTCCGGCCAGAAGCTGCCGGTTGATCTCGTTCAGGTAGGCCGGATCGCTCCGGGGACTGTAGCGACAGTTGAGCTTGGGATTGAGCAGGCCGCAGTGTTCGTGCGCCTTCAGGAACATGAAAGTCAATTCGCTGCAAACCTCGCGGCCCGCCTCGTCGCATCCGCCAAGGACCAGCGTCGTGGACGTTTCGAACGGGTTGGGGTAGTAGACCGGGTAGGATCTGCGAAGGTCTCTCTTGTGATCCGTCGGGAGCAGGAAGCGGCAGACCAGGTCAAACGCCTCTTCGGCGGTCAGGCGCCCGGCCGCCACATCCGACCGGTAGAGTCCGATCAGCAGCCGGTCCACATGGCCGATCACCGAGATCCCGATCCCCTCGATCGTGGCTGCCACTTCCCGCAAGAACCACATGGTCGCGAGCCCTTCGTAGAAGGTCCGCGGCGCCCGCCACGGCACTTCGGCGGCAGTCGCGGCGATCATCCTCAGGAAACGCGCGCACTCTTCGTCTTCAGCGGCCGGCAGCGCGGCTCGCGCCCGTTCGGCGAACTTGTTTCCGATTCTTCTCACCGCCAGCAGGCTTCGCCTCGCCGCCTCAAGGAAGTCCAACTCATCCCGGTTCCGGCAGGTCTCGGCCGCCACCGTTGCCTGCTCATGGAGCCCCGCCAAACCGTTCTTCAGCACAATCCCCGCCGGGAAGCAGTGGTGGTCCGAATCCGGGAAGATGCCGTAGAACATGCTGATCGCATGCTCCGTGCGCAGGGCGCGAATCCTGTCGTTTTTCTCGTTGCACATCCGGAACATCTGACACCGTTTCCTGAACATCCAACCGCCGGCGTGGTGTTCATCGAACGGCACTCCCCAGGATTCGGCCGGCTTGACTCCCATTTCAGAGTAGAACGGGCTGTGCGGGAAAATCACAGGGACGAACATATCGGCAATTGTCTCGTGCAGCGTTGCTTTCAAAAGAAAGGGGGACAGTCCGGCATTCCGTTCGTCGAAGGCGTCCATGCGTGCGCAGATGGCCTTCGCCAGCCCGTGGGCATCCGGATCGGCGGCGGAATGCGTCCAGTAGTACGCTTTCAGTTCGTCGATCAGTTGCTGCAACATGTTCAGTTGCCCGTGAAACCGCCGTCCACGATCAGAGTCTGGCCGTGGACGTGCTCGCTCATGCCGCTTGCCAGGAACAGCATCGGTCCGATGATGTCCTCGACCTCCCCAAGCCTCTCGGAGGGAACCTGCCGGCAACGGCAAGCCAGGGCCTCCGGGTCCTTGAACAATGCTTCGTTGATGTCCGTGTTGAAGACACCCGGGGCGATGGCGTTGACGTTGATGCCGTGCCTGGCCAGCGCACCCGCCAGACAGCGGGTCAGGCTCACGAGCGCGCTCTTGGCGGTGGCGTAGGCAATCAGACCCGCGCCTTCCTTGAAGGCCGCCGTGGAGCCGATCTGGATGATCTTCCCCCCGCCGCCCTGCCCGACCATGATCCTGGCGGCCTGCTGCGACAGCTCGAATACGGCGTCAAGCAGGACGGACATGTCCCGATCCCACTGTTCCAGCGGGTATTCCAACACGGGGGCACAATGCAAATACCCGGCATTATTGATCAAGATGTCGAGCCGGCCGAAGTGCTGGCGGACCTTGTCCATCAGTCCCGTGCGCTCCTCCCGCCGGGCCAGATCGGCCTGGAAATAGGCGGCTTCGCCACCGATACTGCGGATTTCCCGCAGGACATCGTCGGCCTCGTCGCTCTTGGACACGATGGCGGTGTTCGCGCCGCGCCGCGCCAGCTCCACCGCCATGGCCCGGCCCAGTCCCCGGCGGCCGCCCGTGACCGCTGCCACCTTTCCCGAGAAGTTGAAGTAGTCTTTCATGCTCGGGTACTTCCGTTTTCTTCCTTGGCGATCGCCACTTCCCGGCCTTCCGAGGCGGAACGGTAGATGGCATCGAGTATCAGATTCGTCTTCGCCGCTTCCGTCAGCGGGCACATGGGTGCGGTGTGGTTCAGGACGGCAGCGACGAAATCCTGGACCAGCGGCAGGTGGAAATTGGCGCTGTTCGCCACATTCTGCTCGTGCGTCGTCCCGCCGCGCCTCACGATCACCGGCCCGTCCCCGTGAGGAGGCCAAGCTGGCCAGGCAATGCGACCTTCGCTGCCGAGCATCTCGAAGTCGTGGCGGACTGGCGCGTTCGAGTTCCAGTTGAAGTTGAGGTTGAAGGGAGCGCCATTCGGCAAACGCAGGATCACCGCCGCCCAGTCCTCCACATCCAGGTTGGCATGGAAGGCGCCGCAGCACGCCATCGCAGTCGCCGGGAGCCCGAACAGCCCGACCAGAATGTCAAACACATGGGAACCCAGGTGGCAGAGAAGCCCTCCGCCGGCCACGGACTTCTGGAGGAACCAGCGGCCCTCCAGCACGTGGGCCGACGGCAGATGGAGAAAGTAGTTCGCGACCCCGCCGACGGGCGTCCCCAGATCGCCCTTCTCAATTGCGGCCTTCGTGTAGCGGTACTGACCGGTGAAGCGGCGATAGTAGGCGCATGCCGACAGCTTCTCCGAGGCTTTCGCGGCCTCCGCCAAACGGAGGGCTTGAGCGCCGTCGAGCCCGAGCGGCTTCTCGACCAGCAGGTGTTTGGCGTGCGCCAACGTCCTCAGCCCGATGGCCACATGGGTGCTTACCGGGGTGGCTGCGTAGACGGCATCGGCGCCGCTTTCCGACAGAGCCTGCTCCAGGTCGCTGTACACTGCCCCGACGCGGAACCGCTCCGCCAGATGGCGGGCTGCCTCCTTCCGGATGTCGCAGATCGCTGTCAGTTGGGACTGGGCCGCCTCCGCCAAGGCTGGGGCAACGCGGCGCTGGGCGATTTCCCCGGCCCCGACCAACAGCCACGTCACCGTCTTTGCCATAGTTACATTGTCCTTTCGCCGATCCTTTGATATATTCTACCATCAGGGTGCTACGCGTGGAATGGAGACGAGTACCTTTATGATGTCGTATAGTACCAAAGCCCATTGTTCGTGCGCGCCTTGACGCCCCGGAGGGATCGATGGATACCAAGGTTGATGAGGGATCTCATCTTCGTTTCCATTTCTGCCGCCGATTCCGGATAGACCGGACTCGCGCCGACTCCTGGGTCGCACAGCCGTTTTCGGTACTGGCCATGACCACGCGCGGCCGGTTGGAACTCCTCATCGCCGGCCTGCGGGAATGCTTGGTCAAGCCGGCCCCGGGTCAGGTCTACTTCCTTCCGGCTGGGGTCCGACGCCAGCCGCACCTGGTCGGCAGTGAGGCGGCCGAAGTCCTGGCACTGGGCATTGCGCTGGAGTTCCTTGGCGGGCTCGACCTGCTGCCCCGGATGGGGATACCGTTTCTTCCCGAACCGTCGGCACGGTTGAAGACGCAGCTACTTTCCATGGAAGAGATGGAGCAGCAGGCTGGCGATCGCTCCCTGCGCTGGACGGTCACCCGCCAAGCCCTGGGCTACGCGCTGGTGTCCGACCTCCTGGCTTGCGCCGCGCCGGGCGCCAACGCTCCATCGCTTGTTCCTGAGGAGCAGCGTTGCGCGCCGGCCATCCGTTTCATGGACGACCACTGCGCGGAACCATTGAGCTTGACGAGGCTTTCCGAACTCTGCCACCTGTCCCGGACGCACTTCTTCCGCCTCTTCAAGAAGCAGGCGGGCTGCACTCCCTTCGGGTATCTTCGGCAACTGCGGTTGCGGGAGGCCTGCCGGATGTTGGCCGGCACCAACCTAACGGTCGCCGAGATCGGCTGCAGAGTTGGCTGGCCCGATCCGTATCACTTCAGCCGGACCTTCAAGGCCGCAACCGGAATGGCTCCCAGCCACTATCGCAGCTACTATTGCGGCAATGGGCGCTCTCGATCTGCTGTCACCTCACGGCGCACAACTACGGGAGAGCGTGGTGCAGCAAAGGATTCCGTGGGAGGCTAAAGAAGTGGCCGGCAAGCTCAAAGACGTGGCCCGCGCCCGGTACGATGCCGATGAGGATTTGCGCGTCATCTTGGCGCACCACATACAATCCATCGGCGAGGACGCAGGACGCGTTTCGCACCGCACGCGCGGGCTGCGCTGACCGCTACTCCTATAAGTCCGTAAGGATCAGCGTGTACACCCCCGTACTGCCAGAGACGTCACCCCCGCCGGTCACCGCGTCGTAAGAACTGTTCGAATACCCCGATACCCCCAGGTAGTACGTCCCAGCGCTGGTGAAGGCGTACTCCAGATATGACTCCAGGCTCGACGACTCGCCAGGAGCAGCACCGTCGTCGTTGTAGGCGAGCTGCGTCCCACTGGCATCGAATAGCCGAATCCACGAATTAAGGCTCCCAGAGGGCCTGTCAATGTCGAACCCTACGCTCTGGCCCGCAGAGACGGAGAACGAGAACATGTCCACGTCCTTGCCCGGAGTGACTGAGTAGCCTGTCACCGTGCCCCCGACCGACAGCGGATGCGCCTCGCCGAGCTGATCGTCCAAGTCGAGGTAATAGATGCAAAAGTCCCCTTCCTCGACGGGGAGGGTGCGATGGTCGCCAACTTTAACGCTGCCGAAGCTCGCGGCGAAGATGCCGAAGGGGACCGTGCCGTTGTCAGTCTCATGATTGGTCGCACTGGCCTTGCCGAGCAGGCCGTGCACTTGGACATTCGAACCCGCACGCAGCCATCCTGTATTGGCGCTGGTGCCCTTGACGCTGAAGCTGGACAGGTTACCCAAGACGTCAACGTTCCCGAAGAGATCACCAGTCAGGCTTATCTTGCCCACGTTGCCTGCTGCTGTAAGGTGCCCGTAATAGCCGCCCGCCTTGTTGCTAAAGGAGCTTAAGGCCAGGCCCTTGGAGTCCTTGCCGCCGATCCAGACGTCGCCGGTTGCCTTCCCTGCCAGTGCGATGGTACCCACGGAGCCTTTGGCATATATGGCGGTCTCGTCCGCGGTATCTCCATCGCCATCAATGTCCGCTGGCAAGCTCAGCCCGCCAAGGGTGAGGCCCTCGAGGTCGTAGCCAGTCATACCCGATTTGAGCTGGATGGACTTGATCGGCGCATTCGACACGATGAACGCCACGTCTCCTTTCGCTCCCTTCCTGCCATCCTTGAAGGACCCAACCGACGAGGCCCCGTCTATGACCACGCCTAACCCTGACATGGCCCGTGTGCCGCTCAACGAGATCGACGAAACGGAACCGGCACTGCCGAACTTGACGGCGATGTCCGAGAGGGCGATGTCGGCCGTCTCGTCACAGTCATACACATCCACCAATTGTCCGGCTGGGCCTGTGATGGTGCCGACATGCCAGTAAAGGTCCACGGTGATCGTCACGTCGGTCCGGTCGTAGTTGTTGCTGCTGACCGCATCGATCGGCGGCGGATTCGTCAGAGTCGCCTTGGCGAATACATAGCAGCTCCCGTCCGGCTTGCCGCCCGGC
>Ga0315289_10001282_pt1 | contig 39231 bp, 41 predicted proteins | sample YL17G11_40_MG_FD_203452 | JGI IMG/M metagenome (GOLD analysis project Ga0315289, IMG submission 203452) | Sediment microbial communities from Yellowstone Lake, YNP, Wyoming, USA - YL17G11_40 | ecosystem: Environmental > Aquatic > Freshwater > Lake > Sediment | place: USA: Wyoming | collected... | reverse complement strand
TCTCTTTCTTGAAGTAATCAAAATCAAACGAATTCTCCAGTCTTTCTAAGGAATCCCCTTCCGCTATGTTTACATGGCTAGTGGGATGATCCAAGTCCTTCAAAAAAAGATTCATCACCGTCAATTGCGTGGCGAAAGGATTTATATCGATCCCATAAAGATTTTTGCTTAATATCTCATTATGTTGGTTCTCTTCTGCCCAACCCTCTTTTCGATAAATCTCTCTTAGCCTATCATAGGCTTTCATCAAAAATCCACCTGAGCCACAGGCAGGGTCTAAGATTTTTTTATCTGGGGAGGTCTCCATTTTGTCCAATATATAGTCGATCACAAAATCGGGGGTATAGAATTGCCCTAACTCTTTTCTTTCCTTTTTGGTGATATGTTGCTCATAAGCTCGACCCAGAATATCTTTGGTTATCTGGCTAAAGTCATGTTCTCCCAAAGTATCCAAAATAAAATTGATGGTTTCCTCATTCCATCTAATATCTTCGAAGCGAATGTCATCGAACAGAGGTGCCCGGTATAAACCTTCAAATTTTTCTGCTATTTCGCCAAAAGCCAATGCCAACAACCGGCTGAGCCTTTCTACTGCCCCCTTCCATACTTTAAGACCTTCTTTATGAAGTTTAGGCTTGACATGTCCTCTATCTTCGCAAATCCTTAAGAACAAAAGTCGGTTAATTAATGTATATGCTCCTTCTGTACAAAGTTTGTCAATGAGCTTTGGATCATCTAAGCTCATATTTACTCTATCCGCCCATGTATTAACTGTCTCTTTAAATTTTTGATCATCTTTATACCTGATTCTGAATTGATCCGAAAGATCGAGGAAAAGTCTTTGTTTACATTCCGCTAAATCTTTTATTAAAACATTGGCAGTAACATTTTCCCTTACCTCTTCAGCATCCTTTATGATCCGGGTGGCAGTCTTTAAGTTTTCTTTTGAAATCCTTGCTTCCAAGCTGGGAAAAGTTTGAGGCAAGTCTTCAAGCTGTGTAGAAAATATCTTTCGGTCAAGAGGCGAAACGCCGGTGATAAATGATTTATAGAGCCTGATTTCTATGCCATTAGTCAAAATCACCCAGTCTACACCTTTTTTGAAAGCATAGTCTAATGCTTTATCTACATGATGATCCAAATCTTCATCTAAATCTTTGGTCTCCACAATTAGCTTGGGTTTTCCTTCGAACATCAGAGCGATATCTGCCCTATTGTTTCGGACATGATGCTCAAAGTCCATATCCTTTTGCACATCATATCCTAAAAGTTGTAAAAGAGGAAGGGTTAGTTTTATCTTGACGTTTTCCTCGACCTTCCCTTCCGCTCTCCGAACATATTTGTCTATATCTAAAGAGACTAAATCAGACAGTCTCTCTTCTAAGGCCTTCTTCATGATCTTTTCCGAATCTGAATCCTGCGGACAAAAAATTATCTTTTGTGCCCAAACACCCTTTTAAAGATGTAATCAACGTTTCTTAAATAATAATCTAAACCGAAACACTCCTCGATTTCTTTTTCACTCAGATACTTTTTCACCCTTTTGTCATTTTTGATCAGTTCTTTAAAGTTCTGGCTCTCGCTGTAGGCTTTCATAGCATTGTCTTGAACTATCTGGTAGGCATCTTCTTTTGAGGGGGTTTTTCCGGACAGAGCCAAAAGCAAACGTCCGGAGAAAATCATGCCACCAGTTTTTTCCAGATTTTTCCTCATATTGCCCGGATAGACCAAAAGGTTATCCATGATCTTTGTAAACTGAGTGAGCATATAATCCACTAAGATGGTGGAATCTGGTATGATTACTCTTTCCACGGAGGAGTGAGATATATCTCTTTCGTGCCACAGAGTTATGTTCTCTAAAGCGGCTTGACTATTAGTTCTGACCAGCCGTGCAAGCCCACATAGTCTTTCGCAGGTAATAGGATTTCTCTTGTGGGGCATGGCGGATGACCCTTTCTGTCCTCTGGCAAAGCCCTCCTCCAATTCCAATATTTCAGTCCTTTGTAAACTTCTTATCTCCGTGGCGAACTTCTCGATGGAGCTGGCGATGATGGCTAAAACGATCATAAATTCTGCATGTCTATCCCTTTGTATTATCTGACTGGAGATGGGGACAGGTTTTAATTTCAATTTTTTGCAGACATATTCTTCCACCTTCGGGTCTAAATTAGAAAAACTTCCTACTGCCCCAGAGATTTTCCCTACAGAAATCGTCTCGATTGCCCTTTTTAACCGCTCGATATTTCTTCGGACCTCAGCATACCACAGAGCAAACTTTAAACCAAGGGTTATGGGTTCTGCATGAACGCCATGAGTCCTTCCGATCATGGGTGTATGTTTGAATTCAAATGCTTTTTTCTTCAAACTTAAACTTAGGTAGTCTAAGTCCTGTAAAATTACCTCTCCCGCTTCTCTCATCAATAAGGAGAGCGAAGTATCCAAAACATCGGACGAGGTCATCCCATAATGAACATACCTACCTTCTTTTCCAATATTTTCTGCAACATTGGTTAAAAAGGCGACTACGTCATGCTTGGTCTTTTCCTCTATCTGAGCAATTCTTTTTACATCGAACCTTGCTTTTTTCTTAATCTTAGGCAAGGCGGATTTGGGGATGTTACCTAAGTTAGCCTGAGCCTCGCATGCTAATACCTCGATGTCCAGCCATTTTTGAAATCTATTTTGATCCGACCACAAGGATTTCATCCTTGGGCTGGTATATCTTTCGATCATTTTATCCCTTATCTACTTTTTCCCAGTCTTGTAAGAACATCTTTATTCCCACATCTGTCAAAGGATGCTTAATTAATTGTTCAATAACCTTGAAGGGGATAGTGGCAATATCTGCACCCAGGATGGCGGCTTCCACCACGTGTAGGGGATTTCTAACGCTTGCCACTATAATCTCGGTAGCGACATCATAATTCTCAAAAATAGCAACTATGTCCTCTACTAAATCCATCCCCACATGGCTGGCATCGTCCAATCTGCCCACAAATGGGCTAACGAATGAAGCTCCCGCTTTAGCGGCTAAAAGCGCTTGGATAGGAGTAAAGACTAAAGTGCAATTAGTGCGGATGCCCTTGGAATCCAGAATTTTTATGACCTTCAAACCATCCTTGGTGATAGGGACTTTGATCACGATATTGTTGTGCAGTTTGGCTAAATCCTCAGCTTCTTTTACCATCCCATCCACATCCATAGCCACCACTTCTGCGCTTACTGGACCATCCACCACTTCACAAATCTTTTTGAGAATGGTCTTAAAATCCCCTTTCCCCTTTTCCTTTGCCAGCAAAGTGGGGTTGGTGGTAACTCCATCCAAAATCCCGATGCTGGCCGCTTCTTTTATTTCATCTAAGTTTGCAGTGTCGATGAAGAATTTCATTTTTTAACCTCCCAAAAAGTGAATTTCTGGAGTATCTCGCTTTAGCGGGATTTAGTCAAGCTAAAGCTTGACACTCCATTTGTTCCCCCTCACCCTTGCCCTCTCCCCAAGGGGGAGAGGGACAGTTTACGAAAAATTCAATATTTAACCTCTACCAAATACAGTCCACACGCTGGTGCAGTGGGACCAGCTTTCTTTCTATCTTTAGCCTCCATAATATTAATAAAATCCGAAACTGAAAAATATCCCCTTCCCACCTCAACCAAAGTTCCCACTAAGCTTCTGACCATGGCATGAAGAAATCTATCTGCTTCTATTTTGAAAATTAACTCATCGCCGGACTTTCCCCAGTTGGCGGAAGAAACTTGGCAGACATTGTTATCTTTAGCCGATTCAGCCACGCAGAAAGAGGAGAAATCATGTTCTCCTTCAATCTTTTTCGTGGCTTGGAAGACGTTCTCCAAATTTAATGAATATAAAACCTCCCAGACAAATTTTCTCAAAATTGCAGTTCTCCCTAAAAGGATTCGATATTTATATAACCGACTTTTAGCGTTATATCTGGAATTAAAATCCAAATCGACTTCTTCAATTTTTTTTATTACGACATCATCGGGCAAAAGCCCATTCAGTCCATTTATAATTGAATTCTTATTCAGCTGGTTTTCGGTTTTGAAATTCGCCACCTGCCCCAAAGCATGCACACCAACGTCAGTTCTTCCCGCACCTATGAGGTTGACCTTATGACCCAGAATGGTTTGCAGTTTATCCTGAATTTCTCCTTGAACCGTACGGAGTTTTGGTTGTATCTGCCACCCGGAGAAATCCGTTCCATCATATTCGATTTCAAGCTTAATGTTCCTCAGCATTCAAATCATTTTTTTACAGGTATCATGCTTTCTCAATTCGCGTAGCGGAACCTTCCCGGTTCCGCTGAGAAAAAACAGTCGTCTGAGCACGGAGGCATGAAGCCTCCGCTACGCCAAATTTAAATCTTTTTAACCAGATATGAAATTACTATTATCACCAGGACAAAAGATAAAAAGAGATAATCACTTCTCTTGAAAACTAACCTCTGAAAAGAAGTACGCTCTTGTCCACTTCTAAAGCCCCGAGCATCCAAAGCCAAAGCTAATTCATCCGCCTTCCTGAATGAAGAGACGAACAAGGGGAGGAGTAAAGGCAAAGTCTTCTTAATTCTCTTTATCAAGCCTCCTTCAAAAGATGCTCCTCGGGACATTTGAGCTTTTTTCAAGTTAAAAGCTTCCTCCAAAAGCAAAGGAATAAATCTTAAAGAGATCATGGTTATCAAAGATAGCTCCTCTATGGGAAACTTCACTTTTTTTAACGGAGAAAAAAACTTAAAAGTTGCGTCGGTCAGCTCTACGGCTTGAGTAGTGAGGCTCAAAAAAGCCGCACAAAATATAAAGATGGCAAGCCGCCAACTGTAAATGATGCCGTTTATTACCCCTTCGTAACTTACCTTGATAAACTTAAAAGATAAAAATTTGATCGCTTCGCCAGAGGTAAAAAATATATGTAGAATAAAGGTAAGTAAAAATAGCCAGAAAAAGGATTTCAAGTTTCGAAAAAAATATGGAAACGGAATTCGAGAAGCCAAAGAAAGGGTCAAAAGAAAAAACGAGATCAAAAAATAGATTCTCAGGCTGGTAGTCGCCACTGCCAAAATCATCACAGTCAATGCGATAATAATTTTAGTCCTCGGGTCCAATCTGTGGATCACTGAATCAACCGGAATATACTGTCCAATGGTGATGTTTTCTAAAAAAGCCATGATCTTTCAATCATTTGAAAAATTATTTCACTCAACGCCGAAAATATAGTATGGTTTACTACTAATGTCAAATATAAACTTCAAACAGGCGTTTCCTCATTTTTTCGATCCCCACCTCGTCCATATGGACGGCTACCAACCACCCCCTCATTCACGGGTGCCACTCCTCTCCCACAAGATTATTATTTAGATGGTCACTTCTTGACCTAAATCGGGGACTATCACATTTTGAATTCCTAAATCCTTGATGCCATCAGCCAAAGCTTGGGACTGTTCTTCTTCTCCGTGCACCACGAATACCCCTTTAAGAGAGTTTTTAGTTTGGTTCACATATTCCAAAAGTTCTTTTCTGTCGGCATGAGCAGAAAAGGCATCCAGGACCTCAACTCTTGCCCGCAGTCTATATTCTTCCCCAAATATTTTGACCCTCTCTTGACGCTCCACAATCTTTCGTCCTAAAGTATCCTTTGCCATAAATCCAACCACCATTATGGTGTTTTTAGGATCTTCTATGTTATTTTTAAGGTGATGCAAGATTCTGCCGGATTCGCACATTCCCGAAGCAGAGATTATGATGCAAGGCTCATTAAAATGATTCAACTTCTTGGATTCCTCCACGTCTGTTATATAACGAATATCTTTCAAGCCAAAGGGGTTTTCGTTTGATGCTATTATCTGATTGGTTTCTTCATCAAAACATTCCGGATGAAGTTTAAAAATCTCGGTCACGTTCACGGAGAGGGGGCTATCTACAAAAACCTTAATTCTGGGGATTTTCCTGGCATCCTGCAATCGGTTTAAACAATAGACTATATCTTGTGTTCGATCCAAAGAAAAAGCAGGCACAATAATCTTTCCCCCTTTGGAGATAGTATCGTTTACCACCTTCGCCAGCTTTTCGTCGGTGCATGGAAGATCATCGTGCAATCTGTTACCGTATGTGCTTTCGATTATCATAAAGTCGATATTGTCGATCCTCTCCGGGTCTTTTAATATGGGCATATTTTTTCGTCCCAAGTCCACAATATAAGCCAGCCTTACGTTTTTACCATTTTCAGATATATCGAAAATCGAGAGAGCGGAGCCCAAAATATGTCCTGCATCAAAGAAGGTGAGCTTGACTTCTGCGGTAACATAAAACCCTTTTCTATATCCAATTCCCCTGAAAAGAGAGAGTGATCTTTCTACGTCATTCATATCATACAAGGGTTCAATTGACGGCAAACCTTGACGAGTTTTCTCTTTATTTAGATATTCCGCATCCTTTTCCTGAATGTGAGCGCTGTCTTTAAGCATCACTACACACAAGTCGCGAGTAGCGAAAGTTGAATAAATACTATTTTGGTATCCATTTTTTACCAAGTTTGGCAGGTTGCCGGAATGGTCCATATGAGCGTGAGAAAGCACCACTCTTTCCAGGCTTCTCGGGTCAAAGGGAAAATTTCTGTTTTTGGAGTTTGATTCATCTCTTCTTCCTTGAAATAACCCACAGTCGATTAATATCTTTTTCTCCTTACATTCAAGGATGTGCATAGATCCAGTAACCGACTTGGCTGCTCCCAAAAATTTGATCTTCAAAGTTCCTCCTTTGGTCTGCACCCAACGAGCATACTTTTGCGCTTAAAAGCCTGGTTTAACATAAGTTTGTAAGACAATTTTGTCAAGTCACAAAAGGGACCTCACCCCCATACCCCCTCTCCCCCGCCTTCGGCGGGATTTTCAACATAAAATGGAGAGGGAAAGAAAGGAGGTGAGGTAGAAAAATGGGATTTTTTGACTTGCCTTAATCTCAAAATGATTTATCTTTCGACTTGGCGGTTCTTATTAAGAAAAAACGGAAAGAAGATGATAGATTCGTATGAATTTGGGGCGATAGTCATCAACGGAAAGAGATATTCTTCAGATGTGATAATCTATCCGGACAGGATAAAAGATGACTGGTGGAGAAAAGAGGGACACCAGTTATGTATTGATGATTTAGAGGATGTGATAGAAGAAAATCCAGAGGTAATTGTAGTAGGAATGGGCAACCCTGGTTTGATGAAAGTTTTGCCTGAAACGGAAAAGCACATCAAATCCAAAGGAATCAGATTGATTGTTCAAAGCACCAAAGAAGCTTGCCAGATTTATAATCAGCTTTCGTCGTCACAAAAAGTGATCGCCCTCCTGCATCTAACCTGCTAACTTTTTCCAGACGCATGTTCGGGAATGGAGTTGCTTGATTTGTGGGTCCAACTTCTCCAGCCCGATAGTGCCAAGCCTTCATACGAATTTTTCAGAGTCCTCTCTTTTTGCCGTGGTGTTTGAGAGAAGAGTGATCCAAGATAACAACCGTTTTCCCATTCATCCATTGACCTTCTCCAAAATCTTCAAACTAGTTCTCCAGAGATTCCTGACAATAGAGCAAACGATATTGCCATCAACTTGAAACCTGGATACCATGTGTCTGGACTCTCTTTTAAACAAAAAAGTGAATTTTTCGCTTGCGTCTGTTCCTTTAAGTTTTATATTTAAGCTAATTCGGGAGGAAAACAAATAGGGATCAAAATGGAGTTTTAGATTTTCAAACCGTCAACCATTCACGGTCAGAGGAGGGAAAAGATGCCTGAGGAGGAAATCGGAAAAGTTTCCGGATATTTCGCTAAAATTGGGGTAGCGGCCATCAAGCTGACCCACGGAGCGCTTTCCGTAGGAGATACCATTCGCATTAAGGGACATACCACCGACTTCACTCAAGTGGTGGAATCTATTCAGATTGAGCACCAGAATGTCCAGACTGCTAAAGCTGGGGACTCTATCGGAATAAAGGCGAAAGATCATGTCCGAGACCACGACAAGGTCTACAAAGTGACCGAGTGATATTTCTGGAGTAGCGAGACTTGTCTCGCGTGGGGAAGGGTCAAGGGGCGAGAAACAAGTAGTATTATATCATTCACCTTTGGTAGCGCAATTGAAAGCGAGGATAAAGACATGATTGACTTGAGTGATATTCCCCGCGAAGAACTGATCGGCATGCTGGATGATTTTGCCAAGAATTGGCTGGCGCATGATGGTTTGTGGTTTCAGGCAGTGGAGCAAAAATTCGGTATCGAAGCGGCCATCGAGTGTGATCGGAAGGCGTGGGAGAAATTTACCGTCGTTGAAGCGGAACGGATAATGCAGCGCCACAATATTGCTAAAGGAAGCGGTCTGGAAGGGTTGAAAAAGGCTTTGGACTATCGGCTTTACAGTCGTTTGAACAAACAGGAAATTGTGGAAGAGACCCAAAACCGTTTCGTTTTTCGGATGAACGACTGTCGGGTTCAATCCGCTCGCAAGAGGAAAGGACTTCCCGACTTCCCTTGTAAGCCGGTCGGCATCGTTGAATACAGAGAATTCGCCCGAACCATCGATCCACGAATTCGCACCACCTCTATTGCTTGTCCCCCGGATGGACATCCAGAGGAATATTATTGTGCCTGGGCATTTGAAATAATTTGAGAATTTGGAGTGCGAAAGCTTGCTTTCGCGTTTTTGTGAAATTAAAATCTTCTTGTGTTTCAATTACTTAATTTTTTAGTAAAACCGCACCAGCAAGCTGGTGCACTCCGGTTGAGAGCTTTTCAACATGTCCTTCAGGGTGCACATGTCAGAGTTCACTGCTCGTCGAGGATGTTATCATCCTCGACAGAACTCTAAGTGATTGGCCGATGACAATATCCGCCGGAGCGAAATAAAAAAATAAGGAGGCTTTCGATGCCAAGGAAATGGGCATATATGGTAGTGGAGACTTCGGTAAATCACCTTAGACTACCAGAAGTGAGAGCAAAGATTAATGACTTGGGAAATGAAGGTTGGGAATTGACTGGGATAGCCTCTCCCGGAGATCCAGATACCGTTGCAGAGCACAGTCCCGTAGTTATGGTCTTCAAAAGGGAAAAATAAATTGACAATCACAAAAACACTAAAGATAAATAAGAAGAAGCTTTCGAAACTTTAAACATTTAACTTTGTCAAATCATGTCAGTTAGAGTCTTATCCAGTGCGGTTTTGGGCATAGATGCCTATATAGTTGAAGTGGAAGCGGATATAACTCCCAGCCTTCCTGCCTTTGCTACGGTGGGCTTACCCGAGGGTGCAGTCAGGGAGAGCAAGGAGAGAGTTATGTCCGCCATCAAAAACTCTGGCTTTCGCTTTCCAAACCAAAAGGTGACCATCAATCTTGCGCCGGCAGACGTGAAAAAGGAAGGTTCCGCTTTTGATCTTCCCATCGCTATCGGAATCTTAGCCGCTACCGGACAGACAACCAGAGAAAATTTCAATGATTACATCGTCTTAGGCGAGCTTTCTTTAGACGGGAGCTTAAGACCGATTCGGGGAGCTTTGTGCATGGCACTACACGCCCGCGAATGTGATAACCTGAAAGGGATGATCGTTCCCAAAGAGAACGCCAAAGAGGCGGCGATGGCTAAAGGTTTAAACATCTATCCGGTGGAGTCTTTGAATCAGACCATCGATTTTTTGGAAAATGGTGCCACCATAGAGCCTTTTGAGATTGATATATCTGAAGTATTCGAGAAGGCGTTGGAATACCCCATAGATTTCTCAGATGTGAAGGGGCAGGAGCATGCTAAAAGAGCCCTGGAGGTGGCGGCGGCTGGAGGACATAACATAATCTTGATTGGTCCACCTGGATCGGGCAAAACCATGCTGGCAAGAAGACTTCCCTCCATTCTGCCCAATTTAACTTTAGATGAAGCCTTAGAGACCACCAAAATTCATTCCGTAGCGGGTCTTCTTCCGCCTGATACAGCATTAATAGCCACGCGCCCTTATAGGTCACCTCATCATACCATAAGCGATGCGGGCTTGATTGGTGGCGGCAGGATTCCGCGTCCCGGTGAAGTCAGCTTAGCTCATCATGGGGTCTTATTCTTAGACGAGATGCCGGAATTCCATAAAGACGTTTTGGAAGTTCTAAGACAGCCGATGGAGGATGGAAAAGTTACTATCTCCCGCGCCTCCATGTCCCTAACCTATCCTGCCAAATTCATGCTTGCCGGCGCGCTCAATCCTTGCCCTTGTGGGTATCATGGTGATCCTGCGCATGACTGCTCCTGTTCACCTTTGCAAATCCAGAAATACATGTCACGAATATCAGGACCTTTATTGGATCGGATAGACATTCACATAGAAGTTCCTTCTGTCAAATTCAAAGAGCTTTCCGGTCAGCCTACGGGAGAACATTCTTCGGTCATCCGAGAAAGAGTCAATGTTGCTCGGAAAGTTCAATTGGAGAGATTCAAAGAAGAAAAGCACATTTTCTGTAATGCTCACATGGAATCCAAGGAGATCAGAAAATATTGCCCCATTGATGAAGATTCCAAAGAACTATTGCGCCAAGCGATCACCCGTTTAGGACTTTCTGCCCGCGCTTACGACCGCATCTTGAAAGTTTCCCGCACCATCGCTGATTTAGAAGGCGTCCCTAACATTTTGCCACATCACATAAGTGAAGCTATTCAATACAGAAGTTTGGATAGGAATTTGTGGATGACGTGATTTAGACTGAGACGGAGACTGAGACTGGAAAAAGCAAATAACAGGCGTTTACAGCTTTTATATAGGCGAAACCATAAAGACTCGATACTGAGAAATAGAAATACTCGACAACCCGAATGATCCCGTATTCCGCAACTTGTGAAAAATTGTTTCCATTAACAATAAAGTTATTAGGGGTGAACGACCTAGCAAAATTCATTAGAAAGGTGGACTGATAACTGATGAGTATAATAAGAAAGTATATGAGGTTAAAAGGTTACAGGTTCGTTAGGAAAGATTTGGAGGAGCTGTGTGCGTGTATGGCTGAAGGAATTACTAACAAACCTGTCGTAACGTTCTATCTCGAATCTAAGTATAGAGATATAACAAAAGATGGTTTGGAAGAACTTTTTGCAGATACCTCTATCCCTTCAATTCTGCATGATCTCGGCATAAGATGTAGTGCCACTCTTCCACCATCCTACGAATATAGATCTGCTTCTGTTTCTTTGTCAACTGGTAGATCCTCATTGGAAGTTATAGGTAATGACGAAGTGTGGGTAGAAGGAAAAAGTCAGCAAATAAGAAATTTCTTGCGACCAAGAGAGGCGAACATAAGACATTTTCTTGCCAGATTCGGCGGACCTATTATTTGGATTGTTATGGTATCGATCTCTATCGTTCTTTTTAACTTGGATAAAACAACATGTGGTGTTGCAATAATGATTATAGCTACTCTTTTTACGATCGCCTCGGTAGTTTGGGAAAAGTGCAACGTGCCATTGAATGTCATACATTTGAGAGACATTGAAGAAAACTGGTTTAAGAGAAACGCTTCAACATTTGTGGCTGCCGCCATAGGTGCTATTCTCGGTGCTGCTGTCACGTTTGCTCTCACTAAACTTTTCCAGTGAAAGGATTATATGTTTCGTGCTGTATTCCCTGTGAACGTTATCATCTACAAGGGAGAGGGCGAGCTTACCTTTTGTATTTTATCGGAGTTATTGAGGAGAAGAAACGATGGGAATAATGGTTCAATATCCAGGGGAAATCCCTGAAGGTTACAGATTGTACGTTATATATATTGCCAATGTGTTTGGCAATGTGGCAGAGAAAGTCATATGTGAAGAGTTTGAAAGAATTGCTGAGAGCTTGGGTAGTAGTAACTTAATCGCAAAGCTGTTAAGTTGGCCGGGAAAAGACCAAGCTGAGAAGAAATTTAATATAAAAGTCCGAGATGTGAGACCTGTCCTGATAGTTATTGACAGACATCCAGACAAATGGGTGAGCTTGGAGCATAAAATGATTAAGATTCAGTTAGGCAAGCTGAACACAGAAGAAGATGTGAGGAATTTTTTGGCCAAATTCATACAGTACTTGAGAAAAGAGGACACGGGTGGCCTATCGTGGCAAGTGAGGCTGGAAAGGCTGAAACAAGTAGTAAAACCTTTGCCTATAATTATTGATTTAGTTTCAGCTATCAAGTAACTCGCGGGAACAAATGAGCAGGTTTTTAGCAGATTACATCCGGGTCTCATGCTCGTTAGGGGATGTTATCCCAGATGGGCAGGCTTCCACATGAGAGAAGTTAGCGAGGATAATAACATCCTCGCTGAGCGAGACCTCCTCAGTCCCCCTCTCCACATTTGTGGAGAGGGGGATTAGGGGGAGAGGTTGTAGGGGTTGGATTTATCCGACCCGAAACAAACTCTGATCTGATAAGAGGGTAATTAGATGTTTCACAAAATTCCAAAAGCAATTGAAGAAAGAATGCACTATTTAGAATCCTTAGATAAGAAGGATAGACTGGATGGAAAACCTCCGCTAAAAAGGCTTAGACAAATACCGCCTGAGACAGGCAAATTCATCGCTTTACTTGCTGCTTCTGCTCCGGAAGGAACCTATTTGGAAATAGGCACAAGTGCCGGCTATTCCACCCTCTGGCTGGCATTGGCATGTAAAGAACTGGGAAGGAAGCTGGTGACATTTGAAGTGCTTGAAGAAAAAGTCCAGTTAGCGAAAGAGACATTTAAAGTAGCAGGAGTTGAAGAAATTATCGAACTTATAACAGGAGATGCCAGAGAATATCTACACAACTACAGAAACGTCTCTTTCTGTTTTCTTGATGCCGAGAAGGAAGTTTATTATGACTGCTACGAAAAAGTAGTCCCCAATATGGTAAGTGGAGGGCTACTGGTCGCGGATAATGCTATAAGTCACAGGGGTGTGTTAAAACCCATGATTGAAAGATCATTGAGTGACGAACGGGTAGATGCTCTGGTTGTCCCGATCGGAAGAGGTGAACTGGTTTGCAGAAAATTATGAATGAACTAATCGCAGCGCATAACCTTACTTTGACTTATGCTCCTTGTGGATGTTATCCCGGGACGGGCAGGCATCCACAAGAGGAAAATCAGCCCCGCCAACGGCGGAGCTGAGCGATGCTCAAAAGGTGTCTTATACAGAAGGAAACCCCGAGTTTGGGGTCTTATATAGAACAAGACAATCTATAGTTAGGCGACGCAGGAGTTGACTGATACCATTCTAACAGCCTGACGGATTCAAGAGAAAGGAGGTGATAGAAAATGGCAAAATTTTTAGTTGTTCACCCAGCAGGCAAGAAACTAACCTTGGAAGCCGCTACACCTATTGCTAAAGCCGTGAAGGCGAATCACGGAGTTGATGCATACTGGGTTAGAAGCTGGTATGCACGCGAGGAAGGCAAACTATACTGTGAGTGGGATGCAAAAGATGCTGAGTCTATACGTAAAGTCATGGCTAAAGCAGTGCCGGACTTTCCGACAGAAGGAATCTACAAGCTAGATGATGAGTTCATGATTCACTCAGAAAACTTCAGATAAGTTACGGATAACACCTAAGCAACAGCCTTCACATTATGTGGGTAGTGGTAGCGGGCTCGATTTATCGAGCCCGCTACAAACGTGGCCCCAACACTGTAGGGGTCAAATCTATTCGACCCCGCCAAAGGCGGGGCTTGATGAATCAAGCCCCTACAATTTCATGTTAAACCGTGGAGGGATAAAAATCATGAAACCGAATGAAGGAACCGCTGACAGGATAATACGACTGATTGTGGGAGTTGTGCTCATTATAATTGGCTGGCCTGTCCTGGGAAACAATACTTTGGGCATCATTTTGGACATCATTGGGGTAATTTTGCTGGTTACCGGAATAACCGGCTTTTGCACGCTCTATAAAATCTTAGGCATAAATACGCTCAAGGTCCCAAAAGAATAATCTGTGCTTGGTGCATCAGGAGTTTCTCTTCCGCCCCTGGCGGAATCCTGGTGACTGACGTTGGGATAGTGTCAGGAAAAGATTGCGAGGATGATAATCCGAAGGATCCGTAGGACAATCCTCGCTGAGCGAGACCTCACCCCCATAGTCCCCCTCTCCATCCTTCGACAGGCTCAGGACGGTGAGCGAAGTCGAACCGCAAGTGTGGAGAGGGGGAGATCGAAGATCCGTAGGACAGGGGGAGAGGTTAAATGTTGAGTCGGGAGAAAGTACTACTACAACCTTGAAACACACCTCATAAAAAGTAAGGAGTCAATTATGAACATCGTCACCTATACAGAATTAGAGCCAAAGGATGAGATCATGATGTTGATGGAGCTTGCCTTTTGGTGGTCCATCTCGCCTAAAGAGTTGGATGAAGTCGTAAATATGGACATCAGACTGAAAAATAGCCCGGTTGGATTTTGTGCGGTGAAAGATGGACGACTGGCAGGTTTCGTGGGAGTGATGGATATTCCGACAAAAACCATCAAAGGGGAAACAGAAATTGTCGGCGGCATCTGGGCGGTGGCGACCAATCCCGATTTTGCACAGCAAGGAATCTGTAAAAACTTAATGGAGTCTGCACACAACTATTTTCGCCAAAAAAAATATCCTTTCTCCTTTCTTTGCACTCTTCGGACCATAATCGCCTATGAAATTTATAAGAAACTTGGCTATGCGGAAGTTGAATATGTAAATCAATTCGCGGGTGTTTCCAAAGTTCTGGATAAGACCCAACCAGTGAATACAAAATGCGAGGTCAAGCTCAATCCAGACAAGATTTATAAGATCTATAAAAAGTTCATGGAGAATAGAACCGGATTTGCAGTTAGACAAAAAGATTTTGTCACTATGTTTGCTATGCGCAAAAGATTTGATGAAGAAAAATCGATCCAGGAGGAAAAGGGATACGCTTTGGTAAGGAAGGAACGAGAGGTGATTAAGGTCCAAGATATTGCCGCCCTGGATGATGCTACTTATGGTGACCTTATTGATGAAATTGAAAGAACTGCCAAAAACGGGGTGATTGATCGCTTGGTTGCCGATGAAAAGCTTCTGAACATATATGAATCCAGAGGATATCGGGTCCAAAAGGGAGACAATAGCGTGTTGATGGTAAAAAATCTCACCGATGTCTCAATTGATAAAGTATACGGAGAATCTTTTTATATGGTGACATTGGATTGGTTCTAAAGTCTCCCCGCTACGAACCCCAATATACCTCGTAGCGCCGATGTCATGCATCGGCGGCTTTGCTCAAATGACAGGAGGTAATAAAACTGATAGGAGATAAGAAAAAAGAATGCCCTAATTGCGCAGTGGGCATACCCAAGGATAGCTGGCGCTGTCCCATCTGCGGCTATGAATTTCCTCAACCCAAGAGCAGATTTTCCACCTGGGTGGTCATAATTCTACTTATACTTTTTCTTATTCCTCTCATTCGATTATTGATTAGTTTTCTTAAATAGCTTATGAAGTCAAACTATTAACCTTTTGGATTGGAGGATTTCATGAATCACTCAATTTGTCACATTGAGATTCCTGCTACTGATTTGGCGAAAACCATTAAGTTTTATCAGGAGCTTTTTGGCTGGAAGATTGAAATGTGGGGAGGTTCAGACTATGCGACTTTCGATACGGGTAAAGAGCCGGGCGGTGGAATTATGAAGGTAGATAAAGTTTCTCCACCTATGGGAATGGGATTAACTTTTTATGTTCTGGTCGACACCATTGAAGATACTCTTTCCAAAGCAGAGAAGTTGGGAGGAAAACTTGTAAAGGAGAAGATCACAGTTGGTGATATGGGTTGGTATGGTCTTTTCTCCGATTTGGACGGAAACGTGATTGGTATCTGGAAGAACAAAGAGCAATAAGTAAGGTAACAAGTCTAAAACCGGCTCAAAAGCTTTATCTCTCCACCGTCCAGAGCTGGTCTATCAGTGCAGACTCCACCGGAACAGACTTTGCCAGCACGTCTGGAACCAATGCTTAAAGTAAGATTGTGTCTTTCGCCCAATGCCAAATCCAAGCTGGTGATAAACCAATTCTTTTTTCCAGACCAGGCTTTAGTCTTCCATTCGGTGGTTCTCTCGTGGGTGAAGGTTAAAGAGATAGTGGGAGAATGAGATAAGGAGAAAGAGATAATTTGATCGTAATAGGTTAGTTTTCCATCATATTTGCTTGTCCATAGGTGTTCAAGCACAAAGGCGGCGCTGTTTTGTTCTGAAAGATAATAGGTAAGATCAAAAACCGGAGACAGAAAGTAAGGCGAGCCATCTTCCCTTTTATTCTCCATCCGGCTGAATCCACCCTTGATTGTACCCAAGTCCTTATAATCATATTCCATCTCCCCATAGATTTCGGAGAAGATCAACTTATCCTTGTGATCGGTGGTATTGCTGTAGTTTGCCAACAGTGAAAATTCCTGGAAAGGAGTGGAGGAGATCTGAACCTGGATGCCTTTCTCATCCGATAAATTCAGAATATAGGCGTGTCTGTTTAACAAAGTGTAGACATGCTCTTTGGTAAGGGAAGGTGGGTTATTATAAGTCACGTCCTTATTGATGAACTCAAATCTTTTGTAGTCTTTATATTCCAAGCTGAGTCCAAAGCCGGTGTAATAAAGATTGGATGATAAATAAATCCCATCTCCATCCTTTTCTATAAATTCTCCCGAAGGGTTATCTTTTCTGGCATATTCTCCATAAAAATCCAAATGGGGAAAAGTTAGTCCCAGGTTTCCTCCAAAGAGCCGAACAAAACCAAAGTCGGTGATATCGGTGCGGAGGTAGCTTCCTCCTATGGTTATCCGATCAACAAAGGCGATTTTGCCGTCTGCTCCTTGCAGAGGATCATTTACTCTTTCATACTTCCCCATAGGGGTCCCCCCCAATAAGGTTAAATCAAACCCATCCAGATCCAATGTGCCTTTTATTCCCTCAAGGTTATTATCATATCTCAAGTCTCGATTTTCATAGGAGCGGAGGATCAATCCGCGTCCGAACATCACATAATAATTTCCCACCGTAAGCTTAAGAATCTCCGGGGAGAGCTCAAAATATTTATAAGAAAGTTTTTGCCAAGTCTTTCCCCAGTCATCCGGCTGGTGTGCCTCGTATCTTAAGCCTATATTATAAAGGTCATAAGTCCAGGTGAAATCAAACCAGTTGTGGAATATGTCCTGGTGGGTTTTTTGATTCAAGGAATATTCGAGCTGATTGCTTGCGGAGACCTCCCATGAATCTGTTTGGCTAAGAAGAGAATCCTGACCGAATGACGAAGGAAGAATGACGAATGAAGAAAAGAATATGACGAATAAAAAATGACGAATGACGAATAGTGAATAAGGGGAAACGATTTTACTTTTCTCCCTTCTCCCCCTCTTTTTCCTTTGAAGCCTTCTCTTGTTCATCCAAAAGCTCCTCGATTTTCTTCTTTATCACCTCCTCGTCTCCGGGGCGATAAGTAGTATGAGTATATCTAATCTCCCCGGATTTGTCAATTAAAACCGTATGCGGTATCCCCAAAACATGATATTTCCGATAAACCTCTTTTGATTCATCCCAGAGCACCGGGAATTCCCATTTAAGCCCTTTAACCATGGGTTTAACTTTGGAAATGCTCCGTGGACCATCCCCATCTATAGCCAAGATCTCAAAGCCTTTCTCCTTATAACTCTTATATACTTTCTGTAGCGCGTTTAGTTCTTTAATACACGGTTTGCACCAGGTTGCCCAGAAGCTGATTAAGACCGGACCATTTCCCAAAACTTCTTTTAACTCCACCTTTTTGCCGTCCAAATCCTTTGCCACAAAATTCGGAGCCATAGTTTTTTTATCTTGGGGTTGGGCAGAAAGTGACAAAATGAATAAAAATAATAAAAACAAAATTAATCTTGAAAATAGGGTTCGCATGTTTCTCCTCACGGGCTGAATTTTCATAAGCTATTAATGTCCAAATAACTCGGAAAGTGCTTTGCGCATTTCGTATATGGTAGGGGCACTATATCCCTGCACCCAACAATAAATCAATCCACTGCGGTCGATTATGATGGTGATGGGGGTCTCCGTTACGTGCGGTGTGAGATGATAATCCTTAAGCATCTGTGATCCTTTGCCTACAAGCAGGTTGTAGGTTAAGTTTAACTCGGTTCTTTTCTGTTGGATATAAGCAAGTCCGTCCTCATAATTGACCGCAAATATCTTCAGGGTATCTATAGAATACTTATCGTACTGCTCCTGTAGAAAAGGAAGCTCATCTAAACAGTATTGACAAGAATTTGCCCAAAAATTAACTATAACCACGAATCCACGGTAATTATAGAGTTTAATGGTGTCATTATAGTCATCTAAGAGCTCAAAATCTGGAGCTAACTTGCCTTCTGTATCAGAACCCACAGTCGCGGGACTCAAGTTGAAATTTACCACTACCGTATCGCCTGTTGCTACGTTCACGACCTCCTTAGCCGGGGGATCGTTTGAGTATCCCTGTTTGAATACGGAGACGACGTGAGTCCCCACGGGGAAATTGTTGAAAAAGAGATAAGGTGTGGTATTGTTTGTAGCATGATTATCTATGACGATGGTGGCGCCACTCACATTAGATGAGGCCAATAGAGAACCATACCGGGTGTCCAAAAGGACAAATTCGGCTGAACTGGCTTGATTCTCAAATACGGTGACAATAAGAGACTCAGGCGAAGGGAGGTATCCTGATTTTTCCACAGAGACGATGTGATCTCCCAAGCTGATATCAAAAAGCGTATCAGGAGTTGTTTTTCCAGTGAAGATATGATCCAAAATTATGTTGGCTCCCGGAGGGACAGAATTAACGGATATCAAACCTTTTTTCGGAGTCAAGACGAAGTCTGCCGTGACCAAAGAATCCTTCACTACCTGGACAATTACCGAGTCAGGGAACGAAGAATAGCCGGGTTTAGCTATGGAGACAATATAGCTTCCCTCTGGGACATTGAACAAATGTGGAGTCAACTCTCCACTGTTTTCATAATTCAGGTATATCTCTGCACCTTGTGGAGTGGAGTTCACAAATAATCCTCCTACATTTTGAGCTAAAACAAAATTGATAGTGACCACAGAACCTTCGATCACTTCAACTATGGCGGAGTCGGGAAAGCCTGAATATCCAGGTTTTGTGACCGAAAGAATATGATTACCTACCATCACATCAAAAATAGTATCTGGAGTCATCTTTCCAGTCGAAACATGATCCAAAATTATCTCCGCTCCACTTATGTTCGAGTTGACGAAGACAGCTCCAAGTCTCTCCACTAAAGCGAAATCCAAAGTGATTAAAGAGTCTTCAACTACCTCCACTGTATCAAGGCTCGGTGAGGCTCTGTATCCTTTCTTTTCCACCGAAACTATATGTTTTCCGATCGGAACGCTGTCCAGTGTGTCTGGAGTCAGCTTATGGGTGCTAACTTGATCTAAGATTATCTGAGCACCTTGGGGATCGGAATTAACCAATATCTCCCCCACCTTGTTGACCAAAAGGAAATTGACCGACGCCACGGCACCCTCGACAACCTCAACGGTGTCGAATTCTGGATTTGAATTAAATCCCTTTTTACTTACCGAAACCTTATGCTTCCCCACCCTAATATTCTTTAGAGTATCCGGAGACTGTTTTCCAGTTGGATTATCGTCCAAGGCGATATCCGCTCCGGGGACATTTGAGTTCACAAAGATGGAACCCAATTTTTCAGTCCCGATAAGATTTTTGGTGCTACAACTCTGACATAAGAGCAAAAAACCAAAAATGAGGAAAACTGCCAAACTAAATTCGGAAAGCCGACCTTTTTCTACTCTCATATGCTTGAAAAACAAGTGTAGCTTAAAAAACGGGGCGAGAATTCATCTCGCCCCGCAATTAACTCCTTTTCAAATAACTATTTTTACAACCTTTTCCCTACCTTTTCTCCGAATGATAAGAAGGATTGCTTTAGAAGATCACGAACCTCGTGTGGCTGTTGCAAGCTTTGATTTTTTCCAAATCAAATAAAATCCGGAAGCACACAAAAGAGTGATGAGTATTAAGAGTCCCCAGTGGTTTGTTGTTGGGACACAACTTGGCTCACAATCAGCATGTAAGAAAAAGTTTATTGATTTGCTCAAACCCGGACTCTTTATGGAGGTCACCCGCATGGTGATTTTTGCGTCACCACAACAGGATAGCGGTGTTATTTCCACGTAAGGGTTATCATGCTCACCCGCAGACAGATAGACCGTGTCCTTGAAAACCGATGGTGGATGACAAACTCCGCCACTGCAGAAATCTATTATCCATTGTGGCGGGATAGGTTGATTCTTAATCATGGTGACGATGTAACTATCGGCTTCAGTGCCGGTATTGGTCAATGTTGAGGAAAAAGTCTTGATGCCTCCGAGGGTCAGAACCGTATCTGTGGTGTCACTGGAGGTATAAGTAAAATCGAAACTCGTGAGTCCCGCCTGAGTTTCCTTTGTTCCTGTTAACAAGCTAATACCACAGAAAATAAAACTCAAGAAAATAAATCCAAATGTTACCTTCATTGTTCTTATCTTACGCATTTATCCTCCTCCAAGATTAGAGATTTTTTTATGATTTTGTCCTTTTCAAAATATCACTTTCTTTTTGTTGCCTCTTGCTTTATTGCTTAATCGAATTTTCTATTTTAGGTTCTTCTCCACTTCAGTTGCTGGAGTTCTTGATAACAGAAAGAGTAGTAAAAACTTAACAAGATGAGATTTTGAATCCCTCTCTTCGCAAGAGAGGGATTTAGGGTGAGTTCGAGAATATGCCATATTGAACTCATCCCCTTACCCCTTCTCTTGTGAAGAGAAGGGGTGTGTAATATAACACTCTACTTAACATGGCATTATCAAAAAGTTACAAGCCTCCTTTTACGGGCATTGCTTTCTATTATTCATGACATATCAAAAAGAATATCAGATTATACATTTATATTAGCAACTCTTTTGGAGAAGAGCGTTATTTTAATATCACCTCCTCAGTCTGAAGTGTATGGCTTGAGCCCCAAAGTTCTAATTAAAAGGCACATCCCTTCAAAGGTGGAGGACCGCCTACGTAAAGGTAGTTGATCAAATAGACGATATCAGCGCCATTTATATTGCAATCGTAGGTTGGATCTCCGCTGGCTGGAGGATGGGGAGGAGGTCCACCTACGAACAGATAGTTTATCAGATAAATTATATCCGCTGAAGTAACCAAGCCATCTCCAGACGCATCGCCGAAAACCCAATTGGCTTCCGTGAAAAGTCCACTCTTGAACGATCTAAGGATGGGCTTGCCCACGGGTAAATAATCACTCTGCGCAAGGACCACCACATAGCAATTCTTCTCGTCCCAGGAGGTGCTAAGGGTACAGGCCCGGTAATCGACAAAGCTTTGTCCAATCTGGAGCGTATCTGGTATAACTACACCACTGAAGTTGGGCAACATTTTTCGCACCACGTGATGTAGACTATCCAACAACAATGTTTCCGGATCGCCCCAAGGGGGGGCTACGTAGATATGACTTTCTGCAATGGCATAACGGAGACGCCCATACGAAAACGTATCTAACTTAAAAACCCTGGCGTTGACCCTCAAAAGTCGAGTGTTAGGATTATAATCCACGAGAACATTGATGGTGCAGGCAGAGGGATATGGCAGTCTCGAAATGTAGGCGGTATCATAATCGTATAACTCCCCCTCCCAACCACCAACAATGGAATCTCTCAGTCCATCAAAGTAAGCGGTGGGAACATATGTGGGGTTGTAATAGCTTCTCCTTCCGGCAGCATCAGAGTTGTAGTAGGGGTCATCACTACGATAGTGATACTCTAGAACTGTTATGCTATCCCCCCTTAATTTCTCTAAAGAGTCCGCAGCAACTGCTGCATAAGGGCAATATGGTCAGGTAGTGCGGGTGATTATCTCCAGCAGGACTTGATTCCGGGGAACGGAGAAAGCTCCTCCTGGGGTAACGGCCTCCTTTTGAGGTAAATCCAGAACAGTTTGATCCTGTGTGGAACCGACGGGACAGACATTTGAATCAGCCCTAAGCACAATGCTCGACCCGAAGAGCAAAATGATCAAAAGCCCTAAAAGATAGGATATTCTCCTTTGCATTTTTGTCCTCCTAAACTTTTTCCCGAATTAATTCCTTACACTCAGTCCCTGCAAAAGATCGCCTCTTTTTTGAAATTAACTGCGAAGAAGTATTTTCCTTTGCTGTCTCCTCTTTCGGTCGAAACATATTGCTCGGCAATCAAAAATTCCAATTAAAAGGCGCATCCTTTCAAGGGTGCAGGACCTCCCACGTAAAGGTAATTGATCAAATAGACGATATCGGCTGAGTTTGTGTTGCAGTCGTTGGTAGGATCTCCGCTGGCTGGAGGGTTGGGAGGAGGTCCACCTACAAACAGATAGTTTATCAGATAAACTATATCCGCCGAATTAACCAAGCCATCTCCAGACGCATCGCCAAAAACCCAATTGACTTCCGTGAAAAGCCCGCTCTTGACCGACCTATAAACGGGTTGGAGAGTAGCTGTGTTGCTTTGCACAAAGACCACCACATAACAATTTTTTTCGTCCCAGGCGGGGTTAAGGGTATAGGTCTGGGAATTGACAAAACTGTGTCCAATGGAGAGGGTATCTGGTATAACTACACCACTGTAGTTGGGCAACATTTTTCGCACCACGTGATGCAGGCTATCCAGATAAAAGGCTGGTGGTGGGTCTGGTGGTGGATAGGGCCAGTGGTAATAGATGAGATTTTCTGCAATGGCATAACGGAGATATGCACCTGAAAACGCATTTAACTTAGTAACCCTTGCGTTGACCTTTAAAAATCGGGTGTCGGCATTATAATCCACAAAAACATTGAGAGTGCAGAGAGAGTTATATGCCATTTCTAAATTATACTTGTTAAGATAAGCGTTGAAGGTCCCATTGTAACCACCCACCTCTACCTGTCTTCTTCCATCAAAATAGGCGGTGGGATATCCTGTGAAGCCGACATAGTAGTTTTTCCTTCCGTTAGCATCACTGTTGTAAAAAGGATCACTACCATCACTGTGATACTCCAAAACCGCTAAGCTATCCCCTTTTAATTTCTCCAGAGAATCTGCAGCAACTGCTGTCCATGGGCAATATCGTCACCAGGTGGCGGTCATTATCTCCAACAGGACTTGATTTCGTTTAACGTATGGATTCTCTGCTGGGATAGTAACTACTTCCGTAGGTGAACTAAGAACAGTTTGATCCTCAGAGGAAGGATCTGGACAGAAATTTAATTCAGCCCCAAGCACAATGCTTGACCCGAAGAGCAAAATTACCAAAAGCCCTAAAAGATACAATGTTCTCCTTCGCATTTTTTATCCTCCCAAAAGTTTTTCCTAAAATTAGTTCTTTGCATTCCGCCCCTTCAAACGATCCCCTCCTTTTTGGAATTAACTAAAACATAAGATTTTCCTTCGCTATCACCTCCTCCAAAAAGGCTTAAAAGCTATGCTTCTACATTTAATGCAGTCTAAACAACGAATGCAATCTTTGTCGTTAGGGGTTTGGTGGACTTCTAAGTCCATGGGACATATCTTGCGATACTCATGAAAAAACCCACATTTTTCACGATATATTTTCATTTGGAAAATGCTGACCCGGTTGAAAATTGAGTAGATCGCCCCCAATGGACAGGCATAACGGCAAAACGGCTGATGGATGAAAGTTGCGGCGGTTAAGAAAGCAAATAATATAAAAAGTTTAACGTCGAACAAAAGTCCCACCCGCGAAGCTATGGTTCCAGCTTGAGTGAAGATGTTCCCACTTGGATTCCATAATACTATGGGAATGCCGGCTTCTAATGTCCCTACCGGACATAGCTTACAGAACCACGGATCTGCCACAAAAAAGGCGACCAGTATGGTCAAACCCACCAAACTCAAATACTTAGTATAATTGAACACTCTACTCGGGTATAATTTCGGGGTTTTTATCTTATATACCATTTCTTGAGCAAAGCCAAAAGGACAAAGCCATCCGCAGGTCATCCTCCCCACTACCAGACCGATGATCCCCAGAAACCCGATGAGCAAAAAAGGGATCGCTTTTATAATGACGAAATGCTGAAGCGTTCCAATAGGACAGCTCACCATAGACAGGGGACAGCCATAACAATTCATGAAAGGGATACAGACGCCTTTGAACCACCCTTGATAAATGTTGCTGTAAAAGACCGAACCAAAATATGAATTGGATAAGAGAAGACTTCCAATCTGGAAAAGACGTCTTTTCATTTTCTCCCACACTTGCCTCTATCATAGCATTGTCGGACAATCACTTATCTCTCAAGGAGTGGTTAAGTTATTCTATCCCAATACAAGAAAGACATAAGACTGAGCCGTTGTCTTTAGTCTCTACAAAGTCACCCAATTTAATTCCATAAAAGAAAAGTCCTATGAAAATCAATAAAACGAGAATCCTTAGAACCTTCTTCCAATATTTCATAGCTAATCCTTACTTCATTAAACTGTATAAAATAAGACCAATCTTATCGCCTTAATTTTAATATAACATAAATACCTGTTTTGTCAATATTTTATTTGCTCCCATAAACATGCTGTTTATGGGATCGTCCTCCTTCTCTATTACCTTAACGTGTTGTCCGAGTATGAACTAAGATAAGAAATAATAGGGACTGTCGCTGAGGTCTGTTTATGCGTCCCGCACTTTACGGGACGAGTCGTCTATCGGTTGGGGTTTAGTTCAACAGGCTCACTACAAGTCGGCTACGTATCGGAAGTCGTCTCTTGGTTTCGTCTTTCGTTTGGAGACCTTTCCGCCAAAGGCGGATCTGCCTCTGGCAGAAAACGATAACGAGTTACGATAAACGATACGTAACCGAAGCCCAAAACTTTTCTAACGAAACCAACAAAAAGAGTTTGGCAACACCACTCTATTATGAACTCCTCAATCATAGGAATCCCTTACGATTTAGACTTGACCAGGGCAAGTCTCGGCATTATAATGTATTTAGCATTTTTCTGTTTTGCCGATAAGAAAAATTGGAAACCCAGCTCGGCCAGAAGCTAAACCCTGGGCGAAGATCATGGTTTCCTTGGTGCCTTTAATGGAAGGGCTAAATCATTTTGTGGATTAGCTGGAAAAAAGCGGATAAGACAAGATGGATATATCTCGATATTTGAAGCCTGAGCTAATCAAGTTGGAGATGGAGACCGAAATTCATATTGATCCAGACACGCAACTCCATCCCGACAAGATATTATGGATGAGAAAACAGGCAATCTTAAAGGAGCTGGTGGACCTTCTGGATATATCCGGGAAGGTAGGAAATAAACGTAAGCTTCTAATTGACCTGGTGAATCGGGAAAAGAAAGCCTCCACAGGTATTGGGCAGGGCATAGCCTTCCCTCATGTCAGGACCATACAAGCCAAAGAGTTCCTAATGGGCTTAGCTCGCTCGAAAAAAGGATACGATTTCGACTCTCTGGACAAAGAGCCGGTTTATCTTTTCTTCGTGATGGCCGCCCCACCTTATGATGACGCTCTATACTTAAAAGTCTTAAAAGCTTTAGCAGAAATTCTGCGCTTCGATTACTTCAGAGAAGAACTTCTTACCGCCTCCTCAGAATACGAAATAATCAGAGCAATAAAGAGAATGGAGTAGCTTGGGTTTTTCCTTTATAGTAACTTCTCTCCCTTTATGTCCGAGCTTTCTCTTCGGTGTGAGTTCTAAGGGACAGAGGAAGAATCAATCTTTTGTTTTCATTGGTGTTTTTTCACCAACGGAAAAAGGAAACGGTGGGTGAGGAACACCCACCGTTAGCCTAAAGTTAGCTTATGTGCTTGTAATGGAATAAAAGAGTTGCTCCTCCGAAGAGGAGGAGTAGTTACTCCATGTGCGATTATTCCTCAACTATTTCAAATTGGTCTTTATCCGCCCCACACTCCGGGCAGACCCAGGTGTCGGGAAGATCCTCAAAGGGGGTGCCTGGGTCGATGTCATTATCCGGGTCCCCCATCTCTGGATCGTAAATATAACCGCAAACCTTGCATTCCCATTTGTCCATTTCTTATACCTCCTTTTAACGTCCGCGGCACGAATTCTGTGTCTTGAGATCGGCAGTCCGCCGTCAGCTGAAGAAATTAAAGCGTAGTTGGTCAAAGACATGCCCTCTTAATCTTCCATTATCCCCGGAGTATCCAGGCCGAACCAATAAAACTGGTCAATCAAAGCCTGCTTCTCCGCCATCAACACATTGTAATGTTTGTCCTCCTCGCTGGCAAGCATCAGAAACATCTTCTTGGCTTCTCGATCTTTGGAGCTCTCCGCGCTTCTGTTATAAAATTCGTATGCCTCTTTCTCCGCTTTGATCCCGATGTCTAAGGCCTCATAGGCGGTGGTGTTATCCCGAATCTCTACCCGGATCTCTTTTACCTTATTCGGATCAAAGGGAAATCTCTTTTCACCGCTTATCTTGGTGTAATGTTTCTCCAAAAGTTCCCGGTGTCTTTTTTCGTCCGAAGCTAAGAATTTGAATTTTTCCTTGCCGCTTGGATTCTTAATGGTATTCGAAAGTTTGGTGTAAAAATCGAAGGCGGATTGTTCATTGTATATCGCTATGGATAAAGCCTCTAAACTGCTTACTTCCGCTTTGATCTCACCCTCAGCCTCCTTATAAACTTTCTTTTCCTGCTTTTTCATTTTGAGGCTCCTTAAATAATATTGATCAAGCCCACTTCAATACGTTCTCGTCATATTCGGTCTCCAGAAGAAGTTTATGCTTGGATTCCTCCTGGGCCAGAACCGAAAAAAGCTTCTTCAGTTCTGGATCATCTATGTCTTGTGCCATATGACGATAAAGTCTAAGAGAGTGCTCTTCTCTTTTCATGGCAAATCTTAAAGCAGAGGCATAATCCATATCTGGTGAAAACTCCTCTTCTTCTGTAAAATCACCAATTTTCAGATCGGGAATCTTCTTGAGCTTGTATTTGGAGACATCCTTCTTCTCCACCCCCTCCAGGATCTTTCGATGTTTCTCTTCCATACCCGCCAGCTCCTCGAACATGGTCTTTAGCCCGGGGGTTTTCACCAATTGGGCATAGGTTTTATAAAGATTGTAAGCCTCTGCCTCCTTCCTTATAGCAAAGGCGATGACCTCTTTAAATTCCTTCTCCTCCATTTTCCCTCCTGCTTATTCTATACACCTAAAGCTATTATTTGATTTTAGCTAAAGCCAAAGTGAATTCATCGATCAAAGGTGCTCCTTTCAAAAAATCTTTCAGAGAACTCAAAAACCTTTGCACCATTTCGGAACTGCTTAGATTCTTATTTTCCTCTACCACCTTGACCAGATTCTTTCTACTGAACTCTTCATCTTTCGAGTTTAAGGTCTCCACTATGCCATCGGTAAACAAAAGCAGAATATCGCCGGGGTGAATTTCTAAAGTATTTTCACTGTAAACTTTCTCCTTATCTATCCCCATTAACACATCAGCCTCAACCAGCTGACGAAATTCTTGTGGTCCAAAAAGCATAGGAGGCTCATGCCCGGCTGAGGAATAAATTAACCTATTTTCGGACAAATCTAAAACAGAGTAAAACAAGGAGACAAAAGAGGAGAGCTTTTGGCATTCCTCTGTTAATTTTTGATTCAATTCAGTGACCACTGAAGCAGGACGGAGCAGTTCAAAATTTGCCCTTTTTTCTAAATAAAGCTCCTTCAATTTACCCAAGGCAACTTTCACCTTTGCCTTTAATTCAGCCGCTCCTAAACCATGGCCCATCACATCGAAGATCAAAAGCCCAAGTCTTTTTTCATCGATCACAAAGCTGTCAAAATAATCTCCTCCCATAAATTCGGTGGGCAAAGAAATTACCGCTAAATCTACATTCTTTATGCTTTGAGCTCTTTTGAAGACGGGTTCATCCGGAATCTGGTAGCTCACCCTCTCCTTTTCTAAGAAAGTGTTTTTTCCCTTATCCGGAGATAAAAGTCTTTTTAAATTCTGGAATTCTTGCACCAGAATAATCCGATGTCTTCTCTCTTCTTCTGCCAACTGGATCAGGAGGGACTTAGTATCCACAGAGGGCGACTTTTCGCTGGCGTGGTAATAGTAGTTAAAAGCCTCGGTCTCCTTCCGAATCGCATCGATAAGAATGTAGAAAAACTCCTTTCTCTCTTGCATGGATTTTTTATTCCCTAATTCTTCCATTATCATATCAGGTTTTCCAGACGGGCACGCCCGTGCACGGCGAAATTCTATATAATCCTTTCAAATTTGTCAAGCATATTTTGGAGGTTTTTGAAAAAGAGCCAGCACCTAACTTAAGTTGGGTGCTGGTCAGCCCGACAGATGAGGGGTGGACATCCGTCCTAGACATGACCACTTTTTGCGCTTTTGGTCGTTTTTCGTATCCTGAGAAAAAACTTTTGACAAGTATCACTTTAAATGATATATTGCGCAAAAAAGTTTAAACTTGTCCCTGTTGGCAGGTGAAATTATAAAATCAGATAAAGGAATTAAGAAATTAATCACAAAAGCGGAGTCAACCTAAACCCAATTGGTGAAAATGAAATTTATCGAAAAACTAATCAATATCTCTCGCAAAAATAATTCTTTGCTCTGCGTCGGCTTGGATACCGACTTGGAAAAGATTCCAAAACTTCTTCTCAAAGAAGATGACCCAATTTTTTCTTTCAACCAAAAAATCATCTATTCCACCTCGGATCTGGTTTGTGCATACAAACCCAACATCGCTTTTTATGAAGCCTGTGGCTCAAAAGGCTGGGAGGCTTTGAAAAAAACATGCGAATCAATTTCAAAGGAAATTCCTATAATCGTAGACGCAAAAAGGGGGGATATAGGCAACACTGCCCGGATGTATGCCAAAGCAATCTTCGAGGATTTGGGTGCGGATGCGGTTACGGTGAATCCATATATGGGCGAAGATTCCGTCTCTCCTTTTTTAGAATATGAGGATAAATGTGCCCTCATCCTGTGTCTGACTTCGAACAAAGGCGCTCAAGATTTTCAACTCTCTTTGATAGATGGAAAGCCATTATATCAGATTGTCGCAGAAAAGGTCCTAAGATGGAACAAAAAAGAGAATTGTGGATTAGTAGTCGGAGCAACTTATCCCGAACAATTGAAAAAAGTCAGGGAGATCGCCAAATTACTGCCGATTCTAATACCTGGAGTGGGGGCACAGGCAGGAGAGCTTGAGTCCACCATAAAGTTCGGCACAGATGAAAAAGGGGAGCGGGCAATAATCAATTCATCCAGAGGTATTATTTACGCATCGCCTGAAGAGGATTTTGCTGAAGCCGCAAGAGGTGAGGCTTTGAAGCTGAGGGATACAATCAATCTTTACCGTCAAACTTCAGAATGACAAATGATTGATGATTAATGATTAATTCGTCATTCGTCATTAATCATTCGTCATACAGAAGGTGCATATTACCATGAAATTAGTTACCTCCTCCCAGATGAGAAATATCGACAAAAAGACCATTGACGGGATTGGCATACCCGGATTGGAATTGATGGAGAAAGCAGGAGTTGGTGTGGCTTTGGTGGCAAAAGAGATGTTGGGCGAAGCTAAAAACAAAAAGGTGGCAATCTTTTGCGGAAGAGGAAACAATGGAGGAGATGGATTTGTGGTGGGAAGGTATCTTTCCGAATGGGGGGCGAGTGTTCAATTATATCTTACCGCTAAAAGAGAGGAAGTTTCCGGAGATGCAAGGACTAACCTAAAAAAAGCTGAGAAGTTGGGTTTGCTGATCACGGAAGTTTTAAAGAAAGAAGAAATCCCTGCTAAGATTGAGGCGGACTTGATAGTTGATGCTCTCTTCGGAACAGGTTTTTCCGGCGAGATCACCGGTTTTATGAAGGAGATAGTTGAGAGGATAAATTCTTCTGGGGTTCGGGTGATTTCTGTGGACATCCCTTCGGGTCTTCATGCGGACACGGGACAATTCACTGGAGCATGTGTAAAGACAGAAAGAACCGTAACCATGGCTTTGCCCAAGATAGGTCATTTTTTCTTTCCGGGAAAAGAAATGTCTGGAAGGGTCTCGATGGTTGATATTGGGGTTCCTGAGCATGTGATTGAAGAAGAGAATATAAATTTGAATTTGATAACTGAAGAAGAGGTCAAAAAGATGCTCCCCAAACGTCCCGGTGATGCATATAAGGGAACGTGCGGCAGAGTGGTTTTGATTGCGGGATCGACCGGGCTGACAGGAGCCGCCTCTTTGGCTTCCTTATCTTCTTTAAGAACTGGAGCCGGGATGGCGATTTTGGGCATACCTCAGTCCTTGAATCCAATCCTTGAGATTAAGTTGACTGAGGTGATGACCAAGCCTCTGCCGGATGTAAGGAAAAAAGGAGCATTGGCACTTAGAGGATTGGGTGAGATAAGAGAGCTTTTGAAATGGGGGGATTGTTGTGCCATTGGTCCGGGACTGGGTCAACATTTTGAGACCGTCGAATTGGTGAGAAGACTGGTTAGCAAAATAAACATGCCCACGGTGATCGATGCCGATGGACTGAATGCCATAGCCAAAGATGTTTCAATCTTAAAGGAATGCCAAGCGCCTTTAATTTTAACGCCTCATATAGGGGAGCTATCCAGATTGAATGGTGTGCCCATTGGCGAGATTGCGAAAGATGGTTCGACTTCGCTCACCATAAATCGAATTAAATACGCCTCAGATTTTGCAAAAGAGTATAATTGCGTCTTGGTTTTTAAGGGAGCGCCTACCATAATATCTGAGCCGAGCGGACAAACCTACATCAATCCTACTGGAAACGCCGGCATGGCAACTGCCGGTTCTGGCGATGTCTTAACCGGTATTATCGTCGGACTTTTAGCTCAGATGCTGATGTTGAGAAGGGATGAGGACATAAAGAAGATTATGCTCGATTCCGCCTGTGCCGGAGTTTACATTCATGGGCTGACCGGCGATTTGGCAAAAGAGGAAAAAGGTGAGATGGGCATGATCGCCGGGGATATGATGGAAAAGATACCGGATGCCTTGTTAAGAATTGTCAACGGATGAAACGGATTATAAAAAGAGTGATTTCATCCGTTTAGTCCGCTGAATCCGTTGGTATGAACCATACGGTTCATACCGTTGACAGCATGGAGAAATAAATATGGAAGATCGAATTGCTGAAAAGATAAAGAATATTTCAAAAGAGGTTTTTCCAAGTTTAGTAAAGCTTCGGCGGGAATTGCATCAATATCCTGAATTAGCTTTCCAAGAATATAAAACCTCCCAAAGAATCGCAAAAGAATTAAAAAAGAGAGGAGTTGATTTCCAAACGGATGTGGCTAAAACAGGTGTGGTCGGGGTTTTGAATCGAGGGAAAAAAGGAAAGACTGTAGCTTTAAGAGCGGATATGGACGCTCTCCCGGTTTTGGAGCAGACCAATTTTCCTTATAAATCCAAAAACAAAGGGGCAATGCACGCCTGCGGACATGATGTTCATATAGCGTGTTTAATTGGAGCCGCAGAAATATTGACCCGACTGAAAGAGGAACTTCCGGGCAAGGTCAAATTTATCTTTCAGCCATCGGAGGAGGTTCATCCCGGCGGGGCAAAGCCGATGATAGAGGCAAAAGTGTTAAAAAATCCGGATGTCTCAGGCATATTTGCTCTACATTGTGATCCTGCGATTCCCATAGGGAAGATAGGAGTTAGAGAAGGTCCCACCATGGCTCATGCGGAGGATTTTGATATAACCATCTTCGGCAAGGGCGGACACGGAGCCAGACCGCATGATGGGGTGGATGCCATCGTGGTGGCATCTCAAGTAATCCAGGCTTTGCAAACTATCGCCTCAAGAAAAATAAACCCTCTGGAGCCGGTGGTGATAAGTATTGGCACAATAGATGGAGGATACGCACGTAATATTATTTGTGACAAGGTGATTTTAAAAGGAACAGCCAGAACTTTAAATAAAAAAATCGCAAAAAAGATTCCGGGTTTGTTAAAAGAGATCGTCTCCGGAATCACCAAAAGTGCGGGTGGTTCTTTTGAGCTCAATTATTATGGAGGCTATCCCCTATTGGTCAATCATCCAAAAGCCACGGACCTAGCTCGAGGGACTATTGCCAAACTATTTGGCAAAGATGCCATATTTGAGATAGAAAGGCCCATGATGGGAGGAGAGGATTTCGCCTATTATTTGCAAAAAGTTCCGGGTTCATTCCTCAGATTGGGAATAAGGAATCCAAAAAAGGACGCCATCTATCCTTGGCATCATCCAAAATTTACTGTGGATGAGGACGCTATTAAAATTGGATCAGCCGTTTTGGCTGGGGTGGCTTTTGATTTTTTATCAAGTTGATGTGAAGGTTACTAATACTAAGACAATAATAATTCTTATATGTCATTCTGGGCGTAGCGAAGAATCTGACTCTCATTAGCTCGTGTGAGTGCATATGCATCTGCGTTCCTACCCAAGTTTTTTTGACTGTAATGCCCAGCCAGGTGAGAAGGTTAGAATTTAGTCGACCATAGAGAGAGATGTTTCGCTTCGCTCAACATGACATACCATACGTCAATTTATTCGTTTTATACAATAGATGAAGCAGATCAAACGGATTCTATGTTTTTTTGTTGCGCAGGGGTTGACTTTCATTTTTTCTATATTGCTGCTATCGTCATCTGTATCCAGCACAGGAATGTATCGGGAGGGGGATTGGGTGAGCTGGTCTGTGTTTCGATACATTACCTCTATTGCCATGGATTTTGACCATGTCTATTTTGGAACCACGGGAGGGGTGATCCGTTACGATAGATATGAGAAAAAATGGGAGACACCTTTCACCGAAAGCGATGGATTGCCGGATAACTGGATAAGAAACATCGCCTACAATCCCCAAAGAAACGAGATTTGGGTTGACACTTATGCCGGACCCGCTACGTACCAACCGGCTTTTCGAGCCTGGTCTCGCGAATTCAATTTCCCTGGAGTTTTGGCAAAAAGTGACACTTTGAATCTTGATCTACCCATTTTTTTCATGGAGTATGGACTTACCTTCATGCCTAACAAATATATAATGGATCTCAAATTGAATCAATATAAGATAACGGATTATTTGAAAGGCGATTTCGACGATTTATGGGTCGCCACCTGGGGATTGGGCGCCGGATTAGCCTATTTACGCTCTCTTCAGTTGAAGATGTTAAAGTTCGGACTCTACGATAAAGATGTGAAGGCAATCTTAATAGACGGAGATGATATGTGGTTCGGAGGTACTGGTTTTTTTTATCGCTCCCAGGGAATAACCCGATATAACCGCAAAAATGGAACTTGGGATTATTTCTCCACCCTCTATACCCCCTCCTTAGTGAGTCATGAAGTGAATGCGATGGAGGCTGATACAAAGTTTGTCTGGTTCGGAACCGAGGATGGTCTGGCGCGGTTTAGCAAGAAGGATAATAGTTGGAAATCCTACAACACCTTTAAAGGATTGCCCGACGATGAGGTGACTGCTTTGAATGAGGATGGTGATATTTTATGGATTGGAACCAGATTGGGTCTGGCTTTTTGTGATGTGAGAAAAGACTCCATCGGGAAAGTGAATGATCCCCTTTTGAAGGGACTTTATGTTTATTCGATCCTATCCGATTCCGACTTCGTCTGGGTAGGGACGGAGCGAGGCGTTTACACCTTAGATAAGAACAAAGCAATATGGTATAGATTCTCCACCCCGGACAATTTGTTATCTGGTCAGGTTAGATCAATTGCCAAATATTCCGGTCACGGTGAATCCGTTTCCACCGAAGGCGAATCCGTCTCTGGCGCACAGGATGAATCTGGTGATTCCCTTCATTCAAGCTCGCAGGATTCCAGTGGGAAAAAAACCTATAGTGGAAGAGACGAGATATGGTTTGGAACGGATATGGGAATTTTAGGATATAATCCGGTGACCAATGAAAGGATGGTTTACCAAAACAAAATCAACTTTCCCGAGGCAAATGTCATCAAGTTAGTTTGTGACAAAAAATATGTGTGGGTGGCAACCAAGAATGGGGTGCTAAGGTTGGACAAAAAATTCCAAACGTGGACAAAATATACCACCTACGATGGCCTTTTGGACGATTTTGTGCAAGATCTGGTATTGGATGGAGACTACATCTGGTTTGGCACACCTCAAGGGGTCACCAGATTCTATTGGAATAATCCAAGATTGAGAGATTACTAGATTCCCTTAAGAATACAAAAACTCTTAATGCTTGGGAAATACGAATAATGTTTCGCATGGGAATTCGCGAAGCAAAAGGACATCGACTAATTCTTTTATCGATGAATCAAAAAGAGAGATTTCTACTTCAGTGAAAACTATCATTATTATTCTTATCGTTCTTCTCGCAGCGGGAATTTTGGTCTACCGGTATTGGTGGAGGCCAAGAGAAGGGCTTAGGGAAATAACGGAGGTAAGGGTATGCTTTATCAAGGATTTCTCTAAGAGAGTCGATTGCATTTGTGATAATCCCGTGATACGGAAGATACCCAAGACGAGGGACGTAAAAAAAGCAGCGGCATTGGCTTTGGAGGAATTAATAAAGGGTCCCACTAAGGAAGAGTTTACACAAGGCTATGGTGCGTGTCTCCCAGGCGAAGGAACTGTTAGACGCTACAAAGAACATTATGAAGAGATGGTCGCATATTATAAGAAAAGAGGCGAAAATATCGATGAGTTTGGGAAGAAGTTTTTAAGTCCAGATGGTGAATTTACTACATGGCAAGACAGGGTAAAGATAAAAAGCGTGAAAATTAAACATGGTATAGCTTATGCTGATTTTTCTAAAGAACTTTATTCTTATGGAGGGGGATCATGTTTCACTGAGTCAATTGAAACCAGCATAATCAATACACTGAAACAATTTCCTGAGGTGAAAGAGGCGAAAATTCTTGTCGAAGGTAAGGCGGCAGAAATCGAGCCTTAATACCTCTCCATAAACGTTTCTCTGTGTTGGTAATGGACCCCTTGTCCGTTACCCTTCTTGCTACAGACGAGGATTCTCGTGACGAACGAAAGAAAAAAGATATGAAAGAACGAATCTTATTGAAGAATATCAATCTCTTTGATGTAGAAAATGACATTTTGAGAAACAATGTGGATATTCTAATTGAAGGTGATATTATCAAAGTCGTAGGTAAAGTTAATCACACAGAGGAAGAAAACCTTACACATATTGACTGCTCAGGAAAATTTGCCATCCCTGGACTTTTTGAATGTCATGCACACTTAGCTTTATTAACATCGCCGGATGAAGAAACAAAAAAGCAAATAATGGAAGACTTCGGAACAACCAATGAGAATGAATTAGAGAAACAAGTTTTGAAAGAATTTGTGGTTAGGGGAATTACTCAGGTGAGAGATGTCGGCGGTCCTGTCAAGGTCCTCAAGGATTTGAAAGATAGTATCTCAAATGGAGAATTCCCAGGACCTGATATATTTTATGCTGGTCCCATGCTTGAGAAAAGTCCGTTATTGTGGGAAGAGCAAAATGAGGCTCTGCCCGGATTCACCGTTGCGGTTAATTCCAAGCCAGATGCAAAAAACATTATTAAGGAAATAGCAAATGGGGGTGCCAGTCTTGTTAAAACATTCAACAAATTTGATTTTGATGTTTTCAGGTATCTGCTGGATCAAGCAAAAGAATATGACTTACCTGTTGTTCATGATCCAGGAACGACACTTTTTCAATCGATTCCAATGGATCTGGGTATTGATTTGGGTATCCGGTGTTTTGAACATGGAAAAGCTCCCTGGCCTATTGTATTAAAGGATGATTTGAAACCGGAGCATGATAGTTTGATAGAGGCTGATCCAAAAGATAAAGAGGCTTTGAGGAAAAAAATCTTTTCGTTAGGTATTGAATCCATTTCGTTAACAAAACTCCGGCAATTGATAGATAAGATGCTTCAAAATGACGTTTATTTCTGTCCCACTTTGCATGCTTTTAAGTACATGCAAGCACAACCATCTGAAGAACCAAATAAAGATATGCTCGATAAGCTCGAAGTCCTTGTTAGGATCAGTCTTTTCTTTACCAAAGAAATGATAAAGCAAAATGTAAAAATCCTTGTGGGCCAAGATGGACTTATGCCTAAATTTACGTTTGATGAAATGCGGTACTTAAAAGAGCTTGGTCTTTCGGAGTCAGAAATAATCAAAGGCGCAACCATATATCCAGCTGAGTGGATGGGAATTGTCGACCAGTTTGGGTCTATTTCGCCAAACAAAAAGGCAAATATCTTGATCTTAAATGAAAACCCCCTTGAAGATATTCAGAATATAAAAACCACTCATGCGGTTTTGAGGAATGGAACGATTGTATTTCAAGAAGAAAGTTAATAAGATATTAATTAAGTCTCTGTGTTGGTAACGGACACCTTGTCCGTGACGAGCGACAGGAATGGCATCGGCATTTCCCAATACAACGCATCAAAAAAGAAAATAAATGAAAATAGAAAAAATCGGGGAATTCGGCTTAATCGATTTAATCAAAAGAAGAGTTTTTTCCGAAGATAAAAGCGTGCTGGTAAACATCGGTGATGATGCCGCAATTATCAACCCTTCCCCGGATAAGCTCTTTATCTTCACTACTGATACTTTAATGGAAAACGTCCATTTTGATCTTAGATATTTTACCTTTGAACAAATTGGATGGAAAGCCATGGTGGCTAATTTAAGTGATGTTGCGGCTATGGGTGGATTGCCCAAATTTGCTTTAGCCACTATCGGACTTCCCAAATCTATCTCGGTGGAAAATGTAATCTCAATTTATGATGGAATGAACGACATTGCCAAGAGACATAAGTGCAAGGTAATCGGAGGAGATACGCTCTTTTCTCCCAAAGGTATATTTATCTCCATCACTCTTTTGGGCGAAGTCGAAAAAAAGTATTTGGTCAAAAGAAGTGGGGCGAAAAGGGGCGATCTGATATGCGTTACCGGAGATTTAGGGGAAGCACAGGCAGGCTTAGAATTTCTAAAAAAATACCCCCATCGGAAATCTGCCTTTACCCGGAAGCACCTCACTCCTCTTCCCCGAATCAATGAAGCCAGGATTTTAGTCAAGAATTCGAAAATCAGCTCCATGATCGATATAAGCGATGGTCTCTCATCAGAGCTTTTTCATCTGACCGAAGAGAGCCATCTGGGCGCAATAATCTATGAGGCGAAGATACCGATAAGTCCAAACTCTATAAAAGTTGGTAATCTTTTAAAAAGATCACCTCTTTTGTGGGCACTTTCATCCGGAGAGGAATATGAGCTTTTGTTCACGGTTGGAAGAAATGAATTGGCTAAGTTGGGAAAAGTCAAAGAAAAGGTTAGGGTCTCAATAATCGGGGAGATGCTGAATAAAAACGAAGGTGTCTTTTTGATGGAAAAATCGGGCAAGAAAAGAAAGTTAAGCAAAAGTGGATTCACTCATTTTTAATTTGCTTTGACACTCTTTCATTTCTGGACTTGACATATGAGGATATTTTTGTTATTTAAGACCTCGATGGTCATCTGATTCAACCAACGGTTTATCACGAATGGACGAAGCGCAAAGATAAATCGAAGATCCCGAAGAAAGCGGGAAAAGATAGGGAGGTGGAAAGGGTATGGAGAGAGGTTTTCCAGAGTGTAAAAAATGCAGCCGGGGCGTTTTGTTACCCCTGTCAGACTATGGAAGAGAGGGGGCCACTATCACATATAAGGCTTGGGTTTGTTCCAACCCGGAATGTGGTTTCTCTATTCGCATAGATAATGGCGAAGTAAGTTTTGGAAAGCCCATAGGCTATTCCGAAAAATAATAGATGTTTTAGCCTCAGGGTAAGGCAGGCATAAGAAACCATCGTTTCTGAAAATTTCATGAACTATTTGCGCTTCGTCCATCATGAAAAGAAGATTAAAATATGTGGAAGTTCATTTTTGAGAACTTTGGATTCAAGATTGTGGCACTGGTCATGGCTTTGCTTCTATGGTTTCATGTAGCTACGGAAAAAACTTACGAGTATACCAAAAGTTTCCCAGTGAAAATCTCCAACATTCCTAAAGGACTTATCCTCTCTGAGCAAGCTCCAGAAGAAGTTCAGGTAAAGATTCGAGGTAAGGGAAAGGAACTTTTAAAACTTCTCTTAGTGGATAAAGAAAAACTCCAAATAGATATTGGAAATTTTAAAGCAGGAGAGAGCGATTATACCTTTAAACCTCAAGAGATTCCAATCCCCGAGGGGTTAGAGCTGAAGGTGGAGGAGATTCTATCTCCCAAAAGCATAAAAATAAGCTTGGATCGTTTAATGGAAAAAAAGGTCTCTATTAGCTCTCAGATCGCAATTCGTCCCAAGGAAGGTTATCTTCAAGTTGGTGAGGTGAGCCTTGATCCGCAAGAGGTAGGTATATCCGGACCCATGGGACAAGTGAAAAGAATCGACTCGATTCAGACTGAAAAGAAGGTGATGAAAGAGGCGACCGAGCTAATCTCTGATCGGATCGGTTTGATTTTGCCTAAAGGTCATAACTTAAAACTCTCTTTTGGACAAGTGAAGTTCTCCGCAGACATTCAGAAGGCTATGGAAAAAGAGATATCAAATGTACCAGTGGAGACACTCAATTTGCCCAAGGGGAGAAGGGTGAAAGTCGAACCGGAGAGCATAAAGGTGGTAATTGTTGGAGGAGAAAATGTGGTTAGCCAGCTAACTAAAGAACAGATAAAGGTGAGCGTAGACTGTGCTAAAGTGAAAAGAGGTGTGGAAACAAAACTACAACCTCTGGTGAAGCTCCTTCCCACAGTGAGCTTGATAAAAACTGAACCCGACTCGTTAGGGGTTACCATTCATTAAAGTTCCACATATTGTTGTTAAACGAAATCAGGCACTTATGTATTCATTATATCAACTTACTACCTCACCTCCTATGCGTATGCATCTTCGATTCCCCCTCTCCATTTTACGGTTCAACTTCGCTTGTCGTCCTGCCTCGCACTGAGTGTGCTCGGCACGAAGAGAACCGGTCGAAGGAGGAAAAGAGAAACGGGGTGAGGTCAAAGCATATCTAACGGATAATTCTTATTTTTATAATTTTAAATTTTTTGGAATGACCAAATACATATCGGGCACCTACATATGCTCAGAGGAGTGTGACCAGCAGAAAAACTCACCCCCTGTCTCTCCTTCTCTT
>Ga0315289_10001281_pt1 | contig 39265 bp, 52 predicted proteins | sample YL17G11_40_MG_FD_203452 | JGI IMG/M metagenome (GOLD analysis project Ga0315289, IMG submission 203452) | Sediment microbial communities from Yellowstone Lake, YNP, Wyoming, USA - YL17G11_40 | ecosystem: Environmental > Aquatic > Freshwater > Lake > Sediment | place: USA: Wyoming | collected... | reverse complement strand
TTCTATATTCTGTTGAGTGATTGAGCCCGATTATATGGCCGATCTCATGCATGACTCTTCCTTGATTCCTGCAAGACAGACTAGAAGGCAGGATATAAATTGTCCCTCTTAATTGGCCTTGGTAGATGTAGGCCTCGCCTACTGTTTTAAATCCTGCAGTCGATTCATTGAAAGATCCAGAGAATTTTATTATCAAATCTGCCGCAGATTCTCCACGGATTTCTTCAAACTTTATCAGACGGTTTGTTTTTTCTTCCCATATTTTCATTCCTGTTCTTACATCACTTACAGTTGAATTGGAGAACCAAATCAATCCTTCACCGCTTTTTTCATCCAAGAAAACTTCACGGGTCAGCGATTTGGCTGCAGGAAAAGTTGTCGTGACTGAGATAGTTGTAGAAGTAGTTGAAGTTGTTGTAGTTGGATTGTGGAAATTGGTTGGAGCTATATAAATCCAGAGCGTGATAAATAGGAGAATAATTATTAGAGATATGAAAAATTTTTGTTTATTTGGTTTTTTTCTGGGCATGTGCAAATCCTTAAATTATATACTAAACTTACGTTTTATTAAAAGGAGTTGATAGAATGGAAGTGCCCGAATGGCTGAAAAAGGTTCAAGAGAATATTGCAAAGAGTGAAATACAGCAGATATTTGCAGATGAGGCGTTTGTCATGGGAACTGTCAAGGTTGGAAAGAGTTCTGACGGGAAGATAAAGAAAGAAGGGACTATCAGGATTGCTTTCATCGACATGACAACCATGCAGCCTGTCTCGAAGCTAGTTGTCACGCTCTCCACTGCAAGAGGATTGATTAATGCTCTTAATGCTCAAGTGGTAAAACTGGAGAAAGATCTGGAAAGTAAAGAAACACCAAAGAAGACTTCGACCGAACCTTCATTAACTTATATAGGATAAAATTTGTAAAGAAAGTTTATCAGCGGGGGTCGGATAGCCTGGTCAATTCCGCTGGCTTGAGGTGCCAGTTGCTTAGTGCATTCGTGGGTTCAAATCCCACCTCCCGCACAGATTGTCTTGAAAAACTGCTTTTAAAAAAATAAATAATTAAATGCATTAGAATACAATCCCACACACTATTCAAAAAACTTTATAAGCAAAGTCTTCTAAAAAAGAGTTATGAAACAAAATGCAATACTGCTCTTAATAGTAATAGCAATAATATTGCTTGCCGCAATATTTTACCTTGATAGCTTCTATCCCTGACAACAGCAAACAACTACAACCACTGTTCAGGTGACAACTACAACTGTTCCTATATCAAATCCCAGATAGGCTGCCATAAATATTATTTACTAAAATAAATTAACTTATCTTAGTCCATATTTTCCATTAACTAATTCAGCATGTTCTCTTTCTATAACAGAAAATTTATGGCTTTTTTCTAGCCATTTTTCTCTTAAATTATCCATTACACTTTTATACCAAGATTGACCAAACCCTTGAACCCCGAAAGGATTTTTTTTGCCATACAAAAGTATTGTTGCTTGAGATGTTGGCATTATTTTGCTGTCATGAGTTAAAATGAAATTAGAAATTTCAACAGGGTCGTGTCCTAAATAAATACCATATTGTTTCTTTTCTTCTTCCCTTGCTTGCTTTTCGTGTTTCCATCTCTCTTCTGCGTATGATATGGCTTCCAAGTCTTTGTGCGATAAATTTACTTTTGCTACAAAGGTTGCTTCAGAATTGTTTTTATTCAAGCCATCTACTATATATCCGGTCATAAACATTTGTTCTATGTCAGTGGGTCTTATTCCCCATTCTTTGTTTAGCTCACTTCTCATGCTATCAAACAAGCTATTGGCAGTAATGGGCACTCCACTTGCTGCTCCTGCTCCCAACCAATATGGATAATCAGCAACGTCTCTTGTTCTTCTAACCATAAGGAAAGATTCTTTTCCATCAGGTTCCTTTAGAATAACCACACTGGTGTTGCCAATTCTCCTAGGCAAAAGCTGCAGTCCGTAGTGCTCAATAAATGCAGAAGCTATAGCTCTATATCCAATGTACTGCTTATACCACATGCTCCCTAATTCAAAGTGAACTTTTCCATCTTCCAAATTATAACTAATTAACCTAGAAAGTTGACCATTAGAGGGCTCTGCCTCTCCAGAATCTCTCTTTAATTTTATTAATTTTTCCCACTCTGGTTCTATTATTTTCTCGGCAAGCCATCTTGGATCTTCGATAAATTCCTCTTTTCTTGTAAGTTTAATATCTTCTTCTTTAAACAATCCATCTAGCAAAATCTTGAATTCGGCCATAGATTAGTAATAAAATGAAAAGAATTTAAACTTTGTTTTTAATCTACTACTTACTAAAAGTAATAATATGAATTATATAACCAATCAAGATTATTTTCTAGATAAACTGAGAGAACTTCATCTAAAAATAAGAAAAATAACTTTAGATCAATTAAGATTTCAAGAAGCTGCACTAGAAAAACTGAGCGAAGTTGGAGGAATAGGATCTGGTGATGTTTCGTACAAAATTGATTTGCCGGCTGAAAACATTTTAGAAAAATTTTGTACTGAATGGTCTAAAGAAGTTCCTTTAATTTTGATAAGTGAAAAAACTGGTAAAAGAACTTATCCTAAAAATGCTAATGAAAAAGATTGCAAAATAATACTAATTGTAGATCCTTTGGACGGAACGCGAGAGATAATGTACAATAAAGAGAGATGCTGGATTCTGTCTGGTATAGCTCCGAACAAAGGGCCAGATACTTGTTTAGATGATATAGAAATTGCTATGCAAACTGCAATAAGAACAACAAGAGAAAAAGTAGATGATATTTTTTATGTAGTAAAAGGCAAAAAACCTGTAAGGGAAGTTTGGGATTTGGATAAACCAGAAAAAATAAAAGAGTTACCTTTAACAACATCAAAAGCTAGAACAGTTGAGCACGGATTTTTCCCAATAGTTCATTTTTTTGAAGGATTCAAAGAACTTATAGGAAAAGTGTCAGATGAATTGTGGAATGAAGTTGTCGGCCCTGTAGAAAGAGGGAAATCTAAAGTGTTTGACGATCAGTACATAACCAGTGCTGGTCAGCTTGCGTATGTCATGACTGGAATATATAGAGGGGTAATTGATTTAAGGCCTATGATAGAAATTATGGGCGGAAAAACCCCTGGTTTGTGTTCACATCCCTATGATTTATGTACGAAGCTAATAGCTGAACAGGCTGGTTGCTTGGTAAATTGCTATTCAGTTTATCCAGATGGAAGAATTGAAGCAAAAGTTCCTTTAGACACTCGAACTAATGTTGCGTTCATCGTTTATGCGAACAAAGATATAGAAAGTCAGGTTGATCCGCCTCTTAAAAGAGTTTTGAAAAAGCATGGAGTAAACTTACCTTAAAATAAAAAAATGTAAGAAGATATGACAGATAAAAATTTGATTGTGGATGTAATTGTTGTCCCAGATGAAAAAGCAATAGAATCAGCAAGAAGGTTAGGCAGAATTCTTGGCAAAAAATATGATTGTTATTTTTCACTTGACGATAAGACTTACATTCCACATATTTCAGTTTACCAAGCCCAATACCCAAGAAAAAACATAGAAATAATTAGAAAGCATACAACTGAAATTGCTGATGAAACTAGTTCTTTTACCGTGGAAGTCAAACCATATCAGGCACATTACACTTTCATGTGGTGGAACCTTTTGCAAAATCCTTCTTTAACTGACCTCCATTATAGGTTGCTGGATAAACTAAATCCCTTGCGTGAAGGTTTACTAATGCCGCACTTGACTCCAACAAGATATGTTACTGGCGAAAAATTTACTGAAGAGGAGGCTGAAACTGTACAAAAGTATGGAACGATTGTTGCCGGCAAACTCTTCAAACCACACATAACACTGGCCAGATTAAAAAAAGTTATACTAGATGAAGAATTAAAAAAAGTCCTGCCACAAACTTCTTCTACATTTAAAGTATCATCCATTCACATAGGAAAAATGGGAGATCATGGAACAGTTACAGATATTCTTGAAACCTTTGATTTTAAAAAATAGATTCGTTCAGAAATGATAAATATTCTTTAGAATAAACTAATACTGATAGAATGCTGGATGCAATAAAAAAATATCCTGAGATGTGCAGGGATGCTGTAGAAAGGACGAACGGAAGCAACCTTCCAAATTACAAGTTTGATAAAATAATTGTCTGCGGAATGGGTGGTTCTGCTGTCGGTGGGGAATTGCTCAGAGATTTGATGAGAGACCAGTTGCCAATACCAATAGAGGTCTCTAAAGATTATCATCTTCCAAAATATGCGGATGAGAAAACGCTGGTATTCTGCGTCAGCTATTCCGGCGATACAGAAGAGACGCTAAGTCAGTTTGCGGAAGCATTGAAAATAAAATGCAATGTCATTTGCCTGGCATCTGGAGGAAAGTTAAAAGAATGGTGCGAAAAATTAAGTTTGCCTCTGGTTCTTTTGTCTAGCGGCCTTCAGCCAAGGGCGGCTTTGCCTTATCTGTTCTTGCCAATGCTAATTTACCTGCAGAATGTTGGATTGGTGAATCTAAAAGAAGATTTGGAAGAGTCTATCCAAGTTTTAAACGGAATTGATCTGAAAGAAATTGATAATGTTGCTTCAGAAATTAAAGATTCTTTTGTCGCAGTCTACGGCCAGCTGCTTTCAGTTTCCAGGAGATTCAAGAACCAGTTCAACGAGAACAGCAAGATACCTGCGAGATTCGACGTCTTTCCAGAATTGGACCACAATGAAATAATGGGATATCAAAACTTGGAATTGAACAAGAGCACGTCAATAATATTTTTGAGGGATAGGGACGAGTCAGAAGAAATGAAAGCAAGAATAGAAATCACTAGAGACTTGATAAGAGATTCTGCAAGAAATGTATTTGAAATTTATTCTTCAGGAAATTCGAAATTGGCAAAAATGCTTTCTCTGGTTTACATGGGAGATTACCTGAGCTACAGACTGGCAGTTTTGAGCGGGATTAACCCAGAGAAAGTTGAAAACATAAACAAACTGAAGAAGGGATTAAAAGAAAGGTTGAATTTTGTTGAAAGGTTGGAAAAACAAATAGAGAATTTAAAATGATAGTTTTATTATATCAAACAAAATTGATTATATGGATGACGACGTAAAAAAGTGGTTAAAAAAGAAAATGGAAGAGGTTGGAACTCAAGATGCTTCTCCTTTGCCTGAAGTTAAGCCTCAAACAGAACCAAACGACATGTCAAAGGAAATTGATGTTGAGGATGAGATACAAAAGTCAATTGACTTCCCAAAAGAACCCGATACTCCAACAACTGAAGTTTCTACTGCTGAAAAGATTTTGGAAAAAAGCGAAGGAGAAAAACCTCATGACTCTTCAAAGGAACCATCGCATTCAGGTGTTGAAAAGGGTTTAGAAGCTCCAAAAATAAAGGATAAAATGAATATGGAAGTAGAAGTGCCAAAAACTTTCCATGAAGAAGGGCCTCAGCCTTTGCCTGTGAAGGAGCCGACTTTCGCCACTAGGACTAAAGTGATAATGGTTTTGATTGTTGTCTTGGTTGCTTTTCTCGTTTCATGGTTTTACTTCTTTTACTCTCGCTGACCACCCACCACATAAATATTTAAAAGCACATCAAACAATAGGATAATTATGGATGAAGAAGTTCAAAAGAAATTGGTTGGAAAAATTAGCCATTACTATGCAAAAATTGGAGTGGCGGTTTTAGAGTTGTCAGACACTCTCGAAGTAGGTGACGAGATATCAATTGAAGGCGCAGCGACAAACATCAGGCAGACAGTTGAATCGATGCAAGTAGAGCATGAGAATATAGAGAAAGCGAAGAAAGGGGATTCAATAGGAATGAAGGTTGCCGACAAAGTCAGAGAGAACGATCAGGTATTTAAGATAATTGCCTAGATTTTTTCAACTTTCACATTGCGAAAATTCTTAATAGCCAAGCCCCTATCAAATTATTGATTGGTAAAAATAGAAATTTATTCTTCCATGCGAATCATTCTTTATGTGCATAACAACTGTTGGGAAAGTCCTGGAGCTCGATAAAAAAACAGCTCTCGTCCAACTAAGAAAAAGTACAAGAAAAGTAAGAACCGATCTCGTGGATGTCAAGAAGGGGGATTACATTTATGTTTCTGGTAATTTGGCTATTGAAAAAATAGAAAAAGAAGAAGCTGAACAGATTCTAAATTCCAGGGAAAAGGTGAATGCCGATGGAAATCTCGAATAGGATCCTTTTCTTCAAATATGCTCTTCCTTGCGCAGAAACTATCATCAAAAGAGGGAATATGACTTCTGAAGAATTTGAGAAAATGCTTACTCAAGTGATAAATGAAAAAGAACCAGAAAAAAATAGTGAGAATGTTTTTAAAGTTGCCATGGCACATCTAAAATTCATTTCGATGCAGAAGAAAAAAAATATAATCAATGAAGAGACAATTCGCGAGTATTTCCTTTTTGGGCACGACGAAGCAGTCGATGAGAGATTTGAGGAGATGGGGGATTTCGACCAAGAAAAATGCAGAATCTATCCAGGTATTGTGAGAGAGATAAAGAATGGAAAAACTTTAGTGGAAACTCCCATTGGAACAGAAACTTGCAAAAATTATTTCGTGAAAGACCTGAAGGTTAAAGACATAGTTGTCGTTCACAGAAATTTTGTGATAGAAAAAATCTCCAAGAGCTTGGCAGTTAAACTATTGGAATCGAAGAAAAGGTATTTCCCGAAACTGAAGAACATCTTCTAAATTTTTGAGAATTCGCTTTTGATGTTTGAGATGAGATAAGCTCCTACAAGAATTATCAAAGAGCCAACCAGCTGAACCGCAGGGGCGGGTTCATTCAAGAACATCACTCCCAAGGCCAGCGTGATAACAGGAGAAATTAAAAGGATTGATGATGCCTTGGATACGTTAATGTGTCTGATGGACCAGTAGTATGTCAAAATATAGGTGAAGAGGATTGCAGTCGAGATTAAAATGTAAAGCCATTGAGTCTGTGGTAATGAGAACAATAAGTAAAAGTTGCTGGATAACAGTAAAAGCCCAAACAAAAGCAATGCTCCGAATGTCATTCTCGCAAACGAGACTACAAAATTACTTTCACCTAAAATCATGGCTTTCCTCGAGATCACGTTTTCAACAGCCCAAAGAATCGTTGCTGCGACCACCAGCAAGTCTCCAAACATTGGGTTTAACCAGAGGCCAGAGGGGGTGATTTCAGATGAAAATAAAGCAATTGCCCCGATTAGCATCAATAAAAGAGCTGCAACCTGCCTCTTTGAAATTTTTTCCTTCAGGAAAAGGAATGCAAGGATCGTAACATATAACGGAAGGGTTTTCTGTAAAAATGCTGCTCGGCCACTAGTGGTTATTTTCAAGCCAGAGAAGAACAGGAGAAAAGCAGCCCCACCTCCAACGATCCCTATAACAAGCAGGTATTTCCACGGCACCTTCTTGAAATCTTTAAATTTCCACTTACTCTTATGAAGAGAGAGGATAAGAAAAATAAAGCCGATTAAGGTTGCTCTGACTGCAGTAAAAACCAAAGGGTCTAGACTTATTATAAAAATTTTGTTAACAAAAATTGAAAAACCGCTGATGACTGCAGCCAAGAAGGCTAAAAAAGTCCCAAGATTTTCTTTTTTCTTTGTCATTCTATCTGTAAAATATTTGCGTTAATAAATATTAAATATAAATTAGATTGTGATGAAGAAAGCTAAAGTTGGTTGGTTTTCATTCACTTGCTGTGAAGACAGCACGATTATCTTTACAGAGCTGATGAATACTCATTACGATGAATGGAAGAAGATTATTGACATAAAGGCGGCGAGGATCCTAAGAAAGAAAGAAGACCTGAAAGATTTAGACATTTCATTTGTTGAGGGTGCCATTGCTTCTGAAAGGGATGCCGAGAAGCTCAGAAAAATAAGGGAGAACAGCAAAATTCTGGTTGCAATCGGTACATGTGCATGCGAAGGCATGCCTTCGTCTCAACGCAACAAATTTGATGAAAAACAAAAAAAGGAGATTCGGGACGAAGTCAAGAGGTTTGATCTTCTGAAAGAAACTTTGCCTATCAACAAATTCGTGAAGGTGGACGAATATGTGGAAGGTTGCCCGATGAGCGAGCAAGCTTTCTTGAATGTTCTTGACAAATGTGTCAAGAAGGTGAGGTAATGCACACATTCGACATAACTTTAGAAGGCTTGAGCAAGATGGAAGGGCATGCTGGTTTGCATGTCAAAGTAAAGAACAATAAGGTTGAAGACGTCAAGCTGATGATTGTTGAGAATAGGAGGTTTTTCGAGCAGGCAGTTCAGGGCATCGACATTAATTCAGCCCCTTCGCTGATGTCCAGAATTTGCGGCACGTGCAGCATCGCCCATGAGGTGTGCAGCATTAAATCTATTGAACATGCTTTAAACATTCTCCCTTCTGAACAGACTGTAATTTTAAGGAATCTTGCTATGTTCGGCCTGATTATCAGGGATCATGCGCTTCATCTAGGCTTCTTCAGCTTGCCAGACGTGATGGGCAAGGATTCTATTCTTGATTTTGACGAAAAAAATGAGAAAGAGCACAAGCTGTTGCATGATATATTTGACATAAAGCAGGCAGGAAACGATCTCTCAACTTTAGTTGCCGGAAGGGCAGTTCATGGAATACATCTTTTGGTTGGGGGTTTTTCTGCCTTTCCGAGTAAAGAAAAAGTTAAAGAGGTTGTGGGCAAACTAAAAAGTGTCAGGGAGAAAACGCTCAATTTGGTTGAGATTTTCAGGGATTGGGAAGAAAAATTTGAGGCCCCAACTGAATTCGCTTCGTTGATGAATGATGACTTCAGCTTCTTGAACGGGAATGTCGTCCATGCTAAAAACGAAGAGGTCACTGAAAAGGAATACCTGAAGCATCTGCACGAAGTTGTGATCCCATATTCCACTTCGAAAGGATACGATTTTGAGGGGCAAGTCTTCATGGTCGGGGCTCTTTCAAGAATTAATCAAAACAGGAAAAATCTGCATAAAGAAACCAGAAAAGACGTGAATCTCAGTTTATTCCCATCATACAATGTCTTTCATAATAATCTTGCCCAGGCGATCGAGATTCCTCACAGTATTGACTCTGCAATAGAATTGCTTGAGAACACTGGCTTCAGGCAAGAAAACCCTGCAAAACCAGAAAAAAATACTGGGGAGGGGGTCGGGATCGTGGAAGCACCAAGAGGCTTGCTTTATCACTATTCTGATATCAGGGACGGAAAAATAGTTAAATCAAAAGTCGTTGTCCCAAGCTCCCAGAACCAGATAAAAATGGATAAGGATATTGTTTTATTAGTTGAGAGCATGCTGCCGAAGAAAGGCAAGAAAGACATCGAATGGGAGATAGAAAAGCTGATCAGGGCTTATGACCCGTGCATGAGTTGTGCTGCACACTTTCTGAAGGTAAAATGGATATAAAAAATAAAAATCATTTTTTTATATTTTTCAACTTATCAATTTTTTCAGTCAGCTGCTCCAGTGCTTCATCTTCTGCCAAATTCATAGGAATTCCAATTATTAGTAAATTTTTTATCTTTCCCAGTTTCATGTTTAGTTTTAACTCAAGCAAAAAGTCATAATCATGGACTGAATAGTCACTCCCTGCTTGAAACGAATTGATATCTGAAAATGTTTCCACCTTGTCAATGCCCATCACAGTGTCAATTAAAATCAAATCTTCAGAGGGCAAGTTCTCAGAAGGGTCCAATTCTTCAAATGCGATGTTTGAAAATTCTTTTCTTAGAAGAGGAAGAATCCTCAAGGGCAAGTTATCCTGATTTAAAAGTTTATTTCCAGCAACATAGATTCTCATATTCTCTAATTATAGATTGATTTTATTAGAAAAAAGAATTATTGCTTTATTTTATTCTTACTTTTTTAGAAACAAGCCGCACCAGCATCTTCCCATCTTTTTTATCTCATCCTTGTGTGCTTTGCATGGGCAGATTATGTCCTTGTCTATATTGAAATCCCCAGTTCTGGCTTTGCATGTGCAGTAGCGGTTGCCGTGCTTTTTCTGGTTTTCCAGCTGGCCTTTTAAGAGTTTGCCCAAGAATTCCTTGTCTGGATTAAGTTTGAATCCTTGAGACTCGGCATACTTCCTGTATATTTTTTCCAGCTGCTTCTCATCCATCTCAATCACTTACTATTATAATAAATCCCATTATAACATTATAATTTAATTACTGAATTTAAAATAATATTTGTGATTATATGAAGATTGTCATTTCAATCGGTGGGTCTTTGTTGACTAAAGAGTTGACTGCAGAGAATTTCAAGAAATATATTGATGTTTTTTTGGAACTGAAGAACAAGGGGCATCAGCTGATAGTTGTCTGCGGAGGAGGAAAAGTTTGCCGTGAGTATAGAGATATAGGAAAAAAACTTGGCGGGAATGACGAGCAGTTGGATTTTATTGGCATCATGGCCACTCATCTTAATGCTGCCACCTTATCCTCTGGTTTAGGAAATAATGGTGAATTAATCAAATGGAAGCCCCTTAAAAAAGCTGTCAAAGAAGTTAAGCAAAAGTTTGGGGATAAGATATTAGTAGGTGCTGGTTATGACCCATTCTCCTCTAGCGATTTTGATGCTGCTTCTTTTGCAAAAGCCATTGCAGCCGATGTGTTGATTAATGTCAGCAATATTAACGGTGTTTATTCTGAAGACCCGAAAATAAATCCGAATGCCAAGAAGTTTGACAAGCTGACACATAAGGAATTCATTAAAATTATTAAAAAAAATGTTCAGGTTCCGGGAGAATATAGGTTGTTTGATTTGCCTGCTGCCAAGCTAATCAAAAGGCTTAAATTGAAAGCGGTTTTTATTGATGGGAATGATCCAATGGAAATAATAAGGGCAATTGAGGGGAATCACAGAGGAACGGTAATTGAATAAAATATTTGTTTGTGTATTTCGGCAAGCAGCGCCGATGACACACTTAAAATATAAAAATCTATAATTTATTGCAAACAGAACAAGCCCCAATAGCTCAGCCCGGTAGAGCATCTGCATGGTAAGCAGGTGGTCGCGAGTTCAAATCTCGCTTGGGGCTTCCTTTATTTCTAGAAGTCTTGCAAAAGGTTTCCATAAATTAAAACTTTATTTTAAATTTTTCAAGCATTCCTTGGAGCAATAGAACTTGTCTTTATACTTTATCTTTGCAAAAGGTATCTCCTTACCGCACCAGTCACATTTCTTCATATATGATTACTCGGTAGTTTATTAAAATAAAGGTTTATCTAATTTTCAGTCGCAAATTGAAAAAATAACACAATTCTTCTATCTCGTATTATTCATTGCTTTACTCTTTTTCCTTCTCTTGATATAATCTTTAAAAGTTGTTCCTCTTTTTTCTCTCATAATTAAATTTTATTTTAATCAAATAAGTTTATAGTACACTACTCCATTTTTCTTATCCAATTTTTCAGAGATTTTCTTTTTTTCCATAAGGAACATTAGACGTTGCTTAATGATATTCAGGTTAACTACCCTTCCAGCACCTTCATTCACCCGATAATTGATAGAAAGGATTGACATGGGAATTTCAGATACTTTTAATATGTTCAGTATCATCGGTTCTACAAAATCATGACCTGGAAGTCTCCCACTCATAACAATATTTGTATTTCTAAGCAGATAACCTCAATATCTTTAAAATCTCACCTTAGGAAATAAGGTTTAAATATTTTATTCTAACTAATTCAACGCCTACTTAACCTCGCAAAACAAACATGTTTTACAGATAAAATTAGTTTCTAGTTTATCTTTGATATTGGAGAGTAATTGTTTTCTGCCAGATTAGGGGTGATCATATTGAAACATATTTGTCCAAAATGTCATTTAAAAAAGCCGGTGAAGCTTTATCATAGACACGTTAGGATGTGCGCAACTCCCTACATTGAGAAGTAGAGCCAAATGTCAGGAATTCATGTAAACTGCGGTTATTGTGGCCAAATGACAAAGCAAGAAAATTGTGGTTACTATAAAGGAATTCTTATTCACAACAAACCAAACTGCAACTGCATCCAGATTGCGATAAAGAAGAACTTCTTTGTAGCTCTACCTGAAAAGAAAAGATACTAAACTTTCTTAGCAAACTCGCTTTTTAGTTTCTCCAAAAGTATTGGGTCTAGTTTTGTTTTAGAATGTTCAGCGTGGTTGATTATGTAAGTAAGCATTTCCTTTGTCGGGTTGAAAAACTTGAGCCTTTGCTCCAGATATCTTATCTGCTTTTCAAGTTTGGTGGGTTCAGCATCTTTAACCTTTTTGATCTTTTTATTGATCAAGTTCAGCATCGCTATGAGCTTTTTAACTTCCTCAGGTTCGTAAGTTTCCATAATATACATTTGTTTTTAAAAACTATAAACATTTTTCTTCCAATCCAAAACACACTTTTCTTAGAAAAGCTCAATTTTATTTAATAAAACCTAGAGCAAAGTATTAATATGAAAATAGTCGAGTTGGAAAATTTTTCATGGAAAGGATTTTTAGACGCGATCTTGATGAAAGAAAACCATCTTCATCTAAAACTTTTTAAAAAAACCATTCACCATGCCTATATCGGTTTGATTTTCTTTACCCAAAGTCTGGCGCTCCACATCCCCTTTCTAAACATAATTGGATTTTCATTGTTGATTCACGACATTTTCTTCCACATATTCAACTCTTGAGCTGAAAAATTAGAACTTCTTCCTTTAGCCATATTTCCAACACAGATCAGAAGGAGCACACTCGTCTGATACAACAATGCTGCTGGCACACAATCCTCTAACTCTGACCAAGTCGGTTTGGTTAGACTGGCCACCTATGCTGACAAATGTAATGTCTCCAGGTCCCAGGCTTGTAGCTTTGGTAGAATTTATTGCTGATCTGTTTCTTATATCGATGTAAACTCCAGAAATTGACTGATCACCAACATTATGATAAGTAACATTAAGGTATTGACCGCCGCCAAGCGACGGAACCTTCACATCATCTATAACTATAGCCCTGGCGCAGACTGTCTGGCCTTTAGACTGGTTTCCTATTTGTTTTGTCTGAGTTGATGTCAATGAGGTTGACCATATGCTGATTATGCCAGCAACTGCAACTGCAAAAGCAATCAGAAGAACCGTAGCTATTAGCGTGCTTATTCCTTTCATAATCATCTATTTGGTTTCCTTTTAAAATAAAATTTAGATCTCTGATTCCTCACATTTAAATACTACTTTAGAGTGATTAATAATATGAGTGCATTTAACACTTTGGATCATTACATAAGTGCAGAAAGAGTTAAAGCTATTCTTGATAAATCACATCCAGAAAAAGCTGTTTATGTGTCTGACATTGTTAGAAATTATTATTCATTGCTTCAAGGTAGAAAAGTACTATTTTCAAAAATTGGACTTGTAACAAGTGTGCGTGATTTCTTAGGATCTATACAAAAAGAATATGAATTAGATTTTCTGACAGCTATGGAAATCACTAATTCGATGACATTACCTAAAAGATTACAATAGATCTAAATCTTAGTTTGCCTCTTAGGTTCATGAACCTTTTTCTCTCAACGCTTCAAGCAAAAGCTTCTTCTCAGTTTTTATAACAGTAGATTTCACCTTGTCTATGGCGTCAATATTTGCTGAGATGCTGTCAATCCCACTCCTGACCAAGAACTCGACGAACTGGGGAATGTTGCTTGGCGCTTCACCACATACCGAGCTTTCAACATCGTAGCTCTTGCAAACCTTTATCACATATTTTATCATTTTTTTAACAGCAGGATGAGTTTCTGTGAACAGGCTGGCCAATTTAGAATTGTTCCTGTCGACTCCCAATACCAACTGTGACAAATCATTCGTTCCGAAACTGACAAAATCGATTCCTTCCTTGCAAAAATCTTGAATCGTCAAGGCAGCAGCTGGAGTCTCAACCATTATTCCAATCTTCACAGTTTCTGGCAGTTCGATTTCCTTTGCTATCTCTCTCGCAGCCCTGAATTCTTCCACAGAAATTACAAACGGCAGCATTATGTGAACATTAGTCAATCCTTCCTCATGTAACCTCTTCACTGCCTCGAGCTCTGCTTTCAGCAGTTCTGGCTCGTCCAAACTCCTGCGAATTCCATGCCAGCCCAACATCGGATTGTCTTCTTTCGGCTCTTCTGCCCCACCTTCCAGATTTCTGAATTCATCTGACCTTGCATCCAGGGTCCTGACCCAAACTGGTTTTGGATGGAAAGGTTTTGCAATCGGTTTTATCCCATCAATCAATATCTTGATGTAATCTTCTGCCCTGCCTTCTCTGATTAATTTGGCAGGGTGAATGCCAGCTTTTGTTATCATGTGCTCTATCCTCAGCAGTCCCACACCATCAACTTTTTTTGCAACTTCTTCCACCCTTTCAGGGAAAACTAGATTTACTTTAATGGAAGTAGTGATTATTTTGTCAAACTCAATTGGAGTCTCTTCCTCAGCCTCTGCAACTTCCTGAGGCTTTTCAACTTCAGTCTGGCCAGGATAAACTAATCCGTGATAAGCGTCCACAGTAACAATGTCCCCATCCTTCAATTTCTGCGTTGCAGTCTCAGTACCAACTATCGCAGGAATTCCCATCTCCCTTGAGACGATTGCTGCATGGCATGTAACCCCACCGCTGTCAGTGATGATCGCAGCCGACTTGCTCATGGTCGGAACAAGGTCAGGAGAAGTCATTCTCGTGACAAGAATGTCCCCTTGCTGGACTTTGTTGATGTCTTCCAACCCATGAATAATTTTAACCACTCCAGTAGCAGTGCCGGGAGAGACTGCCAATCCTTTTAGAATCGGCTCACCTTCGATCTCTTTCATCTCTTCCTTCCTGGCTTTAGTTGTCACCGCTCTTGTCTGGACGATAAAAATTCTTCCTCTTTCAACAGCAAACTCAATGTCCTGAGGCTTTCCATAATGACCTTCTATTTTCAACCCATAATTGGTAATCGATAATATCTCTTGATCTGTCAGGACCTGAACATTAATTTTATTCTTCGGCACAAGCAGCTTAACTGTTCTATCAGTGGCATAATCTCTTATCATCATCCTCTCTTTCTTCCCGACTTTCTTCTCAAGAATCTTTCCATCTTTTGAAACAATATATCTGTCTGGCTCGACTTCGCCCTGGACCAATGTTTCTCCTAGTCCCCAGCACGCTTCGATTATAATGTTGTCTTCGCCGGTTGTTGGATTGGTAGTGAACATCACACCGCTTGCATCCGAATTAACCATACGTTGGACAATGACTGAGATGCTTGCACGCTTGAACCCCTGTTTGTTTCTGTAGAATATAGCACGTGGCTCATACAAGCTGGCCCAGCATTTTTTCACAGATTCTAAATATTCTTTAATTCCTTTGACATTCAGGAAGGTTGCCTGCTGGCCTGCGAAGGAAGCTGTTGGTAAATCTTCTGCTGTCGCTGAACTTCTAACAGCAACAAGTGCATATTCCCTGCCAGAAGCTATCAGTTCAATCGCCCTTGGAGTGACAACTTGGTCAGTGAAAGAAAGTTCCTTGTAAGATTCTATCAGTTCAGATCTAATCATCGGAGGATATTCCTTTGGGATGATCAGTTCCTTGATTTTTTTTGAGGTCTCTAGCAGCTGGTCAGTATTCTCGGCATCACACTCGTCTATCAGCTTCTCTATCTGCTCATTAATTCTGTTTGCTTCCAGGAACCTGTCGAATGCCTTCGTGGTGATTGCAAATCCTTGAGGAACAGGCAGGTTTAGTTTGCTCATCTCTCCAAGGTTTGCTCCCTTGCCGCCTACCAAAGGGACCATTTCTTTGCCTATTTTCTCGAACCAGAGAATGTATTCCATATTTAATTTTTGTTTTCATTGTAATTAATTTAATTGTTGTAGTTCGGTAAGCAGCGCCGACAATCATAAAATTTCTACTTCAGTGCCTTGCATATCCTTTCTAAACCACTCGCACCCCTGTTTGAAATTAACATCCTCGCCTAAAACATGCCTGGGGTCGGTAACATCATATTCAGTGTGGGCCTTGACCAAATAAACATCATCTCTTATTTTCCAGAATCTCACATGCAATCTCTTTTTAACTTTCTCTCCATCTTCAATCTCTTCTTCTATTCTGACCTTAGGTTTTTCGGCGTAGGTTTTAACAGCGGCAACATCCTCTCCCTTGTATTCCTCCAGAATTATTCCATATATTCCAGTGGTTATTGCATGCAAAAGGCTGCTCAAATCAGTGATTGTGAAAATATCAACCTGAAATTTTTTATCTTTCAATGCAGAAGCCAGCCCGTCAAGAGTAGCTTTGACCTCGCAACAAAAAGGATCTTTTCTAGTTTCCTCAAATCTCTTCAGCCATTTTCTAATCAGCCAGAACATAAAAATAATTAAGCTATTGCTCTATTTCAATTCTAACAGTAGGAGAAATTTTCAACCCAACTTTTTTAAATGCCCGCTTTGCAATCTCCAGATTCTCTTTATTCACACTCAGTCTCATTAATCTCTGCCCTTTTCTAACCTGGACAGCTGTTCCCGAAGGAGAACCAAAGCTTTGACGCATTCCCGAAGAGAACCTGTCCGCTCCTGCTCCCATAGCGATTGCCTTCTGTCTGAGAACATGGTGAGGATAGACTAGAATTTTCAAGAAGAAATTTGTTCCGAGATTTTTTTCTAGGAATCTCGTCGCCACAATTCTTGATGCCTCCAGAGCATTGTCTCTTATCTGGACAGCTTGTTTAGAAACTAAAAATAAATTCAGGTCATACTCTCCCTTGGCCCCCATTTCAAACTGATGGGTTTTAGGGAAAGGAACACCTACCACATAACTCTCCCTAGGCACTCTTTTAGAAATTCTAGTGTAAGGTCTTTCTACTTTTCTAACTGTCCTTCCAGGTCTCAATGTCATAAACATCAGATAAAATTATTTAATGTAATGGTTTATAAGTCTTTAAATATTTTGCTTTCTTCCAGCCCTTTCTGCTTTTGATACTTTGCTCCTTCTTTTAAATTATATGGCTTTTCTGGTAAAGAAGTTAGCTCGTGAAAAACTAATTTGCAGACTCTCATTCCAGGATAAAGGGCTACAGGAATTTTTCCCACATTAGAAATCTCTAGAGTGAAAATTCCTTCCCAACCGGGATTGATGCCAGCAGAAGTCGAGTGAACTATTATTCCCAACCTGCCTAAACTGGATCTTCCGTCAACCACTCCCATGAGATTGTCAGCCATTTTTATATATTCTTTTGTCGTGCCTAGGACAAACTCTCCCGGATGAATTATGAATTGCTTGTCGTCTTCTATTCTGACTACTTCAGTATATCCGTCTGTTTGAACCTTTGTGTCAATGATCGGAGTAGAAGATGTTTTAAAAAGCCTGAACTCATTTCCCAGTCTCAGATCAATTCCAGACGGCTGTATTTGAACATCTGGGTTTTCCATCGGCTCAATTTTTATTTTTCCTTCTTTCAAAAGTTTTTTTATGTCTCTGTCAGAAAGTATCATTCCAATCTAAGTATTAGTTAAAAATTTTAACTTTAAATATGTCATCTGACCCAAAATAATATAGAAATTAAAAGTCATGGAGGTGTAAAGAATGGCATATGCTGTTAAGTCTGCAGTCCGAGGCATGATGAAGGGAATGAGAGCTGGTGGAGACTTCTTCAAAGAACTCGACAACAAAATTGCATGGAAAGTTAAGAGGGCAATAGAAAGAGCTAAATCCAACGGACGTAAGACTCTGAGAGCTCACGATCTGTAAAAAATTAAAAGACAGTTTTTATTTTTTTAGTCTTTTCTCTATTTTTCTAAAGAGGATTGTACAAGATTTAAATGTTTAACTACTAAGGTTTTTAATATGTATTCACCAATTGGGATTTTCGATATTGATGGTGTATTGGCAACCCCAGAACCAAAAATTCATTTCAATTCTTACATATATGCCATAAAAGAAATTTTTGGTGTTGAAACTTCACTTGAGGGTCTTGACTTTCACGGTACGACCGATAGATGGGTAATTTATGCATTGTCGAGGAAAAAAGGAATCGATGATAAAAGAATTGATGATAATATCGATAGAATTTTTAAAATTATGGGTGATTACTACGAGCAGAATATCAAAACCTCAACTATAGAACCGCTTGAAGGAGTCGAAGAGCTATTAAGAGAATTTTATCAGAAAAATTTTGTAATGGGGGTATTGACGGGAAATATCCGTAGAATTGCCATATGTAAATTAAAAAAACTCAACCTTGATAAATATTTTACTGTTGGCAGCTATGGTGACATATCTAAAAATAGAATCGATTTATTCAATGAGGTAATTTCGCAAGTTGAAGAAAAGGTTGGTAAAGTAGATAAAAAACGTCTATTCTATTTTGATGATTCTATAAATGGTTTGAAGGTAGGAAAAGATGCAGGATTTAGAACTATTGGTGTGGCAACTGGCATTTATCCCTATGAAAAATTAATGGAAATCAAACCAGATTTTATTTTGGAAGACCTATCTGATTTAAAACGTGTTTTAGATTTAATACGATAAGATGTTGAATTTATTCTTTCATAAGTTCTTTAGCTTCCTCGAACATATCTTGGTAAATGTTCATAGATACAGAGAAATGATTGTAAGTTCCTACTTCCACTCCAATCTGTTCGGCCATATACTTCTGCAGTTCTGTCATCGCATACGCGTTCAGCGGCCATGCATTATACAGGTCATTTGTCTTCATGACAACAAACAAATGCAGCTTGCCTTCAACTATCTGCGGTTGGATGTAAACGATACATGGTGAGCCACTCTTCTCCCTTTTCGGCCCGAACTTGATTGAATCTCTTGAAGGTATCCAGCTGACCATTACAATACTTCTACGAGTAGGATCTTTTTTAAGAGTGTCGATTGCAACCTGCAATTGGTCCATCGGTTTGCAGATGCACTTACCATCAGTCAATTTTTGTATAGTTTTTTCTATATCTTCATCTTTCACAATGTTAGGCCAATCTGCTCTTAGCTCGCAATCAGGATAGCAACGAAATCTAGCATGATAAGTATAATCAAACGCATTCTCTTTGTTAGGATCTGGATTTCCAAATATCACGTCACGAGTGTAATCTGCCTTCTGGCTTTCAATAACTGGGGCTTTCGGATGAATTCGCGGTTCCTTCAACGGATTTTTCACCATCAAGAAAACAGGGGAATCCTTTTCATTCGTCATATAATCTAGAGCATCAACATGCCTGTCATGGCCTTGCTTCATCACAGCAATCACAGCCTTTTCCCATGCTTCAGCCAATGTGTCAGCTTCGATTATTATAGGAGCGTACGGCAAATTAACACCTCTAAAACTTTATAATACTATATTGTCAATTTATTTAAATGCCGAAGGTTATTGGACTTACAGGAACGATGGGTGCTGGTAAGGCAGTAGTTAAAGAATATTTGATGAAAAAGCACAACTGCTACTATGTTTCTCTTTCTAGTATAATCCGAGCAGAATTCGAGAGGAGAAAAGTTGGCTTCAGCAGGGGAACCCTTCAGGACCAGGGGAATGAGATGAGAAAGAAATATGGGAATGGGATTCTTGCCAAGCTTTCTATATCATATTTGCCACGGGACAAGGAGCTTATAATTGTTGATGGCATAAGGAACCCAGGTGAGATTGAATACTTGAAAAAAGAATTTGGAAATGGATTTTTTATGATTGGGGTGGACGCTCCTCAGAAAACTAGGTTTGAGAGAGTAGTGAAGAGGGCAAGGCAAAGCGATCCAAAGTCATGGGAAGAATTTGTTGCTTTAGATGAAAGGGATCAGGGAACCAGTGAACCAGCATATGGTCAACAAACTAAAGCTTGCTTGGATTTAGCAGATTTTATCATTGCAACAGATGGAACTGAGCAAGAAATTGAGAGCAAACTCAATGAAATTAACAGCAAAATAATGGGCTAAGCGTCTTGCTCGTATGGAAGATTTTCCTTCAGAGATTTCTCAGCTTTTTGCAATTCTCTTCCGATGTAGGCAGCATGTTCAAGCCTTGAAACCAGACCTTCTCTGACAATCGTGTGAGAGATTTCAGCAGCATTCTTTCCCCTTATCACCTTGTTCAGCTTTTGCGATTTCATGCAAGCCCTCCAGTTACCAGAATATTTTTTCATAGTTTCTTCATCCCACTCAGCTGTGTAATGTTCGACAACTATTTGCCCGTTCTCCCTGTCAAGAAGAATGATGAAAAATCCTTTTGGATCAAGAGCAACATCTTTTGCCTCGTCATGATAAGCTTCTATGGATTTAATCTCCTCAACTTTCATTTCAGACTTGAATTTCTCTGGCTTCTTCTCATGGCACGCATCAACATGGCTCAAAATCTTATCCATATCCTCACAATCAATCAGATCAACTATTTCAACCTGCTTTTGAAAATTCTCCACCTGTTCCTTCGTCAGATTTTTCACAGTAGGCATGGGTCCCTTTGCGCCGATTATTTTTCCTTCTCCGTCAACGCCATTTTCAACCAGGCAGTTGATTGCTTGGCCAACATAGTGGCCATGGGATTCCAGGCCGCAAAGAATCAAAAATCTTATGTTAGGGTTGGCCACAACATTCTGAACAATTTTCTCTATTCCTATATTTTCAGTGACTGCCTTTCCTACAATTGATATCTTGTCCAGATGTTCAGAATCCTTGAATTTTTCCAGCAAGTCAATGCTCGCAAGCGTACATACGGCCACGCAAGAACCCTCATCCCCAGTGTAATACCTGCCAGCAACAGAAGGCCATTTCATTGTCATTATTTTTAAACTTTAATTTTATATAGATATAAGGTGTTCAGATGCTGATAGTCGCCCTTTTAAGTGTGATCGACATTTTCGGTGGACTTTTTGTAATAAATGAGCACATGTTCCTATTTGTTAAAAACTTCATCACTTACTTTGTTTTCTATTTCATTTTGAAAGGGTTCTGGTCCCTTGCAACCAGCTTGGGCTCAGGCTATCTTTTCGACTGGCTTGGAGTGATTGACCTTGTACTTGGAGTAATCCTGCTTTTGATGAAAAACGACATCAGTCTGGGCTTCTTCTCTATAATTGGTTGGGCTGAAATTGCAAAAGGAGGATACTGTTTCCTTAGATCTCTAGTAAGAGTCTAGCCACCAATCCAGCCAAAGAACTTTTTCTTTTCCTTTTTCCTTGACTTGACAATTGTCAGAATGTGCTTGGCCAGTTTTTCTGCTTCCTCAGCAGCCTTCTTGTTGTTCCCCACACCCGTACAATTTCCCACACCCACAACAATAACATTCCCTTTTGTTTTTTTGATGTCATCTTCAACCAGTTTTATAACTTTACTTCTTGCTTGCATTATTTCATTCATAAGAGGCTGAATCGCTTCCTCCTGGCTCATCTTTATAACAATAGAATCAATCGGAATATTTTTCTGCACTGCAATATTTTCTATATAGCTTCTGTCAACTCCAATTCCACCTATTGCAACGCCAATTCCCTCAGCAATCGAACCCGTCTTCTCTCCCTCGAGCTTTGCAGCAGCATCAACTGAAATGATCTTTGAAATCTTCTTCTCCTTGATTATTTTTTCAACCGCTTTCCCAAGCTTTCCCAACCTTCCGCCCGGCCCTTTTGCTTTAATCAGATAAACATTCTTCCCGTACATCCTTTTTTCTGCAACAAGAGTTTCCTCTTCTATCTCTTTTGCTTTTTGGTCACCAATCATGTGGGCCACGACCAAACTTCCGGCACAGTCTCCGATCGGCCAACCGTTTGACAAAGATTCAGTCCCATCCAGAAGGGCTTTTGCTATTCTTTCTATTTGAGGAATCTGCATTTGCAGTATCATTGCTAACTGAAGATTTTTATTCTTCTTTATCGTCTCAACATAGTGTCTGACGACTTTCGCCACTTGATTCAGGGAAATCGCTCCAGACAGCCCCATCACAAGATTTGCCTGGGATTCTTCATCAAGGTCCGAAGCAACTTCTTTTACAAAATACTTGAACCTCTTTTCTTCCAAGGTGGTCAAATGCTCTAACTTTTTCATTATACCATACGGATCTAGATTGACTGGCTCGATCACAAAAAATTCCAAAAAGTGATCAACACTGTCCTTAATCTCCTTGCTTATGCTTTTGGATATTTTTCTCAGGACAAATTTTTTTCCTTTTCCTGCTATCCTTTCAAGCATCTCAGCTGTCTGCTCAAGTTTCCACAACATCTGAGAGAGCATTATCCTTTGATAGAACAGCATGAAGACCATGAAAAATACAAACCAGAGTATGTTGCCGATACTTCCAAAATCACCAATTTGAGCAAGCATGACATTCATTTAAACACCTTTCGATTCCCAAAACGATTGAAATATATATTGTTAAGTTCTTATATATCTTTTTAGTGAGTGTATGCATTGGAAGGTCTTATTAGCCGCGATGTTGATTATTGCAATATGTGGCCTGCTTTTGGTAACGCCGATTGGGCAGAAATATACAGAAAACATCAGAGCGCTCCTTACAAAAAATGTGGGTGCTCTTACATCTGTAATTTTAAGGCAGAAGCCTTCCAGTCCTTTCACGATATATCTGTCTGCTAGCAAGGAGTCTTTCTACGGGCAGAACTTTAAGGTGACAAATGCAAGCGTTTCAATAACTGGAGATTACCAGAGCATAAAAGTTGGTGACCAGTCACTGACTTTGAAGTCAAGCAAGAAGGTAAATGCGAATGTGCAAAATACCAATGGTGTGTTCGAGATGTTGGGTAATGGGAACGTGAGAGTGAGTGCGAACTCTGATTATCTGGAGATTGATGATTATATCTTCTCCTCTGGGAAACTTATGAAAATAGAGGTGGAGATGGCACCTTCAACTTTTTCTGTCAACCCAATAATTGCTGATAAAATCACTTTTTCTTCTGTGACAGGAGAGATAAAGAGATTGGGAGAGACGAACATCAACACAGCAAGCATGAGCAGCAGCAATCTTGAAATCAAAAGTTTCAGTGGATACCTGAAGATGGAAGACACTGGCAACATATTATTGCATGGGTTATCGAGTAGCGTGAAAGGCGACACTTTCAACTTTGTTTAAAGGAGTGATAAGATGTACAGGCAAACTAGACCTATTAGAAGAGATGAAAGAGATGAAAAGCCAAAGGTTGCACTGTTCGTGGATGGACCGAACATGCTCAGGAAAGAGTTCATGGTTGATTTGAGGGAATTGAAGAAAAGGGTTCAGAAGTATGGAAGACTGACTGTGGCTAAAGTATTTTTGAACCAGTTTGCTCCTGAGAAGCTCATAGAAGCTGTGATTAATGAAGGGTTCGAGTCTGTGATGGTTTTGGCAGAGCAGGAGGAAGGGAGTAGTGACGTGGATGTTACATTAGCAGTATCAGCAATAGAAACTACTCTGACAAAAGATATAGATTTTATTGCCATTGCCACAAGAGATGCTGATTTTCTGCCCGTAGTCCAGAAGGCAAAGGAATACGGCAAGGAAGTCATTGTCTTGGGAGCAGAGCCAGGATTTGCATCTTGCGTCAGAAATGCAGCAGATTATGTGGAGAATTTATAGGCAAAGTGGAAAAGGATAATTGGAATTTGAAATCAAATGGTTTCAAATCCCACCTCCCGCACAATTAATTTTTTTCAGCAATGACTACTAATTTAAATTCATTAAAGACAAATTAGTTTAAAGGTGATTAAGTGGGTTTATTGCATGATATTTTAGGAAAAGTTAGATCAGAAGAGGAAACAGTGGAGTTGCCAGAAGAGCAGGAAGAGACTAGGCAAGTGACAATAAGAATAGAGACATTGAAAGACTTCGTAGACATTGACAGAATATCCCGCTTGCTGAAAGAAGGGAACATAGTTTTTATCAAAGGGAGAGATCTGCAGAGAACCGATTTAGGCGAGTTTCAAAACTGTGTTCAAAAGCTCAAAAGAGTTTGCGGCCAGTATGGTTGGGATATTGTAGGGACAGAAGAAGGTTATTTGATAGTCACGCCACAGTTTGCGAAGATAGAGAGATAAGGTTAGAAAGGCCTCTGTTCTCTTCTTAGGTTGAACAATCCTGGCAGATTTCCGGCTTTGTTAATCAAATCTAGGTAGAAAGTTTCCAAATCTTTTTCTGAGAGTTTTGCTCTCTGGTCAGCCTCAATCAGGACAGGCGGCATGCCATAGCTCGAGTGGCCGGCGGTGGCAATCAGTAAAGAAGAAATCTTGTTTGCGATATCTACTGTTTTTTCAGTTGAAAGAAAATCTATTCTTATCGGCCTGTCAAACTCTGCAGTTTTCAGATAGAAGCTGAACACAAGATTTGCTATCTCTTGGCCAAACTCTCTAAGCATCGGATGATCTTCTGGGTTTGCAGAGTATTTGAAGGCAAAACTTCTCTCGCTAAGATTTAAAGCATATGTCAGGAGATTGGTGTCTTTAGTCCTCTCCAGTAGAATTTTTAGTTCTGGTTTGTTTGACTCTGATAAAATCTTCTGGTTTGCAATCTCACAAAATCTTGTTCCTCTGCTGTCCTCGATCACTCCAGCAAGGATTGTTCTGTTTTTTCTTGCAGCCTCGAAAAGTTTTAGATAGGCTTCAACCATTCTCCTGTAAGGAGGATAGAGTAGAGAGTGTTCGGCCGGCTTTTCCACATAATGAGGAACCACTGAACCGTTCAAAAAAATAATGTCTGGCTTGAATTTTTCTATTGTCTCCCTTGCAGTATTCACCTCAGCAATCTGCCTTTCCATGTTAGAGTTCATCTCTACCTCAATGTCAGAGAAAGGGTCAAAAATTATATAGGGGATTGGTGTTGGAATGGTGGAAGGATGATATTCTGCTGCTGCCAGCTTGTCATTCTTATAATGGAACAAGACCCCGATGGCTCTGATCAGCATTATGTCAATCCCATGGAGGGAGTGTTTGACCAGGCCGCCATCGACTCCAGCGACTTTTATTTCTGGGATGTCTTCCTTTTTGACTGGGATAATTATCTTTTCTTCAAGAACTTCTGCGTCAGGATTGATTTTTATCTTTTCATTTAGTTCTCTCAAGATTTCTCCAATTTTCTTTCTCTGATTCTCTATTTCAATAATTCTCTTGGCAAATTCTTCTGTCAGTTCGATCAGTTCTTTCATAATACCAGTATGTTCCTTTCTAAAATTTATTTATAAAAAGGTTTTGAATAAATATTGATGGTTATGAAGGTAATTGGCTTTGACCTTGACGGTTCACTGATTGATATAGAGGATGAAAAGAGCAGATTGTTTGGGATGATTTTGAGCCAGTTCTGGGGAGTGAATGCAAAAGAGGCGGCCAACTGCTGGATAGATATGAGAGGCAAATCAAGAAGGTCGAAGTTCGATTGTTTTTTCAACAAGCAATATGGAAAGGTTTTGACAGACGAAGAGTATGAGAAAATAGAAAAGGTGTTCAGTGGCAAGCTGAAGAATGAGTTTTATCCTAAAATAAAATTCCTGAGGGGAGCTTTGGATCTTTTAGAATTCTCAAGGAAAAATTTCGACATCATTTTCATCTCGAGCGGGGTTCCGGACGAGGAAGTGAAATATTTGGTAGAACTGAAAGCATTTGGGCACTATTTTGACAAAATATACGGGACGGGCGATAAGTTCAAAAGTAAAGAGGACCATTTCAAGCAAGTGATAAGTGAGTTTAATCCAGAATTAATTGTTTTTATTGGCGATGGTTTGGAAGACATGCGAGTTGGGAAAAAATTTAATGCCGTGACTATTGGAATCCCATCACATCAGACAAAAAAGAAACTTATTGAAGCCGGGGCTAAATATGTCTTACAGACATCTGAAATAGTTGACTTGTTAAAAATCATTTTAGTAGGAACAGTTAAATAATATAGCAGAAGACAATTGATAATCATGGGAGATGCTGAATTAAAGAACAAGATGTGCGTTTTGTTGGGTTGCAAGGATAAGGCTGTAGGTTTTTGCAACAACTGCAGAATTCCTATATGCAGTGTCCATGGAAAAAGATTCAACCAGTTTTATCTTTGCGTTAATTGTTATGAGCAAACAAAAAATCTTAGAATAAGAAGATGATTTGGAATGAATTACATGCTTGAACCTTGGGTTTGGGCGGCTGCAGGATTAATTCTGTTTATTTCTGTTCTTGTCATTTTTTGCATAGTTTTCTGGTTCTGGATGTTGATAGACTGCCTGAAAAGAAAGAAATTCGATGACAAGTTGATTTGGATTTTGGTGATAATTTTTCTGGGCTTCATAGGAGCGATTTTGTACTATTTCTTGGTAAGGTCAAAGGATAAAAGAAGAAGAACGAAACGATAAGTTATCCTAATTAAAAGTAAATTTATGGACTTTAGCAGGTTTGACACGTTTGTTTTTGACCTAGACGGTACCATTTGGAATTGGAACGAGTTATTTCCAAAAGTTAAGATTAAAATCAATTTATTGTTGCAATTCGGTAAGCAGCGCCGATGGGTGTCAAATAACACTCTTTTGTCAAGATTTGGTTTGATAAGAAAGATGAGAGGTTTTGGTCTGGAGGTAGGAGAGAAGGAAGTGATAAACGCTGGGTTTGTCATTGCCCAATATCTGAAAAATAAAAAAGGGAAAGTTCTGGTTTTTGGAGACGGCTTGAAGGAAGACTTGAGAAAAGAAAAAATAAGGTTGACAAACAGCTCCTCGGCAGATTATTTAGTTGTTGGTCAGGACATGAAATTCAACTATGAAAAGCTTGTACTGGCTTCTGAATGTTTGAAAAACGGTGCAAAGTTTTTAACAGCTGCCAAAGGCAGATACTTCACTTTAGGCAATAAACTTGTTCCTGGGACTGGTATGTTGGTGGAAACAATAGAAAATTTCACTGGAAAAAAAGCAATCCTCTTGGGAAAACCTTCTGACTACATGCTGAAAACACTAAAAAAATTCATTGATTCTCCGATAAACAAAATTGTTCAGTTTGGTGATGAATTGATTGCTGATATTTCTTTTGGCAAAAAGGCTGGCTGGTTTACTGCTTTGGTCAGGACTGGAGTTGACAAGAAGCCGAGCAAAACTATAAAGCCAGATGCAGTGATTGATTCGGTAGCTGATATAAAAATTTAACTGGTTTTTTCCCAGAATCTTTTCCAATGTTCGACTCGCTCAGGAATCTGAGGTAAAACCTTATCTTTTATAATTCTGAACACTGTTTCACCTGCTTCTCCTGGTGGTGCTACAAAATATGAAGTAGTTTCGTCTTCAAGCAAATTGAGGTTCAATTGGTTTCTGTCAAAACCTAAGACCGAGTCCCCAGCTTTTATCGCGAGTAGTCCTGGAGGTGCAACATCGTGAGTGTATGACCCCCTTTTCATTTTTATCCCATATTTTTCTAGTTCTTTTTTAACCTCATTCCTTATATCGAAAGCAATACTACTTGTCATCATTGTTTGAACAATATCATAAGCTGTGCTCCCTGTTGATCTTACACCAGGACTATTTTCTTCAGGAATGTTCAACTCCTCTAACAAAGTTTCAATCACAAAAGCGGCAATGGGTGTTGCATGAAAATAGTGACCACTTGTATAAATTTTTGTATTAAGAGCAATTTCTTTCAAAGGCTCGGCTTTTAGTACAGCGGGCTCGCCTCTATCGCACACCTGAGCTTCATATAGATTTGCAATGTATTGTTTGCCATCCCATCTTTGCACAGCTGCAGCAACTGCATCTCTTAACATCGGTTTATCAAGATAAAATGCTATTGCTGTAGTAAAAACTTCATATGTTCCTCCTTCTTGAATTGGTTTACCAAAACTACTTTCATAAACCGGAACTTCGGCCTTGGAACCCTCAATCGCATCTGTTTGCAATAAAATATCGGGTCTGAAATCTTTAAGGCTGATCAAATCCATTTCAGTTGCTGAACCATCTTTTATCGCATACCATTTTGGATAAAGTTCAAAGCCCAGTCCGATTCTCAAACCTCGGTGTCTTCTGCTTTCTTTCAATAAAAATTCACGTCCTGCATTTTCAGCGTCCTTTTCAAATTTATAAAGAGGATGACTAAGGCCCCTTGTCTCGACCACTTCTTTACCTCTAATCTCGACCACTTTGTTATAAACTGTTCTGGTCAGACCTTTGCAGAGTTCTAATGGATTGCTCATACCTTTTTATTTAAATGAAAAGTTTAAAAAGCTATTATAGAAACAAAGATTAAAGGTGGTAAAATTCGAAAAAGAAAGATGGTTGGTCACATCAGCCCTGCCTTACAGCAATGCCTTACCCCATATAGGGAACATTGTCGGCTCTCACTTACCGGCAGATATATTCACTCGTTTTCTCAGACTTTTTGGTGAAGATGTTGTTTTTGTTGGCGGGACTGACGAGCACGGAAGTCCTGTAGAGGTTGCTGCATTCAAGGCAAAGCTCACGCCAAAAGAGCTTTGTGACAGGCTGTACATAATTCACAAGGCAATATACGACTGGTTTGGAATTAGTTATGACAATTTTTCGCGGACATCAAAGCCAGTCAATCACAGAATCACGCAAGAAATTTTCTTGAGATTGCTGAACAACAGCATGATAACAAAAAAGAAATTGCTGCTTCCTTACTGCCCTACAGATAAGAGGTTTTTGCCGGACAGATGGGTTGAAGGAGTTTGCCCTTACTGCAAATACAAGCCTGCAAGAGGGGACCAGTGCGAGAACTGCGGCAGGCTTCTTGACCCGCAAGATTTGGTTGAACCTTACTGCGTGATAGACAGAAGCAAACCTGTGTTCAAAGAGGTCGAGCACATCTTCTTGAACCTGCCGAAGCTGGAACCGAAGCTGAAAGAGTGGATAAAATCAAACAAGCAGTGGAAAATTAACGTGAGGAATTTTGCTCTTGGGTGGATCAAAGAAGGATTGAAGGAAAGAAGCATAAGCAGGGATTTGAAATGGGGAATACCCATCCCTCTTCAAGGGTTTCAAGACAAAGTTTTTTATGTCTGGTTTGATGCGCCAATAGGTTATATCAGCTCTACAGTAGAATACTTTGAAAAACTGGGAAGACCTGATGACTGGAAAAAATATTGGCAGTCTCCGTCTTCAAAAATCATCCACTTCCTTGGAAAGGACAACATCGCTTTCCATTCGATCACATGGCCGGCCACCTTGATGGGAACTGGTGAATTCAATCTCCCATATCAGGTTGTCGGGCTGGAGTTTCTGAATTATGAGGGAGAGAAGATATCAAAGAGCAAGAGCTGGGGAATATTTTTGGAAGTCGTAGACAACGAGGTGAAAGTAAGAGTTGGAGAAAGGTTTGTTGACGTGCCAGCTGACTTCCTGAGATTCTATCTTTCGCTGATAATGCCAGAGAACAAGGACGCGGATTTTGTTTGGAAGGAATTCGAAGAGAAGGTAAATGCTGAGTTGATAGATAATTTCGGTAATTTTGTTTACAGGGCTCTCAGCTTCCTCAAGTCTAATTTCAATTCTGTTGTTCCTGAGCCTGACACCCTGAAGGTGAAAGACAAGAACTTGCTGGAAAAAATTACTGAAACAAAAAATTTCGTGAAGAAGGCTGTTTTGAATTTTGAGTTTAAGTCAGCTCTAAGAAAGACATTGGAATTGAGCAAGGCCGGCAACAGATATTTCCAGGAGAAGAAACCATGGGAGACATTGAAGAAGAACCCTGAGGATTGCAGGAATACTATGTATGTTGCTATGAATTTGGTCAGGAGTTTAGCGATTTTGATCGAACCGTTCATTCCATTTAGTGTTGAGAGACTTTGGAAGCAGCTGAATCTGGAAGGGTTTGTTTACGAACAGGATTTTGAGGCAGTAGATAAGATTGGATTGAAGCCTGGCCACAGGATAGGAACAATAGAGCCGCTGTTTAAAAAGTTTGAAACAAAAATAGAATGAATTATTTGAATCCCCACATACGTGTGGTTTCGTCTATCAATGCTTTTAAGAATGACAACGCCAGATTTTCTTTATAACTAGAAATTACTTTTCCATTTTCAGCATCTATTATAACTGCCCCTGGGTTCTTGATTTTAAGGTTTAAAACAAGTTCTTCCGTATAGCCAGAGACAGTATAAACAGGTTTATTTTCTCTGATTACTATATTCACTTTCTCTGGAGTTTTTATATTATCAGCAGCGGTTTGAACCACGTTTTGTATAGAAACATTTAAAGACGATAAATCAACATTAGAATCAACTGATATTGTGACTGGTATGATTTGATTATTCACAGTTACATTAACTGATGTTGTTTCTCCAGCAGTAAGTTCGATTGGTACTGAAATTGTTGTGGTAGTTATTGGCTGTGTAGTTGCTGTAGGTAAAGTTGTTGATGTAGTAGATGAAGTTGAGGTAGTAGTGGAAGTTGTTGCACCAAAACAATTACTATCAAACAAACAGATATTACCGCTCTTATTTCCACAGTTTTGATTGCAAAAAAACCATGAGCATTTGCATTCTGGAAGAGTTGTTGTGGTTGTTGATGATGTTGATGGTAGTTCAGTCGTTGTTGATGTGGTCCTTGAAGTAGTGGAAGTGGTAGTAGAAGATGTAGTTGAAGATGTAGTTGAAGAAGTTGTTGATGAGGAAGTGGTTGAAGTTGTGATGGGGGATATATTAATATTTGTTGCATCGATGTTCCAACTCGATGGATTTGAACAGCTGTCACTTGATGTTTTAGTTCCTGCACCATAGTAAACAATTGTCTGAGTGTCTGTAGTTCCGTTAGGATACCCTAATAATCCAGGGATGAAATTGCATGGCTGTGATGTTGTTATTTGTCTGGAATTATCATGAGGTAACCAATTTACTCCATCATAAGAAATTGTCCAAAATATTTGACCTGGTGCAGGATCCTTATACACCATAAAGAATATTCCAAGAGATTTTACATATTTCACGTCTCTATTTGTAGGGATGGGTGCACCAAAAACAGGCGTTCCAGAACTAAAATGTATTCCATCATCAGAAGTGGCAAGAAAAGTATATGCTGTGTTGCCATAAGAAGAGTTTGAGTAATATTGATAGAACTTATTGTTGAAGTAAAGAGCACTTGGTTGGCCTACACCAAAAATTCCATCATTAATTCCTTGCATAATTGGCTGGGGATTGCTGTTCGAAGGATATTTGTTCCAATTTATTCCATCAGTTGATGTTGCCAAGAATATTGAATTTACAAAATTATTTCCATTTTTTCCTGAATCTCCAGTATAGTACATGTAATAATTGTTGTTTACTTTGACTACAGAGGGCTCACAAACATGTAATCCATCAGCAGAATTTAATGTCGGACTAAGAACAAGTTGTGGAGTGGACCAATGATATCCATCTGTTGATGTTGCATAAAATATATGATCACCTGGAGAATCTGGAGAAGGAATGGTTGCGTTTTTACACCACCACATTTTGTAAATGTTTCCGTCTTTCATAATCGTGGGTCCGTAATCATAGCTAGGTTTGCTGATGACAGTTCCGTAGTAAGAAGAGGAAACTGAGAAAGGTGGGATTGTTGTCGAAGTTGTGGAAGAAGTTGTGCTGGAGGTTGTTGTAGTTGAAGTAGTCGTAGTAGTGGAAGTTGGAGTTGTTCTTGATCCTACTATAACAATCATATTGGTTAATGCACCAATCATCAAATCTGGAAGTGTTGAAGGTTGTGATACACGTAGTTGCAATGTGTGAGTACCTGATTCAACGTCATTAACGCGTGCGATAACTTGAAATGTCCTTTGACTTCCAGAACTACCTGACGAAAAATATTGTACTGTAGTTGAACCTTTCTTTACCCCATCAAGCTCTAGCCATGCGTTCGCATTTCCGTAACCGTTATTTCCACTTGACATCCAACGGCCATGACCAATTCCCAATATTGATCTAGACTCTCCAGTAGGTATAGTAAATTTTTTGGAAACAATGGTCTGTATTGGTGTACTGGGAGAAAGTTGAACATCTGGTGGCTGACTTTGATTAAAGTACATACTATCAGTGTTGCCAGTTGCAACAATCAAAGTGCCTCCACTTCTTATTCTGAATACAACTTTATTCTCATATATGCCTGGAACATAGAGGCGGGATGATCTAAGTTCAAGTTGATGAACCTTATTATCAGCAGGCACTAAAAATTGATTGGATACTGGGGCAACGGCATCTTCTTTAAGTATGAGGTCGTTAATTCCAATATTACTTGCCCATCCACCGTCCAAGAAAAGCATAGTCATCCCATCTCCTTGATCTTTAATTGTTTCTAAGCTTCCTGAAAATTCTACTAATCTTGGTAAATTTGATGCTGGAAGAGAAATAGAAAAAACAGATTGGTTAAAATCATTACAGTCAATATCAACAGGACCTATAGACCACTGCTGAACATTTTTTAAATCAGTAAAAACAGATAATTGACTATCTGCAGCAATACCTGCTACGATATCGCCGCTTTCTTTTTTAATACGTAAATCAATACTGTGAATTCCTTTAGTTAGGTTAAGTGCAGCATGAAATAAGAAAGAATGTTGAGCCGGACAAGAATTAAAACTCATTGACAAACGATTACTCTTATCCCCAACATCATCAATATTTATATAACCCGAAATATTACCTCTAGTTCCTTGTTTGCAAAACCAGCTACCAGCCGATTGGATTAATGTAGGTACATTATCTTTATCGACATTTACATCAAGATGAAGAACTGTTTCTTCTGAATCTGATGAAATTAAATAGTCCTGATTAAGTTGAGTAAAAGTCGGAGTAGTCACTTCTTGCCCTGATAAAACTCCACCAATTGTTCTTTGAATGTTAGAAAAATTTTCAGGGAACTGCTTTACTAAAGCAGAAAGAGAAAGATAAGCAACAGTTATTAAAAGAAGTAAGATTGCTGCTCTTGGAAGCATTGACATCTAATAATTAATTTGATTCTGAAAGGAATTAAGAGTTTAAAATTAATAAATTAAATCTATTAAATAGAATAAAGGAGTGATTTTATGGAGATATATTTCAAGGAATTCCAGAACTTGGATTTGAGGATTGGAAAAGTTTTGGAAGCAGAAAGAGTAGAAGGCAGCAGGAATCTGGTCAAACTGATAGTTGATTTTGGAACTGAAAAGAGACAAGCTGTTGCTGGTCTAGCTCAACACTACAAGCCAGAAGATTTGATTGACAACGAATATATGTTCATACTAAACTTGGAGAAAAAGAAAATGATGGGGGTGGAAAGCCAGTGTATGATCTTTGCTGCTGAGGAGAGCAACGGAAACATTGTATTGATGAAGCCAGAAAAGGAAGTTGAACCTGGAAGCCACGTGAGATAAATTGGGAGAAAAAAATATAGCTGTATTTTTCCTGTCAATCTTTTTACTCGTACAAATGCTTGGACTTTACATTGGAAGCCAGTACATCAGCCTAATCAAATCTGGCCAGACCGAGCCTATTTTTGAAAATCCATCAAGTGTTGGGAACTCCATCTTTCTTTTAGTTTACATCCTTATCGGGACTGGCCTGATGATTCTTGCGGTCAAGTATTGGAAGTTTTTGATAAGGATAATAGAAGTTGTAGCAGTATTTTCTGCTTCGATGATAACATTCATGTTTTTGATTCCAATTGAAACTCTGCAAGTGCCTCTTGGGATATTGCTGGCACTTGCTTTAACAGCTTGGAAAATATTGAGGCCTTCTTTCCTTAGTCAAAATCTTTCGCTGATATTTTCGATTGCAGGCGCTGGAGCAATAATAGGTGCTTCGCTTGGGATGCTGCCCTCGCTGATTTTTATTTTGCTGCTGTCAGTGTACGACTTCACAGCAGTTTTCATCACAAAGCACATGGTTTACATCGCAAAGGAAATAACTAAAAGGCCAACTGCTTTCACTCTCGCCTTTCCCTACAAGTTCAGAAAGCCAATCAGCTATTCGATTGGAAAAAAGAATATCAAAAAGAAGTTCCACATATTCCAACTGGGCGGAGGGGACATCGCTATTCCTCTGATGTTTTCTGTTTCTACCCTCGCTTCATTCTCTCTTATTCAGGCATTGTCTGTGGCAATAGGGTCGGCTGCTGCTTTAGGCTTGCTGATATACTATTCAGCTAAAAAACCAGGGAGGGTTCTGCCAGCTCTTCCATTCATCTCAGCAGGCTCAATCCTGGGGTTTCTGATTTCAGTATTAATATTTTAACGTTTTAAAAGTCAATTTCATATCATGAGGAAAGTCAGGGACATCATGTGCTGCGATGTCCTTTTCGTCAGGCCGAACAATTCTGTGTTTGATGTTGCAAAGGTTTTTTCCAAGAACAATATTTCTGGAGCACCTGTGATTGAAAGAGGGAGAGTTGTTGGTGTCATCAGCATCTCTGACATTGTTAAATTCATGGGGATCAAGTTAGCTGACGGCAATACAATTGTCCATGAGCCGCAGTCGCTTAGCATGATTCTTTTGAATCTGGTAAAGATGGGAAAGGATTTTATGGATTTCAAAAAGGATCTTGAAAGAATTTCCAAAACAGAAATAAAACACATGATGAGCAAGGATGTCATTGCAATAGATCCGAATGCTGAGCTGTTTGAGGCTGCAAACATGATGGAAAGGAGTGATGTCAATAGATTGCCGGTAATTGAAAATGGAAAATTAGTTGGGATAATAGCCAGAGCTGATTTGATTAAAGCCTTGATTGAATAATCCTCCTGCTTTTCGGCAACAGATTTTTTATTCCTTCTTCATTCAGCAAGCTGCTTCCAAGGATGTCTTCGCCGAATTTAATGATAGAAAAATTGTGGTATTCGCAGTTAATATCACCATCTGGCTTTACATCAGAGCCCTGCATGAATTTTTTAGCATTCTCCTCGTTCAATATGCAAACATTCTTTGTTGCTTTTGGGCCGACAATCTGCGAGCCTTCGACCGTCAGGTTTATTTTCTCGTTCCTTTTCAGCTTCCCGAAATTCATTCCTACAGAATTTATTTGAAGCCTGTTAAAATCCAAATTGAGAAGATCTTTTGTCACCAGCCAGATTTTTCCTTCAAAAGTTTCCAAAACCAAAAATTGCTTCAAGTCAATTTCCGCCCCGTAATTCTTTTCTACAATCCTCTCTATTGATTCTACCTCTTTTTTACCCAAAATTTTCATTTTCTTAACTTGCATATGAAAAACCCCTCGGTTTTGTTTGTAGGAATTATTCTCACAGCTTTATCTACAGAATCATCGTATTTTCTCTCTTCCCACTCAAGAATTGCCGGTTTAAAAGGAAAGTTAACTTCAATCTTTTCTGTTGCCAGTCCAAGCTCTTTGACTGCAAAATCTATGTTCTCCTCGTTTTCTTCTGGCTCGAGGCTGCAAGTCGAATAAACCAGTTCGCCATTTTCTTCCAGGCATTTGCTAGCTGAGATTAGAATCCTCTTCTGGAGTTTACTCAACGTTCGTATGCTGGAAAGGCTGGTCTCCTTCAATATTCTTGGGTTGAGACTGCCAGTGCCAGTGCAAGGAGAATCAAGCAAAATCTTGCTGAACTTTAAATCAGTCTTCCAAAAATTTTCGCCAAACATTTTAGTGACCACTGAATTTGACACGCCGCATCTCTGCAGATTTCCACGCAGTGCCTTCAGTCTTTTGTAAGTTATGTCATTGGCAACAATCAGTCCTGTATTCTGCATCAAAGAAGCTAAGTGGGTTGTTTTGACCCCAGGTGAAGCACACATGTCAAGAATTGTTTCATCTGGTTTGGGATTGAGAACCAAAGGTGGTATCATGCTCGAGGCATTCTGAATAAAGTAGTAACCCAAAACGTGCTCTAAGGTTTTGCTCAGGTTCTCTTCTGCTTTAACCCAAAATCCTTCTTTTATCCATGGGATTTTTTCAAATTGATAATTCTTTTCTTTGAATCTTTCCTCAATTTTATCTACAGTCGCTTTCAGAATATTAGCTCTGATAGACCAGAGGAATTCCTTTTGCTGAAAAACTTTTTCAAGGTCTTCTCCAAAAATTTTTTTGTATCTATCCTGCTCCAGAGCCACCGCCACCACCTCCTCCACCACCGCCACCAGAAAATCCGCCACCAACTGAAGTAGAAGAACTGAGCGAGCAAATTGTGTTCAAAGCCCTAAGAAAAATTTGATGTAATTCAAACGCCCTATTTATTATAATTCTCTTTATCTTCTCCCGCTCATCCTTCTTCTTCCTCTTCTTCCAAACCTATCATCTTTTACCCTTTCTTCAGATCTTTCTCTTTGGACAAAAGGTTTCGCATTTTTCACACTTGTTATATATCCAGCAACCAAGTTCCTCATCTTCCTCGATGTAAAAGAAATGAATGGGGTTAACGCCTTCTTATTATCTTCAAAAATTCCACTGAAAGAGCCCGGATGCTTTTCCATAAGGTCTTTACCTATGTTTTTCACGAATGTGGTTTTTATTCTTCCCATCCAATCAACATACCTCTTACCTTATTACCTCTTGTGTATTTATTTAATTACTTCTGTGTAATGATTAATATAGGAGAATGAAAAATGGGTAAAAAATATCACACACATAAAGTTGGGAAGAAAACATACTGTCATCCTAAAAGCACAAGACATAAAAAGAAATAGGTATATTGTCCATTGCACAGAATCTTGCTTGCAGGTAGCAATAGCGAAGTTAAAATAGTTATTTATAAAAGTTCTAATCTTATTGATGCTAAAGATTGAAATTCACAACATGGTAATCACAGTTCAGTTTTCAGATAGGATAGACCTTGATAGATTAGCCAGTAAACTGCCGAACGGTGCCGAGTATTTTCCTGACAATTTTCCAGGTGTGGTTTACCGCATGAAGAAGCCGAGAGCAAGCTTTCTGATATTCTCTTCAGGAAAGGCAACATGCACTGGCACTGCGTCTGAAAAAGATGCAAAGGAAGCGATAGGGAATATGCTAAAACTGTTGAAAAGCATGGGGATCGATGTAAAAGTTCCTAAAATTGAAATCCAAAACATTGTTGCATCAACAAAATTAGATGCAAGGCTTGACATCGATAAGATGGCTTTTGAACTAGAAAACTCTGAGTACGAGCCAGAAACATTCCCAGGTCTGGTGTATAAAATGAAAGGAAGTGTTACTTTTCTTATATTCGGCACAGGGAAAATAGTTTGTGTCGGAGCAAAGTCCGCCAAGGACATTGAAGAATCGTTCGACCGTCTTGTTAAAAAATTGAAAGAGATAAAAGCGCTGAAATGACTTTTAAAGTGGGGATATGAAAAGTTGTTGTGTACGTTACAAGTGCATTCAGTGCTGTTTAGAGACTGAAATGCTTCTTTCTAATGGAGACGTCGAAAAAATAAAAGGGTTGGGGTTCAATCATGATTCTTTTGTTGTCAATATAGACGGCTGGTTACAGTTAAAGAACCGCGATGGAAGATGTGTTTTCAATGACAGCAGGCAATGCTTGATTTACGAAAATAGGCCGGAAGGATGCAAGCTATATCCCATAACCTATGATGAAGATGAAAATTGTGCTGTATTGGACGAAGACTGCCCGTATAGGGATTGTTTTAAAATCTCTGAAGCCGAGCTAGAGTTGGTGTCATCTCTTGTTACAAAACTTAAAAACGAGAGAATGCAACGAATGTAGTTTAAACGCCCAGGCTGGGATTTGAACCCAGAAGGTCTTTCGACCGCCAGCTTTCCAGAATCACCCTCAAGAGTCTGGTGCCATACCGAGTTAGGCGACCTGGGCACTAAATAAAGAATTAGCTATTTAGGATTTATTTATTCATCTATCAGTGCTTGAGGCGTTTTAGTGAAAGTGTTACCGCAGTTTTCGCACTCGTAAGATTGCGGATATGCAGATGACACTAACTTTACACAATCTGACTTACACTTTGGACATATCATACGTTTACTCTTCTATTCCAGATTTAAATAATTTTCTATTCTTTTGTATAGCAAACACTTTATATACTCCGTCTATATTTTTATCAGAGAGTATGTCCAAAAGGGTGAAAGGGGAAAGGCTGATTGAAGAGATCAAATACATTCTGTCAACAAGATTCAAAGTCGAATCCCAGCATGAATTGACTGGGTTGATCCTGAAAAGATTGAAGAAAGAAGATAAAAGCTATGCCTTATCACCGACAAGGGTGAAGAGAGTTGCTTTGGATATTCCTGAAGTGGAGGTTAAAGCAAAGACAAAGAAAAATGTAAAGTTGCAGAAGATTACAGTCTGCCCTGTGTGCGAAAGCAAGATCGAACCGCTTAAAGTAAAAAATCTGATGAACAAGGATGTTATCATTGGTTATAGATGCACGAAATGCGGGTATGAGAGTGATTTGGAAGCGTTCATGCCGATGAAATATATTTTTATATGGAAATCCTAGGCTGAGTTATATTTTCATTTTAAAATCTCTAATTTCAGCATTCCCTTGTCGAACTTCCCGCTTACTTCTGCATTTGCAGGAATAGGAATAAGTTTGAAGTATGCCTTGTCTCCTGCATAAGCCTTCACTTCCACGCTTTGTTCCATTTTTTTTATTTCTATATCGCTCTCGCTCTTGACGTTCGGTAATTTTATTGAAATTATTCTTTTGTTCCCAACGTTCTGAGACTCTGCTTCAGGCTCTTCGGTTGTTTTTGCTGTTCTCTCCTTCACCTTTTTCTTTTCAACTTTTTCTTCTGTATAAGGATTAATTACGGCTTTTCTTTTTATCTCTTGCCCCTGCTTTCTGAAATCGCCAGAAGTTCTCACATCCACTCTCGGCTCCATTCCAGTTCCACCATGAATAATTATGTCAATTCTGCCGCCCTTCATGACCGGCCTTACCTTGAACTGTGGAATATTGAAAGGACCGGCTTCAAAATCTTTCTCCATTTCATCAAAAATATTCCCAGTCTCTTTTTCCATGTCAGAAAATTCCTCTCCACAACGAGGGCAAAAATCCCACTCGTCTTTTAATTTCTCACCGCAGTTTGGACATTTCTTCTTTTCGAACATTTCAACCACTTGATTTAATAATTTGTTTACATCTTTATAGGATATAAACTTTATCACTGGTTACATATAAACCTAATCCCAGGAAAAATCATCCTAGCCAATTAAAAAACAATATATATCACCCTTTACAAAATTAATGGATAGGTGATTTAATGGCAAAAAAAGCATTCGGCGGTTATTCTATATGTTTTAAAGGTAGGAAAGAGACCTTAGAACAAGTTTTTGGTTCAGGAAAACTCGCGCCAAGCGAGATGACAAAAAAAATCTGGACTTTTGTCAAAGCAAAGAGATTAGCTAGCAAATAGATGAAATGGGAAAAAAGCA
>Ga0315289_10001279_pt1 | contig 39336 bp, 27 predicted proteins | sample YL17G11_40_MG_FD_203452 | JGI IMG/M metagenome (GOLD analysis project Ga0315289, IMG submission 203452) | Sediment microbial communities from Yellowstone Lake, YNP, Wyoming, USA - YL17G11_40 | ecosystem: Environmental > Aquatic > Freshwater > Lake > Sediment | place: USA: Wyoming | collected... | reverse complement strand
ATTGTGCATGGAAGCAATTGCGATTCACCGTCAGAGAACGCAGCGACAAGGGGACACTATCGTGTTCGCCCCGGCCGTGCTGTCGCTGCTTCCCATTACTGAGAGAATCCGCTGGCTTCATTTTGGGAGGCTGATGTCAAAACGCCGATCCGTAGTCCCGTTTTCTGCGCCCGCGGACTTACAGATGTGTGGCAGACAATCCCAAAACGGGAATTGCTGATGCGGATATAGGGGGGATTGCCCACGATCACGTCGAAGCCTGGCCCAGAGCCACCCTCTCCCTGCCCTCCCCCTGTCAGGGGGAGGGTGAATATCTGAGGGAACTCTTCCTCCCAATTGAACGGGTGTTTGGCGCGCCAGTCAGGGCCGAAGGCGGCCTCTAATTCGGCGGGCGTGCCGCTGATCAGGCTGTTGCCCTGGCGCACGTTGTCCAAGGGGGGCAACAGGCCGCGCTGGTTCACCGCCTTCAGGAGCAGGTTCAGCCGGGCGATCTCCACCGCCTGGGCGTCCAGGTCTACCCCGTACAGGTTGCCGGTCAGGATCTCCATCCGCCGCGCCAGGTCGTGCGCGTCGCCGGCGGCCCTCACCCCCGGCCCCTCTCCCAATCCTGGGAGAGGGGAGGAAGCCCTCACCCCCGACCCCGCCGCCACCCTCACCCCCGCCCCTCTCCCTGGGAGGGAGAGGGGGGCATGGTGCTGCCCGCGCACGCTTGCCAGGTAGCGGTCGAGTACGTCGAAGGCCTCGATGAGGAACGAGCCGGAGCCGCACGACATATCCAGCAGTCTCACCTGGCGGGCCTGCTCATAGTCCCTCTCCTGCAGCAGGCGGCCCAACGTCTGGCCGACGATGTAGCGCACGACGAACTGCGGCGTGTAATAGATGCCCTGCGCCTTGCGTTTGGCGCGCCGGTCTACCACTTGCTTACCCTCGGGGTCCTGCGCCCGGTGGCCCAGGTATTGCTCGTAGATCGTGCCCAGCACGTCGGCGTCGATCGCGTTAAAGTCGTACAGGCCGTAGCCGCCCGGCGCCTCGTACAGCCCCTCGATGACCCGCTCGTAGGGGCCGGGGTCGCTCGTCAACTCTTCGCACAGGTGCGGGGCGAACAGGCGGCTGTCGTAGGCGGCGTCGAACTCGCGGAACAGCGCGTTCAGTTGCGCCAGCAAATTCTTCTTGCGCCCCTGGTCGCGCCACTCGCGCAGGAGGGGACGCAGGCGGACCGGCTCGATCTCGCGGTCTTCGCACGTGCGGATAAAGATCAGCCGGTCGAGGATGCGCTGCACCGCCTCGTCAATCTGCTCGACGCTGTGCGTGGGGTTGTAGGGGCGCAGGTGGCGGAACAACTCGCGCCGCCACGCGGTCAGGTCGGCGAACAGCAGGCGGCTGACCGGCGTGCGCGTGGCTTTCTTGCCCACGGCTTCGGCGGCCCGGTCGAGCGCACCCTCCACCACCGCCGGGCGCGACAGGAGCCACAGGTCGTCGAACCGGTCAAGATACTGCTGCCAGTGCAGATCTTTGAAGATGGCACGGATGGGGACGGTCTCCTGCCACTCGGCGTTGAACACCTTCAGCCCCTCGAAGTCGGTCAGGACGGCCCACGTGACGCCCTTGAGCCAGGCGTAGTTGATGGCTTGCTGCGCCCAGCGGGGATCGTCCAGGTCGGCGGGGATCTTCTTCGTCTCCAGGAAGAAGCGGGGAATGCCCTGGATGCGAAAAGCAAAGTCCACGAACCCGCGCGAGACCTGCTCTTCGGGGCTGACCTCGCGGGTGTCGCGCGTGTTCCAGCCCAGCGCGTCGAAGAGAGGCAGGATGAACGCTTGCCGCGTGGCGGCTTCGTTGTAGCGCTTGCGGTTGTGGGCGGAGAGCCTGGCGAAACGCTCTACCAGCCGTTCAACCTCGATCCTGGCTTCGGCGTAGGATGCAGGCACTCTTCTTTCCTCCGGGCGCTGTTAGTTTGGTCAGCGTTATGCAAACACATCGCAAAGCACGGGCATAAACAAGAAGCCTAGTGTCTTATCTATGGACTGAAGAATGCTAGAAATAACCCCCAGAAGAATATTAGCGGCCAGACAACAAGCAACCAAAACGAATATCCCTAATTCTAACAAGCCAATAATCAGGCCAACTTTCGCCAGGCCACCACCTGCATAGCGAGCAGGTTCAGCCCGAATGTCCTTGAGTGCCATGTAGGAAGTGACAATGGCCACAATTGAGCCGAGGCCTGGGCATATTGTTATGCCCATGATACCGAACACTAGACCTACAATGGCCATCATGTGTGTTTGCTGCCCCGCGGCTTGTTGATATGACACGCTGGGTAAGGCATAGGAAGGCGACTCTGATTGATATTCGGGGGCTGTAATCTGAGATTGATATCCGAGGGCCGTAATCTGATTGCACCATTCTTGGGGCGTCTGGGGTGGCTCAAACGCCTCGAATGACGCACAATAAGTCTTCCCGTCTAACTCGAAGACCACACTCAGGAAAGGCGAGTGCTCATAGACATCAATGGTATATCCATAGTCCTCATCGTAGACCTCACGAGCACTCTTGGGCCTGCCCATACCAGCCTGTACAATGCTCTCAAGAGGTATCTCAGCGATAGGAGCAATTGCATTCTCTGTGTCGGTAGAATATAGGGTGAGAGCCCAAGGAGAAAGGCCCAGCACCGCGACACCAGCGGTCGGAACGAGGGGATGCCCGCCGACATATTCCACACGTGACATCAGCACGGAGTGCGTTGCATCCAGCGAGACTTTCCTTTGTTGTAAAGAAAGGTCGTTTTTCTCTTTCTGCTTGAATCCTTGCACTGCCAACACGATGCCAACTGGGATAAGGACGAGTGGCAAAATCAGGGCAGAGAGGAATATACCAATCACAATGCACACTAACCCGATCCAGATGTTGCGGATGGAAGGCATCGGAGGCCAATATAATTGTCGATCCATTCCTGTTCCTCCTTGCTGACTTGCGGCAGATCAGTACTTCAGCCAACCTTGGTTACGACAAATGACAACCAACTGCGCTGGAATCCCCGGTACCGGGGCGCTCCCACCGTCCTGGCCACTGCCTCGGGCTGGTCAGAGCCGCGAGGCTGTTTTCATTGCATCGTGCCTCTAGTATAGCGCAAGTTTGCGCGGAAGTCAATACCTGCGGCCCCCTTTTTGCAACTTGAACGCAGCAAACCGCCCCGACCGGCGAATCGGGGCGGCGGGGCCAGGTGCCCTACGGTTCGGTGATGATCTGCCTGTCAGGTCTAAGGTCAGTTCCCCAACATCGCTCGCACGAACCGTCGTATCTCTTTCATCGTTGCGATGGCCTCGCGCGCATCCTCGGCCGTTGCCACTTCGCCAGGGTAGCGGATCGCCACGTCGTATCCTTCCAGGCTATCCAGCAGGTCGTGGATCAGCTCAAATGCGCCATCTTTGGCTACGCACAGGTTCTTGAGGGCGATCAGGTCGTGGACCTTGGGGAAAGGCACCTTGCGCGAGATGAGGAAGGCTTTGAGATATTTCTCAGCACACTGCTGGCAGTGAAAGCAAACGACCTCCGGCAGTGGATCCTTACGGCGGCGCGCCAAATCGAGTGCTGCCTTGTAGTCAGTCTCAGCCTTGGAGATCCAATCTTGCACTTCTTCCGGGCCGTTCATACAGCACCTTTCCATTCGTGAGAACTTCACGGATAAACGAATCCACGCGCGCCAGGGCTTGCTCCATTTCGGTTGGTGTGCGAACGATGATGTCCATCGGAAAGGGCCGCTCGCGGAACAGGCGGGAGACGGCCTGCCGGCGCCTGGATGACCGTTCAGGCGTCTCCATCACGATGAGCAGGTCCACGTCGCTGTCGGGAGTTGGCTCCCCATAGGCGTAAGACCCGAACAGGATCACCCGCTCCGGTGCAAGTGCGTCCACGATTCGCTCGGTGACCTTACGGAGCAATTCATCAGTCACGGGCTGGAACCCGATCGGTGTGACGGTTGAGATGGAATCGTTCATAACCTTTCTTCTTCCAGCAATGGAACAGGCAGAGTGTTCTTGCTACCTGGATCGTCCCCCAGGAGGTGCCGCGATGTGTAGCATTCCAGTCGCCTGGGAGTGTAGCACAGGCGCGCGGTTTGCGCAACCGACCGACCGACCGTTGAGAAACCAGGTTTCTTCCGAAAAACCTGGTTTCTTCTGTCCCATCATGAGCGGCCTTCCACTATGGCGATTTCCTCCTCCGTCAAGCCGTACAGTTCATACACCAGCGCGTCAACCTGGGCGTCGAGCCGCTCGATCTGGCGGGCCAGGTCGTGGCGGGAGTCCAGCAAGCGTGTCTCCGCTGCGGCTTTCTCACGCTGCAGCCGCAGCATTTCCTCGACCAGCGCCACCACCCGGTCGTGGCGGGCCACGTCCGGCGGGTCGTCGAAGTTGATGCGGCGGATGGGGAGGCGCTCGATGTATTGCTTGTTGTAGGCGTACCAACCATGCCGGAAAGGGCTGCTGATGCTTTGCAGGTAATAGTCCAACAGGCGGCTGTTGAGCAAACCCAGGACATACAGGGGGGACAAATCACCTTCTTTGAGCGTGATGCCGTAGCCGCCGCCCCCACCGCCGCCGCTGCCCACGAAATAGTATTGCCCTCGGGCGTCGTAACTGAAGGAGGCCCGTTGGGCAATGGACGGCGTCATCAGTTTGGGCTGCTCAAACAGGGTCAGGTTCTTGGGATAGACGTAGCCATACCAGCCCGCGTGCCGCATCTTGCCTTGCTCACGGTTCTCCAGTCGCTCCCGGTTTTCCAACAGGTAGGCCCAACAGTTCGGGTAGCGCGCCGCAAACTCTTCCGGTGGGATGAGTTTGCCGTTCTGGTACGGGAATACGACGTAGCGGCTGACCTCCTCGATGTGATAGCGCCGTATGTGCAGGGAGCCTTTGAGCAACGGTTTGGCAACGTCTATCTCTAACTTGTACGTTCGCTCCTGCTCTTTTGAATAAGCAGTGATCAGTCCGGCAGACTTGTCTACCTCTCGCGCATCAAGGATGTAAACCGGGTCAGCGCTTGTCACAAGCCCTTGAAACATTCGCTCACAGATTTGACCGAAGACCACACCAGCACTATCAATCTTACGGAGGATTTTGTCCCCTTTGGCAGACCCAAATGCCCATGGCCCCTCGCTCAGTCGCTCTCCATCCACCAACGTCTCGGGCAGGTCGTCGGGCAACAAGGCCGGCCGGTCGGGCTGGGCCTTGAGCCAGTCGCCGGCGGCCACGTAGGCCAGCCGGGGGTTGGGTGCTTTGCGCAGGAAGAGCAGGCAGGTGTAGGTGGTGGCGTCCTCGAACACCTGGGCATCGCCAAAGTCCACCACCCGCCACACGGCCTGCTGCTCGCTCAGCAGCGCCCGCAACTCACGGCCATAACTGGCCTGGAAGAATTTGTTGGGCAGGATGAAGCCCATCACCCCGCCGGGACGCAGCAGTTGGAGCGCGCGTTCCACGAACAGCACATAGATGTCATAGTTGCCGCTGGCGGCCCGGTAGTGGGCGTTGTACCAGGCGGCGTCGTCTTTGGGCAGGGTCTGGATGCGGATGTAGGGGGGATTGCCCACGATCACGTCGAAGCCGGGAAAGACCTGACAGGTCTCGGAAGACCTGTCAGGTCTGAAAGCCTGGGGGAACTCTTCCTCCCAGTTGAACGGGTGCTTGTCTCGCCAACCGGGGCCGAAGGCGGCCTCCAACTCGGCCAGCGTGCCGCTGATGAGGCTGTTGCCCTGGCGCACGTTGTCCAATGGGGGTAGCAGGCCGCGCTGGTTGACCGCTTTCAAGAGCAGGTTCAGCCGGGCGATCTCCACCGCCTGGGCGTCCAGATCTACCCCGTACAGGTTGCCGGTCAGGATCTCCATGCGGCGCGCCAGGTCGTGCGCGTCGCCGGCGGCCCTCACCCCCGCCCCTCTCCCTTGCAGGGAGAGGGGAGCGATTTGCCCGCGCACGTTGGCCAGGTAGCGGTCGAGTACGTCGAAGGCCTCGATGAGGAACGAGCCGGAGCCACACGCCATATCCAGGACTTTGACCTGGCGGGCCTGCTCGTAGTCCCGCTCCTCCAACAGGCGGCCGAGCGTCTGGCCGACGACGTAGCGCACGACGAACTGCGGCGTGTAATAGATGCCCTGCGCCTTGCGCTTGGCGCGCCGGTCCACCACCTGCTTGCCCTCGGGGTCCTGCGCCCGGTGGCCCAGGTATTGCTCGTAGATCGTGCCCAGCACGTCGGCGTCAATGGCGTTAAAGTCGTACAGGCCGTAGCCGCCCGGCGCCTCGTACAGCCCCTCGATGACCCGCTCGTAGGGGCCGGGGTCGCTCGTCAGTTCCTCGCACAGGTGCGGGGCGAACAGGCGGCTGTCGTAGGCGGCGTCGAACTCGCGGAACAGCGCGTTCAGTTGCGCCAGCAAATTCTTCTTGCGCCCCTGGTCGCGCCACTCGCGCAGGAGGGGACGCAGGCGGACCGGCTCGATCTCGCGGTCTTCGCACGTGCGGATAAAGATCAGCCGGTCGAGGATGCGCTGCACCGCCTCGTCAATCTGCTCGACGCTGTGCGTGGGGTTGTAGGGGCGCAGGTGGCGGAACAACTCGCGCCGCCACGCGGTCAGGTCGGCGAACAGCAGGCGGCTGACCGGCGTGCGCGTGGCTTTCTTGCCCACGGCTTCGGCGGCCCGGTCGAGCGCACCCTCCACCACCGCCGGGCGCGACAGGAGCCACAGGTCGTCGAACCGGTCAAGATACTGCTGCCAGTGCAGATCTTTGAAGATGGCACGGATGGGGACGGTCTCCTGCCACTCGGCGTTGAACACCTTCAGCCCCTCGAAGTCGGTCAGCACGGCCCACGTGACGCCCTTGAGCCAGGCGTAGTTGATGGCTTGCTGCGCCCAGCGGGGATCGTCCAGGTCGGCGGGGATTTTCTTGGTCTCCAGGAAGAAGCGCGGGATACCCTGGATGCGGAAGGCAAAGTCCACGAACCCGCGCGAGACCTGCTCTTCGGGGCTGACCTCGCGGGTGTCGCGCGTGTTCCAGCCCAGCGCGTCGAAGAGGGGCAGGATGAACTCTTGCCGCGTGGCGGCTTCGTTGTAGCGCTTGCGGTTGTGGGCGGAGAGCCTGGCGAAACGCTCTACCAGCCGTTCAACCTCGATCCTGGCCTGGGCGTAGGATGCAGGCACTCTTCTTTCCTCCGGGCGCCAGGGCGGCCCACCGTCCTGGCCACTGCCTCGGGCTGGCTAGAGCCGCGAGGCTGTTTTCATTGCATTGTGCTTCTAGTGGACTGTAGGCGAAGTGTTGCAAGAAATTCCCCCAGACTTTTTGGCTATCCATTCGCGAAAATCAGGGCGTGTCCAGGACCACTGAAACGGATGGGCAAACAGATCGTTGTACTCCACAGAACTGGCAGCGATATGATCTATCATCGCTTGGCGGTTGTCCCAACTGCCGCGCTTGATGTATCGTCCACAGAAAGCGCCCAGCAACAGCTCTGCTTGGTTGAGCCACGAGGCGCGCGGTGGCGTATAACACACCCGCACCCATGGGGTCTTCAACCCCTGCATGAGCACCTGGGTCTCACCCGCAATGTGACTCGCTCCGTTGTCCATGATCAGGTACACGCCTACGTATTCCCGCCAGAGTTCCAGGTAGCGCAGCAGTGTCGGACGGAAGTGCGCACCATCATTGGCATCCAGACATGCTCCCCACATCTGCCCGTCGTGTGTCGTCATCGCCACCAGCAGGTTAACCGTACCGTGACGAATATACTCGAACTCTTGCTGCTCAATATGGCCTGGGATCATCAGGCGGATCGCTCCGGCCCGTTCCAATACCTGGATGCTGGGCTTCTCATCCACACAGACCACCAGAATCCCACGCTCCAGCAGCCACGTCGCACGTTCATAGCACCACGAGACCTTGGCCGCTTGCCGGACAGCCTGTGCGTTCCAGATCGTGGTCTTCCAGTATCGCCAACGATGGGGTTGCAGCGTGGCAGCGTCCAGAATGTCTGCAATCGTCGTGTAGTGGATCGTCGGCACGATCTCCAAGCGTATCGCCACCGTCTGCAGCGAACGTACCGACCAATGCGTCAGTTCCAACCCGTGCTCGGCCGGTGGGGTACACGCCAGGTTCTCAACCCGCGCCCGACTGAGGGGGGGGAAACCTCGCCGGTCGGCCCGAGCGAGGAGCATCGTATACCGCTGCGATCCCGCGTTCCTCGTACCGCCGACACACCCGCCAGATCGTGGCCGGGTCCTGCTCGACATGTGTACTCAACGGCCGTACCCGTTCGCCTCGATGCACCCCGAGCAGGATCCGAGCCCGACGAGTGGTACGTTGTTCTGTCTTCCCACTGCGCAACAATGCTTCCAGTTCGACTACATCCTCCGGCTGCAACTCTACACGGCGTGGCTTCCGACCTCGCATGGATACCCTCCCAGATTGATATGGGAGCATGCTATCACCGAGTTAATTTCTTGCCAAACTTCGGCTACAGTCCACTAGTACAGCGCAAGTTTGCGCACAAGTCAATACTTACCTAGTTCCGGCTGACGCTGACGCCCAGGTTGTCGGCGTGGTCGCTGATGCGCTCCAGGTTGCGCAACGATTCGACGAACAGCACGTCCGCTTCTGGCTTGCACATCCCTGCGCCCAGGCGCTGGATGTGGCGCTGGCGGGCTTCCAGGTAGAGTGCGTCGAACTCGTCTTCCAGATCGCAGGCCCGCTCCGCCAGCGCCCGATCGCCGTCGCGGACAGAGCGCAAGGCACACGTGTAGGTGGAGTGCGCGTGCTGGCACAGCCGGTCCAGGTCCTGGATCGCCTGCAGGCTGAACGCCACGCGCTGCGCCACCTTCCTCTGCGCGGCTTCGGCCAGGTCCTCGGCCAGGTCGCCCACGCGCTCGACGTCGATGAGCAGGTTCTTGATCTGGAAGCAGCGCCGCTGCTGGGGCACGCTGAGGTCTTCCTGCATCAACGTGTTGACGAAATCCTCCAGGATTCTGCGCGTCGGGTCAACGAATCCTTCCTCCTGCTTTACGACCCAGGCAGCCGCCTCCATATCTTCCGCGATCAGCGCCCGGCGGCTGTGTTCGAGCATGTGGGCCGTCACGTCACCCATGCGGTACAACTCCCGCAGCGCTTCCGTCAACGCCACGGCAGGCAGGCGATACTGCCGCTCGTCAATGTACGCCGTGAGCCGGGGCTTTTCCTCGCGCTTGCGTTCCGGTATCAAGCGCTCAACCACATGCGCGATCTGCCGGACGAAGGGGAAGAGCACGGCGCTGACGACGACGTTGAAGATCGTGTGCGCGTTGGCGATCTGGCGCGGCAGCGCAGACGCCGTGTGGCTGACGAGCGCAGTAAAAGGCCCCATGATCGGCAGAAACAGCAGCACGCCGAAGACGTTGATCAGGATCTGCGCGACCGATGCGCGCCGGGCGGGGCGGGAGAGGCGAGCGGAGGCGATCAGCCCCATCACGCAGGAGCCGACGTTGGCGCCCAGGAGCAAGGCAATCGCGCCGCGCAGTTCGATCGCCTGGCTCATGCCCATCGCCACGAGCAGCGCGGTGATGGCCGAACTGGACTGGACGATGGCTGTGGCGAGCGTGCCCGCCAGGACGCCGGCCACGGGGTTCCGCCCCATCGTCGCCAGCCACGTCGCCACGGCCGGCTGGGCCACCAATACTTTCAAAGCCCCGGACATCGTGTTCATGCCCAGGAACACGATGCCGGCCCCCAGCACGATTTCCCCATACGTGCGCCCGTTGCGGTGCGGGAAAAACTCGATCAGGATGACGCCGAGGATGACGAAGAGCAGGCTCGTGTCCCCAATCTTGAACGCCACGAGTTGGGCGGTGAGCGTCGTGCCGATCTCCTGCCCCATCATCACGCCGACCGCCTGCTCGAGCGTCATCAGGTTGGCGTTGATCAGCCCGATCATGGTGACCATGAGCAGCCCGCTGCTCTGGATCAGGGCGGTTGCCGCAGCGCCAAAGAATGCGCCCTTGAGCGGCCTGCCGGTCATGCGGTCCAGCCACTCCTGGATGCGGTTGCCCGCCAGTTTTTCCATCCCCGCACTGAGCATGCGGATGCCGAACAGAAACAGGGCCAGGCCACCTAGAACCTGGAGAACGCCGGTCACAGCCATATCCCTCCCTCCACTCACCCTCCCGCAGGTCAGGAACCTGCGGGAGGGCAGGCTGACACCCATCATAGCAGAAGTGTCCCGCCCTGTCAAAAGACAGCGGTCGGAGTCCCGAACTTGTTCGGGCTTCTGGCAAAAAACCCCCAACAAGTTGGGGGCTCCGGCAAGTTGGGGACTCCGCTGCCGCGGCTAATCCGCTGCCGGTTGCGCCCCGGCGCCAGCCTTTTCTTTCTGGCCCTGTGTCACCCAGAGCAGGCTGACCAGGAAACCGATGAACAGGATCGCCGCGCCGCTGAGGTAGGGGGAGTTGACGTTCACGTCGAAGATGAAGCCCGCCCAGATCGGCCCCACGATGCGCCCCAGGCTCATGAAGGAGTTGCTCAAGCCCATGGCCGCCCCCTGGCCCACCGTGGCGCGTTTGGAGGTCAGGGACATCACCGCCGGGCGCAGGAACGTCTTGGACAGGACGAAGAAGCCCGTGGCGAGCAGGATGGTGGGATACGTGCTGGCCAACAGCAATACCAGGAATCCGACCGAACCGGTGAACAGTGAGGTCTTGATGACCGCAGCGTCTCCCCAGCGCCGGGTGAGCGCCCCGGTGAATACTTTGCCGACGGTGGAGACCAACCCGACGACCGCCAGAATCGTCCCCACGCGTTCCGGGCCGTAACCGAACTTCTGCAAGGCATACAGCCCGAAAACCGCTTCAAAGTTGGCCAACCCGAAACTGGCCAGGAATGCCATCACGAGCAGGATGCCGATGGGGCTCGCCAGCGCCCGCCACAGTTCGCCAAACTGCACGGTCCTCACCTTGCCCTCCGCCTGCCGGCGGGCTGCGGGGGAGAGCGATTCGGGGAGCAGGAAAAAGACGAGTATCAGCGTCAACAGCGAGAGCGCGGCAGCGGCGAAGAACGGCGTCGGCAGGGAGATGGTGGCCAGCCAGCCGCCGAAACCCGGCCCCAGGATGAGGCCCAGCCCCATTGCAGCGCCCAGGATGCCCATCCCGCCGCCCCGGTCTTCGTCCGAAGTGCTGTCGCCGATGTAGGCCATGGCCGTGGACATTGTGGCCGCAGAAAGGACGCCGGACAGCGCCCGGAAGACAAACAGCATCCACAACTGGGTGGCAAACCCGAACAGCAGCGACGACAGCCCGTACCCCAACAGGCCGAGCATCAAAATGGGTTTGCGGCCGCGGCGGTCGGAAACGCTGCCCCACATCGGGCCAAAGACCAGTTCCGTAAACGCGGCCGTCGCGGTGAGCAAACCCAACTCGCTGCCGCCGGCCCCCATGCGTTCGATGTAAAAGGGGAAGATCGGAATGACCATCCCAAACCCCAGCGTGACCACAACCAGGGCGAAGGACAGGATAGTGACTTGCCTGCGGCTACTTGTTACCATGTCGAATTCCCTCATGCGTAATTCGTAATCCGTAATCCGTAATCCGTAATCCGTAATTCGTAATGCGTGTTACGTGAGGACGGAACACGAAACACGAAACACGCGACACGAAACACGTTTCACGTTTTACGTTTCACGTTTCACGCCCCAGGCTGCGCCAGGGTGACCACGCCCGCGCCGCCATCTACAGTGATGACCTGGCCGCTGCGGATGCGCTGGGTCGCCACGCCCGTGCCCAGGACGGCCGGGATGCCGTACTCGCGGGCGACAATCGAGCCATGGCTCAGTTGCCCGCCGATATCGGTGACGACGGCGGCAGCGCGGGCAAACAGGGGTGTCCAGGCCGGTGTGGTGATCGTGGCTACCAGGATATCGCCTGGCTTCATAAGGTCAAAGTCTTCCGGCCCGTGCAGGACGCAAGCAGTGCCGGTCACGCGGCCCGGGCTGGTGCCGGCGCCCCGGATGACATCGCCGGTCTGTTCACCGACGCGCGTGGGCCCCAACTTGTTCAGATCAATCCCCATCCATTTTGACTTGGGCGGGAGCACTTGCGGAGGGGTCACGCGCTTTTCGGCACGCCACACGGCTTTGCGTTGCCTGACAGCCTCGGCCAGGGAGCCTACGGATTCGCCTTTGTCGAGCGCGGCAGAGGCTTGCCCGGCTTCAGCCTGGATCAGCCAGAAAATGTCGTTGGCCCGTTCAATCGCACCGGCCTGAACCAGCCGACGGCCTAACTCCAGCAACATTTGCCGCAGCAGCGGATAGCCCAGGCCCAGGTCGGCCAGGCCCTCCTCGCGCAGGGGGACGCTCTTTTGCGCCCAGGTAACGAGCCGGCGGAAGAGTCTCAGGCGCAGGCCCCTGAGCCTTTCCAGCATGCCAAGGGTGGCCTGTTCGCGCCGCTCGGCGGCAGACTGCTGCCGTGCATAGGGACTTGCGCACTGGCCACTGAGGAACATCTTGCACGTGTCCAGCAGCGGTGCCGGGTCGTCGGCCGGCACCGGCTTAGCAAAGTCGAGGTCATAGATGATGTGCCCGTACTGCTGCAAATGTGCATCGAAGCGCTTCTGCCACTGGAGCCAATCCTCGGCCTCCACGCCCGGCGCAGCCTGTTCGCTTTTCAGTTGGGCGGCCAGTTGCCGGGCCGGTGTGTTGGCGACGTAGGTTGCCAGGGCCGGGCGCGTGCGGCACCATTCGGCGATGTCGTAGAGTGACTTTTCGGCCAGGATAGGGGTGCTATCGAATCCCAGCAAATAGGTCAGGGCCGGAGGGTCCTCTGGCCGCTTGATCAACCGGTCATAAACGCCCTTAAACAAGACCTCGCTCATGTTGGCGCTCGGAAAAATGCCAGACTGATACAAGGCATAGACGTCAAACGACGCATCCGCAAGTTGACGCACACCGGTCAGGATGTCAGTTGCCGGCAGTTCGTTCAATGGCCTTGCCTGCCAGCGCTGGATGGTTTCAACGTAGCGCGGGTGAACCTCGTCACGCCAACGTGTTTCTGCACGCCGCATCATGCGCGGCATGGCAAAAGGCATGGTGGTCAGTAGCCCCAGCATTTGCCTGGGTGTAAACCGGGCAGTGTAATAGGCGTAATCGTTGATGGTAACGACCGTCTCATCCGGCCACCCGTCTTCAGAGCCTGCAAGCTCGGCCCCCAGCCGCTTGGTACCGGCGTTGATGGCAGCCCGGCCCAACGTGGCGAACAAGGGTGTCAGCGGATCGGGCAGCAGTTCGACGACGCTGGCGCGCAGGTACTGCCCCTTGGGGTCGGGCAGCTTCCACTCGGTTGGAGGGGGCGCTTCCGGCTCCGGCAACGCGGTGATGGGCCGGGCCTGGACAATCGCAAACTTATCCTCGGCCAGCGCCCACTCGATGTCCATCGGCACGCCGTACAGATGCTCGATCTGCACGCCCAGCCGCACCAACTCGGCGGTGGCCCGGTCGTCAAGCACAGGGGCACGGTGTAGTGTCTCCGGGACGGGATGCTCGGCCGTGCCGCTCTCCAGGAGCACGGTCATCACCTGCTTGTCGCCCGTCTCGCGCGCAAGCACACTTCCCGTCGCCTTGTCCATCGTGAGCGTATCGGGCGTCACCAGCCCGCCCACGACGGCCTCGCCCAGCCCCCAGGCCGCACTGATCATGGCCTGGTCGCGCTGCCCCGTGACCGGGTTGGCGGTGAACAGGATGCCCGCTGCCTCGGCGTGCACCAGCATCTGCACCACCACCGCCAGGCTGACCGCGTTCTGGTCAATGGAGTGCTGCGCCCGGTAGCCAATCGCCCGCGCCGTCCACAGCGAAGCCCAACAGCGCTTGACCGCCTCCTGCACCGCCTCGAGGCCGTGGATGTTCAGGAACGTCTCCTGTTGACCGGCGAACGAGAGGTCGGGCAGGTCCTCGGCCGTGGCCGACGAACGCACCGCGACCACCGGATGATCGCCCGGCAAGTCTATATACGCCCGCGCGATGGCCCCGGCGATGTCCGGGGGCACGTGCGCCTGCGCGAACAGGTCGTGGATGGCGCGCGAAGCCGCCTCCAGTGTGGAGGGCTGCGCCACGTCCACCGCTTCCAGCGCCGCCAGGATGCGCGGCTGTAAGGCGTTCTCGGCCACGAACTGCCGGTAGGCGGCGGTGGTGACGTGGAAGCCGCCAGGCACAGGCAGTCCAGCGTTGGAGAGGCGGGCCAGCGACGCGCCCTTGCCCCCCACAGTTTCCAAAACGGCCTCTGCATCGGCCAAGGGTAATACATAAGTGTGTGTCATTATTGTCCTCCATCACAAGATTGGTTCAATCCAGGATCGCCACAATTCCTTGCCCACCATCCACTCGCACGCGGTCACCAGTCTTGAGACGCATGGTGGCATTGCCGCAACCAACGACGGCTGGAATCCCCAACTCGCGGGCGACGATGGCCGCATGGGAGAGAGGGGCTCCCACATCCGTGATGATAGCGGCCGCTCGAGGGAATAACGGTGTCCAGCCGACGTTGGTGGTGACGGTGACCAGGATTTCGCCCGGTTGCAGCAAGTCGCCTTCTTCTGGGCTATCCACGCGGCGCACGATGCCCTCCACGCAACCGGCAGCACCCGCAAAGCCGGTGATGGTGGTGGGGGCTGGCGTAAGCGTTGATACACGGGAGTCGAAATAGTCACTGCGCCGGTTGGGATCGGCAGCCCACCGGAAAGGATCGAAACGGCCAATGATAATCGCCGGGTAGGGCGACAGGGCGTTCGTTCTGGTATAGATCTCGCGCCGGGCGGGGATGTAGGCCACTGATGTTTCATTGCCGGATAAAACGTCCATCATTTCATCGAGCGACGAGAAAAAGATGTCATCCCCGAGGCCGGTGAGTTCCCCGGCGCGCAGGGCGAACTGGCGGATCAGCCGGGTCAAGCGTGTTACCTCGGAACGAACCGCTTCCCGGGCACGGGCCGCCGCGGCGACCTGGTCGAGCATGCGCTGGATAGCGTTCGCTTTGTGGGGATAGCGGGCCTCAAAGCGCTGCCAGGCAGCCGCGTACTCGGCGCGCTGTTTTCCCAGGAGTGTCTCAACGTCCACTTGGGATTGGGCGAATTCTGCCAGGCGCCGGTCGAGCCAATCAGGGTCTTCCTCCGCGCCCGGAGCAGACAGCTCCATCTCGTGTGGCCCGCGGTGGCCATAGCGCTCCAGATAAGCATTCCGGCTCATGTCGCCGCGCGCTACCTGCGCCAGGCCGACCAGCGGCCCCAGGCTTTCCAGATCGGCCGAGGCGCCCGCCAGGTTCGACATGATGGTGTTGGCGTCGGCTTCTCCGGCCAGCCTGATCAAATCCAGGCGCAGCCTGGTGGCGAGGTCAGAGAACAGCATGGTCACGCCACGCAGCAACCCGCAGGCCTGCAGGAAATAGGGTTTTATTGCCTCTCGCCACAATGACAACAAGGTCAATTTGTCCCCACTACGGACAGCCTGGATCTGCATGCGCTGTCTGCGGCACCAGCCCGGGGTCGCAGCGATGAATTCCGGGATCTTGTGCCGATCTCGGCTCACGTACCGTTGGGCTTTGAGCAGTCCCGGCAGCGACGTCCAGAGTACGGCAAGAGGTGAAAAGGGAATCATCGGAATGTTCAGGTTGGCCGGAGCGGAGCTGATCATGTCTCCTTGCAGCTCCTCGCGGACATCTTTGCCTACGGCACGATACACAGAAACGAGCAGGCTCAGGTTGAGATACGGACGACCACAGATATTGCCGCAGAAGGGATAATTTCCGGGGAACTTGATCGGGTTGGCCTCGTAGTGGTGAATCCACCACAAAGACCATGTGCTGGGCGTCATCACATCCGGAACCGCTTCGCTGACGTTCACATTCGACCACAGAAAATCGCCCGTCAGGCTGTCGTTCCATTCACCCGTGGTGGGGTTGTATCCATTTTGAGGAAACTCGCGTGTCATACATGCCTCCTGACAATGTAGACCGTGATGCGTGGTGATACGTGTTGCGTGTTGCGTGGGGAATCCCGACGTGACCTCCTCACGTTTCACGTTTCACGTTTCACGCCAACCGGACGATTCCGTGCGCGCCATCTATTTCGACCATTTGCCCGTCGCGTAGGATTTCGGTCACGTTTTCGATGCCGGCGATGCAGGGTTTACCGTACTCGCGCGCCACCAACGCGCCGTGCTGGAGCAGGCCACCCACTTCGAGGATGATCCCGCTCGCGTTGATGAAGAGCGGCGTCCAGCCGGGGTCGGTGGCGCGGGTGACCATGATGTCGCCTGGCAGGAGCGGCTTTTCGTCCGCCGCGTGCAGCACCTTGACCGGCCCGCGCACGACGCCGGGCGAGATCGGTTCTCCGGCCAGTTCTCCCTCCCTGGCGGCCTTCCTGGGCGCGCGGAAGATCTTGCCGCGCGAGTCCACCACGCGCGGGAACTCGCGGACGCGCCTGAGTTTCCTCAGGAAACGGGTGGTTTTCTCCGCCAGTGCGCGCAAGTCGAGCGTCGGATCGGCCAGCCCCTGGTCCAGGTTGTCCATCGTCAGGTCGAACACCTGCTGCACGTCGTCCAGCCTCCCGGCCTCGACCAGCGCTTGTGCGGCCTGGAGCACCCGCCGCCTGAACATATCGGTCATCAGGATGGCGCAGTACTTGGGCGTCTCCCTCAAGCCGCACAGTTCGACCAGGGTGCGGTAGCTCTGTTCGAGTTGCCGCGCCTGGCGGCGGCCCTTGTGGCGAGCGATGTGCAAGAGTTCTGTGTACGCCTGTTCCCGTTCCGCCCGCACCCGTTCGTAGGCGGCCTGCGGGTTGTGTTCTTCGTCCACGTTCGCGGCCATCGCCCGCAGTTGCTCGAAGAACTGCGCCGGTCGTTCGTAGGGGCGCGGCGTGGCCGGGTCCATCTCCATCGGGCAGCGGAAGCCATACTCGTTCATAAAACTGTCCCAGGCCTGCAGAAATTCCGGCGTCAGGTCCCGCGCGCTCAGCCTGGTAGCAAACTCTTCCCCCGACGTGCACGCGCGGATTTCGTCAAAGCGGGCCAGGCGATCCATCGCCAGCCCCATTTCAATCGTGACGTTGTGCGGCAGGGCGCGCTCCAGGTAAGCCACCCGGTCGCGCACTTCGGGCGAGTCGTGTTTGAAAAGGCGTCTGATCCGGGATTTGGCAATCTCGGCGGCGAAGATGATAGCCAGGAACAGGCTTGTGTCCACCATCATCCTGCCCGCCAGGCTGTCCGCCAGCCCCCGGATAGAAGAGACTTCTCGCGCTATGGCAGCCAGATCATCTGGTAGCCGCTGAACGGTCTCAAGATACTGTTGTCTGGACACGTCCGCGCGCCGGAGAGCCCGCAACATCTGCCCGACCAGGCCCAGGTTCTGGCGGACGACTTTGAACAGGACTCCCTTAAGTTCATGCGGGAGCCTGCGTGGGACGTATTCACCTTCGTCCAGGTTCTCGACGATTTCGCCTGCCAGGGCATCCATCGTGCGGCATGTCTCGGCGACCCGCTTCTTTCCCTGCATTTTGATACTGATCGAAGCGTTGACGTACGCCCGCCCTTCCAGGATGGGCCGGAGCAGGCTCGCCGCTTCCGGCGTGATGTTGCCCATTGTCATCTTGAGGATCGCCACATTCTCGGTGGCGATATAGTCCGTACCCATGGCCGATAGAGGCTCCGGCATGCCCCACTTGGTCAGGGTCATGTCCAGGTAGAGGCACTTGGGCGCGCCGGGAGGCGTGAGCAGCGCTTCCGGCAGGGGCACGTAGGCCGTGATCGGGCGGGCCTGGAGCAGGTACAACTGGCCGCCGGAAAACGCCCATTCGATGTCCATGGGCTTTCCGTAATGACCCTCGACCTGGGCCGTCACATCGGCCACTTGAAGGGCCTGCGCGTCGGTGAGGCAGAACTGTCCGCGGTTGGGCGAAGGGGATTCATAGATACCGCCGTCGTCGGCCAACCAGACGGAGGTCTCTTTCTTGCCGGCCTTGCGTTCCAGGATGGTACGCGCTACCTTGTCCACGATGAAGGTGTCCGGCGATACCGCGCCGGAGACGACCGACTCGCCCAGGCCAAAGTTGGCGTTGACGACGGCCTCGTCGTAGCAGTTGTCCAGCGGGTTCAGCGAAAAGGCCACCCCGGCCGTTTCAGCCGCGATCTGCTGCTGCACGATGACGGCGATGCGCGGCCTGTCTACCGCGAGCCCGTGTTCTCGCTTGTACACGAAGACCCGCGCGTCGAGGCAAGAGGCAAACGAGCGGCGTATCGCGTCTGCGAGGCCGTCTTCCCTGACGCCGAGCACCGTCTCGTACCCGCCGGCAAAGGAGAGCTCCTCCAGGTCCTCTTCGGGCGAGGACGAGCGGACGGCAAAGAGAGGAGGCTTACTATTCGTTTTCAGGGCTGCGAGCGCCTGGGCCAGCGCTTGCTTGCGCGCGTCGTCCAGCTCAAACCCCGCACACGTGGCTTTCAGTGCGTCGCAGTTCTGCTTCAGCGTTGCGGGCGTGCTGTTCAAGACGCGCGACCACTCAGGCGTTTGCTGGACGTGCGCCAGCCACGGCTCGAAAAACGTAACGGAGAGCACAATCCCAGGCGGGACAGGCAGGCCGTGCCGGGTCAGCGAGATCAGCGACGTCGCTTTGCCGCCGACCTGCGCCAGTTCAGGTGTTTCGTCAGTCGCAAATGGGTATATCAGTCTCATGGCAGATTCCTTTTCTTCTAGATTCGTCATAACCCATCTTTCGGATGCGTCCCGACCTGGATAACGGAGACCAGCGTCAGGTTCAGGTCCCAAATCTTGGACAGGATGCCGCGCAGTCTGGCCTGGTCAACGACGGAGCCGGTCAGCGTCGTCACGTCGCCATCGCACGTGATGGCCATGCCATTGAACCAGTCGGCCCATTTCTGGTCGAGCCTCCCTGCCACCTTGATCTGATAGACGGCTCGTTGTTCCGGCTTGCTTTGATCGGCCATCGGTTCTGTCTCCTTGTGCAAGTAGTGGCCGCTGACCGGTGCTCCAGGCCAGGGCTGCCCCTTCAACTGTGCAACAGTATACCCATACAGTGGGTGAACTGTCATCCCCGAAATTGGTGATTGGGTGGGTGAAAAAACGATCCCGCACCTGACCGGTGGGAGATGGGGAGCGGGCAAGCGCAAGCCTTGCCCCTACATAGTGGGGCTATAGCAAGTTCAACTCTTTGGCCCTGGCAACGGCCTCGTAGCGACTGTGGGCGTTCAACCTGGTATAGATGCTCTTGAGATGCGAGCGGACCGTGTTCACCGAAACGAACAGCGCCTGGGCCATTTCGGTGCTCGACAGGGCGGTAGGCAGCAGCCGCAGCACTTGCAATTCGCGCTCGCTCAACGGTTCGATGAGAGCAGGGGAGCAGAGGTGCGGAGGTGCGGGGGAGAATTCTTGCTCCCCTGCCCCTCCGCTCCCCTGCCCCTCTGTCCCCCTGCTCCTCTGCCCCTCTGTCCCCCTGCTCCTCTGCTCCTCCGCCCCCAATGCGGCCAGTAGTCTGCTCACGTAGCCCGCTGCAATCCCCCGCGCGGCAGCGTGGCGCAGCAGGCCGGCCATTGGCTCGCCTTCGTCCACGAAGAGGCGTACGTAGCCCTCCGGCTCGGCGAGGGACAGCGCCTGTTCCAGGCAGGCCAGTGCCTGCGCGACGTCACCTTGCGCCTGGAAGGCCAGCGCTTTGAGCACGTGGATCTCGATCACCAGCCTGGTTCGACCTTGCTGCTCCATGCGCAGCCGCAGCGGCTCCAGCAAAGACAGCGCCTTGTCCGGTTGGTCCTGCGCCAGCCACATGCGCGCCAGGATCAGGTACTCGTATTTGCGCAAGTGATAACTGACATAATCGTCCGGATCATCCAACTCAGCCCAGTCAATATCCTGATCCAGTCCCTGCTCCCTGGCCCACCGCCCCGCCGCTGCGAGGTTGCCCTGTGCGACCCACAGTTGCGCCTGGGAGATCGCCACGAACAGGTCATCTATGTCGGTGGCCCTGAATTGCACGGCAAGTTGCCGGGCTCGCTCGAGTGCCTTGCCAGCGCCATCCACGTCCCCCTGCGCCTGCCTAACGCGTGCGAGCATGATATACCCTTCCAGCGCCGCAAACGTGCTCCACTGCCTGGTCAGTTCGATGCCTTCTACGAGATAGCGTGACGCAGTTTCGAGATTGTTCCATTCCCGTTCGAGTTCACCCAGGCCGATCATCGCCATGCCCGCCACAGGCAGCCGCCGTCCCTGCGGATCAGTCGCAATTTCCAGCGCCCGTTCGTAGCATCCTCGTGCCTGGCGAAGGTGTGCCAATCGTATATGCACGCCGGCCAGGTGCGTTTGCGCCCGCGTCGCGATCAATATGTTGCCAATCTGCTGGCCTGTCCGGACGACCTCGTCGAGGGCCTGGCTACCAGCCTCGAAATCGCCGGCGGCCACGTGGGAAAAGCTCAATATCCAGGTGGCCACGTTGCGCACAAACAGGTCATCCTCGGGCAATTCGTCTAACGCCCGGCGAGCCAGTTCGACGGCACTGGACATCTGGCCCTGCAATATAGCGATGAAGGCGCGCAGGACGTTCACCTTGCCAGGTATCAAGCCGGCGCCCCCGTCCACGTCCTCAAGTCGCGACTCGACGATGTCCAGCGGGCAACCGCTCGACAGGAGCGCCCAGGCGTGAAAGAGACACAGCGAGGGCCGGGTGTGCACTAACGTCTCGGGCAGCCTCTCCAGCCAATTCAGGAAGGTGACGATCTCGCTGCGCATCAGGGTGGCCTCGGCCACCTGGTCAACCAGGTGTGCCGCCCGTTCGAAATCTCCCGCAGACAGGGCGTGCTCGATCGCTTCAGGGATCAGTCCGTGCTGTTCATACCACTCGCTGGCGCGGCGGTGTAACGTGGGCACCAGGTCTGGCTGCGCCTGGAGCAGGCGACTGCGCAACAGGTCGGAGAGAAGGCGGTGGTAGCGATACCACTCCCGGCGGTCGTCGAGCGGCACGATGAAGAGGTTGGCGCGTTCGAGGTAGTCCAGAACCTCGTGACCGTTCAGATCGGCAAATCGCAAATCGCAAATCGCAAATCGCAAATCGGCAAATGTGACTCGCTCGCCGACTTGCCGATTCGCTGATGCGCTGATGCGCTGATTTCCCAACACGGCATCACACAATGGCCCACACAGCCGCTCTAGAATGGAGGTCTGCAGGAGAAACTGCTGTACGGATTCAGGTTGATGCTGGAGGACTTCTTCAACCAGGTAGTCCAAGATATACCGGTTGCTGCCTGAGAAGGCCCGGATGAGGCTGGTGGCGCGCTCTGTTTCCTGTCCCGGTGTCGAGGTGGTGGCCTGCAAAGCCAGCGCCGCCATCTGCAAGCCCGCGATCCAGCCCTCGGTACGGGAAGCCAAAGCGCTGACGTCGTCCGCCGAGATTTCCAGTTCCATCATCTGGTTCAAGAACTCTTTGGCTTCGCCGGGGGTGAAACGCAGGTCGGCCTGGCGCAGTTCGGTCAATTGCCCACGCGCACGCAGGCGCGCGATGGGCAGAGGCGGGTCAGCGCGGGTGGCGATACCCAAGTGCATCGGCGGCGGCAGGTGATCGAGCAGAAATGCGATGGCATCGTGAACCGGCTGAGCAGTAACCAGGTGGTAGTCGTCGAGAATCAGGACAAAAGGGCCGGGGATGGCTGCCAGTTCGTTGATCAATGCGGCCAGAGCGGATTCAACTGGCAGTGGCTGAGGGGACTGGAGCGCTCCCAGCACGCCTTTCCCGATACCTGCTTCAACCGTCTGTAGCGCGGCGACAAAGTAGGCCCAGAAGCGCGCCGGGTCGTTGTCCCCCTCGTCCAACGAAAGCCAGGCCACACGCCGCCCCTCACCCTGACCTCTCCCCCCAGGGGAGAGAAGGGAGTGGACCCACTCGCTCAGCAGCGTCGTCTTGCCAAAGCCGGCCGGGGCGGAGATGAGCGTGAGTTTGCGGCGCAGCCCATCGTTCAGCCGTTCGATCAGGCGCGGGCGCGGCACCAATTCGGGCCGCACGGGAGGGACATAGAGTTTGGTGGCCAGGAGAGGTATCGCCATTCTTACTCTTGGTTCAGGTGACCAACTTGCGCCGCAGCGCCAGCGCGATGGCCTCGGCCCGATTGGAAACGCCCAGTTTGGAGAGGATGTTGCTGACGTGGGCGCGCGCCGTCGCGCGGCTGACGGTCAGCCGTGCGGCAATCTCCAGGTTGTTCAGCCCTTCGACCATCAGGAGCAGCACCTCGTGTTCGCGGGGGGTCAGGCCATAGTCCAGCGTGGAGGACTGGCTGGCGGCCTGGACCAGCGCTCGAGTAGCCTCCGGAGCCAGCGTGGGCCGACCGGCGTGGGCCGACCGGATCGCCTCGGCCAATTCATCTACGGAGACGTTCTTGAGCAGGTAACTGATCGCTCCGGCCTGGAGCGCTTTCTGGACCAGCTCCTTTTCGTGAAAGCTGGTCAGGGCAATGATCTGTACCCGCGGCCACCGTTCGCGGATGATCTGGGTGGCGGTCGTCCCGTCCATCTCGGGCATCACCAGGTCCATCAGGACTACGTCTGGCCGGGCCTGTTCACAGACGTGCACGGCTTCTCGGCCATTGCTGGCCTCGCCGACCAGTTCCAGGTCAGCCACGGTCTTCAAGATGACCGCCAGGCCTCGGCGGACCATCGTATGGTCGTCCACGATCATGACGCGAATCGGGTTGGATGCACTCATTGCCTTCTCCTCTTCTCCTCCCACGTCACCACAATTTGCGTGCCGCGACCGGGCTGGCTTTCGATCTGGAGCGTGGCTCCGATGGCCTGGGCGCGCTCGCGGATAATGCCTAAGCCCAGGCGATCCGGCGGGATGCAAGCAGCGTCGAAGCCGCATCCGTCGTCGCTGACACGCAGTTCGGCCCTCACCCCCGGCCCCTCTCCCAAGCCTGGGAGAGGGGAGATGGCCCTCACCCCCGGCCCCTCTCCCAAGCCTGGGAGAGGGGAGGAAGCCCTCACCCCCGGCCCCTCTTCCTTCGCCTCGCTCAGGACAGGCTCCTGGAAGGGAGAGGAGGCACCCTCACCCCCGGCCCCTCTCCCAAGGCTGGGAGAGGGGGGAGCAACACAGCGCAGACTGACCTCCACGTGACGGGCATTGGCGTGCTTGACCACGTTGTTCAATGCCTCCTGGGCAATACGATACAGCGCAACGTGAGCTTCGGACGGCAGCGCACACAGGTGCTCCAGCGCTACCGTGACGGGTATGCCTGTCCGACCGGTGACGGCCTCGGCGAGTTGGCGCAGCAGGTCGCCCAGGTTGGCCTCGACCAGCGCCGTTGGCCGCAGTTCCAATAGCAGCGTGCGCATCTCGGCCAGTGCACCCCGGCTCAACTGCCGCAGTTCCTTCAACAGTTGCCGCCCCTGCTTCTGATCGCTCTCCCAGAGCGTGGGCAAGGCCTCGGCGATGAGGCTGCTCGAAAAGAGCGTCTGGGTCACGGCGTCGTGCAGGTCGCGGGCCAGACGGCCGCGCTCCTCCACCACAGCCAACTGCTGCGCCTGTTCGTACAGTTGCGCATTCTCGATGGCCAGCGCGGCGCGCTGCGCCAGGGCCGTGAAGAGCCGCTGCTCATCCTCGCCAAAGGCGTGGGGCCTGGTATAACTCACGTTGAAGACGCCAAAGACGTCGCTCTTGATCTGGATCGGGAGGTGCATGAAGGAATGGACGCCGCTTGACAGGACAGCCTGCACGACTTCGGGGCGCTCACTTTCACAGCGCGGATCACTGCGCACGTCCTCCACGACGACTGGCTGGCCGCTGGCCGCCACGTGCCCGGCGCTCCCCTCCCCCCGCACGAACGACAGGCAGGCCATTGTCTCGGAACTGAAGCCCCGGGCCACTCTCGTCACCAACCTCTCTCCCCCGCCATCCCACACCAGGACTGCACTCTTGTCGGCTTGCAGGACGTCTACGGCGATGTCTACCAGCGCCTGCAACACCTCGTCCAGGCGCAGGTGGCGGCGCAACTCTTCGTCGGCGCGGTAGAGCGCCTCCAACTCCTGCCGCCGTCGCTCGGTCTCGCGCGTCCTCTCCTCCAGTTCCTGTGTCCTTTGTTCGAGCGCGTGCGTCCTTTCCTCGACCTGCATTTCGAGTTCACGGCTGCGCGCCTCGACGTTTCGGACGCGCCAGCGGTAGCCGCCGATGACGCTGCCCACTAACACCAGCGCCACGGCACCACGGAACCACCAGGTACCCCAGAACGGTGGCACGATGGTGACCTTGACCAAAATGCCTTCCTCGTTCCAGATACTATCGCTGTTCGAGCCTTTCAGCCTCAGCGTGTACGTCCCTCCAGGGAGATTGGTATACTTTCCAAATCGCCTCGTTCCGACATAGTTCCAATCCTTGTCGAATTCTTTCAGCACGTAGGCGTACTGGTTTTTCTCGGGCCGGCTGTAGCTCAGCGCAGCGAACTCAAACTCAAAGAAATTGTTCGGCCAGCGAAGCGTCACTTCTTTGACGCTTTCGGCGGCCGTACCTGTACCTACGTCCTCCCCGCCCTGCGTCAACGAAGTCAACACGATGGGAGGCACGTAGGGATTGTCCTGAATGTTCTGTGGGTAAAACGCCGTGAGGCCGTTGACGCCGCCGAAGAACATCTCGCCGCCGTTGCTTTGATAGTAAGAGCCTCCGTTGAACTCGTTGCTCTGCAGCCCATCTTTCACGTCATAATTCTTGAAAGTCCCTGTCCGCGGGTCAAACTTCGCTATGCCTTTGTTGGTGCTCAGCCAGAGGTGCCCCTGTTCGTCTTCCAGTATGCCGTACACGACGCTGTTCGGCAGCCCATCCTCCTCCCGATAATGCATAAACGTCTCGGTTCTCGGATCGAATCCTTCGGCGTCGCTCAGGACAAGTTTGTCAAGTCCCCCGCCATCGGTCCCAATCCACAGCACGCCCGAGCGGTCCTGGTGAACCGATAAGACAAAATCATCGCCCAGGCTGTTTGGATCGTCGGGATCGTGTTGATAATGGATGAACTGCCCTGTGGCTCGCTCAAACTTGTTCAAGCCCTTGTCAGTTCCAACCCACAGGTCACCTGATGGATCTTCACAGATTGACCGGACGTGATCATCGCTCAGGCTATGGGGATCATTGGGGTCGTTCTTGTAGTGGGTAAAGGTCTCTGTTCCCCGCTCGAGCCGATCGAGTCCCCCGCCCAGTGTGCCAATCCAGAATGCGCCCGACCGCTCCTCATAGATCGAATAGACCGCGTTGTCGCTCAGGCTGTGGGGGTTGCCAGGATTGTGTTGGTAATGGACAAAGTGCCCTGTCTCCTGGTCGAACCGATTAAGCCCCTGGTTGTAGGTTCCGGCCCACAGCACGCCGGCCCGGTCCACGTAGAGCGCTACGACAAAGTCGCCGCTCAGGCTATACGGATCCTGGGGGTCGTTCCTATAATGGGTGAATTGTCCCGTTTCCCGCTCCAGCCGATCGAGCCCGCCGCCCGCCGTCCCGATCCAGAGCGCGCCCGACGGGTCTTCGCAGAGCCCCAAGACGTCGTTGTAGCCCAGGCTGTTGGGATCGCCGGGATCGTGTTGATACCGGACGAAACCTCTCTTTCTTACGTCGAACGTATTGAGCCCGCCACCATTCGTGCCAATCCAGAGCACACCCGAGCGGTCCTCATAAATGGACCACACCCGATCGTTGCTCAGGCTGCCCGGATCACCCGGGTCATGCCGGTAGCGAATGAACGCTTCGCTTTCCCGGTCGAATTGGTTCAGCCCATCTTCGGACGTTCCAACCCACAGCGCGCCCGAACGGTCTTCATAAATCGCCGCAATCGCATCGCTGCTCAAACTGTGGGGCTCATTGGGAGCGTGCCAGTAGTGGGTAAAGCGCCCCGTTTCCCGATCAAACTGATTGAGCCCTCCGCTGGCCGTTCCAATCCAGAGCACTCCTGCCTGGTCTTCGTAAATCGCCGCAATCGTGTCGCCACTCAGACTATATGGAGCATCGGGATCAGGCCGGTAGCGGACAAAGTGGCCCGTCGCTCGATCGAACCGGTTGAGCCCTCCCCGCGTTCCAATCCACAGCACTCCCGAGCGGTCTTCATAGATGGACCGAATCGCATTGTTGCTCAAACTGTGGGGGTCGTCTGGGTCATTGCGGTAGCGGGTAAACCGCCCTGTATCCCGCTCAAACCGGTTCAGCCCATCCTCGGTCCCAACCCAGAGAGCGCCCGACCGGTCTTCAGCAATTGAATAGACCAGGTTGTCGCTCAGGCTGGTTGGGTCACCGGGATCGTGTTGATAGCGCACAAAGTGCCCCGTCTCGCGATCAAATTGGTTGAGCCCTCCCCGCGTTCCGATCCACAGGACACCCAAGCGGTCCTCAACCATGGACCATACGGTGTTGTCGCTCAGGCTATAGGGGTCCTCCGGGTCGTATTTGTAGACGGTAAAGTTGTACCCGTCGTATTTGTTCAGCCCGTCCCACGTGCCGAACCACATAAACCCCTTGCCGTCCTGCAGCATGCACAGGACTGAACTCTGAGAGAGGCCCTGTTCGAGCGAGAGGTGTTCAAAGCGGATGCGGTTGCCTGAGGCAGACGCGGCTTCTTCGACAGGCGCGCGGGCAGGCTCGGAGAAGGCCGAGGCCGTCACGCTGCTGCAAGCCATGGCCAGCAGCGCTCCTGTGACAATCAGTGCCAGGAGCCTGGCCTGTGCCTGTTGAAAGGGGAGCGCCCGCTTGGGTCTGCGAACGGGTTTGTGGTTCACCTCTGTCTCCTGTTCCCATTCCCATTATACTCAACAGTGGCGCTCGCACAAACGAACGCACATGTACGCGCCAGGGCCTGGGCAGGCGGTCACGGAACCCCCTGCTGGCGCAGGGGGCTTGCACGGGGTCTCGCGCGAAGCCCCTGCCTGCGGCGGAGGTATGGTCACCGCGATGAACTCCAGCGCACTCCCCCCGGTGCCGTCTTAGAGGAAGATGAATCGCTCTGACCTTCCAATGTATTTTTTGTGTGTCTTGACACGATCTTATCCTTGTGCTATGCTTACCTTACAGTGATGGAATGATTCCCGAGGTGCAACATGTCTACTCGAACGGTCACGTTACATTTGCCGGAGAGTTTGTACATCCGTTTGCAGCAGGCCGCACAGGCAACTCGTCACTCGCTGGATGATGTGTTGCTTCGCGCAGTGCAGGTTGGCAGTCCACCCAGATGGGACGACGCGCCGGCCGAATTCCAGGCCGACCTGGCTGCGTTGGATCGTCTGGACGATGAAGGCCTATGGCACATCGCTCGCAGCCACAAGACAGAAGCGGATATGGAACGCTACCAAGAGTTGTTGGACAAAAACGCAAATGGCGTCTTGTCGGCTGATGAACGGGATGAGTTGGTCAGATTGCGGGTTGAATTTGACCGCTTTATGCTGCGCAAGGCTCATGCCGCCGCGTTACTTCGTTGGCGTGGTCATCGAGTTACGTGGCAGGTTTGACAGCCATTGGTCGTGCGACAGTCGTGGCGCTGAAGATGAACAATGAAGTCATTGTTGATGCCCGTCGCCGATGGGTGAGTGTAGGCTGGCACCCACCTGGAGTGTGAACCTCCCCGACAAGCACACGAGCCTCCCCATGATGATCTACGGAGGCAGTACAGATCCCAGAGACCTCCGCTCGATTACCGGTCTGACCGCCGTACTTTCCACACCACCAGCCTTTATGCGTGGGGAGGCGGTCACGAGACCCCATGCTGGCGCAGGGGGCTTGCACGGGGGACACGCACGAAGCCCCCGCCGCCAGGCGGGGGTACGGTCACCGCTGCGCCAGGCCCTTTTCATGCTCCCCCTCTTGAGAGTAACCGTATGGACACCACCACCCTGCGCCCAATCGAGAAAAGAGCACTCAAGTACCGCGAAACCGCCTACGCCGCCATCAAGGAAGCCATCCTCTCCGGCCAACTGGTCCCCGACCAGCCCCTGGTCGAAGAGCAACTGGCGGCGCTACTCCACATCAGCCGCACTCCCGTGCGTGAGGCGCTCGCCATCCTGGAGCACGAGGGCCTCATCGGCCCGCGTGGAGGGCGTGGCCTGTACGTGCGCTCGCTCACCCGCCAGGAGTTCGTCGAGCTGTTCGTCGCCAACGAAATCGTCGAGCCGGACCTGGTGCGGCGCGCAGCGCGGCTGGCCACGGACGAATGGCTCCACGTGATCGCCGAAACGGTTAGCCGGGGCAGATTTCACGCGGCGCAGATGGACCTGCCCCGCTTCTTACAGGCCGGCCGCGAGTTCCATCGCCTGATCGGCGTGGCCGCCGAGAACGGGCCGCTGACCGAGTTCGTCGTCCGCAACCAGGAGCGCACCGACCTGTACCTGCTCAGCACTGGAAAGACGATGAGCGTCGAGCAGATGCGGGCCTCCAGCGACCAGCACGAGGCCATCCTCGACGCTATCGTCAGGCGCGATCCCGACGAGGCCGCCCGCCTGGCCATCGTCCACGCCCACTCCACCCGCGAACACCTGGCCAGCCCGTTCAGCGAAGAAGAGGAGCGGGGAAAAGAGACGGACCAGATAGACGAGGTATACGGGCGTAATTCGTAATGCGTAACAAATGGGGTGTGGTCCGTGGTTCGTGTTCCGTGTTTCACGGTGCGTGAACGACCTACGGAACACGCAACACGAAACACGCAACACGCCTTACGCATTACGGATTACGGATTACGGATTACGCATTACGGATTACGCATTACGGATTACTCACTATGCCAATCAACATTTCCATCATCGGCGCCGGCAGCGCCGTCTTCTCCCTGAACATCATCCGCGACCTCTGCCTCACCCCGAACCTGCAGGGTAGCACGGTCACGTTCATGGACGTCAACCCGGAGCGGCTGGATAGCGCCTGTACCCTCTGCCAGCGCTACGCTGCCGAGGTCGGCATCGCGCTCGACCTGCACAAGACAACCGACCGGCGTGAATCGCTCCAGGGGGCCGATTTCGTCGTCAACGCCGCGCTGGTCGCCGGCCACAGCCGGCTGCGCGACGGTTGGGCGGTGGGGCGCAAGTACGGCTACCGGCACGGTAGCAGCCTGCACCTGATGCACGACGAAGCGTTCTGGATCAACTTTTACCAGTTGCGGCTGTTCGAGTCCATCGTCCAGGACGTGCTCCAGATCTGCCCCCACGCCTGGTACCTGCAGGTCGCCAACCCGGTGCTGGCTGGGATCACCTACCTGGCGCGCAAGTACCCGCAGGCCAGGATGATCGGGCTGTGCCACGGCTTCGGCGGCGTCTACCACCTGGCGAGTGTGCTGGGGCTCGACCCCGAGCACATCACCTTCGAGATCCCCGGCGTCAACCACTTTGTGTGGCTGACGCGCCTGTACCACAAGGGCGAGGACGCCCTGCCCCTGTTGGACCGCTGGGTCGCACAAGAGGGCGAGAAGTACTGGCAGACCTGTGGGACGGGCGACGACGTGGGGCCGAAAGCGGTGGACCTCTACCGGCGCTTCGGCGCGTTCCCCATCGGCGACACCTGCACCGTCGGCGGCGGGTCGTGGGGCTGGTGGTATCACACCGGCACGGAGACAGAAGCGCGCTGGAAGGAGGACCCGGCCACCTGGTGGGAGTGGTACTTTAAGGGAGGGAGCAGGGCGTGGCCGAGATCCAACGCATCGCCGGCGACCCGTCCGTGCGGGTCACCGAGCGCCTCCCACCCAAGAAATCCGGCGAGTTGATCGTGCCGGTGATCGAGTCCATCGCCTGCGACGTCCCACGCGTGTTGACCTGCAACGTGGTCAACCGGGGCGACTTGGTGCCGGGCGTGCCAGGCGACCTGGCGGTCGAGGTACCGGCGCTGGTCAGCGCGCGCGGCATCCAGGGCGTTCAGACGCAGCCCCTGCCCCTCCTGGTGCTGGCCTACCTGTGGCGCGACCGGCTGGTGCCGGTGAGGCTGGAACTGGCGGCCTACGAGCGGGGCGACCGGCGGCTGCTGGTGGAACTGCTGATGACCGACCCCTGGACCCGTTCGGAGGAGCAGGCGCGCGCCGTGCTGGACGGCATCCTGGCGCTGCCGTACCACCAGGAGATGCGCGAGCACTATCGCGGGTAGCCCACCCCTGGCAAACGCCAGCCGCCGCGCTCCGCTGCGCGAAGCGCGGTCGGCTATGTGGTCGGGGGGTTGCCCCGCCTGGGTCCGTACCTTTGCTTGTAGATGAAGGCTTTAGTGATGTTCTGCGGCTTCCGCTTCAGCCTTCGTCTTGTGCACCGTCCCATCAGGATGCTGCGGCGGGGTGTAGATCGTGTATAGCCTGAGCGGTTGGGTCGAAGACACGTTGATCACGTTGTGGTAGGTGCCAGCAGACACCACAACTGCGTCGCTGGCATGCACGAGATGTTCCTCCTTGCCGTTGAAGACGAATCGGGCATCACCCTCTTCGATGCGGAAGAACTGGTCAACGGTCGGGTGCACCTCGTTGCCGATCTCCTCGCCGGGCTGCAGACACATCACCACGAGCTGCAGGTGTTCGCCGGTGAATAACACCTGGCGAAAGTAGTCGTTGTCCAAAGTCGCTTTCTCGATAGGTCCCACATAGCCGGTCATTGACTATACCTCCTTGGTTTGATTTGCCCTGTAGCACTTGCGTCAACCGCACAATCTCTCAACGCAGAGGCGCTGAGCCGCAGAGTCGCAGAGAACGCCGACTCCTCTGTCTGTGACTTCTGGAAAACGCACAGATAGTCAGACGGGTTGGAGTTCGGGAACACGCAAGACCCTTGCCTGCACCGACTCCATAATCGAATCCCGAATGAAGCGGCTGGCCTCTAAGATTTCTATGCCGATCATCTCACCTTTGTCATTCAACTCAGCGGTGATGTTGGGGCTGAGTTCGACACTTCCCGCTTCCGGTTCGTCCGAAATTGCCAAATGCAGAACGTCATCTTTCTCAAAGTACATCATGCGAGTCTTATTCATTGATAAACCTCCCTGTCTTGAGCCGAAAGTTGATTTGCTGGCGTGTCGTTGCATGGATGGTAACTGGCGTTATTGAACCGTGCTCGGTGTCACACGCTTTGTCACCAACAAGTCATCAATGCGTCCTACCGTGATGAGACGCCCTGTCACAGTATCAAAATATCGCTCACCCGAATATCTCACGATATGCTCTATCTTGGCAAGGTCAAATCCCCGTAACCTTGCCCGATATTTCATGTAGTCTGTCCATACTATCTCAATACGAGATTCCGTCATTGACGGCACTCCTCTCGTTACACTGCTCGAACTACCGCCTTGTGTATCAACCAGCACCTTTCTTCACGCCGATCCTGTGTGGAGGCCGCCGTCGCGGTAAAGCCGCCTATCTTACCCTGTGTACAGGACGCAATTATAAACGTGATGCTTTGTGTGGTCAATGACTGGTGAAGCGATACTACGCTTTTGCTGCTCAATGATAAGCATCGGTCGCCGCCAGAATTGGCGCGACCACCATCACGTACAACCGACGTTGCCGACCAGAGCTACCAGGATTCGCCGAGGGATGTGGCGTCGGATGGCAACCGCAGTTAGCCGCCACTTCACAACCATCAATTACTCCTCTTCCATTACCGCACTGTCTTGAAAAACAGATTCCCAAGGCAAGTTAGGGTACTCTCTCTTAAGTAGGGCGAACTCTTCTATCCTCTCCAAAAAAAGTTCTCAATTGCCGCAATGTGATCTTCACTGGCCAGAAAGTGTTGTAGGCTTACGCCTTTATAAATGTCCGACCATGTTTCCTTCTCTTCCAGCTGATATCCCTCCCATTCGTGATCAACACAAATCTGTTTCATTGCTTCAATGATTTCTTCTCTACGTGGTGCGTGTGGAAATGTCTCGATCCAAAAACTGACCCACGGATAACCGACGGTCTTATCATAGTCAAGATCGTAACCAAATCCACACTGCCAATTCTGGTTCAAAACAGAAGTTATCCAATATGCATCACCACGTAGCCACCGCAGTCTATCCGTAGGAGACTTTTTGATATTTCCTCCTACAACTTCCTTAAACCTGGAGCAAACCCGGTCCGACATGGTTGCATCCATCATCTGAAGAGCATCGCCCAAGTTCACAAGTGTTATCGCATGAATAGGGGTAAACTGAGTTTCTTGAGCCATCCCGTTTTCCTCCATAAAAGCGAGTAATTCATCAAGTAGAGCATTGCGAGGGCATTTCTTCAGAAAATGGTACAAATGGTGCCAGCGTAGTTGCTTGAATTGTACTTTTGTGCCCGGAATATCTCTGAGTATCTTCCGCTCGTCTTTGGGGTCATAATGATGGGTAACATATAGCAGAACTTTGCCTCGAATGTCTCGTTGTGCATCCAGAATCTCGGCATAACGTTTCAATTGATCGAGACTCTCTCTCGAATCGATTTTTGACTCTATCATGATCCAGTCACAATGATGTTCATCGTAAAGTTTTATCAGGATGTCTGGACGATTGCTAACCGCATGCTCAAGTGCACCAAATGCAACTTGAGTTGAAACTTCAGCATGTGTGTAATCTTGCGCGCCGAACAGATCGAGCGATTCTATCCAGGCATACAGGGTGTCGTTTGACGCATCAAAGAGATGAGCGATGATTTCAGTGAAAAAGTCCTCGTGTGGCGTAGCTTCTCCGTAAAGAGGGTATAGTTTAAGCAGACGATTAAAGAGTCCCATCTATCTTTGTTCCAAATATGGTAGCTGTTGTTTTCGAGCAGGAAGCGAATGACTTTGCGGATGAACAGTATACAGCAAAGTACTTGTAAGTCAATAGCGGCGTGCCGTATGTGCGGAGCGAGGGCGCCGTCCGCAGCGCTTCGGCCAGACACTGCTTCGCCTGGAGTCGTTGGTCCAGCCCGCGAGCTGCGTACCCCAGGCGGGCCAGCGCAGCGCCCCGGCAGTGCCCAACCTTGCCGTAGGCGAAATCGTCTGCTATACTGGGTACAATTCGACGCAAGATAGGGGAGTACCTGTGGCGAAAGTGCCGACAGACTACGTATCGTACCTGCTGCGCCTGTGGCGGTGTGGCACTGTCTTCCTGGTCCTGGTGGCCAGCCTGGCCTGGACGCTGACCTGGCCTGCCGCTGCCCCTGCGCCGGATGCCGGGACCGCGGATAGCGGTCCGCTGACCCTCAGGTTGAACCTGACGAATGCGCAGCCGGTTACGCTGGACCCGGCTACGGCCTCCGGCGACGCGGCGTGGATGGTGCTCGAGCAGATGTTTGCCGGGTTGGTGGACCTGGACGACCAGACCGGCCAGGTCCGAGCGGACCTGGCCACCGGCTGGACGGTCTCTCCAGGCGGCATGGTCTACACCTTTACCCTGCGCAGTGACGCTACCTGGAGCGATGGCCAACCGGTGACCGCCCGGGACGCGGCTTTTGGCATCCTGCGCAGCCTGGATCCGGCCACCCATGCGCCAAGCGCCTCGTTGCTGTACGGCATCCGGAACGCGGAAGCCTACCACCAGGGCGAGATCACCGATCCCGCCGAGGTAGGCGTGACCGCCGTGGACGATACCCACCTGCGGGTGACGCTGGAGCATCCTGCCTCCACCATGCTGTCCATCCTGGCGCACCTGGTGGCGCGTCCGGTGCCCCGGCACGTGGTCGAGACCTGGGGCGAGGGCTGGGCCACTCCCGAGCACATTGTAACCGGCGGTCCCTACCGGTTGGCCGAGTGGGTACCGGGCGACCACCTCCTGCTCACCAAAAACCCGACCTACTACGGCGCGGGCGGCGTGCAGATCGAACGGGTCTTGGCCTCCAGGGTTGACGACGCGACGGCCTGGCAAAGGTACCTGGCTGGGGAGTTGGACACGGCGCGCGTGCCGGCGGGCGTCACGCTCGATCCGGCGCAGCACCCGGACGTGCGCCGGCAGCCGTACCCCCGCACCATGTACCTGGGCTTCAGTGCGTCTCAGGTGCCGTTTGACGATCCCCTGGTGCGCCAGGCCTTCAGTGCAGCCACGAACCGGTGGGGACTGGTCCGCGCTGTGTTGGCCGGGCCCCAGCAACCGGCGCTCACCTTCACCCCGCCGGGCATCTTGGGCCACGTCGAGGAGATGGGCCTCCCGTATGATCCGGCCCAGGCCAGGCAGTGGCTGGCGGAGGCCGGACACCCCGACGGCCAGGGCCTGCCGCCCATCACACTGTGGTTCCGTACGGGCGAGGAAGCGCTGGCCGGGTACATCCGACAGAATTGGGCCGACGTGCTGGGCGTGACCGTCACGCTGCAGAGCCTGCCCTGGGAAGCGTACCGCGCTCAGGTGCTCACCGGCCAGTGCCAGGTCTGGCGTGGGGGCTGGATGGCCGACTATGGCGAGGCGTACAACTGGCTCCACGACGCGGTGGCTCTCGATCGGAGCGCCTTCGGCGGTTGGACCCCCGCCGCCTACGAGGACCTGTTGGGCCAGGCGGCGGCCGAGCAGGACCCAGACGCCCGCACAGCGCTGTACAGGCAGGCCGAGCAGATCCTGGTGGAGACGGAGGCCATCGTGGTCCCGCTGTACGCCGATGCGCTGCTGGTGGCGGCCCAGCCCTACCTGGAGCGTACCTATCCGGGCTTCGGTGCGCCGGACATTGCCACCTGGCGCTTCTATCCCCACCGGGCCTTGCTCCCCCTCGTCGCGAAAAACTTCTCTACGGCTCCCTCACCGCCCGCAGACGTGATCTTTCACAACGGCACGCTCCTGACGATGGAGGCCGATCGCCCGCAGGTGCAGGCGATTGCCATCCGTGCAGACCGCATCCTGGCCGTGGGCAACGACGAGAAAATCCTGGCGCTCCAGGGGCCCGGAACACTCGTGGTTGACCTCGCCGGTCGCACGCTCCTGCCGGGTTTTTTGGATGGCCATACGCACGTTCTACACCACGCCGATGACGCCGGGTGGACCCTGGACGAGGCGATGCAACTCGTCTTGAGTTATGGCCTGACCGGCGTGACGGAGATGTCGGCTACTTGGGACTTTCTCGACCGGCTGATGGCCGCCGAACAGGCCGGACGGCTGCGGCTGCGGGTCAACGTCTTCCCCCGCTACAACTATCCCTGGTTGGACGAGGACGGCCACTCGATCTACGAGGGGGTGTGGTTTCCCGACCACGGCCCCATCCTCGACAGTGACCGGCGGCTGCGCATCCCCGGCATCAAGGTCTTTGCCGACGGCGCGTTCACGCCAGGCCGGGGGTGTCCGGCCCTGACCGATCCATACCCCGCAGAGGTGCAGGCGCTATCGTACTTCTGGGACATCTGTTTCACCGAGCGGGGAGACCTGTATCTGGAGCAGCCGGAAATGAACCAGGTCGTCGCCGAGGCGCAGGCGGCCGGCTTCCGGGTGGCCTTCCATACCATGGGCGACCGGGGCATTGAGACGGTGCTCAACGCCATCGAGAATGCCCTGGGTGGCGCATCCGACGAAGTGTACCGCCACCAGATCCAGCACAACAGTTGGTTGCGGCCCGACCTGATGGAGCGGTATGCCGACCTGCATATCCTGGCCTCGGTGCGGGGGGGCTTCAACACCTGTGACCAGGCAGACTATCTGTGGTGGTGCGGGCCGGAGCATTATGAATGGATGGTCAACCGCTTCGCCCTGCCGGGGAGAGGCATCCACGCGTACGTCGAAGGGGATTTCGGCTGGGGGAGTGACCCTTATGATCCGGCCTCTATCTTTCCCCTGAATCCCATGAAGATGCTGTGGGGCCTGGTCACCAGGCAGCAGTTGCGCCCGGATGGCACGGCCTGCCAGCCGGAGCCCTGGGTGGCGGAGCATCCGATCAGCGTCGAGCAGGCGTTGCGCATGGCGACGGTCGAGCCGGCGTTTGCGGTGTCCCAGGAAAACGTGCTCGGCAGCCTGAAGCCCGGCAAGTTCGCCGACCTGGTGATCCTGTCTGGCAACCCCTTGACCGTCGCGCCGGATGCGCTCAAGGACGTGCAGGTGTGGATGACCATGGTCGGCGGGCGGGTGGAATATTGCGCGCCGGGGCACGCGGCGTTGTGTCCCAGCCTTGATTGACCTGGCGCCGATTTGCCAAAGAAACCAGGTTTTTCCCAAAAACCTGGTTTCTTCCTGGTTGCAGTCCCTTGCCAAAAGAGTATACTATCAGCGTGGGCTTTCGCTGCGTGAAAGAGGAGAAGCGCTGATGACCGAGGCGACGGAACTTGTCTACGATGTCTTTATCATGTACTGTTTAGAGGCCAAACACACGCCGAAAAAGTCGCTTCCGGATTCCGGGGCAATTTCCCAGCATTTTACCGCGAATCACAGGCAAAAAGCGGAATCGACTTTCTGGAGATGAATCGCGCGAAATAGCCTCTCTAAACATTCCATGTTTATCTCTTATAGCCATCAGGACGAAGATTGGGTCGTAAACACGCTGTTGCCCCGATTGGAGGAGGCCGGGCTGCGGGCCTGCATTGACTTCCGTGATTTCATCGCCGGCAAGCCGGCCCTGGTGAACATGCAGGATGCCGTCAAGCATAGCCGCCACACGCTTCTGATATTGACGCCGGCCTGGGTGGAGAGTCAGTGGACGTTCTACGAAAGCCTGCTGACTCGCACGGCTGACCCGGCCGGGCTCCAGCGGCGCACGGTCCCGCTCCGTCTCCAGCCCTGCGAACTCCCGGAGTTCATCTCGCTGCTCTCGTGGGTGGACTTTCGTCCCGACCGGCAGGACATCGCGTGGCGGCAACTCCTCACCGCGCTGGGCGCGCCGCCGGTGCAGGCCGCGCCGGCCGAGCCAACGCCTGCCGGCTGGTGCCTGGCGCACCCCTACGGCATGCCGCCCAACTTTACCGGCCGCGCCATCGAGCGGGCGCTGCTGAGCGAGTGGCTGGAAACCGACCCCCTCCATCCGTTGCTGGTGCTGCGTGCGCTGGGGGGCTTTGGCAAGAGCGCGCTGGCCTGGCACTGGCTGCTGCACGACGTGGACGCGGCCTGCTGGCCGCGCGTCGTGTGGTGGAGTTTCTACGACGAGCGGGACTTTGAGGAGTTACTGCGCCAAACGCTTGAGCACCTGGGCATCCCCCTCCCCGCCGGCCCCCGCCAGCAGGCCGACGCGCTGCTGCGCCTGCTGCACCGGCCCGGCACACTCCTGATCCTGGACGGCTTCGAGCGCGCCCTGCGCGCCTACGGCACCCTCGACGCCCCCTACCAGGGCGACGAACCCACCTCCCCCGACCCGACCCACACCCCACGCACCACGCAACACGAAACACGCAACACGCACCAGGACTGCCTCAGCCCCACCGCCGAACACTTCCTGCGCGCCGTCTCCGCGCTGCCGGGGTTGCGGGGCAAGGTGCTGATGACTACTCGTCTTCGTCCCCGTGTCCTGGAAGGTCCCGGCGGCGACCTGCTGGCCGGTTGCCGGGAGGAGGAACTGACGCACATGCAGCCGGACGACGCGGTGGCGTTCTTCCGCGCGCAGGGTGTGCGGGGTAGCCGCGCCGAGATCGAGGCGGCCTGCGCCCCCTACGGCTACCACCCGCTGAGCCTGCGCCTGCTGGCCGGCCTGGTCGTGCGCGACCCGCAGCAGCCGGGCGACGTCGCGGCGGCGGGCCGCCTGGACGTGAGCGGGGGCGACCGCGAGGGTCGCCCCTACCTGGTGCGGCGGCAGCACCACGTGCTCGAGCGGGCTTACGAAAGCCTGGCGCCCGCCGGGCGGCGGCTGCTGAGCCGCATGGCCTGCTTCCGCGGGCCGGTGGGCTATGATGCCCTGGTCGCATTGGCAGCGCAGGACTCGCAGGGAAGGCCGGAGCGCAGCGGCTTTCTTGCTCGCCTGCTGAAGCGACCTGGCCGGCCCCCGCTCGCCGAGAAGAGCACAGACCTGGACGCCGACCTGCGCGACCTGGTGGCGCGGGGGTTGGTGCACCACGACCGGCGGACCAACCGCTACGACCTGCACCCGATCGTGCGCCGCTACGCCTACGACCGCCTGGCCGGTGGCGAGCGGGAGGAGGCCCACCGCACCCTGCGGGACTATTTCGCGGCCGTGCCGCCGCCGGAGCGGGTGCGCACGCTGGACGACCTGGCGCCGGTGATCGAACTGTACCACCACACCGTGCGGGCCGGGCAGTACGACGAGGCGCGCGATCTGCTTGATGCCAGGCTCGTGCCAGTTCCACTCCACTTCCAGTTCGGGGCCTACCAGTTGCAGATCGAACTACTGCGTGCCCTCTTTCCCGACGGCGAGGACCGGCTACCGCGCCTGAAGGAGGAAAGCGACCAGGGCTGGGTGCTGCTCTCCCTGGCCAACTCCTACAGCCTCAGCGGCCAGCCCCGCCGGGCGGTACGTGCGCTTGAGCTAGCCGTCGAACTCGCTGAGGAGATGGGTAGAAAGGACAATGTCGCCATCGGCCTGGGGAACCTGGCCAACCGCTATCGGGACCTCGGCGCGCTGCGGGCGGCCGAGGCCAACCTGCGCCGCCGGGTTGCCCTGGGCCGGGAGATCGAGGATGAGTTTCGGGAGGCGGTGGGGCACCAGGAATTGAGGCGGCTGCTGGCCTGCCGGGGCGCCTGGGCCGAGGCGGAGGAGGAACTGGCAATGGCTGAGATGGTTTGCGACAAATATGGCCCTGAGAGGACGACCTATGTTTCTGTGGTCAGAGCCTACCGGGCCTTGCGCGCGCTGCTACTGGCGCGGGCCGTCGTGGTGCACGGCCGTGCACCCCTGCACGCGGCCGCCCTCGCCGCCGCCCGCCGGGCGCTGGACCTGGCGGACGAGACGGCCCGCATCCGGTATCCGCACGAACGGGACTACGTGCGCGCCCACTGGCTGCTGGGCGCGGCGCAGCGTGCCAACGGCGATGGGGACGAGGCCGACCGCCACCTGGCCGAGGCGCTGGCCCGCTGCCGGGGCATCAACATGGTAGACCACGAGGCGTACATCCTGCTCGACCTGGCCCGGCTGCGGGCGGACACTGCCCTCACCCCCAGCCCCTCTCCCAAGGCTGGGAGAGGGGAGCAGGCCCTCACCCCCGGCCCCTCTCCCAATGCTGGGCGAGGGGGGCAGGCCCTCACCCCCGGCCCCTCTCCCGGGGGGAGAGGGGAGGGGCTGGACGAGGCGCTGCGCCTGGCGGAAGAGGCGCTCCTCATTACTGAGCGCTGCGGCTACGTGTTGCAGGGGGCGGACGTGCACCTCTTCCTGGCCCACCTGGCGCTGGAACGGGGAGAGCGAGAGGAGGCGCGGGAGCACGCCCGGCAGGCCCGCGAGTTGGCGACGTGCGACGGCCCGCCGGACTATACCTACAAGGTGGCCTACGACGAAGCGGGGGCGCTCCTGGCGCAGTTATAGGATGCTCCCTCTCCCTCCCAGGGAGAG
>Ga0315289_10001278_pt1 | contig 39341 bp, 34 predicted proteins | sample YL17G11_40_MG_FD_203452 | JGI IMG/M metagenome (GOLD analysis project Ga0315289, IMG submission 203452) | Sediment microbial communities from Yellowstone Lake, YNP, Wyoming, USA - YL17G11_40 | ecosystem: Environmental > Aquatic > Freshwater > Lake > Sediment | place: USA: Wyoming | collected... | reverse complement strand
CTACGCAGCTTCCAAGGCCGGCGCCGACCTGCTGGCGCTCGCCTACTTCACCACCTACCGGCTGCCGGTCATCGTCACCCGCGCCTCCAACAATTACGGCCCTTACCAGTTCCCCGAGAAGCTGATCCCGCTGATGATCTCGAACGCCCTGCAGCGACGGCCGCTCCCCGTTTACGGCGACGGGCTTCAGGTGCGGGACTGGCTCTACGTCGAGGACCATTGCCGAGCGCTGCTGGCGCTGCTCGACCAAGGCCGCGAGGGCGAGATCTATAACATCGGCGGCAACTGCGCCCTGCCCAACCTCGAGGTGGTCAGGCGGATCCTGGCGGCCGCGGGGCGGGGCGAAGAACTGATCGAGCACGTGGCGGACCGGCCCGGGCACGACCGCCGCTACGCGCTCGCGAGCGCCAAGATCCGGCGCGAGACCGGATGGGCGCCGCAGGTCGAGTTCTGCGACGGCCTGGCGCGCACTATCGCCTGGTACCGCGCGCACGCGGGTTGGGTCGAGCGCGTGCGCAGTGGTGAATACCTGAGCTACTACGAGCGCAACTACTTGCAGCGCGAGGCGGAACTGGCCCGCCTGGCGGGTCACTCCGCGCCATGATCGTGGCCCTGGACGCCACGCCGCTCACGCTCTCGAGCGGCGGCCTGCGCCGCTACACCTCCGAGCTGGCTGGGGCGCTGGCGGCCGGTTTCCCCGAGGACGAGATCTGGCTGGTCTGCGACCAGCCGTTGGTGAGGCCCCCCGGGGGTCGGCCCAACCTCAAGGTCGGTGCGGCCCCGAAAAACCTTCTCGAGCGCCGCTGGTGGCTGTGGGGCCTCCACCGTGAGCTGGCCCGGCGGAAGGCCGATGTTTTTCACGGCACCAACTTCGCCGTGCCCTACTGGTCCCGCCGGCCCACCGTGCTCAGCTTCCATGACTTGTCCCCGTGGATGGATCCGGCCTGGCACCACGCCGCGAACCGCGTGCAGCGCCGTACGCCGCTCATGCTGCGGCGGGCCACGATGGTGCTCACTGACAGCGAGGCCGTGCGGCGCCACGCCATCGAGCGGTTCAGCATCCCGGCGGGCCGCATCACCGCCGTGTCCCTGGCTGCGGCCTCCCATCTGCGGCCTGTGGAAGCGCGTCCCGCGGCGCCTTATTTCCTCTATCTCGGGGCGCTGGAGCCGCGCAAGAACATCCCTATGCTGGTCGAGGCTTGGCGCGAAGTCCGCCAACGCCACCACGTGGAGCTGGTCCTGGCGGGACGCCGCCGGGCCGATTTCCCGGCTCTGCCCGAAGAGCCCGGCCTGCGGCTGGCGGGCGAGGTGGCCGACGAAGACCTCGCCGCGCTCTACTCGGGCGCGGTGGCGTGCCTCTATCCCTCGTTCTACGAGGGCTTTGGGTTGCCGGTGCTCGAGGCCATGCAGTGCGGGGCTGCGGTGATCGCTTCGCGCGATGCCGCCATCACCGAGGTGGCGGGCGGCGCCGCCGTCCAACTCGAGGCCCGCGACACGCGCGCCTGGATCGAGGCCATGCGCGCGGCGCTGGAGGACCCCGCATGGCTCGCCGGCTGGCGCCGGAAAGCCCTGGTCCGGGCCCGCGAGTTCTCCTGGTCGCGGACGGCGCGCCTGACCCGGGAGGTGTATGCCGAAGCCCGACGCTTTGCTGCTCGCCCCTGAGGCGCCCTACCCCACCGTCGGGGGCGGCGCGCTGCGCACCGCCTCCCTGCTCGCGTATCTGGCCCGGCGCTACACCCTGGACGTGATCGTGTTCCGTGAGCCGCGGGCGCCCGATCCGGCGGCCCTGTTCCCGCCTGGACTGATCCGTGACATCCGCGTGATCGAATTGCCCTATCACTCGAAGCGCCTGCCGGTCCGGGTCGCCAGGAATCTCGTTCGCTACCTGCGCGGGCGTCCTCCGCTTAACGACCGCTTCGCCGGTTTCGGCCGCCCGGTCGCGGACTTCCTGCGCGGCCGCAACTATGAACTGGCGGTCGTCGAGCAGTTCTGGTGCGCGCCCTACGCCGCACAGGTGGCGCCGCACGCCGAGACGCTCCTGCTGGACTTGCACAACATCGAATCGGTGCTCTGGAGCCGCGCCGCGAGCGCGGAGGTCTGGCCCGCCGCGGCGGCCTTCCGGAGGTTCGCCCGGGCCTGTCGCCGTCTGGAGCGCTATTGGTTTCCGAAGTACTCCCTGTTGCTGGCCGCCTCCGCCGAGGATGCCCGCCGGGTGCGGGAAATCGCCCCAGGTTGCCGCCCGGAGGTCTACCCCAATGCGATCCCGCTGGTCGCGCCGCCCGACCGCCCGGAACAGCACGTGCTCGTCTTCTCCGGCAATCTCGAGTACCACCCCAACATCTCGGCGGTCCGCTTCTTCCGGACGCGCATTTGGCCTCTCTTGCGTGGGCGGTGGCCGGACCTGCGCTGGCGGCTGGTGGGCCGGAACCCGGAAGGCGTGCGGAAGTACGTGCGCGATGATCCGCGCATCGAGCTGGGCGGCCCGGTCGAGGACGCTGTCTCCGAGCTGGCGGCCGCCCAGGTGGTGATTGTGCCCCTGCTGGCGGGCAGCGGCACTCGTTTCAAGATCATCGAAGCCTGGGCCGCCTCCCGCGCCGTGGTCTCGACGCGCCTCGGGGCCGAAGGTCTGCCGGGCGTGGACGGCCAGCACCTGCTGCTCGCGGATGAGCCGGCGGAGTTCGCCGAGGCGGTGTCGCGGCTGCTCGAATCCGCCGGGGAGCGCCGGCGACTGGGTCAGGCCGCCCGAGCGCTTTACGAGCAACAACTTACCTGGACCGCCGCCTGGAGCCGGCTGGAGAAAGTCGGCATATAGTTGCCCCGGGGCCGTGCCGCCCCGACTATACTGAAAGGACGGCATGCGCTTCGCGGTTGACGCCCACGCCATCGGTTGCCACCTGACCGGCAACGAGGTATACGTCCGCAACTTGCTCGATTCCTTCGCGGTTCTGGATGGTTCCTCGGAATTCATCGCCTACGTGGCGGCGGACGAAGCCAAGGAGTGGGTGCCGGAGCATTTTCTCCAGCGCTGCGTCGCGCGCAACCCCTTCCTGCGCCTGGGTTACGACTTGACCCGCAAACTCTACCAGGACCGGCCCGACCTCGTTCACGTCCAGTACACGGCGCCGCTGGTGTGCCCCGTCCCGGTGGTGGTGAGCGTGCACGACGTCAGTTTCTTCGAGCATCCCGAGTTCTTCACCGCGTTCCGGGCCGCGCAGCTCCGCTGGACGGTACGCCGCACCATCCGCCGCGCCGCCCGCATCCTGACGGGCAGCGAGTTCTCGCGCCAGGCCATCGCGCGGACTTACGGGGTGGACGCCGAGCACATCATCGTCATCCCCAACGCCGCGGCCTCCATGTTTCGCCCCCTGGCGCGCGAGACCGCCGCCGCCGCCGTTCGGTCGCGCTTTTCCATCCCGGGGCCGTTCCTCCTCACGGTGGGAGACCTGCAACCGCGCAAGAACCAGTTGGGCCTCATCCGCGCCTTCGCCGAGCTGATTCGCGCGCAGCCCCAGTTGCCGCACCGGCTGGTGCTGGCGGGCAAGGAAACTTGGTTCGCCCCGCGGATCTGCAAGGCGGCCGCGACTTCCGGCGTCGCCGAGCGGATTCACTTCACGGGCTTCGTCTCCGACCAGGACCTGCTCCAGCTCTACAACGCTTGCGATGTGTTCGTCTTCCCGTCCTTCTATGAGGGCTTCGGGCTGCCGGTGCTGGAAGCCATGGCCTGCGGGCGCGCGGTGGCCTGCTCGAACGCCGCGGCGCTGGTGGAAGTGGTGGACGCGGCCGCCCTGCTGTTCGACCCGCACTCCACCGAGCAAATGGTCCGCGCCCTCCTGGACCTGCTCCTGGATGCGGAGCTGCGCGCGCGCATGGAGCGGATCGGCCTTCAGCGAGCCGCTCGTTTCTCCTGGCGTCTGACCGCGCAAGAGACTCTGGAGGTCTACTACGGGGTGGCCGACGCCCGCGCGCGCGCCGCGCGCGCGCGCTACTCCTTCGCACGGCGATGAGGCTACGCGCTCTCTGCCTGGGGGCCGCGCTGGCGGCGCTTTGTGCGGCTCAAGCCCCCGGCGATGAAACCCTGAGCTACGCCATCAACTGGCCCAGCGGTCTGAGCCTGGGCGAGGCGCGCCTGGAGGCCAAACGCGCGGGCCAGCGCTGGCAGTTCGAATTCTCGCTCGAGGCGGCCCTGCCCGGCTTCGCCGTTCGCGACCGCTATCAGTCCATCGCCGCCGCCGACGGCCTGTGCGCGCTGGAGCTCGACAAGCAGTTCGCGCACGGGCAGCGCAAGGGACACGAGCGCACCGCCTTCGACTCCGGGCGCGCGGTGGCCACCCGGGAAACGCTGGGCGGGGGAGGCAAGTCGGAGATGCCGGCGCCGGCGTGTCCCAGGGACGCCCTGGGCTTTCTCTACTACCTCCGCCGCGAATTGGGCCAGGGCCGCCTGCCGCCTGCCCAGACCATTTTCTTCGGCGCGCCCTACCAGATCCGCCTCGAGTACGGCGGCACCGAGACGCTGCGCCTGGGCGAGGCCCGCGTCGAGGCCGACCGCCTGACGGTGGCGGTCAAAGGGCCGGCCTCGGCCATCACCTTCGAGCTGTTCTTCGCGCGGGACGCCGCGCGCACCTTGGTGCTGGCCCGCCTGCCTTTCCCCATGGGCGTCTTCTTGATGGAGCAGGTGCGCTGAGCCATGCGCGTGGCGTTCTGCTCCCCCATGCCGCCGTCGAAGAGCGGCATCGCCGACTACGCGGCCGCGGTGGCGGCGCCGCTCCAGCGCCTGCTCGAGGCGGAGGTCTTCGCGGAGCGGCCCGAGCGGTTCGACCCGTCCCGCTACGACCTGCTCCTCTACCAGATCGGCAACAACCCCTACCACGCCTTCGCTTACCAGATGGCGCTGGAGCACCCGGGCGTGGTGGTGATGCACGAGTCGAACCTCCACCACCTGATCGCCGAGTTGACCATCCGGTGCGGCGACTGGGACGCCTACCTGCGCGAGTGCGACTACCACGGGGGCGCGGCGGCCCTTGAATACGCCCGTCGGGTGCGCGCCCTCGAGGTGGGCCCGGACTACGACGGCCTGCCCCTGACGCGGCGGCTGCTCGAGCGCAGCCGCGCCCTGATCGTCCACAGCCGCTTTATGGTCGATGAGATGCGCGCGGCGGGCTTCCGCGGCCCCATCGGGCGCATCCCGCACGGCGCCTGGATCCCGGAGGCGGACCGCCTGGCCTGGCGCCAGCGGCTGGGCCTGGACGAATCGACTCCGCTCCTCGGCATCTTCGGCTTCTTGAAACCCTACAAGCGGATTGCCGAGTCGTTGCGCGCCTTCCGCCGCCTCCTCCGCCTGGAGCCGCGCGCCAAAATGATCCTGGCCGGTGAGCTGCATCCCGACTGCCCCGTGCAGTCGCTCGTCACCACGCTGGGCCTTGCGGCGCACGTGCGCGCGCTCGGCTTCACGCCCATCGAGGACTTCACCGGGTACCTGGCCGCCTGCGACGTGGTTCTGAACCTGCGCTACCCGACCGTCGGCGAGACCTCGGGCAGCCTGCTGCGCGCGCTGGGCCTCGGCAAGGCCGTGCTGGTCTCCGACGTGGGCGCCTTCCGCGAGTTGCCGGACGACGTGTGCCTGAAGGTGCCGGTGGATGCGACCGAGGAGGACCAGATCTTCGAGTGCCTGAACCTGCTGGTGTCGCGCCCGGACGTCGCCGGCGCGCTGGGCCGGCGCGCCCGCCAGTTCGTCGCGCGCGAGTGTAACTGGGAACTGGTGGCCGGACGCTACGCTTCCTTCTTGCAGGCTCTGTTCGCAGGCCGCGACTGGACCGAACCGGAGCCAGCTCCTACCCCACCAGCTACCCCCCACAAGCCACCAGCTACAGGCAGCTACATCGCCGGTTGGGCCGCTTCGCCCGAGGCGCAGGAGTACGTCCAGACGCACCTGTCGCGCCTGGAGAAAACGCTGGCCGTCATCCCGCCCGGCGGGCCACACGACTGCATCCTCGAGATGGGCGCTTACCTCCAGATCACGCCGGCGCTCCAGACCCGGCTGGGTTACGGCGAGGTGCGCGCCTGCTACTACGGGCCGGCGGGCAAAGTCGATCACAAGGTGGTGACCTCGGAGGCGGGTGAGCGCTTCACCTGCGAGGTGGATCTGTTCGACGCCGAGCGCGACCGCTTCCCCTACCCGGACGAGTTCTTCACGACGGTGCTCTGCTGCGAGCTCGTCGAGCACCTCTCCGAAGACCCCCTGCACGCCCTGGCCGAGATCAACCGGATCCTCAAACCCGGCGGCCATCTCGTGCTCACCACGCCCAACCTGGCCTCGCTGCGGGCGCTCTCGGCCATCCTTCAGGGCTTCCACCCGGGCTTCTTCCCCCACTACCTGCGGCCCGCTGCGGACGGCGCCGCGGAGGCGCGGCACAGCCGCGAGTACACGCCCCGCGAGATCCAGGATCTGCTGGCCGGCGGCGGCTTTCAGGTGACCTTGCTCGAGACCGGGCCGTTCCGCGAGAAGCCCGAACCGGAGCTGGCCTGGGTGCGGCATCTGCTCGAGCGCTACCGGCTCTCGACCGACCTGCGCGGCGACGGCATCTACGCCGTGGGGCGCAAAGCGGGGCCCGTGCGCCACCGCTACCCGGCCTGGCTCTATAGCGCCCAAAGCCCATGAGCGTAGCGTATCCGGAGGTGTGCGTCGATCTCGTGCCGGGGCGGGCTGCTCTGCGCGTGCGCCTGCGCCTGCTGAACCGCTCGAAGGAGACCTGGCGCGCGGAGGAAGGCTTCGCCATCGGCTACCAGGTGTTCGATGCGGACACCGGTACGCTGATCTCTGACGGCCTCCGCGGCCCGATCGCGCGGGAGGTGGCGCCCGCCGAAGTGGCGGATATAGAACTGGAAGTCGAGCTGCCCGCCGAAGCGGGCCGCTACCGGGTGTTCGTCTCCCCCCTGCGAGAGCAGATCTGCTGGTACTACGCCCAGGGCTGGCGGTTCCTATTGCTGGATGCGGTGGTGGCGGGGCGCGAGGCGGCGCTGGTGCGCGCGAAGCTGACTACCCTGCGCGCTTTCCGCAGAGAGACGCTGCTGCGCTCCCTCGGGCGCGCCTTTCAGTATCCGCTGGCTGGCGTCTGGCGCCACCGCGGACTGATCGGCTCGATGGTGCGGCGGGACATCGTGGGCCGCTACCGTGGCTCCTTCGGCGGGATGTTCTGGACGGTGCTCAACCCGCTGCTGCTGATGGTCACCTACTTCTTCGTGTTCGGCATCGTGCTGCGCACCCGCTTCGGCAACGATCCCAGCCGCGCCGGCTTCGTGCTCTACTTCCTGGCCGGCATGCTGCCCTGGCTGGCCTTCAGCGAAGCCGCGGGACGGGCGCCCTTCGTGATCCAGGAGCACCGCAACTTCGTCAAGAAACTGGTCTTCCCGCTGGAGATCCTGCCGGTCAACCTGGTGCTGGCCGGGCTGGTCACCGAGGTGTTCGCGCTGGGGATCTTCGCGATCGGGCTGCTGGCAGCCCGCGGCGCCGTGCCGCTGACCGTGCTGTGGACACCGGCGCTGCTGGCGCCGCAATTGCTCTTCACGGCCGGGCTGTCCTGGTTCCTGGCGGCGCTGGGGGTCTACGTGCGCGACCTCGGCCAGGTGAACGGTTTCCTGCTGACGTTGTGGTTCTTTGTGACGCCCATCTGCTATCCCGAGGAGTCGCTGCCCGCGGCGGCCATGCCGGTGCTGGCCAAGAATCCGCTGTTCGTGCTGGTAGCGGGCTACCGGGCCATCTTCCTGGAGGGCCAGCCGCCGGCCTTCAGCTCGCTGTGGAAGCTGTGGCTGGTGGCCGCCCTGGTCTTCTTCCTGGGCCACGCCTTCTTCTACAAGCTCAAGCGCAGCTTCGCGGACGTGATTTGAGGGTGGGGGCGGGGCGGCGGGCGTGATCTACGGGGCTGCCCGTTCGCGGGGAACGGCGGTTTTCAGAATCAGCACCGTTCCCAGTAAGCCGCCCACAATCATGCTGACGTCCTCCGGGAACCCGCGCAGCACCGGGGGCGCCAGGCCCGTGGCGCGGCGTGTCAGGTTCAAGGAGCCGAATGCGAGGCGGGGCCGGAACACGTTGGCCAGAAACACGATCCATGTCGCGCACCCCCCCCCCGGTGCTGGAAGCCACCCGGTTGCTTTGATAGGCTGCCAGATGGCAGCCCATGCTCGCGCGCTTCTTGAGGAAACTCCGGCTGACGCTGGAGATGATCAAGTTCGAGCACTCCCTGTTCGCCCTGCCGTTTGCCGCCACCGGGGCTCTGCTAGCCATCCGCGCGGCCGGCTATGCGGATGACCGGCTGGGCTGGAAGCTGTGGTGGATTCTGGTGGCCATGGTGGCGGCGCGCTCGGCGGCCATGGCCTTCAACCGGCTGGTGGACGCCGGCCTGGATGCGCGCAACCCGCGCACGCGCGGGCGGCACCTCCCTGCCGGGCTGCTGTCGCAGGGCTTCACCTGGGGCTTCACGGCGGTCGCGATGCTGGTCTTCCTGGCGGCGGCGCGGGCGCTGAACCCGCTGTGCTTGCGGCTGGCCCCGCTGGCGCTGGCGGTGGTGCTGGTCTACTCGTTCACCAAGCGCTTCACCACGTTCTCGCACCTGATCCTCGGGCTGGCCCTGGGGATCGCGCCGGCAGGCGCCTGGATCGCCATCCGCGGCGCGCTGGACCCGCGCATTCTGTGGCTGACCGCCGCCGTGACGCTGTGGACCGCCGGATTCGACAGCATCTACGCCTGCCAGGACTACGAGTTCGACCAGCGGGAGGGAATCTTCAGCTACCCGCGGCGGTTCGGGATCGCCGGCGCCCTGCGCCTCGCGCGGGCCTTCCACGCCGGGATGGTGGCCTGCCTGCTGGCCCTGCTGGCGAGCTTCCGCCTGGGCGCGCTGAGCCTGGCCGGAGTGGCGCTGATCGCGGCCTTGCTCGTCTGGGAGCACCGCCTGGTGAAGCCGGACGACCTCACGCGCGTCGATGCCGCGTTCTTCACCCTGAACGGCTGCGTCAGCGTGCTATTCTTCCTGTTCTGGGCCGCCGACATCCTGCTCGTCCGCGCCGGCGGGTGACATGAGACCCGCGATCGAGGATCCGCGCCTCCGTCCCGTCGCCGAGAAGGTGCAGGCCGGCGTCCGGCTGAGCGGCGAGGACGGCCTGAAGCTGTACGGCACCTCGGATCTGCTGACCGTGGGCTGGATGGCCAACCTGGTGCGGGAGCGTCTGCACGGCAACGTCACCTATTTCAACGTCAACCGGCACATCAACCCCACCAACATTTGCGTGGCCCATTGCCGGCTGTGCGCCTTCGGCAAGGAGCCGCGCGACCCGCGGGCCTACACCATGTCGCTCGAGCAGGCCTGGGAAACCGCCGGGCAGGGCTGGAGCGAGGAGGTCACCGAGTTCCACATCGTGGGGGGCCTGCATCCGGAACTGGACCTGGACTGGTACTGCCGCCTGCTGCGGGGCTTGAAGGAGCGCTACCCGCAGGTGCACCTGAAGGCGCTCACGCTGGTCGAGATCGCCTGGCTGGCGCGCCGGGCGGGGATCACCTTGCGCCAGGCGCTCGAAAGACTCATGGCGGCGGGAGTCGAATCGCTGCCCGGCGGCGGCGCCGAGATCTTCTCCGAGCGCGTGCGGCGGCTGATCTGCGACCACAAGATCAGCGGGGAAGAGTGGCTGGAAGCGGCGCGGGAAGCGCACCGGCTGAATCTGCGCACCAACTGCACCATGCTCTACGGCCACCTCGAGACGAACGAAGACCGCGTCGGTCACCTGCTGAAGCTGCGCGCCTTGCAGGAGGAGACCGGCGGCTTCCAGGCCTTCATCCCTCTGGCCTTCCACGCGGAGCACACCAGGCTGCGGCACGTCCCGCCCACGACCGGCTTCGCCGATCTCAGCAACGTCGCCGTCGCGCGGCTGCTCCTGGACAACATCGCCCACATCAAGGCCTACTGGGTGTCGCTCACGCCCCAGATCGCGCAGGTGGCCCAGCGCTTCGGGGCCGACGACATCGACGGTACCGTGGTCGAGGAGAAGATCCACCGGGACGCCGGGGCCGCGGACCGCCAGGCGCTGCGGCGCAGCGAGCTGCTGCGGTTGATCCGCGAGGCGGGCCGCGAGCCGGTCGAGCGGGACTCATTGTACCGGCCGGTCCGGCGCGCCGAGACGGCGCTCACGGTGCCGCTGTAGCCAGGTAGCTGCGGATCAGCGCCGGAAGCCTGCGGGTGTCGATGGGCTTGGTCACGTAGCCGTGGCAGCCCGCTTCCTGGGCCCGCTGCTCGTCACCCTTCATGGCGTAGGCGGTCAGGGCCAGGATGATCACGTCCCCGCAGGAGGGATCCGCCCGGAGGCGTCGCGTGAGATCCAGACCATCCATTCCCGGCAACTGGATGTCCATCAGGATCATGCGCGGGCGAAAGCTTCCCAGCGCGGCCAGGGCCTGCTGGCTGTTCTCCGCCGTACGGACCTCGTAGCCTTCGCCCGCCAGCAGCAGGCGGGTGAGCTTGAGGTTCAAAGGATTGTCGTCTACCACCAGGATTCGTTCGCCAGGCATCTCTAATTGCCTCAGGCGGAGGCCGCCGCCCGGCGGGCCAGACCGCCGTTGCCGGGCTTCGCGGCCCGCAGCGCAGCGGGCTGCCGCAAGGCGGCGGCCAGCTCCCCGAGCAACGCTTCGGGACCCCGCTTGCTGCGCAGCGCCAGCTTCCGGCTCAGGCTGTCGAGCCGTTCCCGGTCCTCGCGCGTGAGGCTCCGGCCGGCCCACACGAACAACTGGCTACGCCGCCCGTTGGAAGGACGCCGCAGGCGGAACAGCGTCCCCAGTTCCTCCAGGTCCCGCATCAACAAGCCGACGATCACCGCCGCGGGCTTGACCTCGGCCGCCGCCGCCAGTCCTGCCGCCAGGCTGCTCCGGCATACAATCACGTAACCATGCTGGTTCAGCACCCCCTCGGCCTCGCGTAAAGCTTCCGGATCGTCGTCCACTACCAGCACCTTGCAGGTCTCTGCCCCCCGGACGCCGGCACGCTGCAAGGCCGCCAGGAGCCGGCCAGCCTCCACGGGCCGAGCCAGAAAGTCGTGTACCGGAAACGCCGAAACGCCGCCCTCGCCGCCCAGTGCCGACAGCAGGATCACGGGGGTGTCGCGGTTGGGCGCGGTGGCCCGGACGGAGCGCAGGACTTCCCAGCCGGTCGTGTCCGGCAGCAGCAGGTCCACCGCCACGCCGGAGAAGTTCTGGGCGCGGCAGCGGGCCAGCGCCTCGGCGCCGGTGGCGGCGGCTTCGACGGCATAACCCGCCCGCCGCAGCGTGAGCTGGAGCCAGGCGCATTGGCTGCGCACTCCTTCCACCACCAGGATCCTCGGAGCGGAGGCGGCCGTCGCCACGGCTCCGCTGGGCGCCACCCGAGGCAACACCGCCCAGAACCTGCTGCCCTGGCCCGGCGTGCTCACCACTCCCACGCTTCCGCCTTGGGCCTCCACGATCCGCTTAGTCAGCGCCAGACCCAAACCGCTGCCTGACGATTTCCGGGCGATATCGCCGCCGAGTTGCTGAAACTCCTGGAACAGCCGGACGGTGTCCTCGGGTCGAATCCCGATGCCGGTGTCTTCGACCTCGAGACGGAAGGCGTCCTCTCCCTCGGCCTTCGCCCGGATGGTGACCCGGCCGCCTTCCGGCGTGAACTTCAGGGCGTTGGAGAGGTAGTTGTAAAGAATCTGCTTCAACCGGGCGGCATCCGCCACGATCTCGCTCAGCTCCGGCGAAACCTCCGTGGCCACGCCGAGCTGCTTCTTCACCGCCTGGAACCGCAGCACGTCCCGGACCTCGCCCACCAGCGTCTCCAGCGCCACCGGCTCGGGACGGAACTCCATGCGCCCGGCCTCGACTTTGGAAAGATCCAGCACGTCGTTGATCAGCCGCAGCAGGTGCCGGGCGCTGGCCAAGATGTCGTCCAGGAACTCCCGGTTCTCCTCGGCCACCGGACCCAGCTTGCCGTCGTACATCAGCTCGGCGAAGCCGATGATGCTGTTCAGCGGCGACCGCAGTTCGTGCGACATGTTAGCCAGAAACTCGCTCTTCATGCGGTTGGCCGCCTCAACCCGCCGGTTCTGCTGGGCCAGCTCCTGGTTCTTCAGCCGGAGCTGCCGCTCGAGCCGCTTGCGCTGGGTGATGTCGCGCGCGGAGGCGGCCGCGCCCACGATGGCGCGGCTCTCGTCGCGCACCGGCGAGATGTTGAGCAAGATCTCCAGTACCATGCCGTCCTGTCGCACGGGCCGGGCTTCGTAGTTGCGCACGCTCCCGCCGCTCCGCACCCGGGCGAGCATTTCGGTAAGGTGCTGGCGGCGCGCCGCAGGGATGATGAACGCGATCGAGCGCCCGCCCGCTTCCTCTGCCGTGTAGCCCAGCATGCGCTCGGCCCCCGCGTTCCAGGTCAGGATCCGCCCCTCGGGGTCCGTCCCCACGATGGCGTCGTCGGAGGATTCCACGATGGCCGCCAGCCGGGCCACCGCCTCCTCGGCACGCGACCGGGCTTCTTTCAGCTTCTTCTCCTCGAGGGCCCGCGCCACGGCCAGCGGCAGACGGTTGAGCCTTTCTTTGCGCACGTAATCGGTGACCCCCTGCTTCAGACACTCCACGGCCACTTCTTCTCCCAAGGCTCCGGTCACCAGGATGAATGGAGTGTCCCCCTGCTCCTGCCGCAGGCTGTTCAGCACGTCCAGTCCCGTCCAGCCCGGCAGCCGGTAGTCCGCCAGGACCAGATCATAGGAGCCCGCACGGAGACGCTCGGTGAAGACCTCGGGCGTGTTCACCACGTCCAGGCTGAGGGGAAAGCCGGCCTCCTCCAGACAGAGCCGGCACAGCTCGGCGTCCGCCGGGTTGTCCTCGACACACAGGATGCGCAGCCGGGAGCCGCTGGCGCGCGGCTCATCCGGCGCGGTTGTCCTCATACTCTGCCCTCCTGGCCGCCGCCGCCCCCGCGGGCGGCGGCTGATTCAGCAGCAACCAATACATCCCCAGTTGCCGGATTGTCTCCCGGAACTGGTCGAAGTCCACGGGCTTCTGAATGAAGCTGTTGACGCCCAGCAGGTAACACTCCAGCCGGTCGTTCTCTTGCTTGGAAGAAGTCAGGACCACCACCGGAATGGTCTTGGTCCGCGCGTCGCTCTTGAGCTGGCGCAGCACCTCCAGACCGTCCACCTTGGGCAGTTTCAGGTCCAGCAGGACCAGCGTGGGGCGACAGTCGATGTCCCGGTCGCTGTGACCGCCCCGGCAGAAGATGAAATCCAGGGCCTCGGCGCCGTCCCGGACCACCTGGATCCGGTTCACCAAGTGCCCTTGCTCGAGGGCGTGCAAAGTGAGCTCGATGTCGTCTGGATCGTCTTCTACCAGTAGGATTTCCACTTCATGTGCCAGCATGATCAGCTCCGCCCCGCCGTAGTCGCTTTCGCGGTCTGCGCGCGTGCTTCTTGAGGTTGTCCCAGAGAAAAATAGAACGTGGCCCCGCGGTCCAGCTCCGCTTCCGCCCAGATTCGCCCCCCGTGCTTGTGGACGATGCGCTGGACAGTGGCCAAACCCACCCCGTTGCCCTCGAACTCCTCCCTCCGATGCAGCCGTTGAAACACCCCGAACAGCTTGTCGGCGTACTGCATGTCGAAGCCCACGCCGTTGTCGCGGACGAAGATGACGCTCTGCCCGTCCCGGACGGTGTGGCCGACTTCGATCACCGCTCGCGGCCGGGGGCGCGTGAATTTCAGGGCGTTGGAGAGCAGGTTCACGAGCACCTGCCGGATCAAAACCGCGTCGCAATCCACCCGAGGCAGTGCGCCGACCTGGATGGCGACCTCGCGACCCTCGGTTTCGGGCTTGAGTTCGGCCAGGGCATCTTCGACCAGCGCGCGCAGGTCGGTGGGCCGCCGCTCCGGCTCGCGCCGCCCCATGCGCGACAGCTCCAGCAGCTCGTCCACCATGCGGCCCATCTGCTGCGCACCCTCCCGAATGCGTCCCAGCCACCCCTGGCTGACCGGGTCCAGCCGGGCGCTAGCCTCCTCCAACAGCAGCTTCGAGAAGGCGTCGATGTGACGCAGCGGGGCCCGCAGATCGTGGGACACCGAGTAGGTGAAGCTCTCCAGCTCGCGGTTCACCTCCGTGAGCTCGCGCACGTGCTGCTCGAGTTCCTGGTTGAGCCGGCGCAACATCTCCTCGCGCTGGCGCAACTCCTCGGCGGCGCGCTCCAGCTCGGCGGTGCGTTCACGGACGCGAGTCTCGAGTTCGTCGCGCGTTTGCCGCAGCGCCTCCTCGGAGCGTCGCAGCCCGGCTTGCGCCTGCTCAGCCCGCCGGGCGTGGCGCTGCGCCATGAGCGCCAAGAGGACCGCCAGCGTGAGCAGGCCGGCCAACAGCAGCCCCCCCACCAGGGTGGAGTAGGGGACCAGGGACGGCGGCAGGGGAAACAGTTCCCGGGCGGCCTGCCGGCTGGTCAGGCCGGTTAGTTGCACGATACGTTCCAGTTGGACTTGTTCCACCGCCCCCACGGCCTGCCACAAGCACACCGTGGCGGTCAGGCCGGCCAGGCCCACGGGCAGAGGAAGCCAACGCGGGCAGCCGCCCCCGGCGGAGCGCTGTTGCTGCCAGGCCCAAGACACCAGCCCCAAACCCAGTACCGCACAACCCACCGTGCCGTGGGTGCTCATGCGGGTCGTCACCGGCCACCAGGCGTACGTCGGAAGTCCCACCAAGTAGCCGGCTAGGGCAGTCGCGCCCAGCGCCAGCACTACCGACCCGGAGACGGCAGCCACCGGGGGCGCCTGGTGCCGGAGGGGACGCGCGCCGAGCGAGACGATGGTCCCCCCGGCCAGCAAGAAGCAGAACGCCGCATCGAGCGGGATGCGGCCGGGAAAAGGGGTGAGGGGATCGACCTGCCGCATGAAGAGCTGGTCAATGCCGAGTGGTACACCGAAAATCCACTGAACCAGCGTCAGAAGCCCGAGCAGGGCTGCCAGGCTGCCGCCGATCATGGCCACGCGCCGCCGGCCCAAAACCAGCCCCGCCAGCGCCGCCCCGCACAACAGGAAGGCCAGCGCGGAGTTGTACGGCATCAGGGAGAGGCCGGGCCGGACGTGGATCAGCCAGGCGATGCCAGCGTGCCAGCCCACCAGGGCGGCCAGGCCCATGAGGCCGGCCGAGCCGGCCGCGAAGACAGTAGTCCACCCCAGCGGATGGAGGCACTCCGGCCTGCTACCCATCACTTAACCCCTCACCCGATAGATCGGGTTTCGGCCCGGTGAACCACACCCGGACTATCGGCATGGGGCCTGGGTTTCTTCAGGCCAAGACCCTGGATTTTACGGGATTGCTACCCGGCATCGGAAAGCCTTGTCCGTAGTCACAGGGCCTCGACCGTAGCCCGGCACACAGCCATCAGCCGGGGCAAGTTTTCAGCCCTTGATGACCCCCATGGGGCGGAAGCGCGCGACTTTGCGGGCCAGACCGGCGGCGTGGACTACCTCGATGACCTCGTCCACGTCCTTGTAGGCCTCGGGGACCTCCTCGAGGATGCCGTCGCGGGTCTCGCTGCGCACCACGATGCCCTGCTCTTCGAGGCGTTTCTGGACCTCGCGGACGTCGCGGCCTTTGCGGGCCGCGGTGCGGCTCATCAGGCGGCCGGCCCCGTGGCAGACGCTGCCGAAGGTCTCCCGCATGGCGGCCTCCGCTCCCACCAGTACCCAGGAGGCCGTCCCCATGGAGCCCGGAATCAGCACCGGCTGGCCGGTGTCGCGGTAAGCCGCCGGCAGGTCGCGGTGCCCCGGCGGAAAGGCGCGCGTGGCGCCCTTGCGGTGCACCAGCACGTCGCGCTTCTTGCCTTCCCATTCGTGGCGCTCGCGCTTGGCGATGTTGTGGCAAACGTCGTAGACGACCTCGAGCTTCACATCGCCTCCGAAGATGCGCTCGAAGGAACCGCGCAAGAAGTGCGTGATGGCCTGGCGGTTGGCCCAGGCGAAGTTGGCCGAGGCGCGCATGGCGGCCAGGTAGGCCTGGCCCTCGGGCGACTGGATGGGCACGCAGGCCAGTTGGCGGTCCGGCAGGGTGATGTCGTAGCGCTTCATGGCCGCGCCCATCTCGGCCAGGTAGTCGGTGCAGACCTGGTGACCCAGCCCCCGCGAGCCGCAGTGGATCAGCACCACGGCCTGGTCCGCCGCCAGGCCCATGGCACGGGCCGCGGCCTCGTCGCAAACTTGCTCGACCCACTGGATCTCGAGGAAGTGGTTGCCGCTGCCCAGTGTGCCCAACTGCGGCCGCCCGCGCTGCTTGGCCTTGGCGGACACTCGGGCGGGGTCGGCGCCCGGCATGGCGCCGCGCTCCTCGGTGAACTCGACGTCGCGCTCGCGGCCGTAACCGTGGGCCACCATCCACGCGGCCCCCTCGGCGAGCACGGCCTCGAGCTCCTGGTTGTTCACGCGCAGGTCGCTCTCGCTGCCGGTGCCGCAGGGCACGTCGCGGAACATCTGGTTGACCAGATCCCGCAGACGGGGCTGGATGTCGGCCTTGCTCAGAGTGGTGCTGAGCAGGCGCACCCCGCAGTTGATGTCGTAGCCCACCCCGCCCGGGGAGACCACGCCGGTCGTCCAGTCCATGGCCGCCACCCCGCCGATGGGAAAGCCGTAGCCCTGGTGGATATCGGGCATGGCCAGGCTGGGGCCCACGATGCCCGGCAGGGTGGCCACGTTCATGGCCTGCTCGAGCGACTGGTCCCGCTTAATGTGTTCGAGCAGCGCCGGGCTGGCGTAGACCACCACGTCGGTGCGCATGCCGCGCCGCTCGTCCCGCGGGATTCTCAGCGTGTAGCTCATCCTCAGATGTCCACAAAGACCTCGGCGTACCAACCCTGCTCGTCCTCGCCGACCCGGAGCTGGTGGTAGGTCACCCCCTTGACCACTAGTTTCGCACGGTGGCGCGCCGGGTCCCACGGCTCGCCCAGGGCCTCGCCGCTCACGCGCCCGGGCGCGAGCTCGAGCACCCCAAAGCGGCGCAACGCCAGACGGCGGGCGTCCCAGAGGAAGAGCACCTCGTTCAGCCAGTTGATCAGCAGCGATGCGGTGTCGTCGCCCTCTGCCGCCAGCGGATAGGCGTGGCGCGGCTCCACCGCGTCCACTTCGATGGCGACTGACACGAGGGCTTCGGCGCAGGCCTCGAACAACTGCGCCGGGCTGCCGCCACGGGCGCGAAAGCCGATGTCGGCGGGGTGTTCGAGCAGCTCAAACATGCGCGGCGCGCCCTGCCCCGCCGGCCTCGGGCGCCAATTCCCGCGTGGCGTCGATCTTCAGCCACAGCCCCGCGCTCAGGAGCAGCATGCCGGCCATGGGATACAGGAGGGCGTCATAGGTGCCGAACCATCCCACCAGGTAGCCGAAGACCACCGAGGAGAGGAACGAGCCGACCTGGCCGGACATGTTCATCGCTCCGGTCATGGCGCCCGCGTACTTGCGCCCCACGTCCAGGCAGACCGCCCAGGCCACCGGCAGCATGAAGTCCGAGCCGGCGTAAGCGCAAGCCAGCAGCAGCACGCTGGCCAGCTTGTCCTGGGTCAGCGAGGTGGCCAGCATGAACAGCGCCGAGGCCGTCAGACCGGTGACGCCCACCAGGCGGCGGCCCCACTTCAGGCCCACCCTGCGGACGAGGTAATCGCTGGTCAGCCCGCCCGCCAGGTTGGCCACCCCGCCGAAGATGAACGGCAGCGGCGACCAGGCCCTGATTTCCGCCGGGGTGAACCCCCGGCCGTGGGCCAGAAAAGTGTGCAGCCAGGACAGAAAGAAGTACGATCCCCAGCAGTAGGTGTGGTACATCAGCAGGATGGCCCAGAAGTTCCCCTGCTGGACGGCCTTCCCCCAGGGCAGCGACTGGTGCAGGCGGCCCGCCGCCCCCTGCCGCTGCTCGATCTCCTGAATCTCGCGCTCCGGAACTCCGCGCTTCTCGCGCGGGGTGTCGCGGTACCACCAGAACCAGATGGCCGCCCAGATAACGCCCAGCACGCCGAAGCAGTAGAAGGACGCCCGCCAGCCCCAGCGCGTCTGGATGGGAATGACCAGCAGCGGCGACAGCGCGCCGCCCACGCGGCTGGCCATCCACACCAGCCCGTGCGCCCGCGCGCGCTCGGCCACCGGGAACCAGCGGGAGATGCTCGAGGAGCTGTTGGGGTACGCGCCGGCCTCGCCCGCCCCGAACATGAAGCGCACCACCAGCAGCAGGAAGTAGTTCGAGACCGCGCCGGTGAGGCTGGTGAAAGCCGACCACCAGAGGACGATGCGCGTCAGGACCTTGCGCGCCCCGATGCGGTCGCCCAGGGCGCCGCTGGGAATCTCGAAGGCCGCGTAGGAGATGGCGAACACCCCCACCACCCAGCCCCACTTCACCGGCGAGATGTCCAGTTCCCGCTGCATCTGCGGGCCGGCCACCGAGATGCACACGCGGTCGATGTAAGTGATGATCGACAGCAGGAACAGCAGGCCCAGCACGCGGTGGCGGTATGGCCTCAAGGGGGCGATGATCGACAGGAGCAACCGCAGGGCCAGATGCATAAGGTCAAGTTTGGCACAGCTGGCTGCCGGTGGCAAAAGCCGCTGGGACGCCGTCCAGAACAGGCGCAACCGCCTGTCCCGCACGCAGAATTGGATTTGCGCGGGCGGGGATGGGGCTGGCTCTGTCCCGGCGAAACGCTCATAGCGGAGTCTGACGCCACACCCGATCTGAGGATTCGTTCTCGAACAGCGCATCCCGGCGGCCTCCCGGACGGCGAAAGCAGCGTGAGTTTTCGCCTCTCGCTCAAGTGCGTGTTCCGCGGATGCCGCCGAGTGCGGTACATTCGTCACGGCGGGGAGATCGCCAAGCAGAAATCCCGGCTGAGAGCCGATCTCTGGCAGGAAAGTGATGCGAGGATTTGCAGTGCTGGCCCTGAGCTGGGGCCCGGCCGGCGCGCTGAGCGCGCAGACGGTGGCCGGGCGCATCATGGGCACGGTTCACGACCGCAGCGGGGCGGTGATCCCCGCGTGCAGGTGGCGGCGCGCAACCTCGAGACCGGCGCGGAGCGCTCGGTTGAATCGAACGCCGAAGGCAACTACGTGCTCTACCCGCTGGCGCCCGGCATCTATCAACTCACCGCCCAGGCGCCCGGGTTCCGCGCCGAGCGCCGGGAGGGCCTGCGCATCGACGTGGCGGCCAGCCTGATCCGCCACCTGACGCTGGAAGTGGGGGCCCTCGAGCAGCAGGTGGTGGTCTCCGCCGAAGCCGCACCCATGCTGACGCAGACCGCCTCGGTGGAGAGCACCATCATCCGCGAGCAGATCGAGTCGCTGCCCTTGAACGGGCGCGACTTCAACCCACTGGTGCTGCTGGCCGCCGGGGCCGTGGAGAACATCAATTCCGGCAACGGCAAGGACTTCGGCGCGCCGGTTTCGGTGGACCTGATCCGCGAGTTCAAGGTCATCTCCGGGGTGGCCCCCCGGCCGAATACGGGCAGGCGGGCACGCAGGTCACCGTGGTGACGCGCGGGGCCATCGTGGTGGCCTCCGCAGACGGCAAGTTGCCGACCAGTGAGTTCCTGCCCGCCGTGGTCCGCAAGCTCACCGACGCGCAAGGGCAGTGGCGCTTCCCCCTGCTGAGCGACCAGGAGGCCGGCTACCATGCGCGCCGGCTGGTGGACACGCAATACCACCACGGGGGCCCGCGCTTCGGCTTCGTTTACCAGCTTGGGAGCAAGACCGTGCTGCGCGGCGGCTACGGCCTCTTCTACACCCGCTACCCCATCCAGTGCCTGCTACAGACCGTGGCGGTGAATCCGCCCTTCGCCGGCCTGTTCACGCACAGCCAGCAGATACAGCAAGGCCGGCCCTGGCTGACGCTCGATGCGCCTTACGCTGCCGCCGGCAGCGCCAGCGTTTCCCCGGCGGGCCTGCAAAAAGACTTCAGCCTGCCGGACAACCAGCAATGGAACCTGACCATCGAGCGCGACATCGGCTGGGGCGCCGCGCTGAGCCTGGGCTACGTGGGCAACAAGGGCGCCCACCTGTACCGTTCCATCAACGCCAACGCCAACTACCTGGACAAGGCCAGCGGAGAAGTCCGCCGGCGGTACACCAGCACTTTCGACGCCAGCACCATCAACGTCCGGCAGACCGCTTTCAACCATCCCAACTACGATTTCCCGGAGAACAACATCTCCAACGTCAACACTGTGGCCACCATTTTCCGCACGGTGAAGCCCATGCGGCAGGCGCAGTTCGCCCTGCGGCTGGATTTCTAACATGCCGGTCACGCGCAGAGAATTCCTCGCTGCGGGCGCGGCAGGCTTCACAGGCAGGAATGCCTATTCCACTGGGCAATCAAATGTGCTGCTGATCACCGCCGACCAGCACCGCGCCGGCTGCCTGGGCAGCGCGGGCAACCCGGTGATCCGCACACCCCGGCTGGACCGGCTGGCTTCCGAAGGCCTGAGTTTCGAACGCCACTTCGCGCAGTGCCCGCAGTGCGTGCCCTCCCGCGCGGCGCTGCACACCGGCCGCTACCCGCACGTGAACCACACGCTGGTGATCTTCACCTCCGATCACGGCGAGATGCTGGGCGATCACGGGCTGCTGTTCAAGGGGGGATATTCCTACGACGAGGTGGTGCGCGTGCCCCTGATCCTGCGCGCGCCCAGCCAGGTGGCCCCCGGCAAGCGCGTCGCCGGCATCACCGAGGCCATCGACCTGATGCCCACCATTCTCGAGCTGTTGGGCCTGCCCGTCCCCGAGCGGGTGCAGGGGCGCTCGCTGCTCGCCGAGCGCTCGCCGGGCGTGGCGCACGCCGAATTCCCCCACATCAAGATGATCCGGACCAGTCAGTGGAAACTGGTCCACTACCTGCACGCACCCTACGGCGGCCTGTACAACCTCCGGGACGACCCCCACGAACTGGACAATCTTTACGCTGACCCGGGTTACGCCCAGGCGCGCCATGAAATCGAGTCCGCCTGGGGATGGGGTATCCTCGGCATAGGAGGGAAACCTGCAAATGAACCGGCGCAGTTTTCTTCGGACCACCTTGGGAACGGCTGGCGCCACCGCGGCCGCGGCGCTCGGCGGACGAGTGTCGCTGTGGGGCGCCCAGGTGCGGATGGCGGCCGACGTCGTTCACCTGGGGCCGGACAAGATCAGGCTGACGCGGCTGGCGCTCGGGACCGGCACGAAGGGCGGCAGCATACAACGCCAATTGGGCCTCCAGGGCCTGGCGGACCTCTTGCAGTTCGGCTACGACCAGGGGATTTTCTTTTGGGATACGGCCGATGGCTACCGAACCCATCCCCACGTGAGGGAGGCCCTGAAACGCGTTCCTCGCGAGAAGGTGACGATTCTGACCAAGACGCGGGCGCGCACCTCCGAGGAGATGCGGGCCGATCTCGAGCGGTTCCGGCAGGAGCTGGGCACGGACTACCTCGACGTGGTCCTGCTGCACGCGGTGCGAACGCCCACCTGGCCGGAAGAACGCCAAGGCGCGATGGAGGCACTGGCGGAGGCGCGCGGGAAAGGCGTGGTCCGCACACACGGGGTCTCGATCCATTCCCTCGAGGCGCTCCAGACGACCGCGAAGACGCCGTGGGTCCGGGTGGCCCTGGCGCGCATCAATCCCGCCGGGATGTTGATGGACTCCGACCCGGCCACGGTCGTCGGGGTGTTGCGCCAGATGAAGGCGGCCGGCAAGGGCGTTATCGGCATGAAGATCCTCGGCGAGGGCGGCCTGCGGGACCGCGTGGACGAGGCTTTGCGCTATGCGCTCTCCCTCGAGTGTGTGGACTGCTTCACGATTGGCCCGGCGAACCGTCAGGAGTTCTCGGACCTGCTCAAGCGCATCCCGGCGGCTTCGCAGACGGCAAAAGCGGCGTGAGCCGGCGCGGGCGGGGCCTGCCCCGCCCCTACGCCCAGTAGGCGACGCCGGGCTTCTCCCGGATCACCAGGTTCTGGAGGAAGGTCACGCCCTTGGTGAGACCCTCCTCGGCCGACATGAGGCTGTCCTCGTGCTCGATCGACAGCACGTAGTCGTAACCGTACATGCGCAGGGTCGAGATGAACTCGCCCCACCAGCCCGCGTCGTGGCCGTAGCCCACGGTGCGGAACAGCCAGCTCCGGCCGCGCTCGCCGGTGAACGTCTTGGTGTCCAGCACGCCGGTGGTGGGCAGGTTGGCGTCGTAGATCTGGGTGTCCTTGGCGTGCACGTGGAAGATGGCGTCGCCCAGCACCCGGATGGCCTTGAGCGGATCAATCGCCTGCCAGAACAGGTGGCTGGGGTCGAGGTTGCAGCCCAGGTTCGCTCCGCAGGCCGCGCGCAGCCGCAGCAGCGTCTCGGGGCTGTAGACCACGAAGCCGGGGTGCATCTCGATGGCGATCTTCACCCCGTGATCCTCGGCGAACTTCGCCCGCTTCGACCAGTAGGGGATGACCTTCTTCTCCCACTGCCAGGCCAGCAGGTCCTGATAGTGCGGGGGCCAGGCGCAGGTGATCCAGTTGGGGTACTTGGCCTGGTCGCTGTCGCCCGGGCATCCCGAGAAGTCGATCACCACCGGCACGCCCAGCCTCTCGGCCAGCAGGATGGTCTTGCGGCTGACCTCTTGCTGGGCCTTCGCCACCCTCGCATCCGGGTGCAGCGGCTCGCCGTGACAGCTCAGAGCGCTGATCGAGAAGCCGTTGTCCTCCAACTTGGCCTTGAACTCCTGGAGGGCTGTCTTGCTCTCCAGCAGCGAGAGCTTGCAGTGCGGGTCACCCGGGTAATTGCCGGTGCCCAACTCGAAAGTGCCGATGCCCAGGGCCTTGAGCTTCTCCATCACCTGGTCCAGCGACAGGTTCGCCAGCAACGCCGTAAACACGCCAACTCTCACGGTCTTTCTCCTTAGTCCCGGTAGTCTGAAGTCCCTACAACCACTGACCAGAATATCAGAAAACCGCCCTCCCGATCGACGCCCCGCGAGTGGCCGACTTGCCCTGGGTCGGGCGCGCCCCATACAATAGGGCGCTGGAGCTGACCGCCATGAACCGCCGCGCGCTTCTCTCCTCGGTGCTGGCGGCCGGAGTGCCGCTTCCGGCCCGCGCTCAGGCCCCAGCCAGCCGCGTCCCGCGCAACCTCAAGATCACCGGCGTGAAGGTGGTGGTGACCAACCCCGTCCGTGGCGCCATGGGCAACTACGTCCTGGTGAAAATCGAGACCAACCAGGCGGGGTTGCACGGCTGGGGCGACGCGACCTGCACGGGCAGCGAGCTGGGGGTGGCCAAGTTCCTCGAAGAGCACCTGACGCCGGCGCTCATCGGGCGCGACCCCATGCGGGTCGAGGACCTCTGGCAAACCCTGTTCTTCCTGCCCTACTACCGCTCCGGCTCGGTGCACATGTCGGCGCTGAGCGGCGTCGACATGGCGCTGTGGGACATCAAGGGCAAGGTGGCCGGCCTGCCGGTCTACGAGCTGCTGGGCGGTAAAGCGCGCGACCGCCTGCTCACTTACGCCAGCACGGGCGGGCGCAACTTCCAGCAGGTCGAGGAGGGCGCCCGCCGCCTGATGGAGCGCGGCTACAAGGTCATCAAGGTGCAGGTGTCGGCGCCGGGCATGGAAGGCGGCTACGCCGTCCCCGCTTCCGAGCGCCAGCGCGCCGCCACCCAGCAGGCCCATGAGGCCGGGTTGCCCCCGTCGGAGATCTGGGAGCCCGGCCCCTACGTGCGCACCCTGCCCAAGCTGTTCGAGCACCTGCGCAAGACCCTCGGCGAGGACATCGAGCTGCTGCACGACGTCCACGAGCGCATCGCGCCCCACCAGGCGGTCTCGCTGGCCAAGGCCCTCGAACCCTACAACCTGTTCTACCTGGAAGACCTGCTCCGCCCCGAGCACCTGGACACCTTCCGCCTGGTCCGCCAGCAGGCCGGCACGCCCCTGGCCATGGGGGAGGTTTACACCGGCCAATGGGACGGCCTGTTCCTCGTCACCGAGCACCTGATCGACTACGTGCGCCACGACCTGTGCCACTGCGGCGGCATCACCATCGGCAAGAAGATCGCCGCCATCGCGGAGCCTTACGGAATCCTGACGGCCTGGCACGGTCCGGGCAACATCTCCCCGGTAGCGCACATGGCCAACGCGCACGTCAGCTTCTCGGTGCCCAACTTCGGCATCCAGGAGCACTCGGTGGGTTGGTCCGACGCGCACCGCGAGGTCTTCTCCGCCCTGCCCGCCTTCCAGGATGGCTCGATCGACATCCCCGACGCCCCGGGCCTGGGCATCGAAGTCCACGAAGCCGCCGCGGCCAAGTACCCTTACCTGCGCCGGCTGCGTCCAACTATCCGCCGGCGGGACAACACCGCCTGGCCGTACTGATCAGCAGCGCGGGATGGGAGGCACATGAGAGTCAAATTGAGCGCAGCGCTACTGAGCGCCGTACTGAGCGTGGCTGGGACCCAGGAAGCCAGGAAGCCCGAACTCACCGCCGAGCAGGTGCTCGAGAAATCCATCGCCGCCACCGGCGGACACCAGGCCATCGCGAAGGTCACCAGCAGCATGGTCAAGGGCGCACTCGAGATCGGACCCCAGCACACGCACGCCGCCATCGAGCTGTATGCCAAGGCTCCCGCCCAGCGGCTGATCGTGACCACGCTCGAGGGCTTCGGCGAGGTCCGCCAGGGCTGCGACGGTAAGATTGCCTGGACCCAGGACCCCAGCCGCGGCCTGCGCGAGCTGGAAGGCGCCGAACGCGACGAGATGCTGCGCGAGTGTGCTTTCAACTCCGAGCTCCGGTGGCGCGAGCTCTACCCCCAGGTCGAGCTGGCGGGCAAGGAGAAGGTGGGCGAGCGCGAGGCTTACAAGATCGTGATGACTCCCGCCTCCGGCAAACCCGTCACCCGCTACTTCGATGCGGAGAACTTCCTGCTCATCCGCCAGGTCTCGACCCGCGACACCGCGCAAGGCTCCCTGGAGATTCAGGCGGACATGTCCGACTACCGCGACGTGGACGGCATCAAGATGCCGTTCCTGACCAAGCAGAGCATGTCCCTGGCCGAGGTCACCATCCGGCTGGTCGAGGTGAAGAACAACGTCCCGCTCGACGACGCCCGCTTCGCCAAGCCCGCCGCCAAGTAGGTTTCGCCAGTCACGGCAGCGGCCGGCGGCTGAAGCGGTACCCACCGCCGGCCGCGCGGAACTCGACGACCCGGAGCGCTCCACCCGCTAGCCCGGCCGCCATCGTTTCGTGGCCCGCCTCCGGAGCCCACAGCAGCTCGGTCCTGCCGTCGGACGCCAGCACCTCGACCGCGCCAGTGTCGAAGTGCAGCAAGACCCTCCCCGCGTCCAGGCCGGCGCTCAGGACGCCGCCCGCGCCGCGGAGCACACCGCTGGTGCGGTGGACCAGGACCGCCGCGGCCTGGTCGCCGGTGTGGATCAGGGCCAGGTCCCCGTCCACCCGGAGCGAGCAGCGGTCCCAGGGCTTCCAACCCTCATCCGGCACGCACTCCCGCACCACGCCCGTGGGCCCCGCAGCGCCCCGCGAGGACCCTGAGGAGAAAAGAGAGAGGAGAGAGCGCATGGCCCGCACCACGCCCGTGGGCCCCGCAGCGCCCAGCGAGAGCCAGCACAGGTTGCGCTCTTCGAGCGCCACCAGCCCCTCGAGGCCGGACTGGATCGCCAGCGCGCTCCAGCGTTCCGGGCGCCGCTCGAAGTACCCGCGTACCTTCCGCTTCCGGCTCAGTATGCCGAGCCTGTTCTCCGGCGCCGGGCTGGGCAGAGAGCAAAAGGCGTCCACCCTCCGCCACTGTACCGGGGCTTCGACGAACGCCCGCAGGTTGGCATCGTAGCCGATCGGCTCGAAGGATGGCCCGAATTCCGTTGTCGCGCCCGTGGCGAGTTCATACAAGTGCAGGCGACGACCGCCGTCGTAGTCGTCGATGAAGCCCACCGCATCGCCCGAAGGCGAGAACCAGATGTCCTGGGCCAGCGCTTTGTCGGTATTGATGCGGCGCGAGAAGACTCTCTCGCCCGCCACGTTCATCAACCGGAACCGCTCGTCTTCCCGGTTCCAGAAGGCGAAGTGCTTTCCGTCGCGACACGCGCACAGGTGCTCTACCTCCCGCAGCCCTTCCACCAGCGTGACCGGCTCGATGTCCGGGGCCACCCGTAACAAGCGGCCGGACCGGAACACGACCGCCCCGGACGTAAGTCCCAAGAACACTCCCGGCGCACGAAACATACCTACCCCCAGGCCCGCCAGGCCAGCCAGGCCGCCCCGGCTAGAAGACCCAGCCAGGCCTTGTACTCCCGGTTCTTCCAGTAGAGCGCCTGCTGGAAACGGCCCGCCACGGAACGCGACGGCGGCCGGGGAATCAGCCACGGCACACGTTCCGCGTAGTCCGCGAACTCGGGAAAGAGCTGGCGGAGGTGCTGCTCCTCCAGTTCGATGGCCGGCAGGTACACCAGCGCGAACACCGCGGCGAACAGCGCCGCCAGCAGGGGCCGCCGCGCGGCCACGGCCAGGCCGGCGGCCACCACCAGCGTTCCCAGGTACAGCGGGTTGCGGCACCAGGCATAGGGCCCGCTCACCGCCAGCCGCTCGTTCTTCGCCAGGTGCCCGGCCGCCCAGCCGCGCAGCAGAAGGCCCGCTGCCGCCACGGGCAGACCCGCGGCCAGCGACGCCGGCGTCGGCGCCGCAAAGTACGCGAACGCCGCCACTAGCAGGAAGCCGGCCGCCACCCGCCAACGGGCCACCGCGTCCGCGTAGGGCTTGGGGAACCAGTGCCGCCGCATCAGGTCGTCGTCTCGGCTGGTTTCCGCGGCGCCTCGAGCCGGGCTTTGAGCGCTTCAAACACGGCCTCCGGAGAGATCTCCCGCAGGGCCGGGTCGGATTCGCTCCGGCGCTGGTAGCTGGTGAGGGCGCCGGGGCTGCGCAGCACCGTGAAGCTGTGGCCATAGGGCCCGTTGCGGGCCGGATCGGTGGGCCCGAAGATGGCCACCCCGGGCTTGCCCAGCGCCGCCGCCAGATGCAGGGGGCCGCTGTCAATACCCACCACCGCGAGGGCCCGGCGCGTGGCGTGAACCAGACCCCGGATGCCGCAGATGTGGGTCTCCACATCGCGGATGGAGCCGAGCAGGGCTTCCGCGCTGGGCGGGCCGTTCATCACTAGCGGGAGGCCCAGGTCCTCCCGCAGGCGCCGGCCCAGGCGCGCGTAAAACTCGTGCGGCCACTGCTTGCCGCCCCAGCCCGCCAGGGGGTTCGACAGGACGAAGTCCCCCGCCGGCAGATCCCCATCGGGAGCGCCCTCCGGCAGAGGGAAAGTGCACAGCATCGAGGAGGCCCCGGCGGCCGCGGCCAACTCCAGGTTCCGGTCCACGACGTGAGCCGCGCTCGTTCGTACCCGGGTCGAGTAAGCCAGGGCCGCCACCTTCTCCCGCACCTGGGATTGATGGAACCCGAAGATGCGCTCCGGGTGGCTGGCCAAAGCCACCAGGGCCGACTTGATCAGGCCCTGGAAATCGACCGCCAGTGTGAACCGCCCCTGCCGCAGCTCGCGGAAGGTCTGGACCAGGCCGCGCGCGTTGCGCCGGAACAGGATCATGCCGTCCACGAAGGGGTTCCCCTCGAGCAACGGCGCCCACCTGGGGTCCACCACCCAGCACAGCGTCGAGCCCGGGAAGCTGTGTTTGAGGGTGGCCACCGCGGGCAGGGTGTGGAGGATGTCGCCCATCGATCCCGTTCTGACCACCAGAAGGCGCGGCCCGCTCATGGCTTACCCACCCTGCCGCGCCCGCACGTGAGTCGCGAAATCCCGGGCGCGGCGAAGATCCTCCGGCTCCTCGCGCGCGACCGCGTCGGCCCGGATCTGGCCGAGCAGATCCTCGACCTCCGCTGGTCGGGCGGTCAGCACGCCGTCCACCACGCGCAGCGCGGCCACCAGCTCGGCGCGCGCCCGTGCCGGCAGGATGGGCTGCGGCGGGTCGGTAACCACGACTATCACTATCAGCAGGCCCCCGGGCTGCCCCAGCTCGGCCAGCCGGCGCGCGTGTTCCGGCAGCAGTGGGTCGAAGTAGCCGGTCACCACCCGCACGGCGCGACCGGTAGCGCGGGCCTCACCCGCGCTCCGCATGAGCTGCTCCACAGTCAGGATTTTCTCCCGCGTGTCCACGCTCTACGATCCACGATCTACTGGATATGAAGAATCCCCAGCCGGTTCAGCGCTCGGTAGCGGCCAACGGCTCGCCGCGGGGCATGCGGTCTCATGGTAGCAGAGGCCCGCCGCCACCGGCAGGCGCGGCGGGCAGATTGAGCAGTTCCAGAGCGGCCTGCGCCACACGTTCCACCGGGATGCGGCGCAGGCAGCGGTGGTCGATGGGGCAGTCGCGCAGCATACACGGGCTGCACTCGACCGGCTCGCGCACTACCCGCGCCCGCGGCGATACCGGCCCGGTGGCCTCCACAATGGTGGGACCGAACACCGCCACCGTGGGCGCGCCCGCCGCGGCCGCCACGTGCATGGCGCCCGAGTCGTTGGTCAGGAACACGCTGCAGGCGGCCGCCAGCTCGATGAACTGTCCCAGGCTGGTCTCCCCCGCCAGATTGAGCACCGGATGCCCCGCCTGCCGGATGGCCTCGGCGATGGCCTCCGCCAGCGGGCGCTCCGCCTCCGCGCCGAACAGCGCGACGCCGCCGCCCAGTTCACGCGCCAGCCGCACCGCCGCGCCAGCGAACCCTTCGGGCATCCACTGCTTGGCGCGGCTGTTCTGCGCCCCGGGGCTGAGGCCGATGACCGGCCCCTCGAAACCCATCCGGCGGAAGAGCGCTTCCCCGGACTGCCGCGCCGCCGCGGTGTTACTCAGCTCCAGGGTGTCCGCGGCCGGCAATCCGTCCAGTACTCCGGCCCGGCGCAGCAGCTCCAGGTAGTAGAAGCGCTCGTGAGGCGGGATCTCGCCGCGCCGGGGCCGCCCTATCGCATCGGTCAGCAGCCAGCCGCGCCCGTCGCGCCGGTAGCCGATCCGGCGTGGGATGCGGGCCAGCCACGCCACCAGCGCCGCATCCAGGGAGTTCGCAAACAGGACGGCGCACTCGAAACCCTCCCCGCGCAGCTCCTGCGCCAGCCGCCTCCGGGATTGCCCCTTCCGCCCGAGGATCACCCGGTCGCAACACGGTTCCCGGCGGTAGAGATCCGCCACTGCGGGCCGCGCCAGCACCGCCAGGTGCGCTTGGGGAAACCGCTCGCGCATGGCGCGCAGCGCGGGTAGCGACACCACGGCATCGCCGAGCCAGTTGGTCGCCCGCACCAGGATCCTCGTCAACTCCATGGCCGCGACAGGACTTCCATCTTAGCCTACGGCGCAGCGTGAAACCCGGTTGCCGGACGGCAGGAGGAATTGTCGTACTCAGCACCTGGCCCCCATACTGAGGGGCGCGATCTACCCCGCATTTCCGATTTGACCAGTTACTGATAACCTCTTGAGGCCCTTCATCGCCTTTATCCATAGGGGTTTGAAGGCGATGAAGACACTCCGGAGGCCCACCCCCAAGGGGTGACAAACAAAACCAGCCCTTTCAGCTTTCTTTCAACGCTGCTCTGAAGATCGATTTCCAGGGATCTCGAGTCACCTCCGACGGCGGCCTGATTCTGGTGCGCAAGTTGGACGAGCGTCTGGGCTTCGGCGATCGGATCCGCCAGCACCTGAGGGATCCGCGCCGCGGTAAGAACACCCAGTTTCCGCTCGCCGACCTGCTGCGGCAATCGGTCTACGGCCGCCTGCGGTGTTCCGGTACAAGGGCTTCCTGTACCAGGCGGCCAGTTGGAAGAAGGCGCGACGGGTGGTGGCGAAGGTGGAGTTCCACGCCGGGGAGTTGTTTCCGCGAGTCGGGTTCATCGTGACCAGCCTGGACACGGACAGCCGGGCGGTACTGCGGTTCTACAACCAGCGGGGCACGGCCGAGCAGTGGATCAAGGAAGGCAAGCCAGCGGTGAAGATGACCCGCTTGAGTTGCCATCGGTTCCGGTCCAACGAGGTGCGGCTGTGGTTGAGTGTGATCGCCTACAACCTGGGGAACCTGTGGCGGCGGCTGGTGCTGCCACAGAGGATCGGCAATTGGTCCTTGACCAGTCTCCAGCAGCGGTTGGTCAAGACGGGGGGACGGCCGATCAAGCACGCCCGCTACTACTGGCTGCTGTTGGCCGAGAGTCATCTGACGCGGCGACTGTTTGGAAGCATGGTGCGGCGGATCGCCGCGCTGCCGGTGCCGGCGGGGTAGGACGCCGCGGCACGGAAGCAAGTCAGGCGAAGGGAGGCGGAGGGCCGGACAGATGTATGAGAAACCGCTTGAAATGAGGCACTTCCGGGTTTTTACGTACCCGGAGGAGCCCTTCCTGGGTCGCCGGAGTCGCTCGGGAGGGAAAAAATGAGAGAAACGGCTCCTAATGGAGGCAATTGGGAGTATACTGGAAGGCAGCCGGAAAGCGAAAACGGAGATTCCGGGTTACAGGCTGGAGGTTCTGATGTCTGCAAAGCGATTCTTGGTGCTGGGATCCCTGGCGTTGGCGCTGCTTTGCTCCGCCCAGGGGGCCATGCTGCACGCGTACTCCGAAAGTGACGATGCGGCCTACCGGGCCGCGCTGTCAGCGCTGATCGGGCAACCTGTGGACTACTTCGACACCCGCGCGGGCACCCCGACCTTGGCACAGCTTTCGGCCTATTCGGCGGTCATGACCTGGTCGAACTCCGCGCATGCCAACCGTGTCGCCTACGGGGACGTGCTGGCGGACTACGTGGATGCGGGCGGGAGAGTGATCCTCAGCGCGTTCTCGACGTACACGTCGGGGAACTCCCTGGGGGGGCGCATCATGACGTCAGGATATTCGCCCGTGACGTCTCCAGGCGGCTCAAACCACTTCGTCTCCTCAAGCTACGCTGGGGACGGAACTTTGTTCTACACGGGTGTGGGCAGCCTCGGCTTTACTTACCGCGACTACCTGACCGTTCAAGGGAGCGGTCTGGTGGACGGCCATTATGCCGATGGCGAGATCCTGGTCGCCTACCGGCCGGACTTCGCCATCTTCTACATGAACGGGAATGCACACGCGGAACTCGATGGCACCGGGGATTGGGTGCAGTTGGAGGCTAACTTGATCCTGTGGGAAGGCGCCGCAGTTCCGGAGCCGACCACGATCACGCTGCTGGGTGCCGGCCTGCTGGCGCTGGGGCTGCTAGCGCGGTCCCGGGTCTCGAGGGCGAAGCAGGACTGACCCTGCGCTACCATTCTCTCGCGGCCTCTCGCTCAAAGCCGGTGTGGCGCGTCGCCGGTTCTCTGGTGACGGCGTAGCGGACTACGCGACGCCAAACTGTGCTGCGATCTGTTCTTTGGCCCCCAATTCCTGTCTACTGGGCTGACCTGAATCCGGTCCGGGGGCCAGAGCAGGCGGCCTTCAGGCCCGTCCCGGGATTTTCACGCCGGCCGCTTCCGCGCCGCCCGTCCGGAGAGTGTCCCGGCGGCGGCCGCCGCTACACCAGGCTTCGAGACCCATACCACCGCACCGGAGTGATACACTCCGGTTGTCAGGGCCTAGGAGGCGGGCATGAGAACCAGACGGTGGGTAGCTTTTCTATGCGCCTGCTTTCTCCACGCAGGCGCCGCGCTCGCGCAGACCAACACCGGCAGGATTTCCGGCACGGTGGCCGATCGCACCGGCGCGGTCATGCCCGGCGCCAGCATCGTCATTACCAACCAGGACACCCAACTGAACTGGAAGGCGGCCACGGACCACAACGGCTTCTACCTCGTCACCAGCCTTCCGGTCGGAACCTACAGCGTGGAAGCCGAAGCCTCCGGCTTTCGCAAGTCCAGGCAGACCGGCCACGAGCTCGTGGACGCCGGGCGCATCACCGCGGCTTTCAAGCTGGAACTCGGCGCCATCACGCAAAGCGTCGAGGTCACCGAGATCCTGGGCGAGACCGTCAACACGGTTTCCGGAGAGCTGGGTCACGTCATCGACTCCGAGCAGGTGCAGGACCTCACCCTCAACGGCCGCAACTACCTCCAGCTCGTTTCGCTGGTCCCCGGCGTGGCGCTGCTGGACGAAGACCAAATGGCGCTTACCACCAGCCTCAGCGTCACCAGCCAGTCGGTGAACGGAACCCGCACCAACACCAGCAACCTGATGGTGGATGGCGGCATGAACCGGGACTCCGGCAGCAACGGGAGCCAGATCAACAACGTGGGCGTCGATTTCATCCGGGAAATGAGCGTGCAAACCTCGGCCATGTCCGCCGAGTACGGGCGCAGCTCGGGGGCCTCCATCAACGCGGTGACCAGGAGCGGGGGAAGCAAGTTTCACGGTGGTCTTCTCTATACGGTTCGGAACGACTTCCTGGACGCGAAGGACTACTTCGCGCCAGAAAAGCCGGTGCTCCGGTTCCACGACTACGGCTGGAACCTGGGCGGTCCCATCGTGGCGGGCCCGTTCAAGAAGGGAAAGCTGTTCTTCTTTGCCGGCCAGGAGTGGAAGAACATCCGGAGATACACTAGCCCGACCCGCCGGACGCTGCCCACGCTCGCCGAAATCGCCGGGGATTTTTCCGACCGCCGGACCACCAACATCTACTACCCGGGCACCCGGACGCCCATCCCGGACAAGAACCTGGCCCCCTTGATGACTCCGGACAGCCGGGCGGTCATGAAGGTCTACGGCGAGATGATCCGGTACGCCACGCTCTACACCAACCTGCCGGCCAGCAACAATACGATCTTCCAGGTGCTCAACCCCTTCCATTGGCGGCAGGACATCGCCCGCCTCGACTACCACGCCGCCGACGACCATTCCGTGTACTTCCGCTGGCTCCACGACCACTACGACCTGGTGGATCCGTTCGGCACCTTCAACGCCTCGCAGTTGCCCACCACTCCTACGGCCCGCAACCGGCCGGGCTTTGGCCCCCAGTTGGGCGACCTCTGGCTCATCAGCGCCCATCTCATCAACGAAGCCAAGCTCAGCGGCTCCTGGAACGGCCAGCGCACCCCTTTGCGCGGGGACAACTGGCAGCGCGACTCGTACGGATTCCAGTTTCCGCGGATCTTCGGCGGCAGCGGCCCCTACCCTACGGGCATTCCGGATGTCAGCGTGAGCGGCTTCGCCAGTTACAACGGGCCGGCGCGCGTCTACCTGTTGTCGCCTACCACGGATATCGCGCTTTCCGACAGCCTCACCTACATGCGGGGATCGCAGACCGTCAAGACTGGCGTCATGATCATCCGCAATCGCAAGGATCAGAACGGGCGGGCGGTCTACGACGGCAGCGTGAATTTCAACACCAACCCCAACAACTTCACGTCCAACTACGCCCTCGCCGACGCGGCGCTGGGGAACTTCTCCACCTACACCGAGGCTGCGGGCGACCCGGTGGGGTTCTTCCGTTTCTCGCAGTACGAAGCCTTCGTGCAGAACGACTGGCGGGTGCTGCGCAACTTGACGCTGAACCTGGGCCTGCGATACGGCTACTTGGTTCCCACCTACACCACCGCCAACAACATCTTGAACTTCGCTCCGCCCCGGTATGATCCGGCGCAGGCGGTCAGTGTGACGAGCCAGGGCCTGATTGTGCCCAATTCGGGCAATTTTCTCAACGGCCTGATCCGGGCCGGGAACGGCGTGCCGAAGGATCAGCTCGGGCGCGTGCCCAACGCCACCCATCCAGCCGTGCTCGCCGTGCCTGCCGGCGCGCCGCGCGGTCTGTACCCCTCGTACCATCTGTGGATGCCGCGTTTCGGTTTTGCCTGGGCGCCCTTCAGGAGGGGTAAGACCTCCGTGCGCGGTGGCTTCGGCTCTTTCCACGACCGCGTACAGGGGAACCTGGTCTTCTCCCAGACCAATATCGCTCCCTACTCCGATTCCATCGCCTACGAGAGCGGGAGCCTGTCGGATCCCGCGGGCGGTACCGTTTCCGCGCGGGCGGTGATGGGAAGCATCAATGCCATCGATTCCCGCCTGAAGGTTCCCGTCGTTTATAGCTACAGCCTGAACGTGGAGCGCCAGTTGCCGGCCGGTATGTTTCTGCGGGTGGCCTACGCCGGCAACGTACAGCGTCACCTGCTGCGGCAGCCGGACATCAATTTCCCCTCGTTTGAAGCCCTCGCCCTGAACTACGCTACTCCCAGCGCGCAACGCCCCGTCACCAACTCCATCCGCCCCTACCAGGGCTACTCCTCGATCCGCATGTTCTTGAGCGACGCCAACGCCAACTACAACTCTCTCCAGTCCTTCCTCAGCAAGCGGAAGGGGCGCTTGATTCTCACCGTGAGCCATACCTGGTCCCACGCCCTGGCGGATTCCAGCGGCGACACCGACAACCAGGACAGCGGGATCGGCTATGCGAACCGCCGCTTCTTCTACGGTCCTCCGAGCTTCGACCGCCGCCACGCTTTGGTCACCACGTATACGTTCCGCCTTCCACTCCTGTCGCGCCGCCGCGGCCTCCTCGGCGGAGCCTTCGGGCGCTGGGAGATCAGCGGCGTCACGCGGGCGCAGTCCGGATCGCATCTCACCCCGGTGGGCAGCGCGACGGGCGTCACGCGGCGCGCCGACTATGTCGGCGAACCGGTCGCTTTGCCCTCCGGCGAGCGCACTCCCAACCGCTGGTTTAACCCGGCCGCGTTCCGCACCGCCTCCAGCACCGCGCTCGGCAACGCCGGCGTCGGGACCATCGTCGGCCCCGGTCTTTACCTTTGGGACGTTACCCTGCGCAAGGTGTTCCGCCTGCACGAAGCCTGGAATCTGCGCTTCGAGGCCAATGCCTTCAACCTGATGAACCACCCCAACTTCCGCAGCCTCAGCGTGACCACCACCAGCGCCGACTACGGCTCCTTCACCGCCTGCGGCCCGGCCCGCCAAATCCAGGCCGGCGTCAGGATCCAGTTCTGAAAAGAAAATCCGGGGCAACTCCGGCCTCCCGCCCTGCGTCCCCGCCTTGACATCTTGACGCTTAAGCGTCACAAGATCATACTGGTAATCATGCCACAGCTCAAGCGCGCAACCGTCTACTTCGACCCGAGCTTGCATAGGGCCCTCCGTGTGAAGGCCGCGCACACCGACCGCACTCTTTCGGAATTGGTGAATGCCGCCGTGCGTCAAACGCTGGTCGAGGACGCCCAGGACTTGGCCGTTTTTGCCGAACGTGCCAAGCCGCCCGCCTTGTCGTTCGAGGACGTGTTGAAGGACCTGAAGCGGCGTGGCAAGCTATAAGCTCCTCATCAGACCCTCGGCGGCCAGGGAACTCGAAGCCGTGCCAGCCAAACACCGAAGTCGCATCGTCGCGAAGATTAAAGGTCTGGCCGGCAATCCCCGCCCACCCGGTTCGGAAAAGCTCTCGGGCGAAGAGAAGTACCGCCTCCGCCAGGGCGACTATCGCGTTTTGTGCTCAATCCAAGATCCCAGCACGACGGTTACCATCGTAAAGATCCGCCACCGGCGCGAGGTTTACCGTCATTGAACAGAGCGGCCTAACGGGCCGGCGTTCAGCCGTGGCGCGCCCTGGGCGCCGGCGGCGGCAACGCCTTGTTAGGGTTGTCCGGGCGAGTTTGACGGCTGGAGCGCCGTCCCTCGATCAACCGCGTGATTTCCGGAACCAGGCGTTTGGGTACGACCATGACGGTCTGGCCTCGCAACTGGAATGCGGCTTCGTCTTCTGCGACCGCCTCATCCTCAGTCTGCCCCTCGTAATGCTCCAGCACCCGTCGAACCCTGGCTTCATTCCAGCCAGCCGGAAATCGGTTTGGCTTCATCCGCGCTTTCTAAGTATCGCCCACCTGCCGTTTCGCCAATCCCCACGCGGGAGCCCTCTCGCCCAGGACGATCTTCGCCTGGATTCGCCAGGACCTCCTCCACCTCTTCCTCCTCGACATCGTGATTCCAGATGTGCGGTTACCCCGTCGCGGAATCGAGGTAAAAGCGAACATCCACCGGCACCAGTATAAGAGCTGGCAGCGGTCCGTGCAAGCGGACCGGCTTGCCGGAACGGTCGCCCTACCGACCGGGCGCTCAGGCGCGGCCTGCTTTTGGCCGCCGCCTGCAGCGGCCTGGTTAGGCATAGCCCGCTCCTATCTGCGGTGCCTCATTGAGAACCACCAGCCCCCAGAAGGCTCACCACCGAGTCGATGATCTGCCGGAATGGTTCCGGCTTCAGCTTGCCAACCTGCGCCAGCATCAAGTCCCGGCTGGCGGTAAAGAGCTTGCCAGGCCGCGCGTAGCTGCTGACACGCAACGAGCCCGCGGCGTCGGCAAGAACCACTGCCGGGCGGAGCTTGGTCTGGGACAGGTCCGAGAATGGGAAGCGCACCACGACTACTGCCCCTGGTGTAGGTGCGACCACGCCTCGTCTTCCTCCGGGCGGTTCCAGTCCTCGGCAAGCGCCGCCTCGCTCAGCAGCGCACTTTCGGGCGCGCCCACAACTGGGCGGTCCTCTAAGATCGTCACCAGCGCGCGCCGCGCCGACGGGAGATGCACGGGCTCGAGCAGGCGCAGGTTGCCCTCCTCATCGATCACAGCTTCGACCGTTCGAATCATGTGTCTGTGCCTCTGTGCGCAGTGTACAGTATCCCGGGCCGCGCCTGCCGAACACTGGCGATAACCTGCGAGCCGGGCGCCGCCCAGCCGTGCGCGGCTCGTCAGGTTCATCGCCTTGTTCGGCGGCCGCTCAACTCGATTACTTCGTGGGATCGCGCACAGGCTTGAAGACGAGCCGGCCGAGATGGACGGTGGGGGCGTTCACGTCATACTTGATCGCCTCTGTCTCAAAGGAAGAGACGAGCCCGTCGAAGACGCCGAGACTAAGCTCGCCGGCCCTGTACCCCTTGAAAAGAGCCTTTGGAACGCTCACGGAGAAGGCCCCTTTTGCATCGGTAGTCGTCTGGGGGTTCAGCCGCGGTCCAAGTCGAGGGTCGCCTATAATCCTGTAGGTGTATGTCCACTTATGCGTCTTTGGGTTTTGGGCGCCGTCCATACTAAGTGTCGCATGAGCACCCGATTGGAGCGTTACCGGTTTACCCTCTTCGGCGATCGGCATCACAATCAACACCTTACCGGTTAGGGGACCATTGGCATCAGCGACAACCCCTTTGATCAGGACCGCATCGGCGGGCGTGTTGTTGGTTTGAGCTGCCACGGTTCTCAACGCCAACAAGCCCACGAGCGCGAACAGTACGCAGCGTGTAATCGCGGATTGTCTCTTCATCTTCCCTCCTCCAGTTGACCTCTATGCCGCCCACGAGCTCCCAGGCGGCGTCACACCGGCTTGTTTCGACCTCTTCAGTTGGACCGAAGGACCCAGGGCGGTTGAGCCAGGTGCTGCTCTCCTCGGTTGGCAGGACCCTCACGCGTGTCCTCGCCTCAATGCCTATTCGTCCGCCTAACTCAGAGGATTTTTAGCCTGCCGGTTGCGGCGCGCAGAGCCCGAGGAGCGGCAGGAAGCCTCCGCCCCGCAATCGGTGGGCTAAAAATCAGTTGGGCCAAACCGCTGCCCTACGCCAACCTGTGGGCATTGTATCGCGCCGTGGAGTTCCCCGCAAGGCAGCGCTGGCTCGCCACTGGCAGCCCTACTGCACCGTGGCCTCCTGGTACCTCTGCCGCAGCCTGGAAGAGAAGGCGGGGATGTAGGGGTGGCGGGGACGGCTGCCTGCGGAGCGGGCGCGGCCGCGCAGCGCTCAGTCCGGGCGGGGAGCGGGCTTGCCCCGACAAATCACCTTCGAGATGCCCAGCGCTTTGGGTCGCGCCGCCCGTGCATACAGGCGACCACGATGACGGCGTCCCCGTAGACGCGGTAGAAGATTCCGTAGGGGAACCGGTGGACAAGCGCCCGCCTGGTGTCTCGATGAATCACGGGATATTGGGTCGGGTGTGCAACAACATCATCAAGCGCGGACTGGACGGCGGCAAGAAACTCATTGCCCAACCCGGCGCGCTGCCGCTCGTACCAGAGAAACGCTTCATCGACATCCGCAGCAGCCGCCGGACGCAGAAGGACTGGCATCACTGGGCTCGACTGCGAATGCGGCCAAGCACCTCTTCCCAAGGGATGCCGACTGGGCCGTCTCGATCAAGCTCATCGAGCCGCCGGTCCAGCTCCTCGCGCTGCGCACTCGTCAGCGGGATCGCCTCCGGCGTCTGAGAGAGACTCTCCCAGAGCTGCTCCAAAAGGCGTAACCGTTCCTCGGGGCTCAGCTCAGCAATGGCTATCGTGCCCACGTAACAAGTATACCCCGGTCCTTCTTTCCAGAAGCCCTGAAGTCAGCAGTGCGTCCCCATGAGGGCTGACTCTCCGCGGACCTGGACCTTGGCACAGCGATCGAAGCGCGTTGCCGACAGGCTGAAGGCCTGTCCCACGACTACCCACTGCAAAGCTGTTTGCGGGACAGGACACTACTGCACGGTGCCTTCCTGGTATCTCTGGCGCAGCCTGGAGGAGACGGCGGGCATGTAGCGTTACTTCGGCTGCTTGCGGAACACCGTGACCCCCAGCGGCGGCAGAGCGATCCCGAGGCTGTGCCGGCGGCCGTGCGCGGGCAGCGGCGCTCGGTCCGGGCGGAGAATTGGCTCTGTTCTGTAAAGTGTAGTGTTGCGGCGGTCTTGCCAGACGCGGTTTGGGGGCCGGTGCTGAGCTGCGCGTTGTGGCGGTTGGCTTCGACCCGGTTCTGGCCAGACATGGGACGCCCGCGGCTACAGGGTAGCCGGGACGGGCAGGGGCGTGGGGGTGGTTCCGGTGTAAGTAGGTGAGGGGGCGGCAGAAAAGGAGTCGGGGGCGAGGTCAACGTTGCGGGGCACAGCCGTCGGATCCATACAGCTTTCCCCTAACTATTGTTTAACCAGACCTGCCTAAAATTCCAGGCCGGTCGGCCTAAGATGAAAACGCTGCCGTCCGGCTACAGCCACAACCGCTTTTGATTGCAATGACTTGCGATCCACTTGACCAGGCTCCTTCCCGGTATTAGGCCGACCGCTCCGCACGCCTAATCCTCCCTTCTTCCCCCGAGACGGGCTTGCGCAGCCGGTCGAGGGGGCTGTGCACCGCGTGGCCGCCACGGTTTGGCCGGGCAACAACCCCAGCGGCGACCGGCGACACGCGGTGAAGTTGTCCATTACGCCTGGCCTCCCCGAAACCCTGGCGCTGGCGACAGGGGCACCATTTATGATGCTGCCGCTCAACCTGGAAGTCAACAACACTGCGCCCCGCCGGGCTGCTTCCCCTCCTTGGATGTCATTCCCTCCGCCCCCAACTCTTTTTCTCCTCCCGGCTCATCCACTTACCCGCCTCCTGCCCCGCGCCCCGCCTCCCGCCCCCTTACCCT